>WNFS01000406.1_pt1 | contig 31223 bp, 29 predicted proteins | sample 5400141 | NCBI WGS metagenome assembly WNFS01 (sample SAMN13153358, study PRJNA577476) | soil metagenome | isolation source: 60 cm saprolite under Madrone tree | place: USA:California | collected 2016-06-14
CGCACCGGCGTCATTCGGCCCTCGGCTACGAGTCGCCCCTCCGTTACGAGCGGAGTCACGTGGCCGGGGCCGTCCGCACCACGTCCCGTGAGCAATCGGCCGCCGCATTGCCCCCAGGAGCGACGATCGGCCAGGGGGGGTGCTATCTCCCTATCCCCCCAGAACGGCCCTACCATCGCTCCGACCAACCGTGGTAGAGCATGAGCAAGCAGAGCACACCTCAGCAGTTCACCCTCCACCAAACCGGGGCAACTCCACTGGTTTGCCTTCCTGCCGCTACCTCGATTGCTGATCACACTCAGTTGCGGAGGATAGACGACTGGCGGAACATCGCGGCGCAAGGCCGCATGCGACAGGTGGCGGCATGACGCGTCCTCCTATGACCCCGCGGGTCGCCTGCCGCGGTCGAAAAGATAGCAGTGCAGTGCCTCACGTTGACGCTTCGGCTCAGAGAGGCGCGTTATGAGGATCACGCGATTCCTTCCCGCGATCGGCCTGGCTCTGCTGGTGCTCCTCACCGGCTTCCCCTCATCGGGCCAAGCGCCCAAGTCCGGCGGCTGGCTGACGCTGAGACTGCGTGAGGATCTTCCACAGGGCTTCGCGATCAACGAAAGCCCGACGATCTCGACCATGTGGCCGGCCATGCCGTGCCTCAGCAACCTCGTGCTCTTCGACCCACTGAAACCTATCCACAGCGTGGACACCATCGTCGGCGAGCTCGCCGAGCGCTGGACGTGGCAAGACAGCTTCCATAAGCTGGCCTTCTTCCTGCGGAGCGATGTGAAGTGGCACGACGGCAAGCCTTTCAGCTCCAAGGACGTCAAGTACACGTTCGACACGCTTCGGGAGGCCCCGGACGCTCCGGCGAAGCTGCGCCTCAACCCGCGGCGGGAGTGGTACGCCAACGTCGATGCGGTCGAAGCACCCGATCCACAAACGGTCGTCTTCCGGCTGAAGCGACCGCAGCCGTCCTTCCTGTTGATGCTTGCCTCCGGGTTCACGCCGATCTACGCGGCTCACGTGCCGGCGGCGAGCTACCGCACGGGTTGCGTCGGCACGGGGCCTTTCAAGGTGAAGGACTGGCGCAAGGGCGAGTTCGTCGAATACGTGAAGAACCGCGACTACTTCGTGAAGGGACGGCCGTATCTGGATGGTCTGCGATACCTGATCATCGCGGAGCGAGGGACGGCGACGGCAGCGCTGCAGGCCGGGCGAGTGGATGTGGCGTTTCCGGGTGAAACACCGAAAGGCATCGCCGATCAGCTCAAAAAGGCGGTCCCGCGCCTCGTGGTCACACCCGTGAATACGAGTGTGCTGGACCATCTCATCATCAACACGAAGAAGCCTCCTTTCGACGACGCCAAGGTGCGCCAGGCCGTGAGCCGGGCCATCGATCGGCGGTCACTGATCGCCGCCGTGTACCAGGGCGGGGCGGTCCTCGGGACCTCTGTGGCCCCCAGGCCCTACGGGGTGTGGGGCATTCTCGACTCTGAGCTGCGCGCGCTCCCGGGCTACGGCGATCCCAACGCCGAGAGGGCGAAGGCCCGGACACTGCTCGCCGAGGCGGGATTCGGTCCGGAGAGGCCCCTGAAGATCGCGATGCTGACCCGCGGGCTCCCGGCCTTTGCTGACCTGGGCTCCTTCGTGATCGGCGAGCTCAAGCGCGTCGGGATCGACGCATCGCTGAAGCAGGTGGACTCCTCTCAGTGGTATCCGCTGCTCACGCGAAGGGAGTTCGAGGTCGGCACAGACAGGAACGGCGTCGAACCCGACGATCCGGACGCGAACTTCTACGAGTTCTTCGGCTGTCAGTCGCCACGAAACAACGCAGGATACTGCAACGAGCAGATCGCGCGGCTCATCGATCAGCAATCCCAGGAGCTTGATCCGAAGAAGCGCCTGGCCCTGGTGCAGGAGATCCAGAGGAAGCTGGAAGAGACCGCCGTGCGGCCGGTGCTCGTCTGGCGGCTCGACTACTTTACGGCATGGCCGTACGTGAAGAACCTCGTCCCGCACCATTCGATCTATAGCTGGGGTCGTATGCAGGAGGTGTGGCTCGACAAGTAGGTGACGGCGCTCCGTCCTCAGCTCGGGAGACGCCACGCGCCTGGGTATCGATGATGCACAATCGCGTCGACGCCGCGTGCCGCGAGCTGGCTGTCACATCGCCGAGCAGCCAGCGCCGCGCGCGTCCGGCCCGTTGATTGCGCCCGCCGAAGTGCCCGCCGCGGACGATCTTGTGGGTTCCCCGCTACGCCTTCGTGGCATCGTCGCAGAGAGTTTGGCGGCGGTATGGACGGTGACACTGTGCCGCGGCTCCTGGGGCCGCCGCTGCCTGAGTCTAAGAGGCTATGTCGCGGGGACCGGTGCCGACCCTCGCCTATTCGCCCTCCGCAACACGGGCATGAGAGGGGCGCCGAGCAGATACTACTCATTGGTGTTCATCGCCCCTACTGCATCGTGCCGCCGCGCGCCTCGATGAAAGTGTAGTCCCATACCGTCACCCGATAGGAAGAGGCGACGACCAAGTGGTCGATCTCGAAGTACACTTCAGTAAATCCAGGGACGCCTCCGGGAACCCACTCGACGCGCTGAGCGACCACCTTCCCGGAACCGTCGACCGCCATCCCGAGCACACGGAAGGGGGAGGCATGCTGCCCATAGTGACTGGCGATCCTCCCGTACACGCGGTTGGCGCCGTCCCGCGCGGGCTCCGATTTCCAGGCAATGGAGAACTTCGACTCCCACCCCGGCACGAGCGTGTCGAACTCGGTGGTGCTTGTCAGCGGATTGGCCGCGGTCACGCAGGCCGAGACGACGACGGCAATCAGGCCGACCTCGACCCAGGCGACGATCGACTTCGGCAGCGTCCTCATGTGGCAGGCCCTCCGGATCCGGCTGAGCGCGAGCGCGCGGGTCACCACCTCAACCCTCGGCCACTTCGAATCACAAATCGATCTTACACCCCATCGTGAAGGTAGATCTGATCTGACTTGCCGAGTGGTTGGTGTAGGGGTCCGCGGTCCGCAGGTCTTCGAAGTCGAGGGTGACTGAACCGCTCCGGGTTTTGCGGAGAGTTCGTTACGTGAGTGCCGCTTGCTAAGCGAGAATGTGCTAAGACGCAAAGGCCTGGAAGGGATGGATCGTCATCGCCCTCGCCGCCGTCGGCGGATCGGTCATCGCGCCCTCGGCTAGGCGTGCCCTCCGCGCGCCACCGCGCTACTTGCGGGAGGCGTCGAAGAGCTCGCCGAACAGCCCCCAGTGCTCTCCGTCGAAGCGGCCGAGTTGCATCTGCTCGATCGGGAAGAAGTCGGTCAGGCCGGTGTTGATCCGGATGGCGGGCAGCAGCATCGGGAGCGAGAGGTCCTTGATGCTCGCCGCCGGCGGCCGGGAGCCGCTCGACGGACAGCCTCTACCGCGCGCTCAAAGGCCAGGTCCCCGAGCTCTACGCGGCGGGCGACTGCGTAGCTCCACGCGGCGTCCACCAGGCGATCCTCGACGGCACCCGCGTGGCGCGGGCGATCTGATGGCGACCACCCTCTCGTCGTCGCCGGAGCGGATTCTGCGCACTCTACGCTTATCGTGGGCGAGGTTCTGAGCATTGGAGGGAGGCCGCGCATGTTGGCCAGCCGACCAATTCCGAGACTCAGCCTGCTACCGAACGACGGTCGCTCGCCGTGTCATGTGAGCGAGTACGCTGGGTCGCCCGCCGAGCTGTCCGCCGCCGGAAACTGAAGCTGGATTTTCAAGCCTGGATCATTGTCCCCCATTTCGATGTGAGCCCCATGCAGCTGAGCGACGGAAGCGACAAGACTGAGACCGAGGCCATTGCCGGGGCTGCTTCGGCTGCGCTCGATCCGGTAGAATCGCTTGAGGACGTGCTTGCGCTCCTCGAGGGGAATGCCAGACCCACGATCAGCGACCGAGATCGTGGGACCGTGGTCGTCGTTCCTCGCCGTGACCTGGACATCGCCAGCCCCGCCGTGCTTTATGGCATTGTCGATGAGGTTGGAGATCGCGTCGAACAGGAGATCCCGGTCGCCAAGGACGGGCACCCTCCCGCCGCTCTCGAACTTCACGCGACCGCCCTTCTCTTCGGCCGCGGCGTCGAACAACTCTGCGACCTCGCCGGCCACTTGGTCTAAGTCGACGACGCGGAACGTCGCGCGAGGATCACGCGCCTCGATTCGCGAGATCCGCAGCAGCGACGAAAAGGTTCCCAACACAGCATCCAGCTCTCTCATCGTATCGGCGACGAGTGCATGAGAGCGTTCGGGATCGAGCGCATCATGATATGCCTTCTCCAGTCGCCCCCGCAACCGAGTCAGAGGCGTCCGTAGATCATGCGCCACATTGTCGGACACTTCTCCGACCTCTCTCACCAGTTCTTCAATACGGTCAAGCATAGCGTTGAGGTTTTCGGCCAATTGGTCCCATTCGTCCTTGGTCCCTCGAAGCGGTATCCGCTTGCCGAGCCCGCTTTGCATGATTGCTCGAGTAGTGGCGTTGATGGCTTCGATACGGCCGACCGTGCGCCGCGTCACAGAGACACCTGCGACGGCGGCGAGAACGAATGTCAATGTCGCCCCGCAGGCCAGGGCTGTCTTGATGATCCGCACGAATCGATCGAGATCGTCGAGGCTACGGCCGACCAGAAGATGAGATCCGTCCGGCAGGGTCTCGTAGGTCGCCCTGAGCAGTGCATGTCCTGCCGCTTCCGGCGCCTCGAAGTCGGCCCATCCCTGGACGGTGCGGAGCGCCGCAGGCCAACTCTTCAGACTGCCGGCAAGAACGGCCCACGATGGATCAACAAGCAGGTAGATCCCGCCTTCGAAGCCTCGGTCGGCGATACGTCGGTTGATGAGGTTGACGAGAGCGTCCCGCCCGGCCTTTCCGTTGGCCTGAACGAGCAACGCGCGGTCGGCTGAGATGGCGCGGTCGTACCGACTGCGGACGTAGTCTGTGGTCGCCCAGTAGACGTAGCCAAGCAGCCCAAAGACGGCGGCGCTGAACAGAGTGACGCACACTAAGGCCAGCGCGAACGTCGACGACTTCAGCGTTTTAGCAAGGAGCACGGAGGCAAAATCCGACGCCACGCACCGTATGAATGAGCGGGTAGGCTCCACCGCTGTCCACCTTCCGTCGGAGGCGTCCAACATAGACGTCGATGATGTTCGTCATCGGATCGAAATGCAGGTCCCAGACGTGCTGCAACAGCAGCGCTCGGGGGACGACCTGCCCGGCGTGGCGAACGAGATACTCGAGCAACTGGAACTCTTTCGGCAACAACTCGATCTCGCGCCCGTTGCGGTGTGCGGTGCGGCTCAGAAGATCCATCTCCAGGTCGCCGACCCGCAAGATAGTCTCTTTCACGACCGTCGCGCTGCGGCGGGCCAGCGCGTCGACCCGGGCCAGAAGTTCCGCAAAGGCGAACGGCTTGACGAGGTAGTCGTCGCCTCCAGCGCGCAAGCCACGAACGCGATCATCGACCTCGCCCAGAGCGCTGATGATGAGAGTCGGCGTCACGATCCCATGCTCTCTCAGGCGCTGGATGACCTCGAGCCCATCGACGCGCGGTAACATGCGGTCAACTGTCATCACGGCATAGTCGGCAGTCCGGCCAAGAGCCAACCCTTTGTCGCCGTCGGAGGCCAGATCGACCTTATAGCCGCCCGTTCGCAGGCAATCGACCAGCTGCTGTGCCGTGTCCGGGTCGTCCTCGATGACGAGGACACGCTGCGCATTGCCCCCCATGGCAACTCGCCTCCAAATGTTTGGAAGATCAAGTATCCCAATAAGCTTCGGCACGACAAGTAACATTTTAGTCAGTAAGTGACAGGCATTTCATTTGCGGCATCCCTTGCTGGCCAATAGTCTTTGGTCCACGGAGGCGCCTATGGGTAAGCCAGCGTGGATATGGCCGCTGGTCGTTGGGTTGATCGTCGTGCTCTCGGTGTTTCCGGCCGCACCGAGCCACGCCTGGTCTCATCATGGGGGTGGCCGCGTATTCATCGGAGTGTGGCCGGGGTTCTGGTGGGCTCCAGCATATCCGTGGTACTGGTATCCGCCGTATTACTACCCACCGGCGCCAGTCATCGTGCAGCAGCCGCAAATGTACATACAGCAGGCGCCAGCGCCCCGGGCCGCCGCGACCTGCTGGTACTACTGCCCGAGCGCCAAAGCGTATTACCCGGAGGTCCAAAGCTGTGCTGAGCCCTGGATCCCGGTACGGCCGAGGAACTCATGACGGCGAGAAAGGCAGTGCTGCCGGTCACCGCCTGCTTCCTACTGACGGCCTGCGCGACCGTGCCTACCGGGCCGAGCATTCTGGTGCTGCCGGGCACCGGGAAGAGCTTCGAGCAGTTCCAGGCCGATGACGCCGTGTGTCGACAGTGGGCGCTGCAGCAGACCGGCACGACACCCAACCAGGCCGGGGCCGCCAGCGCCGTGACTGGCGCCGCGGTCGGTACGGTGGTCGGCGCCGGGCTCGGGGCAGCGATCGGCGCCGCCGCCGGGAGTCCGGCCACCGGCGCAGCCGTGGGCGCCGGCGCCGGACTCTTCGGAGGAACGGCGGTGGGCGCCGGCAATGCCTACGCTTCAAGTATCTCCGTGCAGGGACACTACGACATCGCGTACGTGCAGTGCATGTACGCCAAGGGCAATCAGATTCCGGTCAGCCGAGGCTCGCAGCCAGCGTACACATCGGCCGCTCCGCCGCCGCCTCCACCGCCGCCGCGGCCGCCAAACGTGCCACCGCCACCTGAAGGAACGCCGCCGCCACCACCGCCGGGAGCTGTGCGCTAGCCGCCAACGTAAAGCGCTGACGCTCGAAGAAACGGAGGGGAGCTCATGAGACGCTTCGTGCTCGCCGGCGCTCTCGCCATCGCAGTCATCCTCATCATCCTGCCGTCGGCGGCGGGCGGCCCGCTTCTTGACAGGCAGTGAAGGCGAGGGGAGTCAACTATGAAGAAGATCATCAGTCTCGTGCTCGTGGGTGCGCTGGCGCTGGCGCTTGCTGCTTCTGTCAACGCACGCAGTAGCTTTCATGGAGGAGGCCATCACCACGGCCATTTCCACCATGGGTGCTGCTTCGGCCCCGCCTTCTTTGTGAGCGGGGTCTTTGTCGGAGCACTTGCGCCTTGGTACTACCCGCCGTATCCATACCCATATCCCTACCCGGTCTATGTACAACCGCAGGAGTACATACAAGCACCACAGCGGGACGTTTGCTACGCTGGCGGATGCTATCACTTGAATGGCGATGGTGTGAACGTGGCTTATCAGTGGGTCTGGATACCCAGCGCTCCGTCAAGCCCCCCTCCGCCACCGCCTCCACCTAGTCCACCCCGGCAATGAGCAATCTGATTTCCAACCCCGGCGACCTCCAGAGTAGGAGCCGCGACACTGCCGAAGGAAGGGGGCGAGCTGATGATCAACCTCAAGGCTGCGGACTCGTGCGGCTCTCGGAGAGGAACCCGCATTCCGATGCGTGGGGAAGGTGTGGGGTATCCAACCAGCGGAGCATGTGCGTCCCAAGGCTCAATTGCTCGCCATCGCCAAGTGCGCGCGCCGGCCGGTCGGCAATGTCGTCGATGGAAACGAGAGCGGCGATCTTGCCGCAGAGGGACACCGCTTCGGGAGCCACGGCGAGCCACTCGTTGAGCAAGCCGCACTCGTCCGCCTCGAAGTGGGAGAGTCCGATGTACGAGAGCCGCTCGACCGGGAGCACACGGCCCACCGCCTCACGCACCAACGGGAACATCCGGCGCGGGCCAGCACCCAGTGCGAAGGTGTTCACGAAGGTTACGAACCGGGTGCCGACGGATGCTCAACTATGGAGGAGTCACCAGCTGCTCGTATAGCTTCGTAACCGCTCCGTCGACAGCGGCGTAAGCTGCGTCGGGCGAACTCAGGCCGGAGCGCCCTGTCCCCTCAGCCTTCAACTGCCGCTCTGCGCCTCCGCCGTTGACAGCCACGGTTAGGGAGTACCTAGCTTGATGGAGTCCGGCGTCGTAGAAGCCGCTGCTTGGCTTGGACATGACCTCCAAGTTGGATGCGACGTATCGAAGTACGGGTGCCGAAGGGTCGGGATCAAAGCGAAGCCACAGATTCCTACCCACCGGGACGGTTGCGAGGGTTCCCCAACCGCCAGGAACGGGCTCACTCAGTGTGAGCAGACGGTCCTCGAGGAGGAACGGGGGCTTGTGAGAGATGATCTGCGGCCTGGGAAAACTCTCAAACCGTACACAAGCAGTCAGCAGCAGTGGCCCAAGCACCAATCCCGATATTGCGGCTCGTCGGATCCGGCTTCCCATGTTTGTTCCTTTCCTGCTCGGTGGGCACAATCGAGATGGGCGGCGCTCTCATCCGCCGGTGAAGTCTATCACCGCCTCGCGTCTCCTGGCACGCAAGGGGACACGATAGACGTTGGTCCGGAATCCCACGGCGCGGCGCGGATCCTTCTCTCTGCCAATCTGATGGGCTCGTCTCTTCACGGCTCCTACACGGACGCCAGCGTCCAGTAGCCAGCCGCCTCGGGCCCCGGGATGAACTAGTGACCGGGGCCGCATCACATTCCGGTTAGGATCGGACCTGACAATGCGAAGCACGTGGAGTGAACTGGCGGAGAGCTACCGGTTCTGTGCTACCCGGCGAAGTTCCACAGATACTGGCGGCGATGAATCTACACAACCTGGAGGATACTGTCATGGGCAGGAAGATCGCGCTGCTTGCACTTCTCGTCGTCGGATTGTGCGTCTACGCCGCGCCCGCTTGGGCACCGGGTGGAAACGTTGTCACGCCGCCACAAGACTAGCAATCCTCGACGTTCTGGAGGGAGCCCAGGATTCATAATCCTGGGCCTGCTGCCTTCCAATGACCTGATTCAATTACAGTTGGAGTCCTCCACGGGCGTCCGTGTGCCCAACCTTGTGCCTGACGGGGCTCAACCGGGCCTGCCAGTGGCCGAAGGTTGAACACGGAGGCCCCCGATTGAGATATCCCACTTGGGCCCCAAGAAGTCCGCCCAAGCTGCCGCCGGCTTCGCCTGGCGGGTCGTGGGGGTTCGGCTGGGCCGCCGTTTCTTCGACCATCGCCTTCTACGGGCGGCGGGAGTTGACAACGATCCGCCTCGCGGGCTGCACGACAGAGGCCATGTGATGAATTGGCAGTGAGTCATCGAGTACCAAGCCATCCGGCTTGCCCACGATGGCACCTTCGCGTAGCCCGCCCTCGATCGCTGCGCAGTCGTAACGCCTTGAGATGCAAGGAGAGACCGATGGGTCGGGGTGCAAAGCCCGCGAAGGCCAAGGTCGAAGCCAAGGTTCCCGTCTCCCGTAAGTCCCTGGAGAACGGAGGCTCCAGGGTCCGCCAGCTCCAGACGCGACTGGAGGAGGCGCTGAAGCGGGAGGCGGAGGCCCTCGAGCAGCAGACGGCGACCCGCGAGATCCTCCGTGTGATCAGTAGCTCGCCGACAGACGTCCAGCCCGTGTTCGACGCCATCGCCGAAGCCGCTCTGCGGCTCTGTGGCGCCGCCAGCAGTCTCGTGACAACCTTCGACGGAGAGCTGTTGCATCTCTGCGCGCAAGCGGCCATTAGCCCGGAAGGCACCGATGTGGTTCGCGGCGTGTACCCCCGCCGGCCGAGCAAGGGCTTCGCTACGGGACGCGCTTTTCTGACGCGCGCGATCGTGCAGATCCCTGATGTGACCGCAGATGCGGAGTTCGAACTCCGAGACGTCGCACAGGTGGTCGACTTCCGAAGCATCCTGGCTGTCCCCACGCTGCGCGATGGCCTCCCGATCGGGACTATCAACGTGCATAAGGCTGAACCGGGACCCTTCACCGACAAGCAGGTCGCGCTTCTCCAGACCTTCGCCGCCCAGGCGGTCATCGCCATCGAGAACGTGCGGCTGTTCAGGGAGCTGGAGGCGCGTAACCGGGACCTGACTGAAGCCCTCGAGCAGCAGACGGCGACCGCGGAGATCCTGCGCGTGATCTCGAGCTCGCCGACGAACCTCCGGCCGGTGCTGGAGACCATCGCGGAGAATGCCGCCCGGGTCTGCGGAGCGACGGACGGGGTGGTCCACCTGTTGGAGGGCACCGAGCTTCCCCTCGTGGCCCATTACGGCCTCGTCGGCGGCACTGGGGGAGCACCGGTCCAGCGCTTCCCCCTGACTCGCGGCTCGGTGGTGGGCCGTGCGGTCATCGACGCCCGGGCGGTCCATGTGGAGGACGCGGCCGCCAGCGACGAGGCCGAGTTCCCCTTGGCGAGGGAGATCGCGCGCCAGACCGGTCACCGCACCATCCTGGCGACGCCGCTCCTGCGCGAGGGCGTGGCCATAGGGGCTCTCGTAATTCGCCGGCCGGAGGTTCGTCCATTCGCCGACAAGCAGATCGCCCTGCTCCGCACCTTCGCCGATCAGGCCGTGATCGCCATCGAGAACGTGCGCCTGTTCACCGAGCTCCAGGAGAAGAACCGTGCACTGAGCGAAGCCCACGCGCAGGTCACGGAGTCGCTCGAGCAGCAGACGGCGACCAGCGAAATCCTGCGGGTGATCTCCAGTTCCCCGACCGATGTCCAGCCCGTCTTCGACGTCATCGTCGAACGGGCGGTGCGTCTCTGCGGCGCGCGCTTCGGCTGTGTGTACCGTTACGACGGCGACGTGATCCATATGGTCGCAGGCTACGGGCTCAGCACCGTGGGTCTGGGCGAGGTCAAGCGGGTCTTTCCACGGCCGGCGAGCGACGACACGATCGCGGGCCGGGTCATCCTGACCCGACAGCCGGCCTTGATACGGGACATCGAGCAGGAAGAGGGGGTGCCCGCTCTGTCCCGCCAGATGATCGAAGCGCTCGAGACGCGGAGCCAGGTCACCATCCCGATGCTGCGGTCGGGCGAGCCGATTGGAGCGATGACCCTCGGGTGGGCGGAGCCCGAGGCCTTCGACGAACAGCAAATCGCGCTACTTCAGACCTTCGCCGACCAGGCCGTGATCGCGATCGAGAATGTCCCGTTGTTCAAAGAATTGGAGGCCCGGACCGCCGACCTGACACGCTCGGTCGAGCAGCTCACGGCCCTCGGCGAGGTCGGGCGCGCCGTCAGCTCCTCGCTCGATCTCGAGACGGTGCTGACCACCATCGTCTTGCGGGCCGTCCAGCGCTCGGGCCTGGACGGGGGCGTGGTGTTCGAGTACGACGAAGCCACCGAGGAGTTCGTCCAGCGGGCGGCGACCGAGACGGGCGGAGCCCTCGCTGAAGCGCGGCGCACCACGCGGATCCTGAAGGGAGAAGGGGCGCTCGGGCGCACGGCCATCACGCTGGAGCCAGTCGAGATCCCTGACATCACCGTGCCGGGCGCCTACGAGAGTCGGCTGCGGGAGAACCTGATTGAATCCGGGATCCGGGCCATCCTCGCCGTGCCGATGGTTCGCGAGGGCCGGCTGATCGGGTGTCTCGGGGTGACCCGCAACCGCCCCGGAGCCTTCCCGCCAGAGACAATCGAACTGCTGCACTCGTTCGCGACACAGTCGGCCCTGGCGATCCAGAACGCCCGGCTCTTTCACGAGATCGCGGACAAGAGCCGCCAGCTGGAAGCGGCCAGCCGCCACAAGTCCGAGTTCCTCGCCAACATGTCCCACGAGCTGCGCACCCCCCTTAACGCCATCATCGGCTTCTCCGAGGTGCTGACGGAACGCATGTTCGGGAGCTGAACAAGAAGCAGGATGAGTACCTGCGAGACATCTACGCCTCCGGCCAGCACTTGCTGTCGCTGATCAATGACATCCTGGATCTGTCGAAGATCGAGGCAGGGCGCATGGAGCTGGAAGTGTCGGAGTTCGACCTGCCGACCGCGATCGAAAACGCCCTGATCCTGGTGCGGGAGCGCGCCAGCCGGCGGGGGATCACTCTTGGGCGCACGATCGACGAGCACCTGGGGATGCTTCACGGGGACGAGCGCAAGGTCAAGCAGGTGCTCCTGAATCTCCTGTCCAACGCCTTGAAGTTCACCCCCGAGGGGGGCCGGATTGACGTCTCCGCCCGCCTGCAGGACAGTGCGGCGGAGATTGCCGTGGCGGATACCGGGGTCGGCATCGCGCCGGGGGATCAGGAAGCCGTGTTCCAGGAGTTCCGGCAGGTGGGGACGGCAGACAAGAAGGTCGAGGGCACGGGACTTGGGCTGGCCCTCTCACGGAAGTTCATCGAACTCCACGGCGGAAGGATCTGGGTCCAGAGCGAACTGGGCAAGGGATCCACTTTCACCTTTACGCTGCCGATGACCTGATCACCGGCTTGAGCAACTTCTCGGACGAGTAGAGCGGCAAGCGACTGGAATTGACCAGGGAGATGCTCCCCATGAATCCCCGTCTGGCCATTCTTTGGAACGCAGGCAATCCGGGCATCGAGATCTCGGTAAGGGAGATGGAGCGTGCAGGCTCGCAAAGTGGTGTTCAGATCCACGGGGTGAGAGGGACGGATGACTTCCGCGGCGTGTTCGAGGCCGTCGTGCGGGAGCACGCCTCCGTGCTGTTCGTCTTCGACGATGTTCTGGTGACGGCGTACAAAAACCAGATCCTGGACTGGGCCGCGAAGGCTCGACTGCCGGTGGTTTCCCAGTACCGGGAGTTCGTCGACGCCGGGGCGCCGCAGTGGGCATGAAGATCGCGCTAATTGTATTTCTCCTCGCCGGAACCTGTGGCTACATTCCCCCTGTATGGGCGGTCGGCGGAAGCCAAGTTTTACCACCGCAGGAAGTGGTTGGCCAAATCCGGGTCGTGGATCGCACGGGAGGTCGGATCGTCATGGAGGAGCGGAATCTCGAAGTCTTTGCCACAGACCCGCGCCAACTTGATGGGCTCGCTGAGGGCCAGAAAATCCGGCTCCGATTTCAGCAGCAGGACGGCCGACAAGTAATCTATAGCATCGTACCGATCCCCAAGTAGACGCGACCGAACTGCGCCGTGCCGCGGGCACGACCTGCGAGAATCACCGCCCTGGTGCGAGACCGGGTCGGTGAGCTGCTGGCTGTGGTCGTGAAACCAGATCGACGGTGTGACGTCGCACTCGCGTCAACCGGGACAGACTCGGTTGCTTGCGGCCCGTCGATGCTTGGAAGAGAGGAGCGATGGCACGGGGAAAGCCTCCATCAGCTCGGCCTGCACCAGAACTCGCTAGAAGCCCGCGCCAACCGCCCCACGATACTTGCGCCAAATCAGGTAGAGATTCCGAAGATAGATCAGGGTGCCTGTCGCCTCGCCGATCATAAAGACCGGATCTCGGCGGTGGAGGGCGTACGTAAACAGCGTCACTCCGCCCCCGACGGAGAAGAACCAGAACGCGACAGGGATCACGCTCTCCTTCCGTCTCTCTGAGGCAAGCCACTGGATGATGATCCGCATCGAGAAAAATGCCTGCCCCAGAAACCCGATTGATAACCAGAATTGCTCAGTGCTCACGGTGCCCGCCCTCCGGTGAGTGGATGGACGCGTGCGACAAGTCGTTACATGATGGGCGAGGGGTGCGGCAATGTCGGCGGTGAGGCCGTCCTGGTGGTCCAAAAGGACCGAGATGGCAGTTATTCAGAAGCTCTACGGGCAAGCTCGTTAGCCCTGAGCGAAAGCGAACTCGCACCAAGCAATGAGGAAGTCCGGCTATGGCGAAAGACCCCAAGAAAATCTTGACAATGACCGACCGCGACCTTCTGCTACCTGGGGCGGTCGTGTCCCGACTCGTGTGGAAAAGTCAGCGGCCCTTTTCCGGTCGTCATCCCGCGGAGCGCGGGAGGCGTGCGACGCGCGCTTCGCGCCCCGTAGCGTCGCGTACTCTTCAACGCTTAGCATGCCGGATCTTATCCTCGAGATAGGACGAGAAGTAGCCACGATACCGGCGCTGCAGCCGCGGAATCATCCAGTCGCGTCCAGTAAGCACGTGTCGGCAGCGCCGCGTACCGCACCGGCAGCGCGTGCGATCTGAGCTGTTCTCCTCCATCGCCCAGTCGTATGTCAGCTCTTCGCCGGCCATGATGCCCCGCAGGGCGATGTACATGATCTGCCCGCGGATGCCGAGGTTGGGCGCGCAGGAGTGGTTGATGAATATCTTGTTACGTGCCACCTCCGCGGCGGTGAGCGCGCCGATGAAGAAGCGGTCGGCGATCTGGATGTATGAGACCGCGACACGTCCTTTCACTTTCGCAAGCGTTCGCGTGTCGTAGACGTGCCCGCCCTTGATGGCGACGATCTCGCCTTTGCGGATCCGGCTGCGCGCGAAGAGCCCCCGGCCTTCTATGTGGCTCTCGCCGACGCGAGTCTTCGGAGACAGATAGGACGCGGGCATCGGTCCCTCCTAACCTTTCACGCCCCCGCGCATGATCATCACACGGCGACCGCCATACATGGCTCTCGCAGCGGACCGCCGATGATGCTCCGTGTCCTCCTGTTTAGAAGCATGTCCACCGGTCTCTCGATCAGCGCGGGATCACCCTAACCTGCATCGACGCGAAATCGGGTTCCGCGAGCGTGGTCGGAGCGAGGAGCGCCACGACCACGCCGAGCACAAGAGCCGCCTGCGACTTCATCACGACGTCCCGGACTCCTTGAGGGCCTTGAGCACCTCGTCGGCGCTCAGCAGATCAAGCGGGTTGTCCATGACCTTGATGTACTTCACGGTGCCCGTCTTGTCGATGATGAAGTACGCGCGTTTGGCGTAGCGATAGACGGGGCTCTGCGCGTTCGTCTCCAGCGCACCATATGCCGTCAGCATTTGGCGGCGGGGGAAGTCTGACAGGAGGATCTGCTTGCCAGCAGCATTGTTCTCTTTCTGCCACGCACTAAGGGAGAGGGCTGGATCGGTGCTGACGCCCACGACCTGAGCGCCCAGGGCTTGGAACTGCGGCATGGCCGCCTCGAAGCCCAGCATCTCCTTCGTTCAGGTGCCCGTGAAGGCAGCGATGAAGGTGTAGAGGACGATGGGGCCCTTGGCGGTCAGATCGGAGAGCTTGACTGGTTTCCCGTCGGTACCGTTGAGCGTGAAGTCGGGCGCTGTTTGCCCGACCTCCAGCGCGCTGGCGGCACCCGCGAGCAGCACGCTGGCCAGTAGCGCCAGCAATGCGGTGACAATGGTGCGTGATGGCTTCATCGCGCGTCTCCTTCCGTGGTGAGGGGGAGTAGCATACCAATCGCCTGCAGTTTCAACATCGGGCCGCGGCAGAGCGTTCCTCCGTGGTGCAGCTTCGAGAGGCTGATCGAATGCTATCCTCCATCTTCGGCCTGCGCGGCGGCCCAGTCAGTGGACCCGAAGGGGCAGCCTCGAGAGGGCGGCTCATCCCCTTCGGGCAATGGCCGGGCGTGCCCGTAGACACCCGGTTACCCCAAAGGTACGCTGTTCGAGTGCCCCGTCAATCACGTTCGCTAGTCGCGGTCCCCGCTGACCCCTGAAGGGCACTTGCCCAATTGACCCGCCTGAAAAGTTGTGCAAAGAGTACACGACGACTCCGCGTGATCGTGTCCTCGGCGCGAACAGCGAGGAGGCATGGCATGAGCGGTAAGCCGCGCCCTCGGTCCCGAAAGGCCGCAGCGAGATATTCGCTGCCGCCCGTCACTGGAAAGAGACCATGCCTTCGTGTCTCGCGTGCTAGGAAGGCATTGGACTAAACCCCAATTGACCATGCGCGGTGAGTGACAGGAGGGACCGATGGAGACCACGTTCTATCGATATCTCTCGGCGGCGGTCGCCTTCGCTTCCTGCGCGATCCTGCCGTCCTGCGCCGGCCTGAATCATCCGACCGGGACGATCGAGCAGAAGTTCGCGGCCACGGGCGTGTGGGCAGTCACGACGAGCCCGGGCGGCGCCTGCTGCGATTCCCTCGGCAACGCCTTCGATCTCTTCTACCCGACCAACCTTGGCGCCAACGGGTTCAAGCACCCGATCCTTGCCTGGGGGAACGGAACGAACGGTGCACCGGGCCACTACGCGACATTCCTCACGCATATGGCGTCCTGGGGCTTCGTGGTTGTCGCGACCGTGGACAAGATGACGGGACCGGGCCAGACGATCCTCGACGGCGCGAACGCCCTCATCGCCGCCAACGGCGATTCCGCGAGCATCTTCTTCAACAAGCTCAACACCGCCGCGATCGGTGCCCTCGGGCACTCCCAAGGAGCTGCCGGCGCGATGAACGCCCTCATCAAATCGAGCGGCACGATCAAGACGGCCCTTCCCATCGAGCTCCCGGCGCGGATCTGGTGTGTCGCCAACTGCGTCCCGATGCCGAGCTTCACGCAAGGATCAGTGTTCTTCCTCGACGGATCGCTCGACCCGATCTCGCCGCCGACGCAGAGCCCGCAGATCAGCGGCGAGCAATCGATCGCGGGGTATTACAACGCGGTGCCGACGGGCGTCGCCAAGCTCAAGGGGACGCTGAAAGGCCCGACACATAACGACGTGACGGGCCAGCCCGATTGCGCCGCTGCGCAGCCGCCGTGTCTCATCGGCGTGTTTGGCTATCTTGGCTACCCGACGGCCTGGATGATGTACCAGCTCCAGGGCGACGCTGTCGCGCACGGCGCCTTCGTCAGTGGCACGGGCGAGATGTTCTCCCAGACGGTGAACTGGGAGCATGTCGAGAGCAACATACCGTGACGGGCGCGTCTGCGTAAGAAAGCGCGAAGGAGAGCGCAAGCAGGAGGCCGCCGTAGGCGACCGATTGGCCGCCAGACAGGCGCTGGAAGGATCTCAAGTCGGTGGGGATCGACGTGAAGCTGAACCAGAAGGAACACGGCGCCTTCATATCCAGCACCGCTGTCGGCAACTACGAGGGCATCTATTACGGGCCGGCCACACCGTTCCTCGATCCTGACAGTTACCTGTATACCAGCTTCTATCCGGGACATCCGCGGAACATCGGCAAGGTCAACGACCCGGTGCTCACCGATCTCTTGGTGCGCCAGCGTCGTCTCCAGGATCCCGCCAGACGCCGGCAGGTGATCCACGACATACAGCGCCTGGTGGCCACCCAGCAGTATTTCATGGAGATCTTCTCGGTGGTGCTCAACTTCGTCTGGGACGGCGCGCTGAAGAACTACGGGCCCAACCTCGGCTACGATTATGGCGGCCGCCTGCTTTCGGCGTGGCTCGACAGGTGAAGAGCGCCTCCAATCGCGCCGACTCCGGGCGACTCAGTTCGAGCTGGTCATCAACCTGGAAACCGCGAAGGCGCTCGGCCTGACGATCCCGCCGTCGCTTCTGGGGCGGGCGGATGAGGTCATTCAGTAAGCGCCCGATGGGCTTGTGCCCAAACTGTGCCCTACACAGGCGCATTCCTGATCATTCCAGGACGCTCCAGCGCCCGAGGTCGTCGTGAATCTCTTGTTCCACATCAACCAGTTACGCGCACTTACGAAGACCGGGGAATAGGACTGAAAATCCTCGGGCATTCCAGCGCACTCCAGCGCACATGTTTTCGTGGGGGATTGACGACTTAGGCGACATCGACAGCGGCCAAGGCCTCAGATGCCATGTGGTGAATTGCCAACAAGCGAACAGGATAGGTTCGACGCGCCGGTTTGACTTGACCCGTGTGCTCTGACACGATCGGCGCGAAGTTTGAGGAGGCTCATCCGCGGTTCGACAAGGCAAGAGCCCGAGCCTCGGCCGGCCAGACTGAGAACGGGGTTGATGTCATCTACGCTCGACAGCTCGAGCGACGCGCGAGCTGCAGGCCCGGCACGATCACGGCAGCCAGTACGTGAGCGACTACGTCCAAGACAAGGTGAAGTTGCTGGGGTTTGTCCACCGTTCGCGCGGGTGTTGCGACAGGAAGGAGACAGCCGATGGACAATAACAGGCATTGGGTCGGCACCTGGGCCACCTCGCCGGCGCCAAGTGAAACTGGCGTAGGTTTCAACAATCACACATTGCGGATGAATCCGCGCGTCAGTATCGGCGGTGACACGTTGAGGGTGCGGGTGTCGAACGCCTATGGCAACGGCAAGCTCGCGATCGGCGCCGCCTATGTCGGGATCCGGGACAAGGGCCCGAGGATCGTGCCGGGCGCGGAGCGCGTGCTCACCTTTTGCGGGTCCGGATCGGCGACGGTCGCGGCGGGCGCGCTCGTCATCAGCGACTCGATCAAGCTCGACGTGAAACCGCTGGCCGACCTGGCGGTCACGCTTTATCTGCCCGGCGAGATCCCGACCGGCTTCCAGATCACCGGGCGCTATGCGCGGCAGACCAATTACATCTCGCCGCCGGGGAATTTTGCCGCGGAAATCAATATGCCGGTCGGCAAGATTACCGACGAATGGTTCTTCGTGAGCGGCATCGACGTGCTGGCGTCGAAAGAGACCGGATGCGTGGTCGCGCTCGGCGACTCGCTGACCGACGCCAATATCTCGACCCATGACGCCTATTGCCGTTGGCCCGACCAGCTTGCCCGGCGGTTGATCGCACGCCAGGATGGCCGGCCTCTCGGGGTGATGAACCAGGGTCTCGGCGGCAACCGGATCTTGCACGATCTGCGCGGTGACAGCGGGTTGCGGCGGTTCGATCGTGACGTGTTGGCTCAGCCCGGCGTGACCCATGCGATCGTCATGCTCGGCACCAACGATCTGCGCAATCGCAACGCCAAGCCCGACGAGGAGGTCACTGCCGAACAGATGATCGCCGGCCTCAACCAGATGGCATTGCGAGCACAGGCACGTGGGATCAAATTGTTTGGCGCCACCCTGACGCCATTCGGAAACGAGACGTTCCTGCCCGGCGCCTGGAACCCGGTGCGCGAGGGCCATCGCGTCGCGGTCAACAATTGGATCCGCGAAGGTGGCGCATTGGACGGCGTCGTCGATTTCGACAAGGCGGTGCGCGACCCCGAGCGTCCGACCCAGATGCTGCCGATCTACGATTGCGGCGACGGGCTTCACCCGAGCGATCTCGGTTATTGCCAGATGGGCGACGCAATCGACCTGGCGCTGTTCGACTAGGCGACAGCCCGCCGCCGGAGGTTCGCGGCGGCAAGCAATCGTGTCGTGCTGTCTTCTTGTTTTCTTGGCCTGCCATCGCCGCGGGAGCGTCGGCGGGAAGCTCTTTCCACCTCCTCCCTCGAGCGCGCCTTTTGTACAACCGCGTCGTTCTGACGCTGCTCTCGTCTCGTCTTGTACCGGCGAGGTAAATTGACGGCAATGCTCATCCGTCTTACTGAACAAGGGGACAGGTCTATGTCGCACCGCACGAACGGACGCGTCCTATTCGCAATTGATCGAGTAGGACGCTGGGGGAGTATGTACCCAAACTTACTCAAGGGGAGCTCTATGATGCGGATCCTGCGAATCGTGCTTCTTTTGGTCACGATCTTGGTGACATGCTCATCGTGCTTCGTGTTCTTGGGTGATGGCGGCCACGGCCATGGGTGGCATCACCGGGGATAGATTCAGGTTTAGCGACTGATGCCCACCCCCTCGGGGAGGCATCGCAACGGTTTGGCACATTCAATGCTGCCCGAGCGGCAAGGAGGCAATCAGCATGCGAGGATTGCGTTTCGTAAGCAGCCGAACCTGGATACTTCTTCCTATGCTCCGGAATGCGAGAGTCGCCAGAGCTGCCACTCCTGAAGGTGTGCGGCGAGTGCGACAGTGGTGGTACCTAGGGTTGCTGCTGCTGCTGCTGTACGCGGGCCCTCCGGCGACAGCGCAGATCAGCATTGGCATCGGCGTTCCGTCCCTCGACATAGGGATCCACTTCCCCGCCCTTCCCAGTCTTACAATCGTACCCGGCACGCCGGTCTACTACGCTCCGAGCGTGGATACGAACTTCTTCTTCTACGACGGCATGTACTGGGTGTACAAAGACGACAATTGGTACGCCAGTTCCTGGTACAACGGTCCGTGGGCCGCGGTGGATCCCACTATCGTACCGGACTCCCTCTTGCGCGTTCCGGTCAGGTACTATCGTCGTCCTCCGCCCTATTTCCGAGGTTGGGCGGAAAGCGCGCCGCCGAGGTGGGGCGAGCACTGGGGTCAGAACTGGGAAGAGAAGCACCATGGCTGGGAACAGTCGGCGCCAGCTCCCCAACCGCGCGCCGCGCCTGTACCCACCTATCAGCGCCAGTATACGGGGAAGCGGTATCCTGCCCCTCAGCAACAGCCGGTCCTACACAGCCAGAATTACAAGTACCAGCCTCGTGAGCCTGTAGTGCAGCAGCACTATCAGCAGCACGCTGCGCCGCAGCAGCACGGTCAGCCAGAACGTGGGGGACAAGAGAAGGGCAAAGAACACAACAAATGAATAGACGGGAGATATTTGTCCTGGATGATCCATCAGCGCCCGCGGGGGATATTCAAGACCGCGAAGGCGCTCGGCCTCACAATCCCGCCGTCGCTGTGATCCAGTAAGCGATCGACAGAAGGGGTGAGTGAGATATGAGGGGAGGTAGATTGTATAATAGCCCGCCCCTTGACAAGGCCTCGAGGGCGGGTGTACTCATCGGCCCATCCAACGACGCTTGAGGGGGTCTCTTCCCACGCTCCCCCTGGAACAACGTCCGCATGACGCGGTTCCCCGCAGCGCAGCGGTGCACAACTGATTCCCAGACCCAAGGCCCTGACACCATCGCTCAGGAGGAGACATCATGAATCGACGCGTTCTCGTGGCCGGGATAGCCCTCGTCGCCCTCTTGACGATGCTCACGGGCCTGCCGGGAGGCCTGACCGCCCAGGGCAAGGTCGTGAAGATCGGCCTCTCGCTGCCGCTCACGGGAGCGGACGCCGACGGCGCCGACGCCATCCTCAAGGGTGCCCAGATGGCCATCGCCGAGATCAATGCCAAGGGCGGGGCGGCCGGCTACAAGCTCGAGGCCGTCGTCTTCGACAGCGCCACCCCGGCGGCCGGCCAGTACGACCCGGCGCAGGCGGCCACCAACTACAAGAAGTTCATCGCGGACACCCTGGTGCTGGCGGCGGTCGGACCCAATATGAGCGGCGAGGGCAAGGCGATCTCGCCCATCCTCTCCGAGGCCGACATGGCGACCATCACGCCGAGCTCCACCAACCCCGACATCACCGATCCGAAGTTCCAGTCGCAGTACCGGCCCAAGGGCAAAGCGGTGTACTTCCGCACCGTCACCACCGACGCCTATCAGGGCCCGAACATGGCCAACTACCTCTTCCACGCGCAGAAGGTGAAGAGCGTGTACATCCTGGACGACGGCGGCGCCTTCGGGGTGGGCATTGCCGACAGCTTCCAGAAGCGGGCGGGCGAGCTCGGGGTGAAGATCCTCGGGCGCGACCGGCTCGACCCCAAGGAAGCCGACTACAAGACCATCCTCACCAAGATCAAGGGCGTGAACCCGGACGGGCTCTACTACGGCGGTGTCATGCAGGCCGCGGCCAAGCTCGCCACCCAGGCCTACGAGGTCATGCCCAAAGTGATCAAGGCGGGCTCGGACGGCGTCTACGATCTCTCGTGGCCGAAGCAGTCGGGCAAGGAGTCGGTCGAGGGCTGGTTCTGCTCCCAGGCCTCGCCGGAGCTGGTCACCTCCCAGAAGCTCGAGTCGTGGGTAACCAAGTTCAAGTCGGAGATGAAGCGCGACCCCACGAACTACGCGATCACCTCCTACAACGCCGTCCTCGTGGTCGCCGACGCGATCGGCCGTACCGCCTCCGCCAATAAGCCGCTCACCCGTGGCAACCTGCGGGATGCCATCCAGGCAACCAAGATGAACTCGATCCAGGGACCGATCGCCTTCGACGCCAATGGCGACATCCTGACCCGGACCGTCTCGATCTATCAGTGGCGGGATGGCGAGATCAAGTACGTCAGCGTGGCGCCGGAGAAGTAGGCCGGGATATTCGGAACCCCGGGCCGGTGCGCGTGCGCCGGTCCGGGGCCGTCTCGCATGACGGCCCGCCCATGAGCGTGCGGGCATGACCGGGCTGGACGTCGTCCTCCAGCAGGTCGTCAACGGGCTCGCCCTCGGCATGATGTACGCCCTGCTCGCCCTCGGCTTCACCATGGTCTACGGCATCATCGAGCTGATTAATTTCTCCCACTTCAGCGTCTTCATGACCGGGACCTTCGTGGGGCTCTTCGTGCTGGACCTCATGGGGGTGACCGCGGTCTCGCGGTCGCTGACCGGCTTCGCCCTCTTGGGCACGCTCGTGCTGCTCTTCGTGGTCACCATGACCACGACGGGTCTCCTCGGAGTGGCCATCGAGCGTCTCTGCCTCCGCCCGCTCCGCAATATCTCCGGGACCGCGCCGATGATCACCACCATCGGCGTGGCGTTCATCCTCATCAATGTCATGCTGCTTGCCTGGGGCCCGCAGACGCAGCGGTTCCCCTCGCTCCTGCCGAAGTGGCGCTGGTCGCTCTTCGGCACCGCCGAGATCACCTTCAAGCAGCTGGTGCTCTTCGTGGTGGGGCTCGTCCTCATGGTGATCCTCTCGCACCTCGTGAAGCGCACCACGCTCGGCAAGGCGATGCGCGCCACCGCCCAGGATGCGGATGCGGCGCGCATGATGGGCATCGACGTGGACCGGGTGGTGGTGCTCACGTTCTTCCTAGGCTCCGCGCTGGCCGGGGCGGGGAGCCTCTTCTTCGGCCTCTACTACGGCTTCACCGCCTACTACATCGGCTACACCATCGGGCTGCGCGCCTTCACCTCGGCGGTGCTCGGCGGCATCGGGAGCATCCCGGGCGCGGTGCTGGGCGGCCTCTTCATCGGCCTCACCCAGTCGCTGGGCGGCCAGCTGCTCGGCGTGAAGTGGACGGACGTCATCATCTTCTCGATCCTCATCATCGTGATGGTCTTCCGGCCCAGCGGGCTCCTCGGCGTCCGGGCCCCGCAGAAGGCCTGATGCGAGCGCTCGCGGGACGGCTCGGCATGCGCCTGGGACTCCATCGCTGGCGCGCGCTGCCCGTGTCCCGGCGGCGGGTCATCCTCACGCCGGTGCTCCTCGGGATCGGGCTGCTCTTTCCGCTCGTCAGCGGCAATGCGGGCAATGTGGACGCGGCGGCCAACGCCTTCACCTATGTGCTCCTGGCTCTGGGCCTCAACATCGTGGTGGGCTTCGCGGGTCTGCTCGACCTGGGCTACGCGGCGTTCTTCGCCATCGGCGCCTATGGCTACGGCATCGCCGCCTCCGGGCAGCTCAAGCCGCCGTGGTCGGGCCTCTGGGTGCCGCTCGAGTGGGCGGGGCAGGTGACCCGCCTCGCCGTTCCCGGCCAGGCCGACACCGTGCAGTTTCACTTCTCCTTCTGGCCCATGCTGGCGGTGAGCGCGATCATCTGCGCGATCTTCGGCATACTCTTCGGGGCGCCCACGCTCAGGCTGCGCGGCGACTACCTGGCCATCGTGACCCTGGGCTTCGGAGAGATCGTGCCGGTGGTGGCCCGGAACTGGGAGGGGCTCACCAACGGCGCCCAGGGGCTGGGCGGCATCCGCACCCCGCATTTCTTCGGCTTCGATTTCGGCTTCTCGCCGTATCCGTACTACTTCCTCGGCCTCGGACTCGTGGCGATTGCCGTATGGATCTCCATTCGCCTCCAGGAGTCGCGCGTGGGGCGCGCGTGGATGGCCATCCGGGAAGACGAGCTGGCTGCGGGAGCGATGGGCGTCAACCACGTCCACTACAAGCTGCTCGCCTTCGCGATGGGGGCGGCGGTGGGCGGCCTCGCCGGTACCTTCTACGTGGCCAAGCTCACCACCGCCACGCCCGACATGTTCACGTTCCCCGTGTCGGTGATGGTGCTGGTCATGGTGGTGCTGGGCGGCCTCGGGTCCATTCGCGGCGTGGTCCTGGCCGCGCTCTTCGTGGCCTTTCTCCAGTCGGTGATTCTCCAGGACCTCACCGAGTACGTTCACGCCCTCGGCCGCGCCGTGGGGAGCGCCTTCCTCCAGCGCGTCGAGCTGATCACATCGCTCGAGCTGATCTTCGGTCTCATCCTCGTCCTGATGATGATCTTCCGCCGGGAAGGGCTGTGGCCGGCGGTGCGGAAAGTCTCGGCGCTCACGCGCGAGCAGCAAACCGCCGCGCCCTCCCGCGGCTCGGCCCTGAATCTCGAGTGGGCGCGCCCGGAGACGGCGGGCGGGCCCGGGCGCCCGCTCCTCGAGATCGAGAGCCTCCGCAAGAGCTTCGGCGGAGTGGCGGCGGCCGACGACATCAGCCTGACCGTTCGCGCCGGCGAGTTGGTCAGTGTGATCGGGCCGAACGGCTCCGGCAAGACCACCTTGTTCAACCTGATCACCGGGCTCATCGCGCCGGACAAGGGGAGCATTCGCCTCGAAGGCCGGGAGATCGGCGGGTGGCCGTCCCACGAGATCGTCACCGCCGGGGTGGCGCGGACCTTCCAGAACATCCGGCTCTTCAACAACCTGAGCGTGATGGAGAACCTGCTCGTCGGCGAGCACGCGCGCCTCGAAGCGGGTGTCCTCGGCGCCGTCTTCCGGCCGCCCGGCGTCCGGCGGGAGGAGGCGCGGGCCGTCAAGCGCGCGCTCGAGGCCGTCGAAATGTTCAGCAACCGCCTGCTGCCGCGGATCGACCATCCGGTATACGGGCTCTCCTACGCCAATCGCCGTCGCACCGAGATCGCGCGCGCCATCATGACCCGGCCCAAGCTCCTCCTCCTCGACGAGCCGGCGGCGGGGATGAACCCGGCCGAGACGCTCGAGCTCATGGACTTGATCCGCGGCTTCCGCGATCTCGGCATCACTATCATCCTGATCGAGCACAAGCTCGACGTGGTCATGGACGTCTCGGATCGCGTGGTGGTGCTTGACCACGGCGTGAAGATCGCGGAGGGCGCGCCCGCCCAGGTGCGCAGCGACGACCGGGTGATCGAGGCCTACCTGGGCCGCCGGCGACGGGCGGCATGAAGGCGCCGGGCGGCGTGCTCCTCGACTTCCGCGACGTGCACACGCATTACGGTGCGCTCCACGTGCTGAAGAGAGTGAGCTATGAGATTCGCGAGGGCGAAATCGTCTCGCTCCTCGGTGGCAATGCCTCCGGCAAGTCCACCACGATGAAGACGGTGCTGGGGTTGGTGCGGCCGAGCGAAGGCACGATTAGCTTCCGCGGCGAGCCGATCCACGCCCTCCGCACGAGCGAGATCGTCAAGCGCGGCATCGCTCCGGTGCCCGAGGGCCGGCGCGTGTTTCCCCGCATGACCATTCTCGAAAACCTCGAGATGGGTCGCTACACGCGGCGGGCGGAGCCGGGCTGGGAAGAGGAGCTCGAGCGGGTATTCGGCCTCTTTCCCGTGCTCCAGGAGCGCCGGCACCAGCTGGCGGGCACCATGTCAGGGGGAGAGCAGCAAATGCTCGCCATTGGCCGCGCCCTGATGACGCGGCCCACGCTGCTCTGCATGGACGAACCGTCGATGGGGCTGGCCCCGCGCCTCGTCGAGGAGGTCTTCGACATCATCCGCGCGATCAACGAGCAGGGGACCACCATCTTCGTGATCGAGCAGAACGTGAACATGGCGCTGTCCATCGCGCATCGCGGCTACGTGCTTCAGATGGGGGAGGTGGTCCTCACGGGCTCCGCCGAAGAGCTGCTCGAAAGCCCCCTTATCCAGAAAGCCTATCTCGGCAGCGGCGCAGGATAAGCGCGTCTTTCGAGATCGGTTTCAGCAGCGGGAGTACTAACCTGCGGAACCGACCAGAGGTGTCCCAATCCGAAGATATGTGCCACGAACGACTGAGCTCCCTCCACCAAAATCCGACACCGCAACCGGTACTCGTCCTGTTCGAGAGCTGGCCGATCGGCGGCCGGGCTTCGAATCGTTGGGATTTTCGACAGTCTAGCCAATGAGCGCAGAAGGAAGTGCAATGGCAGATTCCTGCGGGGGCCGGCGGCGCGGGTCGTACTCACTCGAGGATCACGTTGGGCGCTCTCGCGCGGGCGTGTCCCGTTGGGGCCACCAAGTTGATCTCGTGTTTGAGGGACTCTGAAAAGGTCCTCAAATCGTGGCCGGGTGGTCTCCGTTACTTGCTCAGTATGTCCTCTGCTTGGTCGTCGTAAAATACCGCCGCCTGTTTGAGCCGACGCGGCCACGGGTTCGATCCAAGCGGCCCGCGTGATGAGGCGAGGACGTGATCAAGTGGGAGGTGGGCCAATCCCCCTGAGGCACCAACCGGTGGTAGCGTAGCAGCACACAGCTGGCTCCGAGTCTTACGGGAGGAACGACAATGGCCTCCGAGCTTCGCTCGCTGTTCTCGCCGATCCAGGTCGGTCGTCTTACGCTCAAAAATCGGATCTACTCCTCGGCCCACGCCGAGGCCATGGCCGAGGGCGGGCGGCCCGGCGAGCGGCTGCGGCGGTACCACGAGGCCAAGGCGCGCGGCGGTTGCGCGCTCACGATCTTCGGCGGCTCCTCGAGCGTTCACCCCTCGTCGCCCGCCGCTGCGTGGAAGCAGATCGCCAATCACGACGACTCCATCATCCCGGCGTACCGCGCGATTGCCGACGCCGTGCACGACCACGGATGTCTGGTGTTCACCCAGATCACTCACCTCGGCCGCCGTGCGCAGGCCGATGGCGAGGAGACGGACGTCCTCCTGGCGCCGTCGCAGATCCCCGAGCGTGTTCATCGGGACGTCCCGCACGAGCTGGAAGCCGAGCAGATTGCCGAACTCGTGCGCGCCTTCGGCGAGGCAGCGCGCCGCTGCCGGGACGGCGGCCTCGACGGGATCGAAATCTCGATGGCGCACAACCACCTGATCGATCAGTTCTGGTCACCCCTCTTCAACCAGCGGCTCGACGACTACGGCGGGAGCCTCGAGAACCGGATGCGCTTCGCTGTTGAAGTGCTGAGCGAGATCCGGCGCCGGGTCGGGGGTGACTTCGTCGTGGGCGCCCGCATCTCGGGGGACGAGTTTACGCGGGGCGGCCTGACGGCGGCCGACATGGCGGAGATCGCGCGGCGTCTCGCCGTGTCCGGCCTGATTGACTTCCTGTCGATCATCGGCGGCGGCGCCCACACCTATGAGCTCCAGGCCGCGGCCGTGCCGAACATGAGCTACCCCACAGGCGTCTACGTACCGCTGGCGGCCGCCATCAAGCAAGCCGCGCCCCAGACGCCGATCTTTCACGCGAGCCGCATCGTCGATCCAGTTCACGCCGACCGCACCGTGGCGGCCGGGCACGTGGATGTGGTCGGCATGACCCGCGCGTTGATCGCCGACCCCGATCTCCCGCGAAAGGCGCGCGAGGGCCGACTCGACGACATCCGCACGTGCGTGGGGGCGAACGAAGGATGCATCGATCGGATCTACCAGGGGAAGCCGGTGACGTGCGTCCAGAACCCCGCCACTGGCCGTGAGGTTGAGCTCGCCGAGGTTCATGCGGCTGCGCAGCCCAAGAAGGTCGTGGTGGTCGGTGGCGGCGTCGCTGGGCTGGAGGCGGCCCGGATGGCGGCGGCCCGTGGCCATCGCGTCGTACTGTTCGAAAAGGCGGCGGAGCTGGGAGGGCAGGTGTTGCTCGCGGCCCGTGCGCCGGCCCGCGCCGAATATGCGGGCATCGTCCGCTTTCTCGTCGCGCAGGTCCGCAAGCTCGCGGTGAATGTCCGGCTTGCCGTGGGGGCTACGGCGTCAGCGGTGTTGGAAGAGCGCCCCGATGCCGTCATCGTCGCGACCGGGTCGCATCCGTACATCCCGCCCGTGCCGGGCTGCGACGGCAAGCACGTTGTGACGGATCGCGCCGTGCTCTGTGGCGACGCGACGGTGGGAGCGAGCGTGGTCGTGGTCGACGACGTGCACACGCAAGAGGCGCTCTCGACCGCCGAGCTGCTCCTTGAACAGGGCAAGCGTGTCGAAGTGATCTCGCCGCTCTTCTACGTGGGCCAGGACATCGGGGTCACCTCTATCGCGCCGCTCTACACGCGGCTGTTCACCCGGGGCGTTGTTCTCAGCCCGGGCACCGAGCTCCGCGCCGTCGAGGGCTCGACAGTGGTTGTCGCGAACGTCTATTCAGGCGTCGAGCGACGCATCGAGTCCGTCGACACGGTTGTGCTAGCGGCCGGAAGCCGCTCGACGGACAGTCTCTACCGCGCGCTCAAAGGCCAGGTCCCCGAGCTCTACGCGGCGGGCGACTGCGTCGCTCCGCGCGGCGTCCACCAGGCGATCCTCGACGGCACCCGAGTGGCGCGGGCGATCTGATGGCAACCGCCCTCTCGTCGTCGCCGGAGCGGATTCTGCGCACTCTGCGCTTATCGTGGGCGAGGTTCTGAGCATTGGAGGGAGGTAGAGATGAGCTCATTCAACGAATACGCGAACAAGTACATAACCGTGAGGATGAAGCAGAGACGGTGTGCTCCAAGTTACCTTGCACACCGAGGGCCAGTCGTTCCGCTCGTGGCTTCAGCCGCACGGTGAGCTGCCTGAAGCCTTCCACGACATCGGGCCAAGAGTTCTCAAACACGGCCCTCCCGGGAGATTTTCGCGGTCGATTCTCTCGCGGCTACCGTCTCGACAACACCACCGCCGCCATATCCGTCATGGGCCCCCCCGAGTGATAAACTCGCGAAGCGCGGTGGCCTCCTGACGCGCGCCTCGGCCTGGGATCCACCGGTGCTCGATCCACGCTTGACTAATTCGATCGGTCTCTTCCAGATCGCGACGCTGACCTACAACCGCTTGCTGCGCTATCCGTTCAGCGACGAGGCCAAGAACAACGCCGATCTCACGCTCAAGGGCGACCTGGCGGACACGTGGGAGGGGAGCGCCGATTTCAGGAGATGGACCTTCAAGCTGCGCCAAGGAGTGAAATGGCACAACGTGCCACCACTCAACGGGCGTGAGCTGGTCGCCGACGATATCAAGTATTGCTACGAGGCCTATGCGAAGGAGGGGGTGCAGTCGTTTACCTTCCAGGAAATCGAGGGGATGGAGACGCCGGACAAGTACACGATTCGCATCCACTTGAAGACGCCCAATACCATGTTCCCGCAGAATGTGGCGGAAGCCGTGACGGTCATCTTCCCACGCGAGGTGCTGGAGGAGGACGGCGATCTCAAGAAGCGCATGATCGGCACGGGCCCCTTCATCCTGAAAGACGTCGAGCGCAAGGTGAAAGTCGTACTCGTCCGCAACCCGGACTATTTTGACAAAGGCTATCCGTACCTCAACGAGTACCGCATCCTCTCGACCCCCGATGCGGCAACGCGCCTGGCGGCCTTCCGGGCCGGGCAGAGCGATATCCTGGGGTTGCAAAGCCTGGCCGACGTGGCCACCGTGCGCAAGACCAACCCCGCGGCGGTCGTGCAGGAGGTCACCACGGTGCTGGCGCCGTTCGGCCTGACCTTGCGTCAGGATAAACCACCCTTCAACGACGTGCGGGTGCGCCGGGCCATCTCGATGGCCATCGACCGGCAAAAGCAGGTCGATACCCTGTATGAAGGGCACGCCATTCTCGGCTGGGGGATTCCGTATTTCTATTTCCAGGATGACCTGCCCACCGCCGCCGACCTTGGCCCGTACTGGCAGTACCGCCCGGGGGAGGCGAAGAAGCTCCTGACAGAGGCGGGCTATCCCAACGGGTTCAAGACGACCCTCTTCTACTATGAATACTTCCCCCAGATGACTTCCCAGATCCAACTGGTGCAACAGGATCTGAAGCGGAACCTTAACATCGAGCTGGAGATCACCAAGAATGACTACACGACCTACTTCGGCCGCTATGCCGAAGGGAAATGGGAAGGGACGGCCTGGGGATTCCAGACAGGGTACGCCGTGAGCCTCGACGAGCGGACCTACCAGTACATGCACTCGAGGTCGCCGAAGAATTACTTCCGTGTCACCGACCCCGTCATCGATGAGCTCGCCACCAAGCTGCGGCAAACCCGGGAGCGTGCCGAGCAACGCGCCATCACCAAGAAGATTGTCGCCCGGGAGCACGACCAGGTCTTGCGGATGTGGATGCCCTTCGACGCGGGCTTTGCACTATGGCAGCCCCACTTGCGGAACATCGGCCAGCTGGACCTGCGCGGGAACTTTGGCTACGGGAGTTCGACCCTCGCCCGTCTCTGGCTCGATAAGTGAGGCGTCTTCGCGGAGGGCGGCCTCAGGGCTTCTTCCCGTAACCGGCGTAGACCTCCGGGACTGTTTGGAGGCCTGACATGAAAATGGGTCCAGCAACTCGGGAATCCCGGATTACGCCGTTACCTCGTCGCATCGTCCGGCTAGTCGTGGCAGCCACGCTGACGCTGGGAGGAGTCCAGGGGGCGACCGGGCAGCCGACGCCTACGGGAGAGGCAGTGATGGCGTGGCCTGTCACCATCAGCCCGACCTGGTTCGACCCCTCGACCGCCCCGCCCCAGATCACGCCCTTCGGGATGCTGTACGCGCTGCACGATGCGCTGGTCCGCCCGCTACCGGGGCAGAAGATGGGCACCAGCTTGGCGGATTCGTGGACGGAGAGCCCGGACGGGCTCACGTACGAGTTCAAGCTTCGTCGGGGCCTCAAGTTCCACAACGGTGACCCCGTCACCGCCGAGGACGTGAAATTCAGCTTCGAGCGGTACAAAGGTGCGGGGGCCAGGGAACTGAATGCACGCGTCCGCCTGGTCGAGACCGTCGACCCGCTGACGGTGCGATTTCATCTGAAAGAGCCCTGGCCGGACTTCATGACCTTCTATGGGACCACGGCCACGGCCGCCGGGATCGTGGTTCCCAAGAGATACCTGGCCCAGGTCGGGGACGACGCGTTCAGAAAGCAGCCGATCGGCGCCGGCCCGTACAAATTCGTGAGCCATACGCCCGGCGTAGAGGTGGTACTGGAAGCCTATCCGGGATACTGGCGGCGCGTGCCGAACGTCAAGCGGCTGATCATGAAGAGCGTTCCCGAAGGCAGCACGCGCCTCGCAATGCTCAAGAAGGGCGAGACCGACATGGCCTTCCTCCTGGACGGCCCCGATGCCGAGAACGTGACGCACGACCCGCACCTCGCACTCGTGGCCACGCGGCATGCGTCCGCCATGTGGATCGAGTTCGCCGACCAGTGGGACCCCAAATCGCCATGGCATGACAAGCGCGTGCGGATGGCCGTCAACCATGCGCTGGATCGCAAGACGATCAGTGAGACCGCCTGTCTGGGCTATTGTCCGACTGCCGGGGTCATTGTGCCCCCCGTCATGGACTATGCGCTGCAGGTCGAGCCTCCACTCTACGATCCTGCGAAGGCGAAGCAGTTGCTCGCCGAGGCCGGCTATCCGAGAGGTTTGGACGCCGGTGACTTCACG
>WNFS01004542.1_pt1 | contig 31222 bp, 30 predicted proteins | sample 5400141 | NCBI WGS metagenome assembly WNFS01 (sample SAMN13153358, study PRJNA577476) | soil metagenome | isolation source: 60 cm saprolite under Madrone tree | place: USA:California | collected 2016-06-14
CGCGGTACCGATCCGGGTCGCGGCGGTTGAGATAGTCCAGCAAACGACGGCGCTTATTGACCATCATGATCAATCCGCGGCGCGATGCATGGTCTTTCACGTGGGACTTGAGATGCGAGGTCAGATAGTTGATCCGCTCACTAAGAAGCGCGATTTGCACTTCTGGCGAGCCCGTGTCCTTAACGTGGGTCCGGAATTGTTCGATCAACGCTGATTTCGGTGCGCTCAAGTGCCCCTCTCCGTCGTCCCCTGAATTTTTCCTCTTCTCTTCGACCTATTCAGGCTAACACAAACTCGACAAACGTGTAAAGGAATGTCCAAGGACGACGATGATCGAACATATCGAACGACGGAAGGTATTGCGGCTCAATGGTAAATAGTCCCGACGGTCAGCCCTTGGCGAGGACCTTAATCTGCTTGGCGAGCTTTTCGATTGCTGGGCTTTTTTTCGCGACGGACAAGGGAATGAGTGGAAGCTGAGTTGGGTTTCTCGACCTGCTCCTTGAGCTCGGAGACCATTTCATGGAGTCTCGAACCGTCGGACCTAAGTTCTTTCTGATTCTCGCAATCAATGGCCCTTGTATCCGGACCTTTGGCTAGCTGGCCGTCCAGGCCGGGGGGAAAATGGGGATGGGGAGCGTTCGGCTAGGGACCCGGCAGTGGCGCTCCGGCGCCCGCCTGGAGCTTGCCAGGCGGCAAGAAGTGGTCTAACTGCTAAGATTCCAACAGTGCCAACGAAGCTCATCAATAGACGGCGTGACTCTGGCATAGGCACCTCCCGAAACGGATCCCTATTGGTTTGCCCGGCCCGCACAATTCTTAGGTGTAGCTCCTTTCTTGTAGTTTCGCCAAGGCAGAGATAAAAAGCTGAAGCCGAGTTTGCGTTTCAACCGTCTGTTAGAGTTGGACGAATTCGATGTTGCGCGGGGCGGGAAAATCCGGTTCAATGTTTGGGCACCGATGGAGGGGGAGAAGAATGAGAAAAGAATTTGCAGTTTTGGCAGCGGGATGTCTGACTCTGGGCCTCATGGCGGCGCTGGGGTCAGCGCAGGGCGATAAAGCTTCGAGACCGAGTCCGCCGGCGCAGGCCACGTGTGACTTGGGGGGCGGCAAGACGATTACTGTGGACTATTCGAGCCCACGAGTACGGGGGCGCAAGATTTTTGGCGAGCACGAGCCTTATGGGAAGGTTTGGCGCGCCGGAGCGAATGAGGCGACGACTTTTGTCACCACCACGGACTTAATGGTAGGCGGGGCGCACGTTCCGGGCGGCAGCTACACCATTTTCGCGATTCCAAACCCGGATAAGTGGACTCTGATCATCAGCAAGAAAACCGGTGAGTGGGGCACGGATTACCCTGGGCCGGAGAATGATCTGGCACGTGTGGATATGAAGGCTTCGAAGTTGCCTTCGCTAGTCGAGAATTTCACTATCGCCTTTGACAAGACGGCCGCCGGCTGCACGCTGCGGATGGATTGGGAGACGACACGGGCATCCGTGGAAATCACCAAGATGTGACCGCCAGCCATCTCCAGAGACGAAAGAAGGCGCGTCCGGCAGTTCGGCGGCGCGCCTGATTTTTTGTCGCCAGCTGGGTTAGCACGACCCGACCGTGAGTGCGGTGAGGAATCGAAGCTAGGAGGCTGGCTCAAGGCGGGCCATGCCGCAATCGACGAGCATGACGGCAATGATGACCATGGCGGTGGAGAAAAGCACGTTTAACGTGACGGCCTCGCCGGCGAAGAGCCAGCCGAGCAGGACGGCGACAATGGGATTGACGTAAGCGTGGGTGGCAACGAGCGTGGGGGAGTAGTGCTCGAGGAGCCAGTTGTAGGCCGTGAAGGCCACCAGTGAGCCGAAGAGGATGAGATAGCCGAGCGCCAGCCATGAACGCATGGAGACGGAGGCGAACGAAAATCCGCGGTACTCCCCAATAGCCGTTCCGGCCAGAAGCAGTTGCACGGAACCCGCCAATAATGAAAGTGCCGACAACAGAAGTGGATGTCCGGAGAGATGCGACCGCCTGGAGTAGACAATTCCCACGGACCAGGAAAGTGCACCCAACACGACCGCCAGCGAACCGACAAACACGCCGGGGCCAGAATTCAAAGCGCTTCGGCCCATCAGCAGGCCGACGCCTCCGAATCCCAGAAAGATACCAGCCAGAAGCGACGCATTCCAGCGCCACTGCCGGGCAGCGATAGCGGTGAGCAAGAAAACCCAGATGGGTTCGCTGGCAATGAGCAGAGAGGCAAGGCCAGACGGTACTTTTTGTTCCGCCCAATGAAGCGTGCCGTGGCCGATCAAAAAGAAGAATGCACCGATAATGATGCTGGCGCGAACCTGCGCCCAGGTGGGCGAAAGATGTTTTGCCAGGCACCAAATGAGGAGAATCGTGCCGGCGATCAAGTGGCGGAAGCCGGCGGTGTAGAGCGGGGGAATCGTTTCCACGGCATAACGAATCGCCAGGTAGGTGGAGCCCCAGATGAGGTAGATGGAAAGAAAGGAAAAGACGACGAGGCCGCGATTCAATCGCGGCCGCGTAGGGGCTATGACGCCCGGGACTTCTTGAATGACTACGGCGGATTTCATGGACATCGGTTCACCAATCGGCGGTAACGAAAGCCGCGTACGGCTCTTCCGGCTTGTGTTGCTGTAACGCCCTATCGCTGCTATACTCATTACCAAAGGATAGGCCATTGTCTGTAACGAGTCAAACTCATTTAAACCATTACGATGAAAGCATCACGCAACAACTTCCACGCGGCGGGATTCGGCAAGGTTGCTCCCTGGGTCGATCTCGCCAACAGCGAGGAATGGAACGGCTTTGGGACGCTCACCGATCACCTTACAAACGCGACTTGGCTCGCCACGTTCCTCAACAATTGGAACCTTCATCCCCTTGCTTCGAAAGACGTTCCGCGCCGCAAACTGGTGCAATTGCGCGCCCTGCTGCGCCGTGCCGCAGAAAAGCTAGCCGCCGGAGGCTCCCTAAATCGAAGAGAGCTTTCCAGTCTGAATCAGGCATTGAACGTACCGGGGCGGCAGAAGCTAGTACAGGGCCAAAATGGGTTCCGCGCCGAAATGGTTCCGCTGCACAATGATTGGAGTTGGGTCATTCGACGGATAGCGGCATCCTTTGCAGAGATGCTGGCGAGCCGCGAGGTGGAGCGCATCAAAGTCTGCGCCAATTCCGATTGCCGCTGGGTATTTCACGATCCGACCAAAGCCAGGACCAAGCGCTGGTGCAACGACCGCACCTGTGGCAACCGCGCCCGCGTGCGCCGTGCCCGAGCGGCACAAAACAAACCTGGCGAAGAACTTCCTCCAGTCCCCAGGCGCACATGAATCCGCTGATCTAAAGTCAGGAATTCTTCCGGCGCACGAGCGCGAGAAACTCGTCTCGCGTCTGCTTATTGTGACGGAAAGCGCCGAGCATGGCGCTAGTGACGGCCTGCCCATGCTGCTTTTCCACTCCGCGCATTTGCATGCAGAGATGGCGGGCTTCGATAATCACGCCGACACCCTGAGGAGCGATTTTTTCCTCGATGGACTTGGCGATCTGGCTGGTAAGGCGCTCCTGAATCTGCAGGCGGCGGGCAAACATGTTGACCACGCGGGCGATCTTGCTGAGCCCTAGCACCCGCTTGTCCGGCAGATAGGCCACATGGGCCTTGCCAAAGAACGGTAGCAGATGGTGCTCGCAGAGGCTGAAGAACTCGATATCCTTCACGATGACCATCTCGTCATAGGCCACGCTGAACGTCGCACCATTCAAGACATGATCCAGGTTCAGGTGGTAACCGCTGGTCAAATACTTGAGCGCTTTCTCGAAGCGCTCCGGCGTTTTGCGCAGCCCTTCGCGATTGGGGTCCTCTCCGATGATCTTGATGATCTCGCGGATGTGGCAGGCAATCCTGCGCGCGTCGAGTTCCTTATTGTCATTCAACAGAATTTCTTCCGTTGGCTTGGTCACCGCTGGTTCCCTTCTACGTTGTCCCCCGCGTACTCGAAGCTGTTGTTTGCGGTTTCTTGGACGCGGATGCGTTCGAGCTTCGCTTGAGGGAAGGATTTGAGGCGCTGAAAGATCTCCATGCACAAATTCTCCGTGGTGGGCACTCTTTCGCGAAAGGCGGAGACATCTTCGTTGAGCGACTTGTGATCGAATTCCTCGAGCACCTGGCGTTCGACGAAGGCGTCCAGATCGGCCAGATTCGCGATCATGCCCGTGGCCGGGTCAACGTCTCCCGACATGCTGACTTCCAACACGTAATTATGGCCGTGGCCAAAGGGATTGTTGCATTTCCCAAAGACACGAGAATTTTCCTCGGCGGTTAGATGCGGGCTATGCAGCCGGTGTGACGCCGAGAATCGATACCGGCGGCCCAGTTCGATTTTGAGCGCGTTGCTCATGGCCTGCCTGCTGCTCATGGTTTACCTGCTGCGCTGGCGCCGTTACGGTAGCAATCGGCGAACAGCTCGGGCGACTCGTATAGGCGCACGTGATGCAACCGGCCTTGCGTGATTTTCGGTTCCAGCAATTGCCAGATTATCCGGGCGATGTTCTCACAGGTCGGAATCTGTCCGGCCAGTTCAGCGACCTCGTAATTGAGATGACGATGATCCATGCGCTGCATGATTTCGCGTTCGAGAATCTCTTTTAGTTCTTTCAGGTCCAGGACCATGCCGGTCACCGGATCGGGCTGGCCCTCAACGGTTACTTCCAGCGTGTAATTGTGCCCGTGGCCATGAGGGTTATTGCATTTTCCAAAGATTCGACGGTTTTCCTCAGCCGAAAGATTCGGGTTGTGATAGAGGTGCGAGGCAGCAAACTCGATCTTTCGGGTAAGAAGAATCATGAGCGTTCGCTTATCTCCTCGATTCCGGCGGCGCCAACGGAGTACTCTCGACCTTTCCATTGGATTCTTCCATTAACATGGCTCCGGTAGGACGCCCATAGCACCGCTACATATAACGCCACGGCAGGCACATAATAAAAGATGAAGGAGAAGGGGAAATGGTTACGAGCCAGATCAAGGCCATAGCTAGTTTGGCGAGCAATGAGGAGCAAGAATCCCAGGAAAAGCAGAAAGGGATACTTCAATCCCATGCCGATCAGCAGCAACGGAATCCAAGGGAGACTTGACTCCATCTCGCGCACAACCGCCCACGGGGTGCCGCCCATCAAACGATATAGATTCTTTTTCCAGCCCTGCCACATCCCTTGGAACGAGCGGTACATTCTTACTCGAACCATGCCGTTGCCGGAGCCGAACCAGATGCGATGGCCGGCGGCCTTCACGCGCCTGGCGAGGGCTACGTCTTCCAGGACCTCCCCGGCGACGCCGGTGTGACCGCCAATGGCGTCGTACACATCGCGGCGCATCATCAGAAACTGGCCATTTGCGGCGGCAACAGGTGAGTTTGGGTCATTCACTTGTTCGTACGAAAAACGCTTCGCCAGCCTCAGGTAGACATAGGGAATCAGGGATTTCTCATACCACGTACGGGTGATCTGCTCGGGAGAAAATGAAACCAGCGCAGCGGTGTGTTGCTGCGCAATTCGGAGCGCCCCAGACACGGAATTCCGCTCGTGCTCGGCGTCGGCATCGGTGAAAAGGAGCCAGCCACATTTGGCCCGTTGCACTCCGACCGAGAGCGCATGGTTCTTCCCAACCCAGCCATCGGGCAATCCGCCGGCTTCTAGCAGGAACAAGTTTGAAACTCTCCCCATGAGGTTGGTCACGACGTCGGCGGTCCCATCGGTGGACTGATCATTCACTACCAGGATCTCTCCGATTTCCGGCTGGCTCGCCAAGGACGCAATGCACGCCGCTATGACCGCCTCCTCATTCCGGGCCGGAACGATAGCCGTGACGGAGGCCGAGGTGGCTGCCGGGACGGCGGCGCCGATGGGGGGTAGATGATGGGCGTTGTTATGCATTGCGTATTGGATGCAGAAGGATCATTTCCCAATTTTGAGCGATTGCGTTAGTATAGCATCTGATGAGAATCGTTCGAAAAATTAGGGCCTGGGCGGCAGTTGGTATCGCCACGCTGGTTTTGGCGCTCTTCGCCATGCCCTCGTACCGGCAAGGCGAAGCGTCGATAGCGGGCAAGACCGCACAAGACTTTCCTCTGGAAATTTGGGGGAAACCGGGTCACCTCACCGATCTGAAGGGCAAAGTGGTCATACTGAATTTCTGGGCCACCTGGTGTCCGCCTTGCATCGAGGAAACGCCGTCCCTCAACCGGCTTCAAAAGTACGTTGAATCGCGGAATGCGTTTATTCTGGGTGTGAGTATCGACGAGGACCCCGTGGCTTACGAAAAATTTCTGAAGGAGCAAGGCATCGTTTTTCCAACATTCCGCGAGCCCACGCGAAAACTCGCGCTCGACTATGGCACCCCCGTGTTTCCGGACACCTATGTTATCGGCCGGCGCGGAAAAATCCTGCGAAAGTTCTTCGGGCCCCAGCAATGGGATTCACCGGAGATGCTCGCCTACTTCGACTCCATTCTTGGCAACTCCTGAAGCAGCCTAGAAGTGGCGGTCATCGAAACACAACAACAAGACGAAAGTTTGAAAACAAGAGAAGTGGCTTCATGGCGCGTTTCTCGTCTGCGGCGTTTGCTTGTTGTTGGGTGCCCTGATCCAAACGGATTTTGGGCGGGCGGACGTCGACAGGAATTGCGGTTGATGATGTCCTGGTCCTGGTAGGGCTGCCGGCAGTTGTCCTGTCCGGTTCCGTGGGGCAATCATTTCCGTCCGGAATCGCGAAGATACCAGTCTCGCAATCCTGGCAATGCTCGCGTTTGCATTTGTGGTTCTTGACCATTTCCGCGGGACGGTGGCATGGCGTTGGCAGACCGTGCTGATCACACCGTTTTGGTTTCTGTTTACTGGGTACGCTGGGCTTCAGGTTGTGCAGTCTCAATTCTGAATAATGGACTTCACTCGTAGCGCAGGGCCTCGACAGGGTCGAGCTTGGCGGCTTGCATGGCCGGGAGCCAGCCGCTGATCACGCCGACGATAACCAGAATGGCCGTCGACAGCATCATGGTTACGAACGAGAGAGTGAGCTTGATGTCCACTTTGCCGGAGTCATCTTCGTAGGCGGGCCCGAGGAACGGCAGCGTGCCGATCGCTGCAGTGATGGCCGCCGAGAGCATCATGCCAATCACGCCGGCGGCGAGCGTCATGACCAGCGCTTCCAGCAGGAACTGCCAGCGAATGTGAGATTTTCTCGCACCCAGCGCGCGGCGCAGACCAATTTCGCGGACGCGCTCTTCGACAGAGACGAGCATGATATTCATCACCCCCACGCCGCCGATGCCCAGCGTGAGTGCGCCAACAAAAAAGAGCAGCGCTTCGATGCCTAAGGTGATTCCTTCATAGATAGGCTTGAACTCTTCGCGCCCGAACATGGTTATGGCGCGCTTGTCGTTTGGCGAGAAGTGCTGGCGGTTGGCGATGGCAGCACGGAACTGCTGCATGGCGGCCGGTTCAAAATTCGGAGCAATCGGCTCAAAGAGCATCACGCTGGCGTAGCGCGCATCCCATAAGTCCCCTGCCGTGGTGTATGGAATGAACACCGACTCATCATCACTTGTGAAATAGTTGCTGTCGGAGAATTTTGTGTCCATGGAGCCGACCACGGTGAATTTCACGCCGTCGATGCGCACCGTCTCGCCGATGGCGGGCGTGCCACTGAAGAGTTTCCTGCGCAGTATGGCGCCGAGGAATGCTATGCGGCGGCGTTCGGCAATATCCTCGGGAGAGATCCAGCGGCCTTCCATGGGGATTTCATTGCGCATTTCGCCATATTCAGGATAGACGCCGCGGATTGCGGTGTCTGAGAGCCTTTCATCGTGGGTAATGCCCTTCCACCGCACGGTCTCGCGCGTCACGCGCTTGACGAGTGGGGACTGGGCCTTCACCCAATCCGCATCCTCTTGTTCGAAACGCACCGCCTTGCCAGCGCGTTCCCCACCGGCCTGCTCACTGGTGGTTCCTGGCCAGCAGACCACGGCGCCCTTGCCAAAGACTTCGAATGTGTACATGAGAACACCGCGGAAGCCTGAGCCGTAGCTGAGTAAGAGTGTTACCGCCACAATGCCCCACGCAATGCCAGTCATCGTGAGTAAGCTGCGGACCGGATTGCGGCCCAGTGCGGCCCATGCTTCCCTGAAGATTTCGAGGAGCATCTAGCCTCCCGCCTCAAACCGCAGCGCTTCGATAGGGTCGACGGAAGCGGCGCGATTTGCCGGATACAGAGCGGACAGGACGGCAATCAAACCGAGTAAAAAGATGGAGAGAGCGCCAAGCTTCCAGCTGGTGAGCAAACCCGCAAAAAACAGGGGCATAGGCAGCAGATTCACCAGCGCGCAAAAACCATAGGAGAGGAGCAACCCTGTGCCGCCACTCAAACCCACTACAATGATGGTTTCCAGGAAGAATTGGCGGAGGATGGATTCGCGAGTTGCGCCGAGGGCCTTGCGGACACCGATTTCGCGGGTGCGCTCGCGGACCGAGACGAGCATCACGTTCATCACGCCCAGGCCTCCCAGGAAAAGCGTGGCCACGCCGACCGCTCCCATGAAGACTTCCATTCCCACAATGATCATTCGATTGGCTTCAGCGTTCTTTACCGTGTCCCAAATACTGGCGGCCTCTTTGTCGCGCGGATCAAAGTTATGCAGGCGGCCAAGCGAGCGGCGAACCTGTTTCACACAGTCAGGATGAGTCTCCAGCGACCAGGGCGCCACGAGCAAGCGGTCCACGCTGTGCTCGACCGCCGGCGGCTTGTTAGGAAAATCGCGGCGCATGGAATTGAAGGGGATGAAAATCTTGCGGACATCGGCGCCGTCGTAGCTGGAATTCTGTTCCTTCGGCTTCATCACTCCAATGACGGTATAGGGAGTGCCGTTCAACGAGATCGTCTGGCCAAGGGCTTCACGCTCGGCAAAGAGCTGCTTTTTCGCATCGCTGCCCAGAAAAGCCACGTTACGCGCTTCAGCGTTGTCCTCCTCGTTGTAGAAGCGGCCGTGGGCGACGGTGATGCTGCGAATTTCGGTGAATGGAGGCAGTGCCCCAACGGTCTGAAGATCTCCGCTGTTGAAGAGGCTATGCACCTGCACGTTGTTGCCAAGCTCAGGCATGACGTATTTGCAGGCCGGCGCTTCCTTGGCGACCTGGAGATAGTCTTCCTCGTTCCAACGGATCAGACGGCCGGAGCGTGTACCTCCAGCCTGCATGCTGGTGCGTCCCGCAAAAACGATCATCACGTCCTTGCCAAACGTTTCCTGGTTATTCTGAATCCCCTTGCCAAGACCCTCGCCGGCCGCGACCATCACGGTAATCGAGATGATGCCCCAAGCGATGCCGAACATCGTCAGCATGGTTCGGCGCTTATGGGCCCAGAGCGTTGCCAGCGTGTCTCGCAGTAAGTCCTGGAATGACATGGCGCTCCGCAGCTAGATGGCACTATTGCAGAATGACTTGTTGCTTCTCGCCGATGCCCTCGACGATCTCCGTCTTCACACCGTTCGAGATGCCCAGCTTTACGCTGAGTTTTTTCTTGCCATTGTCGGCCTTGGCCTCGGGGATCTCGACGGAAGCTTTTCGCTCTTTGTCGTAAATCAGCGCCGCTTCAGGGATCATCAAAATATTTTTCTTTTCTTCGAGCATAATTTCAGCATTCGCGCTCATGTTGGCTTTCAGCTCGCCCCCGGGATTCGAAATCGAGACGCGCACCTCGAAGGTGGTGACGTTATCCTTCTCCTTGCCGAGTGGGGAGATCTTGGTGACCTTGCCGGTGAATTTCTTATCCTTGAACGACTCTACAACGATACGTGCCGGCTGACTGAGAAAGACTTTGCCGATGTCTGCTTCGTCGACTTTGCCCTGCACGTAAACTTCGCTGACGTCGCCGAGCGTCATGATCAAGGTGGCCTGAGAGCCCAGCACCAGGATGGAACTGACCGCGTCGCCGACATTTACGTCGCGAGACAGGACCAGGCCTTCAATCGGGCTGATGATCGTCGAGTTGCGCAGATCTTCTTGCGCGTTTTCCAGCGAAGCCCGGGCCTGAGCCACCTGCGCTTCGCACTTGGCAATCTCCGCGCGGGATACCGCGAGGTTGCGCTGCGCACTGACCTGCTTGTTCAGCGCGAGCTGATAGTTCTTTTCCGCGTCCTCGACGAGGCTCTTGGACATCACGCCGTCTTTGTACATCTGTTCGGCGCGTTCCATATTGAGCTTCAGGAACGGCACGTCAGGGCCTTCCGCATCAACCTTGTTGCGCTCCAGAGTGGCTTTGGACGAATCCAGCGCCGCTTCGGCGGCTTGCAGGTTGGCACGCGAGGCGCGTTCGGCAGCTTCGAGCTGCACCTTGTCGAGCTCCGCGAGCAACTGGCCCTGCTTCACGCGTTCACCGTAATCCACGTAAAGCTTTTTCACGATGCCGCTGGCCTTGGATTTGATCTCCACTTTGGAAAGTGGCTGAATCTTGCCGGTGGCCACGACCACGCGCGCCAAGTCGCCGCGCTCCACGGAAGCAATCTTGGATGGGTCGATGGTGCGGCTTGGGCTCATACGCGACCCCCGCTGTCTTCGCCTCGCCGCTACAAGTGAATACGCAACGGTGTGGGAAAAGTTCCCTGGTCCTGCTCGTTAGACGACGGGGAGAGACGTTTGGTCAGGTCGCAGCGTCAGCCATTCAGGAGATTTAGCCGGATTCGCGGGACGAGCAATGCTCTGCGCTCACGTCTAGAGCGCCTGCTGGCGAAGGCGCAAGGCGTTGGCGACGACAGAGACGGAGCTGAAGCTCATCGCGGCGCTGGCTAGCATAGGGCTCAACAGCCAGCCGAAGAGGGGGTAGAAAACGCCCGCCGCGACGGGAATTCCGATCACATTATAGAGAAATGCGAAGGCCAAGTTTTGTTTGATGTTACGGACCGTAGCACGGCTCAGGTTTCGCGCCCGCATGATGCCCCGCAAATCACCTTTCAGGATGGTGATGCCGGCATTTTCGATCGCAACATCCGTGCCGGTGCCCATAGCGATGCCAACATCGGCCGCAGCCAACGCCGGAGCATCATTGATGCCGTCTCCTGCCATGGCGACGATCCTGCCCTGTTTTTGCAGTATCCGGACGATTTCCGCCTTTCGCTCCGGGAGAATTTCCGCTTCAACCTGATCAAGTGCGAGAGTTCGAGCAATGTGCAAGGCCACATCGCGGCGGTCGCCCGTGGCCATCACCATGCGTATTCCGTCACGCCGCAAACTGTCTATGGCCTCCTGTGCCGAGTTCTTGATGGTATCGGAGAAAATAAGGGCGCCCACCCTCTCCCCGTTAATGGCCACCAGCACGTACGACAAAGCATCGGCCGTTGCCGGCCGCAACTCGGGCTCATCGTTGGGACTAGCGATCCCTGACTGATGCAAGAAGTCAGTGGTGCCGACAAAGACCTCCTTGCCTTCGACCGTTCCGCGAACGCCTTTCCCAGGAACAGATCGGAAGTCGCTTGCGGGCAAGAGTGAGAGCTTTTTTTCCTCGGCAGCCTTCACGATTGCGCGTCCGATTGGATGCTCGCTCAGTTTCTCGATACTGGCGGCTAGCCGCAGTAGCTCCCTGTCGGAATACTCATTCGGCCGCTCGACTTCGACCGACGTCACTCTAGGCTTCCCTTCCGTCAGCGTGCCGGTCTTGTCGATGACCAGAGTGTCGACTTTGGCCAAGGTTTCGAGAGCTTCGGCATTTCGGATCAGGACTCCAGCGTGAGCGCCGCGGCCCACGGCGACCATGATGGACATGGGTGTTGCGAGACCCAGGGCACAGGGGCAAGCAATGATCAATACGGCTACTGCCGCAACCAAACCATGCGCAAAGCGAGGTTCGGGGCCGAACAAGGACCAGCCCAAAAAGGAGAGGATGGCGGCCGCCACTACTGCCGGAACGAAATAGACGGAAACCTTGTCCGCCAGGCGCTGCAGCGGCGCTCGGCTGCGCTGTGCCTCGCTGACGAGCTTCACAATCTGTGCCAGCATCGTTTCTGGGCCGACTCGTTCCGCCTCCATGACGAAGCTGCCGCTGGTGTTCAGCGTTCCACCTGTGACCTGGTCGCCTGCGGTCTTTTCGACCGGCATGGGTTCGCCCGTCACCATCGATTCATCGACGGCGCTTGCGCCTTCCCGTATCGTCCCGTCGACCGGTACGCGCTCACCTGGACGCACGCGGAGTCGGTCTCCGCGCTGCACCTGACCCAGCGCCACGTCTTTTTCCGATCCATCGGAGCCGAGCAAACGGGCCTGCTGGGGAGCGAGATTGAGCAGCGCGCGAATTGCACCGCTGGTACGTTGCCTGGCGCGCAATTCCAGCACCTGGCCTAGGAGAACCAGAGTAGTGATCACCGCGGCCGCTTCGAAATAAACGGGCGCGGCGCCAGGCATACCGCGAAAAGAAGCCGGGAAGATCTGCGGGAAAAAAGTGGCCGCGACGCTGTCGAGATACGCGGCGCCCGTGCCGAGTCCAATCAGCGTGAACATGTTCGGAGTGCGGTTCACGAGCGATGACCAGAAACGTTCGAAAAAGGGCCAGCCGCCCCAGAGCACCGCCGGCGTAGCAAGAAGGAATTCGACACCGTTTCGAACGTTGGGCAAGAGATGCACGTCGAACGACTCACCAATCATGGAAAACAGCAGAACCGGAAGCGATAACGCCGCGCTGACCCAAAAGCGCAGGAGCATCGCATGGTACTCGGGATCGGCTTCGACCTCCGCGAAAATATCCATCGGTTCGAGTGCCATCCCGCAGATCGGGCAGATGCCGGGACCGACCTGAACAACCTCCGGATGCATGGGGCAGGTGTAGCGAACCTTTTTCTCGTCTGGCGCCGCGCCTGACGCCGCCGCTGCGGTGTCTTCGATCGCTCCCGGTCCTGCAGGTGCGGGACTATGTTCCATTCCCGCCGAGCTGGAAGTAGCCAGAAATTTCCCTGGGTCTTGGGAAAACCGTTCGGCACAGCTCTTCGAACAAAAGTAGTATGTCTTTCCCGCACGTTCAATTTTGCCGGCCGCTTTTTCCGGAACAACCATCATTCCGCAAACGGGGTCCTCGTGCTTGGCTGGTTGCTGCAAAATTGGAAATGACATCCCGCCCGCATCCTGCGAATTCATAGGGTGATCTCCTCTGGCCTCCGCGGCGCTATCGCAGATGCGCGTAGATTAGTTCTAACAGCTCGTCGTACATGGCCGCGGATTCTTCTTTCTTGCGGCTCTTCAGCGCTTTGGCCGCACAGTGATGCAGATGATTCTTCATTAAATTGCGAGCGACGCCTCGCAGCGCCTCTTGAACAGAAGCAACCTGGGTAATGATGTCGGCGCAATAGCGGTCCTGCTCGACCATTTTTTGCAGGCCGCGCACCTGGCCCTCGATGCGGCGGAGGCGGTTTTGATTGGCCTCCTTCAGACCGGGATCGACTCCGATGGCTTTGCGCCCTCCGGCGTCCGATGCGCAAGCGCAGTTTGCGATGCTCGGGCGATCGAGCTCTCTTGGGCCGCGGATCGATTTCGCCGTCCTTGACGTCATGATACCCTCCACCCCTATATATACCCCTCCCCTCTATGTGGTGTCAAACAGCCACGGACCTGCCAGCCGTTTCGCTTGCGCTGGGTTGCTATAATGCATTTATGACCCTCGTGGAGATTACTTACGAATTGCAGTCTGCGCTGACGGAAGAGCAATTGCGCCAACTCGGCCAATTCGCAAACACCTATGGCCTGCGCAGTTTCCACGTGAATGAATCGAAGAACCAGTTGTCGTTCGAATACGACGCTTCACGTCTGCGTGAGACGCAGGTCGCGCATGTGCTTGCCCAGGCGCGCATCGCCGTTACACGCCAAGTGAATTGAGCCCATGCTGGTCGGCTAGTTCGACTCGTGCCAGAGGGCCACGGTGAGCTCGAGGCCGGGCCGGTCTTAGGATGAACCAAACGCAGCGGAATTCCGCGCCCCTCCTCGGGAAGTAGGAGCGTTTCCATAGTGGGGCGTCGGAAAAAACCGCCCTAAGGGACTCTCTGGTGCACGGCTCCCGCCCATGATGAGCGTCCGAGAGTCAAATAGCTTGTTTATTATGTTATGGTTAGCTTCCAAAAACCGTATTCACTCGCGCAAAATTTGTACTTCTGACTCCATGTGGAACGATCGGTAAGTCTGAATCGGGAACGATCTCCCTGCCTGGCGTTCCGGCACACCCTAGCCGGCTGGTTCCAGGACTTTGGTAACAAGATTTTGAACTCCCGGGCTATCGGTTTTCCCCCACAACTTCCCCAAAATATATCGATGCGCCGGCGCCATAGAATATACCTCCTCGGAATCATCCTTTTGGGCTGCTCGTTCACACTCCTCGCGGACACACCCGCACTGCTTCGTAGTGTTCCCGCAGGCGGGTGCTACTGCCATTGTGCTGAATCGCGCCTGCGAGGCGGCTGCGTGAAAATGTGCGATTCGAAGCGGTACGTCTCGCGCTGGTGGGCAACAACATGCGCGAAACCTCACATGCAGACGCCAACCGATAATTCGCACGCCGGCCCGAGATTCCCGCACCCCAGCCGCGCCGAGCATGCCCGTCTCTAGCTCGACTTTCTTTCTATGATGACTCCCGGACTCTTGAAACGGGAACGAATTCCTTGGGTTTCGCGCTTTGCGGCAGTTCACCGAGGAGTCTCGCAAGGATCTCCGGGATCTCGAAAACGGCGTGGTTCTCTTGTGCTGCCACGTTCCTTCGAAACGCCGCGAGCGCCGCAGGATCGAGCATCCGCCTCACACCTTCCGCCACATCTTCAAAGCTCTTCAATACGATGCCTACGCCCTTCTCTTTGACCCACTCCGCGTTGTAGCGCTCCTGCGGGAGCGTCCAGGCGTTGCATTCGATCAGCACGGGGAGCTTCCGGACCATGGCTTCTGCAACACTGCCAGGGCCGGGCTTGCCGATCAGAAAATCAGCTGCACGCATCAGCCGATGCACTTCTTTCGTGAAGCCCACGACGTGAACTGGCATCTGCCACTGGTGGGCACGAAGCTTGGCTGCCAATTCTTCGTTTCGACCACAGATTAGAATGAGTTGCAGTGGCAAGCCTGCGGCGTTCAACCGCTCGGTGATGCTGTACATCACTTTCGAACCGTGCCCTCCGAACAGAACAATCGCCGTTGGCAAATCCGGGCGCAAAGCCATTCCTTGCCGCAGTGCCGCTGGATCGGAACTATCTTCCAAATAAAAATCCGGGCGCAAGATCATTCCCGAGGTCAGGAAAATGTGAGCGTCATCGTGGTCCATTGAGCGCGCTTGTGCGGCGGCCTTTTCCGTTCCGGCAATGACATATTGATCTCTCATCGGTTCAATCCAGAACCGCGGCGGAAAATCAGCCAGGTCCGTGATGATGGTGACAAACGGGCGGCCGGGATAAACCTTGGTCCAGCTTTCCGAAATCTGCCTGTTGAAATGGGGAATTACGGAGATGAGCAGGTCCGCAGGCTTTTCACGCCAAAATCTTTCGAGCAGATTCACTAACGGCCCGTGAAATATGCGGATGGTAGCCTGCAGCAAGCGAAGGAGATAGATACTGCCCAGCGTCCAGCCGCTTTGGAGCAGGATGTTGTATTGCTGTTGGATGCGGATGCCGGTGAGCTTGCGCAGTACGTCCAGCCGGTCAGTAAGGTCCTGAAACTGGATGAGTTCGATCTGCCAGTCGCGCTGCTGCTGGGAAATCACCGTCTGTAATGCCACGGCAGCGTTGCGATGACCCCCACCGCCATCATGGAAGACGACGTGAACTTTTTTCATTGCGCCGATTGTGCCACACGCCGCTAGCAACTCACTAGAGCACACCGCATGCCATGTGGATAAGTCAGTAAGCTGTTTGTGTTCAATGAGTTTCATGTGCACATTCACGCAGATTTGGTCACCTCTTTACAGGCTGTTCATATCGACAACAGACAATTTGCCCCATGCGCTGTGACCTGCACGTTCATTCGATCGCATCTGGAATGTTCACCGTCCCCGGGCTCCATCGGATTTGCCGGGAGTCCTACAACGACCCAACTGAAGTCTATGACCGGCTGAAGCAGATGAGCATGTCCGTCGTCACCGTAACCGATCATGACTCCATCGACGCCGCAGAAATCCTGCGGCGCCACCCGGACTTCTTCCTCAGCGAGGAGGTCACCGTTCAGATGCCCAGCGGCACCGAGATACACATGGGTGTTTATGGGATCACGGAAAGCGAGCACCTTGAGATTCAGCGCCGCAGAAACGATTTCATTACGCTGCTGATGTACCTCACCGAGCGGAGGCTTTTTTTCAGTGCCAATCACGTTTTCTCTGGACTAACGGGCCGCCGCGAAGAGAAAGACTTCCATTGGCTTGAATCCTATGTCCCGGCCTTTGAAACGCGCAACGGGCAGATGTGGGCGGGGGCCAATGAGAGTGCCGCACGGCTGGCGGCGCAGTTGGGAAAAATCGCGATTGCTGGCAGCGACTCACACGCGATCGCCGGCCTCGGACATACTTACACCGAAGTGCCCGGGGCGCGAACGGTGGATGAATTTTTCGCCGGGCTGCGCACCGGTTGTGGACGAATCCACGGCACGCACGGGAGCTGTCGGAAACTCACCGCGGACGTTTTCAGCATCGTCCGATCACTTTTCTGGGACAAACCGTGGACGCTGGCGCTGTCGCCGCTAGCGTTGCTGGTCCCCGCTTTCACTGCCGGGCACTGGATGAACGAAATTCGTTTTTGCCGGAAATGGACCGCGGCCATCGAGCGTGGTGAGAAGCACAAGCGGATGCTGTGGGATTTGGATTCGAACTTCGGGGCCAACTGGGCAAATTGAGGTGCACGGTGGGCCAGTCCTCCGATTCGTGGCCATGAGAAGGAGAAGGACATTACATGCGGGGAAATCTTTCTGGTTGAAAAAGCAGGTTTCCGGCCGTCTGGGTGAGGTGAAGCGATGGCAGTCGCACGCAACCTCTGGGGATATATCGATCGGCGCGATCACCGGCTAATGCGTCGGCTGAATCGTTGGCGCGCGCCGCGCTGGATTCGCATCTGGATGCTCGCCGCCACGCGCATGGGCGATGGCTGGATCTGGTACGGTCTGGGACTGATGTTGCTCGCCTATGGAGGCCCGCAGCGTTTTTCGGCCGTCGGGGCTGCCGGGGCTGCTGCAGTTCTCGGTATTTTTGTGTTCAAAGCGCTGAAGAGACTGAGCCAGCGGCCGAGACCTTGCCAGATCGAGCCTCATTGCTGGTCGAAGGTGCTGCCTCCGGATCAGTTTTCGTTTCCATCGGGTCACACGATGACGGCGTCTTCCATCGCGCTTGTGGTCAGTTACTTTTATCCTTCGTTCGAAGGCGTGCTTTTTTTCTTGGCACTAAGCATTGCAGTATCCCGCATCGTGCTGGGCATGCACTTTCTGAGTGATGTCCTGGCAGGTGTTGTCATGGGCGTTGCCCTAGGCTGTGCTTCGATCACGGCGTTCGCTTCGTTCGGCCTCATCTAGAGTCCGCGTGTTTCCTTTTCATGATCGGTTCTGCGAAGGATTTGAAACCCACGAACGATTCATCACCTAGGGTTGGTTTGCAGACCCACACCCGGTCCGAATCGCGTTATATTGAGCCCACATGGCCGAAGCCGCCCAAGCCTCTCCAAGTGTTGTCAGTCGTCAACATTCCCATTCCTATCCGGTCTTTTTGCTCCAGGTTTCACGGCCCGGACTGTGGAGCACGACGACACTGTTTTACCTCATGCCCCTCGGGCACGCCGATATCTTCCATTCCGGCAAACTCTGGCTGGGGTTGTTTTACGTGCTCTTCCCGCTGGGGTTTCTGCTCTACGGCGTTAACGACATCGTGGACGCCGAGGCCGATTCGCTGAACCCGCGCAAAGGCACTTTCATGTTTGGTTCACGTGGGGCGCGTAAACAGCTCGCAGCTTTGAAATGGCAGATCGCCATGGTGCAGATCCCCTTCGTGGTGGTGTTCTATTTCTTCGTCGGGCCGGGCATTCTGTGGTGGTACGGCCTGCTTCTCCTGGCCGTCGGCCTCTACAATGCGCCCAGCATCGGATGGAAAGGGCGCCCTCCGTTTGACGTCCTGATTCAGGCAAGTTACCTTCTCGTTTTCGTGTTGAGCAGTTGGCTGAACAACGCCGCGCAACTCCCCTGGCAGACTTTCCTGTTTGGCGCGTTGTTTGCCATGCACTCTCATGTCTTCGGCGAGGTGCTGGACATCGAGCCTGACCAACTGAGCAGACGGCGAACGACGGCTACCTTGATCGGGAGAGTCCTCGCCAAATTCTTGATTGCAGCATTTTTGTGTATTGAAACCACCCTGGTGCGAATTTATTTTCGAGACTGGATCATCACGGGCTTCCTCGCTTTCGGTGCTCTCTGGTTCTTGATCGACGCGACTTTATTATGGAAAAACCGGGCTTACACCCCAAGACAAATGCGTCTCTTCTTGTGGGGTTGGAACGCCGCCGCTCTGCTGGGGATGTTCTGGAATTGGACCCACAGCACGCTTACGCATGTCGTCCCCGCCGCTGGACTTCGGACATGAACCGGAAATGTATCCTCGAAATCAGCGTTGAGACTGTTGAAGCGGCACTGGCGGCAGAGCGCGGCGGCGCGGACCGCATCGAACTCTGCAGTGATTTGTCTCTCGGCGGCGTCACACCCGGCGCTGGCCTCGTTAGCACTGTGCAGGAACAGATTCTTATCCCCATTGTTGTGATGATCCGTCCGCGCGGGGGGGACTTCGTCTATTCGACCGCTGAGTTCCAGGCCGTTGCCGGTGACCTATCACCGCGCCTTCGATGAGGCCCCCGATCAGCGCCGTGCCCTCGAGGAGGTGATACAAACCGGTGCGCGCAGGATCCTGACGTCCGGCGGCGCAAACAGCGCTCTTGAGGGCGGTGCCATCCTAGCCGAATTGGTGGCCGCCGCGGGGGACCGCGTCGTAATTGTCCCAGGTGCCGGAATCAACGCTTCCAACGTCTTACAGATTGCGCGGCTAACGGGGGCGCATGAATTTCATTCCGGGTTGAGCACTGCGCTTCCCTACGGGAGCCGCGATTACAAGAAATTCGAGACAGAAGTTGGGAATTTAGCGGAACAACTCGCCAGCCTCTATTCCCCAGGCGCTTATCCAAATTAAAAAAAGGCCCGGCAATCCTTCGCTCACGCTCAGGATGGAGCCGGCCCCCTAGAATGACGACGTTTCCCCGGTTTGCTAGGCTTTTTGCGCCTGACGGCGCAGGAATGTAGGTACGTCCAGATCATCAGCCGGAACGTCCTGGCTGACTTCGAGGACGTTTTGCTGAACCTGGTGGACCACGTTTGGCAGCGTCTGCTGCATGGGCGGCTCCCCGATCTCGCGGCCTGCCTTCCAGGTCTTGGGCAACAACGATTGCTTTTGATGGATGTTTTTCTTATTGGCGTCCTTGAAGCCCGCGGCGATGACGGTGATCTTCACGGAGTCCTTCATGTTGTCGTCCTGCACCGCGCCGAAGATGATGTTGGCATTCTCGTGAGCGGCCTTCTGAATGACGCTCGAGGCTTCGTGGACTTCATGCAGCGTGAGGCTCGAACTGCCGGAAATGTTGATCAGAATTCCCTGCGCACCCTGAATGGAATTGTCTTCGAGAAGCGGGCTGGCGATGGCGCGGTTCGCGGCATCCACGGCGCGATTCGTGCCGGTCGCCACAGCCGTGCCCATCACCGCATAGCCCTGGCCATGCATGATAGCTTTCACGTCGGCAAAGTCGCGATTGATGATGCCGGGCACCGTGATGATGTCCGAGATGCCCTGCACCGCCTGGCGAAGGATGTCGTCAGCAATGCGGAAGGCATCGAAGAAGCTCGTCCCACGCTCGACGGTGTCCATCAAGCGCTCGTTGGGGATCACGATGACAGTATCAACAGCGCCGATGAGTTCTTGAAGGGCTTGTTCGGCTTGCATCATGCGGCGCTTGCCTTCAAAGGCGAAGGGCTTGGTTATCACGGCGACGCTCAAGGCGCCGAGTTCACTGGCGAGCGAAGCTACCACCGGGGCAGCGCCGCTACCGGTGCCTCCGCCAAGGCCGGCGGTAATAAAAATCATGTCCGAGCCTTCCAGCGCTTCGATGATTTTCTCCGTGTCCTCAAGCGCCGCCTTCCGGCCGACCTCGGGATTGGCGCCCGCGCCGAGTCCCTTAGTGAGTTTCGCTCCGAGCTGCAGTTTGACCGGAGCCTGCGACAGCTTCAGCGCCTGCAGGTCTGTATTAGCAGTGATGAATTCCACGCCTTCGAGCTTGGCGCGAATCATGCGGTTCACCGCGTTGCACCCGCCCCCGCCGACGCCGATAACTTTGATCTTCGCCGGCTGCAGTTCCTCGCTGAAGCTCATCCGGATTCCTGCTTCTCTTGTGCTCATGTCTTCCCCAACCTTCTCCAATATCGCTGGCAGCTCTCGGGCCGGGTCACGAGGCGCTGGCGAACATGGCCTTCAATTTTGATACCAGATTTCCCGTGCGCTGGGGCGCGGAACGCCGCGCCTTCGCGCCACACAATACCAGTCCCACCACGGTTGCATATTCCGGCTGCGCCACCTGTTCTGGCAGGTCAGCCAAGCCTTTCGGTTCCGCGACTCGCACTGGCAGATGGAAAGACTGCTCGGCAAGTTCGTCCAACCCATGGAGCCGCGCGCCACCGCCCGCCAGCACAAATCCGGCAGCGATTTGGCGGTCAAGGCCAGCGCGCTGCAAATCGTCGTGAATCAGCGAAAGCAATTCGACGGCGCGCGGCTCGATGATATCCGTCAGCATGTGCGCAAACATGGTTCGTGGCGGACGGTCGCCCACGCTGGCAATTTCGATCGCACCGTTTTCCGTCATCAATGAAGACGCAGCACAGCCGTGGCGGCGCTTGATTCTTTCCGCTTCGGGGATCGGCGTGCGCAAACCGACGGCCAGATCATTCGTGAAGTGATCGCCGCCAATCGCAACCGCGCCGGTATGACGCACCACACCACCGCCGAAAACAATCAATTCCGTGTTGCCACCGCCGATGTCCAGCAGGCAGCAGCCGAGATCGCGCTCGTCCTGCGTCAGGCAAGACTCCGCAGAGGCGAGCGGTTCAAGAATCGTATCGCTGATCAGGATGCCGGCCTTGTTCGCGGCGGTGACGAGATTCTGGGTGGCGGCAACGGAGGACGTCACCAGATGGACGTTGACCTCCAGCCGCTGGCCGAACATGCCGACGGCATCGCGTATGCCATTCTGTGCGTCTACCATGAATTCATGGGGCAGCACGTGCAGGACCTCGCGGTCTTCCGGAAGCGAGATATTGCGGGCCGCATCCACGGCGCGGCGCACGTCTTCACGCTCAACGTCTCGCGGATGCTGTCCCAGGGTGATGCCGCCGCGGCTGTTTACCCCGCGCACGTGGCCACCGGCCACTCCGATCAGCGCCTCTTCCACCGGCACACTCGCCACGCTTTCGGCCTCTTCGACCGCACGGCGGATGGAACTCACCGTGGAATCAAGATTTACGATCAGGCCCTTGCGCAGTCCCTTGGACTCCGCCGCGCCAAGCGCCAGAAACTTCACCAGTTCGCCTTCGAGTTCCGCGATCAGCACGCAGGTCTTTGTGCTGCCGATGTCCAGCCCAACCAGGTATTTGTCTTTTTTCCCCAAATCGCCGCTCCTGCGGTGAACCTATTTAGTTCTTGCGGCGGTCGTGCTTGCACTGACGTCGGGGTTCACGACCACTTGCCGCGAATACTGTAAATCGATGGACTGTACGCGACCGGCATTTGCCTGCCACTGCGAAAAATTATCGACCAGCATTTTGTACTTGCCGGTGAACTCACCCGAACCGAAGTGAATCGTTACGACCTGCGCGTCGGTGGCGCTCGCCAGCCCGGTCATCACCACGCGCAGATCTTTCGGGTTTGAGAGGTCAATCTCACTGACGTGGTCGGACGAGCCGCCGCGCACAAGATCGACATCCTTCATGAATTCCACGTATGTCTGCATGCGCTTTTCCCGCTGGTCGCGCGGCAGGTCCTCGGAAACGCCAGTGACGATCGGGAAATGCAGATGTTCGCCCCGCGGGCGGTCGAGGATGACGCCATGGGCGTCAATCAGCGCCAGCTCGTTGCCGTTCCGAGCAAAAGCCACCGGAGTGCGCTCCGTCAGCTCGATGCGAAGCCGATTCGGCAGGATACGCTGCACGCTGGCAGATTCGACCCAGGGAATCTGTTCCAGTTGACTCCGCCGCGCTTCCAAGGGAACGCGCAAGATACTCCGGTTCCGGTCGTGAACAAATTGCTGCAGTACCGCTTCGCGGCTGACGACGCTATTGCCGTTCAACTCAATCTGATCCGGTCTCAGCAGCAGCATGCTGGGCGAATACAGAAGAAACCGTGTCCCGTAAACAGCCGCGGTCATACCCGCAACACTGGCCAGAGTCAGAACCAGAACCCGCCGATAGAATGACCAGCCTCGCCCGCTGAATTTCTTGCGACGAATTTCGACCGGCTTCTGGCGGCGCAGGTAACGCGGCTCATCGTCGGCAATCAGCTCGGGCCGGTAGGAATCAGCCTCCGACCCCGCAGACGCGTTTCGCTGTATGGCCTTTACGCGTTCCAAACGACCACCTCGTTCTCAAGACATACACCGTAAGTTTTCAGCACGCGCTCGCGCACATCCGCGATCAGCGTCAGCATATCTTTGGCTGAGGCATGCCCGACGTTCACGAAGAAATTGGCATGACGATCGCTGACGCGGGCGTCGCCCACAGACACGCCCTTGAGTCCCAATTCATCGATCATGCGGCCCGCGGATGCGCCTGGAGGGTTTTTGAAAATGCAGCCGGCGCTTTTCTGACCGAGCGGCTGGCTCGAGCGCCGCTTTTCGTTGCAGATACGAATCCTGTGAAGAATTTCTTTGAACGGTATGGAGGGTAGTTCCAGAATCACCGCGAGCATCATATCATCCGGCGCAAAGGAAGTGTGCCGGTATTCGAAAGAAATTTGGTCGCCCCGCTGGGTTTCGATCTTCCGGCCGGCCGCCCGGTAGAGCTTCACTTCCCGGACATAGCTGCCGATTTGCATGCCGTAAGCCCCGGCATTCATGCGCAGAGCACCGCCGACGGTGCCGGGAACACCGATCAGTCCCTCCATCCCGCCGAGGTCGTTCTTGGCACAAAAGGTGATCATGCGGCCAAGGTCTGCCGCGGCGTCGACGTGGGCAAAGTTGCCATCGAGCACCACATCGGGCTCCGGACGGACGAGTTGCAGGACCACCCATGGCAGCTCCCCATCACCGACAAGCAGGTTCGACCCTCCACCGAGGAACTTGTGGGGGATGTGGTTCGCGTCGAGCAGATTCAGAAGGTCCGGAAGGCATTCGTGCTTTTTGATGCGCAGCATGTCCGTCACCCCGCCGATGCCCAGCGAAGTAAGGTCGGCAAGCGCGGTCCCGGGCTGCAGCTCGACCTGCATGCCCGTGAATTTGGCAACCATCCTAGGATCAGGAATGCGCATGAGGGGTGGGATGCTCCGTTCCCAGCAGAACCATGAATTCACTGCTCGCACGGCCGATGTTGCCCGCGCCGATGGTAAGCACAGCGTCCCCGGATCGCGCTTGCTTCAGCAGGTACTCGATGCCTTCCTGCATGGAGCGAAAATAGTGGACGTTCTTGTGGCCCGCCTCGCGAATGGCGCTGGCAAGCGTTTCACTAGTGACGCCCGGGATGGGCGCCTCGCTGGCCGCATAGATATCGATCAGCACCAGAATATCCGCCTGATTGAACGCCCGGGAGAATTCGCCCCAAAGGTACTGAGTGCGCGTGTAGCGATGAGGCTGAAAGAGCACCAGCAGGCGATTGAATTTGCAGCCGCGAGCGGCTTCGAGCGTGGCGCGAATTTCAACCGGGTGATGACCGTAGTCGTCGACCACGGTAATGTCATTCACTACGCCCTTGATGTCAAAGCGGCGGCCCACGCCGGCAAATTTGACTAGGCCTTCACGAATCAAATCAGCCGGAACATTCAAGTAAAGCGCGACGGCCGTCGCCGCTGCCGCGTTGCGGACATTGTGAATGCCCGGCGGATGCGTCAGCTGGAACAAACCGAGATCTTCGCCTCGGTAGGTCAGCCGGAACTCGCTGCCTAAGCCCTCCAGCGTCACATCGCTGATTACCAGATCGGCCTGGCTCGACGTTCCATAGGTAATGATGGGACGCTTCACGCTCGGAACGATGGCCTGCACGTTGGGCTCATCGATACAGAGAATCGCCGCACCGTAAAATGGCACGCGATTCACAAACTGGAGGAAGGCGCTCTGAATGTCTTCGAGCGAGGTGTATTGATCGAGGTGTTCGCGGTCAATCGTAGTCACCACGGCGACCACTGGCGCGAGCAGCAGGAAGCTGCGGTCGCTCTCGTCCGCCTCCACTACAAAATATTCGCCTTTGCCGAGCCGCGCCGTCGTGCCCGCCTGGTTGACCTTCCCGCCGATTACAAAAGTGGGGTCAAGATGCGCGGCCGCCAGCACCGAAGCGACAATCGAAGTTGTAGTCGTCTTGCCGTGCGCGCCGGCTACGGCGATTCCGTACTTCAAGCGCATCAATTCGGCGAGCATCTCCGCACGTGGAATCACCGGAATTTTCATCTTGTGCGCTTCGATGACTTCGGGGTTATCTGCCTTCACTGCGGAGGAAGTCACGACAACGTGCGCGCCATCGGCATTGGAAGCCCGGTGACCTTCATAGATCATTGCGCCGAGATTCTGGAGGCGCTCAGTGATCGTGGACGGCTTGGTGTCTGAGCCGGACACGGAATAGCCGAGCGTCAGGAGCACCTCGGCGATGCCGCTCATGCCGATGCCGCCAATACCAACCAAGTGGATTCGTTGAAAATTGCGGAAAGAGACCATCATGCGCTTGCCCTCCGCAGATTTGCGCGTTGCGCAATTGGTGGCTGTCGGTCGCCCTTCCGAAAGGAATGAAGATGGCGGCTCTACCCGCGGCAGCGATTTCCGCTGCGGTGATGGCTCCTGCCCGACATACAATCACATCTGCCCAGGCAAAGCGATCGGCCATGTCCGTGAGGAAGGGGACAACCTCCGCGTTGATTTCGCGCCGCGCATAGGCGGTGCGTACGGCATTATAATCGCGTTCGCCGGTCTGATGCACGATGGCCAGTTCGCTTTTCCGTGCGGCCAGACGGTCCATGGCCTCGACCAACGCCCGGTTGATCGGTAACGCCCCCTGGCTACCGCCGGTGACGAGCAGCCGAAACGGCTTTCCCGGCCGCCGCGGCGTAATGGTGAAAAACTCCGGGCGCACCGGTCCCCCACGCGCGTGCAGAAACTTCATAGCCAGTGGCAATTCGTGTAGAAATTCGCGCCAGCACCCTGTTGGTGAAACCCGGTTCGGCGTTTGGTTCGAAGATGACATTGGGCACGCGCCCCAACCAGGTGGCCAGCAACATGGGTCCGGCCGCATATCCTCCGACACCAAACGCAGCGACGGGTTGGTGGCTGCGCAACACGCGCCGCGCATCAAGCATCGCCGGCGCAAGCATGGCCAAATTCCTGAGCAACGTCGCTCCGCCCTTGCCCTTCAAGCCAGCCACGCGCAGCGTTTCCAGCGGCAGCCCGGCTTGCGGCACCAGCTTCATCTCAATCCCGCGTTCTGTTCCGACCAGCACGACTTCCCTCTCGCGTCCTCTTGAAAGCCATTCCTGCGCAATCGCCAGCGCCGGAAAGACATGTCCGCCCGTGCCGCCGCCTGCAATCAGCAATTTCACTTGGTTGGCCCACTGCTCATGCTTCCGCTGCCCGTTGCGAAATATTCAGCAGCACGCCGGTGGCTAGCAGCATGACCAGCAAACTCGATCCCCCATAGCTGATGAACGGCAGCGGTATTCCTTTCGTCGGCACCATGCCGAGCACGACTGCGAAATTAATCAGCGCCTGACACAAAACCATCGCGGTTATTCCCAAAGCCAGCAGCCGCCCGAATCCGTCCGGCGCCCCCAACGCGGCACGCATTCCTCGCCAGCCATAGATGACAAAGAGCGCAATCACCATCATCGCCCCGATAAAACCGAGTTCCTCGCAGATCACCGCAAAAATAAAATCCGTGTGTGCCTCCGGCAGGTAGAAGAGCTTTTGTTTGCTCTCCATCAGGCCTACGCCGGTGAAGCCGCCGGAGCCGACGGCGATGAGCGATTGAAGCAACTGAAATCCTGCGCCTTGCGGATCGGAATCCGGGTGCAAGAAAGCGGTCAACCGGGCTTGCCGGTACGCCACCTGCGTGATGAGCAGATACACCACGGGAATCGCTCCCGCGAACCCCACCGCCAGCCACTTCCAGGAGAGACCCGCGACGAACAGCATGGCGGTAGCCACAACGAGAACATCGATAGAGGTCCCCAGGTCAGGTTGTAGCAAGATGAGCGCGACATAGACAAAAATGGGACCAGCTGCTGGAAAAATGGACCGCCAGAAATCTCCTTTGCGGAATTCCATGCTGGCCTTGTCGCTGCGATTCTGATCGAGAAACCACGCCAGATAAAGAATCGTGGCGAGTTTTGCAAGTTCCGACGGTTGGATGCCCACCGGCCCGAACTTGATCCAGCGATGCGTAGCGTGGGACTTGTCGAGGAAGAACGTACCGACGAGTAACAGCAGGACGACGCAGACGACGGGATAAACGACCGCGGGCTCGCGCAGACGCCGATAGTCCGTCTTCATCAGAGCAAACATGCCCAAGAGTCCAATAAAGAGCCATGCAGCCTGGCGGACGAGAAATAGGTACGAGTAGCCGTACTGCTGTTCCGCCGTGACTGCCGAGGCGCTGAAAATCATGACGGCGCCAAGCAGGCACAACGCCAGCGTCGCTCCAAAGAGCCAGCGGTCATTTTCCAGTCGTCTCGGCACGTTTTCTATCCTCTTCCAGAAGTTGTACTCGCCACCTGCCGCTCCAATTGATGCACTAGTTCTGGCTTTCTCACGCAGCGGCTTCTGGAGCGCGGTGTAATCGCTGCCTTTGTCTTTCCCGCCCAGAACGATCAGGATTCTCCCGGCAAAAGCATCCAGGGCCTTCAGCGTGGCATCCACGTTGGTCGCCTTCGAGTCGTTGAAATAGCGCACACCCCTAATTTCCGCGACAAACTCGAGGCGATGCTCGACCCCCGCGAAGGAGCGCACTCCTTTCGCGATAGCCGAGGGTCCGGCCCCGGCGAGACGCGTCGCGGCCACGGCCGCAAGGACGTTTTCGAGGTTGTGTGCACCCACCAGCGGAATTTCTTGGAGATTCAGTACCAGTTCTTCTTCGCCGTTATGGCGAAAGACAATTTCGTTTTCCCGCACGAACACGCCTTGCGCCACGCGCTGCTTCCGGCTGAACCAGTAGACGTGCGGTTTCGCGGGCGCCAAGGACGTGGTCGCCGGATCATCCGCGTTCAACACCGCGCTGTCCGCTTCCGTCTGATTCTCGAAGATTCGCGCTTTGGCGCGGCCATACGCCTCGAGCGTGTAATGCCGGTCTAAATGGTCGGGTGTGAGATTCAAGAACACCGCGATGTTGGGGCGAAATGTTTCAATCAGCTCCAGCTGAAAACTGCTTAATTCCACCACAGTGATGGTGCCGTCATTGGTTCGCTCCACGCACGAAATCAAAGGAGTGCCGATATTCCCGGCAAGAATCGTGGAGAAACCAGCGTTTTTCAAAATGTGTTCGATCAACGAAGTCGTGGTCGTCTTCCCGTTCGAGCCAGTGATCCCGATCAGGCGTCCATTCAGGAAACGGTCTGCCAGCTCCACTTCGCTCCAGATGGTCACGCCCTTTGCGCGCGCCGCCTGCAGCAGAGGAGCATCGGCGGACACGCCCGGGCTAGGAACAATCAGGTCCTGATCGAGAAATGTATTTTCCCGGTGGCCCCCCAGCTCCAGGCTTACGCCCGCAGTCCGCAGTGGCGCAATCGCTTCGCCGATTTCGGTTTCTGTGCGCGTATCCGTGGCCTTCACGTTCGCGCCCCTCGCGGCGCAAAACAGGGCGGCGGCCACACCCGTCCTGGCCAGTCCCACCACCAGCACTCGCTTGCCGCGCAACTCAAACGGACTCGGCATCTTTAATCTGTAAGACCCTTTGAACGCAGGGCTTCGCTACCTTAACTTCAATGTCGTAAGCGCAAACAGCGCAAAAACCAGCGCGGCGATCCAAAACCGCACGATCACTTTCGATTCGCTCCAACCTAGCAGTTCGAAATGGTGATGGATGGGCGCCATGCGGAAGATGCGCTTGCCGCGCAGTTTGAAAGAGCCCACCTGCAGAATCACGGAGAGTGCTTCGATGACGAAAACGCCACCAACGAAAAAGAGCAGGATTTCCTGCTTGATGATGACCGCGATGGTGCCCAGTGTTCCGCCCAGCGACAACGAGCCAACGTCGCCCATGAAGATTTCTGCGGGATGCGCGTTGTACCAGAGGAAACCGAGCGAAGCTCCGACGAGCGCGCCGCAGAAAACGGTGAGCTCGCCGACACGCGGAATGTACTGAATTTCTAGATAGGTGGCCCAGCGATAGTTGCTGCTCACGTAGGTCAAAACCGTAAGCGCCCCCGCCGCGATGACCGTGCAGCCGATGGCCAGGCCATCAAGCCCATCCGTCAGGTTCACCGCGTTGGAGGAACCCACAATGACGATTGCCGTGGCCACAAGAAATGGCACAAACGCAAGCGGCCAGAGGTGCCCGGAAAAATGAGATTGATTGAGCAACGAGTGGATCACCAGGTCCGGACGGAATCGCTTCAAGAAAGGAAAGACGAACTGCGTCGAGTAAGCGCTGTAAGTGGCCAGGACAAGAAGCGCGATACCCACGATCAGGCTGACGAAAACTTGGAAATAAACCTTCTTCTTCGCGGTGAGACCCAAATTGCGCTGCTTCGAGACTTTCGCGTAGTCATCAATAAAGCCAATGACGGCAAAACCGAAAAGCGCGAACAGCGAGAGCAGGATAAACGGATTGGTCAGATCCGCCCAAAGGAGAACCGGCACAGCCGTGGAAAGAACGATGAGCACCCCGCCCATGGTTGGCGTGCCCGCTTTCTTTTTGTGCTCCTCGGGGCCCTCCTCACGGATGAATTGGCCGATCTGCAATTCGCGCAGACGGCGGATGAGCCAGGGACCAAAGACCAGCGCCAGAAACATGGCCGTAAGGCTCGCGTACACGGTACGCACAGTGATGTAGCGAAAAACATTCAGGGGGCTGAAATAGTGCTGGAGCGTGTGGTAGAGGAGGTAGTAAAGCATCTTAGTGCCGTACCTCCTGATCCGTGATTTCACCGGCCGCAGTATGCCGCGCGATCAGCGATTCCACAATCTGCTCCATCTTCACACCCCGCGAGCCCTTCACCAGAAGCAGATCGCCGGACACGATAAAGCCCGCCAGAAATTCGGCGGCCTCCTGCGGCGTGGCGAAAAATTTAGCGCGGGCTCCCGGGAGCCCTGCGGCCACTGCGCCTTGCACGATCTGCGCCGCATCACCGCTCACACCGATGATCCAATCGATCTTCCCGGTCTTCGCGGCGAACTGCCCTGCTTCACGGTGCAGGTCGGGCGAAGCCGCACCGAGTTCGCGCATCTCGCCGGCCGCGAGGATGCGCCGGCGAAAATTCGGCGTCGCCGCTAGCAATTCGGTCATGGCCTCGAGCGCCGCGGGGCTCGAGTTGTAACTGTCATTGATGAGCGCTGCTCCGTTCGAAAATCGCAACAGTTCTCCGCGCATCGCCGGTGCGCGCAAGGAGAGAAACACGTTCTGTGCTTCCGCCGCGCCGATGTCCCATACGCTCGCGGCCGCCAGTGCCGCCAGCGCGTTGGCAATCGCGTGACGCCCAGGGACATTCAGCTCCAGCCGCACGTGGCCTTCCGGACTTACATAATCAAACGCCGATCCCAGCGCCCCGCGGTCTTCGATCTCCTGGGCCATGAAAAAGGCCGGTTTTTCAATGCCATACGTCAATACGCGCCCGGGCGCGAATGCGCCAAACGCGGCGACGCGCGGATCGTCCGCGTTGACCACCGCAGTCGACTCGCGTCCATTCAATCCTTCGATCAGCTCGCGCTTGGCCAGCGCTATCTCATCCACGGAGGAAAAAAATTCCAGATGCGCTGGCGAAACACGCGTCACAACTCCCACGTCCGGCCGGGCAATCGCCGCCAGGCGTCGAAGCTCGCCACGGCGCGACATCCCCATTTCGAGTACCGCTGCCTGGTCCGTTTCCTCCAGGCGGAAAAGTGTCAACGGCAGCCCGTACTCGTTATTTAAGTTTCCTTCCGACTTCAGGACCCGCAGCTTCGCGCCCAACAGTGCCGCCAAGATCTCCTTCGTGGTGGTCTTGCCGACAGAACCTGTGACGCCGACAACTTTCCCACCCCAGGATTCGCGCACTGCGCGCGCAAGTTGCTTGAGCGCATCAAAGGTGTCGGCCACCGCAATGCAGCGCTCCCCGACTGGACCCGCATATCGCGGAAGTTGCCCCTCCGCCACCACTGCCGCCATGGCCCCGCGTTCCAGGGCGCTCGCCACATGGTCGTGTCCATCATGACGCGGTCCGTGGATGGCGATGAACAGTTCTCCGGCACGAATCGCGCGAGAATCAATCGACACGCCGGCCACCCGGGCCAGGGGGTTGAGTCCCGTGCCCGGCCGAGTACCCAGAGCGTCAGCCACCTGTGCAATCGTCCACCGCATAAGTTCCTCAAGGGATTCGTCTTACTCCAGTACCAAACGGCCCGTTGTGTTCTCAACGTTTGAGGGTTGCTCCTTTCCGAGCCGCCAACAATTGGCTCGTCCAGAGACATGCCGGGACCAGAGCGCACTGGTTGTACCTACGAACCAAGCGCGCTAGGTGCCAAACTCCGGGCCGCCATTTACATCCTTGTTTCGCGGCCCTTCAAAACCACGTTTGCGCAAGGCGCGCCGCGCCATTTCGCGGTCGTCAAATTCGAGCGTCTGGTCCGAAAGAATCTGATAATTCTCGTGCCCCTTTCCGGCCAGCAGCACGATGTCTCCGCGGCGGGCTTCCTCCATGGCCATGCCAATGGCCTTTTCTCGGTCAGGCTCGATCAGATATTTGCCGGCGGTTTTCTGCAGTCCCACGATGATGTC
>WNFS01003726.1_pt1 | contig 31205 bp, 31 predicted proteins | sample 5400141 | NCBI WGS metagenome assembly WNFS01 (sample SAMN13153358, study PRJNA577476) | soil metagenome | isolation source: 60 cm saprolite under Madrone tree | place: USA:California | collected 2016-06-14
ACGAACTTTCTCGGAGGCAGCCATCGAGGAAATAAACTGACGCATCTCGGCTACGTGGGCAAAGAACTCTTGGACCGGGGCGACGCGCGTGGAAGTGTCACCGTGGCGGATGAGAGCGGTGGACATCATTTCGAAGAAATCTTCGACGTCGCTGAGGAAGAGGTCGTTTTTGTCGCTGTAGTGAGAGTAGAAGGTGGAGCGGCTGACGAGGGCGCGATCGAGGACGTGCTGCACGGTGATGGACTCGAAGGGCTTTTCGTGCATGAGCGCGACGATAGCGTCGCCGAGGGCGTCCCTTGTGGCGCGCACACGGGCATCCATTTTCTTCTTGGCGGCGAAGGGGCTGACTTTTCTTGCCGCGGATGCGTGCTTGATCTTTTTTCTTGCCGGCATACGAGCTGGATTTATCGCAACCGAGGAACGTGCGACCTTTGGAGGGGAAGGCAGCGAGTTTCTGGACATTGGGCGCCTCTTTGTTCGGTATCGCGGCATTTCTTGCGAATGTGCGTTGACGGCCTTCGCGGCCGTCCTTACTCTTCGACGCATGACTGACGAACGCAGGAGCGCGATAGCGCTAATCGCAGGATCAGTGGGCATGATTATAACCATGATCTCCCACCCGGGCGGCAAGATTAGCCCTGCGGAGGTGGATCGTGTGGCGCGAATGTTGATTGTTGTGCACTCGCTGGCGCTGGTGAGCATTGCGGTAGTGTTTCTCGGAGCATGGGGAATGACGCGCCGGTTAGATGGCGAGGACCGCCTGGCGTGGGCCGGGATTGTGGTTTTTGCGGTTGCGAGCATTGCGGTGATGAATGCGGCGGTCTTCGACGGCTTGCTGGCGCCGAAGCTGATGAGGCAGATTGTTTCGGCAACGCCTGAGACACGCGACGTGTGGCGGACGTTGATGAATTTCAACTTCCAAATGAACCAGGCGTTTGCGCGCGTATATGCAGTGGCGTCATCGTTAGCGGTAGTGTTGTGGTCGGTGGCGATCTTGCGGAACCGGACGTTGGGTCGGGGAGCGGGGATTTACGGATGTGTTTTGGGCGTGGCGACCGTCGCGGGGATTTTTTCGGGATTTTTGACACCGGATCGGCATGGATTTGGGTTGTTGATTTTTGGGCAGGCGATTTGGTTTTTGATTGTTGCGGGGGGATTGTGGCGTTTCCATGCGAGTGTGTCTGCCGGGCAGGGCACAAGAGTAGAGCAGATCCTTTTATCGGAGTGACAAATCCAAAGGTGGGATAACGTGAAAAAACCAACTTCGGCGAAGTTGGGGTTCTTCACGCAACAATTCATTGAAACAGAACAGCATGTGTTGGAAGTAACCAAAACCGACGTAAATCAGGTTAGGACCGTAAATGGCTGGAGGAAAAGCCCTCAGGCGCATAGTACGGGATTTCAAACGAACAGTTGGGAGGTCTTCGCCCACTCCCAAGGTGATCGTTCCCCATTCCAATTGAAGCTACCGCCGCGTCTTAGCGTGACCGCGTGCGGAAAGAGAGCATCGTTGGCTATGCAGTGGCGGGTTTTTGGCGTAGAGCCAGCCGCTACCGATGCTTGCCACGGGCGTGCTGGCGGATAGCGTGTTTTAGCTTGGGCCTTTTGCGACGGACTTTGGCGGGGCGGATTTTGCGCATGGCGGCGTTGCCGGCGCGGTGGCAGGCGCGCCACATGTACCAGCTGGCGACGGTGCGGTAAGGGCGCCAGCGCTCGCCGAAAGCCAGGAGTTCTTTGGGTTTGGGCATGTGTTTTTTGCCGTAGGTGATGGACCAGCCTTTTTTTACGCCGAGGTCGTGGATGGGGAGAACGTCGGGGCGGCCGAGGCGGAAAATCAAAAACATTTCAACCGTCCAGGCACCGATGCCACGGACGGAAGTTAGACGCTCGACGAGTTCCTCGTCGGAGAGTTTTCGCGCGTCTTCGAGGGAAGGAACGACGCCTTCGATTCTTTTTTTGGCGAGGTCCTTCATTGCTAGGACTTTTGCGCCGGAGAGACCGGCTTTACGGAGCGCTTGTTTGCGGAGTTTGAGCATTTCTTGCGGCGAGGGGGCGCGGCCGGTGGAGCTAAGAGCCTTTATGCGGGCGAAGATGGTGGCGGCAGCTTTGCCAGAGATGGATTGGTAGGCGATGGCTTCGAGCAGGGCTTCGTAGGGGCTTTGGAGGTGGTCGGCGTCCATTTGGAAAGGTTGCGTTTCGGCGATCAGGAGTTTCAACTTTTTGTCGCGTTCGGCCAGGGATTTCGTAGCTTCCGCCAGGTCAAAGGCCGGGGTGCGCGCTGCGTCTGTCACATTCTCTCCAATCTGGAAACCGGAGGATAGATTATCTAGATCGCCTGTGGAATTGAAGAAGGACTTTTTACACGGTGGTCACGGAATTCACGGCGGGAACAAAGAAGGATGAGCCCCATCAGCGAGAAGCGGTGGTGGGTTGTGTGGCTGGGTGCGAACGATGTGATTTTATTCGGGAATTTCGCCACCGGAGGAAGCTGGTGATGAGGATGATGGCGGCGCACGCTTCTACGAAGAGTTTGCCGCCGTCGAGCCAATCGATGGGGGCGCCTTTCAGGTCGGAGTCGCTGAAGAGGGAGTGCCAGAAGAGGGCAATTGCGCCGAGATAGACACTGAAGTGGAAAGCTTTCCAGACGCGGCGGCCTAGCTGGATGCGGAAGTAGGAAGTGACGACCATGATCGCGACGGTGTAGAGAGCGATGGCACCGATAGTGTTTTCGAGAGGTTGCTGCGGAGAGTGGACCGGATAGATTAGGTCGAGGACGCGAAATTTTGGGGATTTGTTGAGGAGCAGCGCGAGGGGGTGAAGAATTGTGACGACCAGGGCGATGTAGCCGGTCCAGCTATGCAGACGGAAATAATTGAAGCGGCGATGCGGCCAAGTTCGCACGGGGCTGTAGCGAAAGGCCATAAGGACACCGAGCAGCATGTTGATGGTGATGGCCCCGACAGCGGTCAAGCCGAGATATGCCGACAAATCCAAGACCGTGATGCCCGTCGGCAGCATGAATTAGGAATTTTCTCCTTCGCGCAAGTTCGCCATTATGCCGTAGGAGATTCCGGCCGCGTTTGAAGGAATGCATATCTGCGGGCGGGCGAGGGATTCAGCATGAGTTGTAGACGGAGGTGACGCACCTCTGGTTTCGTAAGTCGGTTGTCCACGCGGGCGCTCGGAGCCCGTGCGCTAGGATTGAGGGCCTACGCTGCTGGAGGAGTCACTTGAAGCTTGCCTCCGACACGATGCAAGCCACACTTGGGGCATCTCCAGAGCCGAAAGCTGCGATGGTCCGGCTGTACTTCGGCCAAGTACATGGGATAGCTGTCATTGGAACAATACTGATGGGGAGGGGCCGGGCTTTGTTCGATCAGGGAAGGGTCATGCGTGTTCAGGAAATACCCTTCGAGACTATTGTAATGGACGAAACAAAGAGGCTCCTGGCAGGCGTACACCAGCCCATCCTCATTATTTGTGGCAACATCGGGAAAGGTCATCTCGGAATGGTGTTCGTAGCAGAGCGGGTGAATTTTGCTTACGGAGCTGGCAGCGGGCATGGGCTTCCTCCTCTCGAGGGAAATACCAAATAGAAGAAGAATTACTACAGTAAAGCACCCTAGCGCGCCCCGACGTGTGTGTCAATGGACCGCCAGTAGGAGCCGATCTACCGCGGTGAGACGAAACGGGTGTGCTAGGATTGGGAGTTTATGCAGACAGGAATTATCGGACTACCACAGGTTGGAAAGACCACGCTGTTTCGAATCTTAACGCGCGCGAACGTCGAGGGGAAGGGCGGAGGGTCGGCGACGCATGTTGGCGTGGCGAAAGTGCCGGAGCCTCGGCTTTTGGAACTGGCTAAGCTTTACAACCCGAAGAAGATAACGTATGCGACGGTGCAGTATGTGGACCTCGGCGGGATGCAGAAGGAGAAGAACCGCGATGCGCTGGCTCCTTTGCGCGAGGTCGATACGATTGCGCATGTAATTCGCGTGTTCGACGATCCGTCCGTGCCGCATTCAGAGGGGAGCATTGATCCTTTGCGGGACGCCACGAATTTGGAGCTGGAGCTGATTCTTTCTGACCATGACCAGATTTTGCGGCGGTTGGAGCGGTTGGAAAAGGATTTGAAGAAGAAGAGTGATCCGGTGTTGCTGGCGGAGAAAAGCGTTTTGGAGAAGTGTAAGGCGCATCTGGAGTCGGAAAGGCCTTTGCGGGAATTGGAGTTGACGGCAGAAGAGCGGAAGCCGATTGGGGGATTTTTGTTTTTGTCGGCGCGGCCGGTTTTGTATGTGCTCAATTTGGGCGACGACGAGGCGGACAAGTTGGATACAGCGGTGGAACGGCACAAATTGAGCGCTTTGCAGGGGCGGCCCAATTCAGCGGTGGTGGCGGTTTGTGGGCGGCTCGAAGCCGAACTGGCGGAAATGGATGAGAAAGAGGCGGCGGAACTTTTGGCGTCGTACGGTTTGAAAGAGCCGGGGTTGAACCGGTTGATTCGGGCGACGTACGACTTAATGGGATTGATTCAATTTTTTACGGCGGGTGAGCCGGAAGTGCGGGCTTGGACGATTCGCAAGGGGTCGACGGCACAGAAGGCCGCCGGAGCGATTCACAGCGATATCGAAAAGGGATTTATTCGGGCCGAAGTCGTGAAGTGGGGCGATTTGCTGGCGGCGGGGAGCATTGCGGCAGCGCGGGAGAAGGCGCAGGTGAGGTTGGAGGGGAAAGAATACATTGTGCAAGAAGGGGATGTGATTTTGTTTCGGCATAGCGGATGAAGAAATGAAGTAGTGAAGTAAAGAGATAAAAACCAAAGAGAGAGACCTTACACAGAGGGCGCAGGGTTGACCGCAAACGCGGCAGCAGGGCTGTCGCACTCCTATGGGACACGACTTGGCATTTCGGACGACGCTGGCGGCGGGGCTGGGGCTTGTCGCGGCGGCGGGGAATTTGATTGGCGGGTATTTTGTTGTACGGCGCGATTGGCCGCGGAAATATTTGCAATATTTTTTGGCGCTCGGGGCCGGCTACATGCTGGCCGTGGCGTTTGTCGATGTAATTCCTGAATCCATTCATTTGGCGGGTGAGCAGGCACTGGTGTTTGTGCTGGTGGGATATTTCCTTGTGCATCTTTTTGAGCACACGCTGGCACCGCATTTTCATTTCGGAGAGGAGACGCACCTCGATGAAATGAGCCATCAGCACGCCCGGAATACCGTCCTACTGGGGCTTATCATTCACACTTTTTTTGACGGCGTGGCGATTGCGGCGGGGTTTCTTATTTCGGTATGGCTCGGAGCGATGATTTTCGTCGCTGTGTTTTTGCATAAGCTACCAGAAGGATTTACTGTTGCATCGGTAGTGCTTGCCAGCGGGCAGGGGCGACGCAACGCGATACTCGCGGCGGGGTTATTGGGGATCGCGACGCTGTTAGGGGTTTTGTTGACGAGTGTCTTGCAGAGCCAATTGAAGTACGCGCTTCCTCTCTCTGGCGGAGTAACTGTTTACGTCGCGGCGACGGATTTGCTTCCGGAAGTGAACCGGGAACCGAACTGGAGGATGGCGGCGCTGGTGTTTGTCGGTGTGGCCACAGTCTTGATAATGCAGCATTTATTCCACGTTTAGTTTTGCCATTTCTTCGTCCCCCCTTCGCCTAAACGCCAGATAAATATTTGCAACTTTAAGACCCTGCTAGGGTTCGATAGAATGTGGCGGCTATGGCCAGGTCGGACGTCCAACTGATGCTGGACGTGAAGGCGGGCGACGAGCGGTCGTTCGAGCTTCTCCTCCAGCGCTACAGGACACCTTTAGTCAACTTTCTCTACCGCATGGTACGCGCGCGGGAAGAGGCGGAAGACTTGGCGCAAGAAGTGTTTTTGAGAGTGTATCGAGCGCGGAAAGACTACGTGCCGAGCGCCAAATTCACGACCTGGCTTTTCCGCATCGCGACAAATTTGGCGTTGAACTCGGTGCGAGACAACCGTTACCAGCGCATGGAAGTCTCACTGGATGCGCCGGTGACCGTGGGTGCGGAAGATGGGGATGAGAAAGCGCTGGACATTGCCGAGAAGCATCCGAACATCGAGCAGTACATGGTGGAGGAAGCGCGGAAGAAGATGATCCGCCACGCGATTGACAAGTTGCCGGAGAAGCAGCGCGCAGCGGTGCTCCTGCATAAGTATCAGGAGCTCGATTATGGAGATATTGCAAAGATTCTCGAATGCTCGGAGAGCGCGCTAAAATCGCTGCTTTTTCGGGCGTACGAAACGTTGCGAGTGGAACTAGCCCCGCTCGTCGCGAGGCACGGGAAGTAGAAGTAGACCCTGGGTAGAGAAGGAAGGCAGTCATGAGCTGTACGAGAATGCAAAACAAAATTTTGGCGTACGTGGACGGGCGCTTGAAAGAGAGCGAACGGCTGGAGATGGAGAAGCATCTCGCGGCGTGCGGGGCGTGCCAGCTGCGCGTGAATGAGTTTCGCGCGGTGACCTCGTTGCTGGATGAAGTGCCGCAGATTGAGCCGTCGGCGGCGTTTGATGTGCGCGTGCGCGCGAGAGTGGCGGCGGAGCCAGTGAAGCAGGGGTGGTGGGCGTGGTTTGCGCCGTCGCCGCGCGTGGCGTTCGCGGCTTCGCTGCTGTTGCTGGCGACGGTGTGGGTCGCTTCGCGGCCATCGGAGCATCAACTGACGGCGGCGGACGAGGCGCAGATCAATCAGGATTTGCCGGTGCTCGAGAACTTTGATGTGCTTTCAGAATTCGGAGCATTGACGGACTTGCCGCAGCCGGTGCAGCCGGACGATACGGGCGACACCAATCCAGATCAGAACCAGAACCAAGATCAAGATCAGAGTCAGAATAAAAGTCAGACGATGTAATTGATGAGACTTCGACTCCAACTCATAGGATGTTTGCTGGCGATGGGGCTCAGCATAGTACTCGCCGCGCCTTCGATGGCGCAGCGCGGTCGCGCGAATTTTGCGCCGCCGCAGCATACGCCGCCAAGGCCTCAGGCGAGAACACAGTCGAGACCGCCGCAACACCAGCAGCCGAGAAGTGCGCCCAGGGCGCCGCAACAGGAAAGACGGCCAAACGGAGGCGGAGGGAATCCTCAAGGAAACGGAAACGGCGCGAACGGCCCGGGTTCCGTGCCGCACCCCAACGGGAATCCCAATGGCAACCCGAATAGGCCGCCGTCCGCGTACACGCCGCCCCCGAGAAAATTCAGCGACTTGCCGTCCAACGCAAAGACAAGAACTGAAAGATCGAGCCGCCCAGTGGGGCAAGTTGACTCGTCAGCAGCAGGATCACATTCGGAATGATGTGCTACCCAAGTGGCAGCAGATGCCTCCGGAGCGGCGGCAAGCGATTCGACAGAAGCTGCAGGTGCTGCAAAACATGCCCGAGTCGGCGAAAAATCAGCGGCTGAATGATGCGAATTTTACCAGGGGGATGAGTGAAGAGGATAAGGCCACACTCCGGGATTTGAGCCACATGCATGTGGGTGCGCCCGATCCTCCGAACGAGTAGGAACGTCGAACGTTCGCGGTTGAGAGTCGACGATAAAACCGGGCAATAGGATCGTTCCAAGTTCATCCAATTTCGGACTTCAGAAGATTTTCAGCTCGCGCGTGTCGGCGTGCTCCGACAAAGCCAATCTGGCATTCGCATGCGCAGTGCGGTTCCTGCGCGCTCGTTGACAATAGCTCTCCTCTCGCGGCATCGTGACTAGGTCAGCTCGCGCGCATCAAACGAGGAGGGAACCATTCCCGTCTTGCCGCCGCGCTTTCGCGCACTGCAGCATCGCAATTTTCAACTATTTATTGCAGGGCAGCTTACTTCGCTCATCGGAACGTGGATGCAGACGACGGCGCAGCTGTGGCTGGTCTACAAGCTGACGAATTCCGCGGCGCTGCTCGGTGTTTTTGGATTTGCGAATCAAGTTCCCATCTTGTTTTTAGCGGCGCTAGGCGGTTACATTGGCGACCGCTATAACCGCCACCATGGAGTGATTTGGACGCAGATCGTTTCGATGGTGCTAGCGTTCGTGCTGGCGGCGCTGACGTTTGCCAACATTATTCAGGTATGGGAGCTGATTTTTATCGCGTTTCTAGTGGGTGTGGTGAATGCGTTCGACGTGCCGATTCGGCAGGCGTTCCTCGTCGAGATGGTCGTCAAAGAGGATTTGCCGAACGCGATTGCGTTGAATTCTTCCATTTTTAATGGAGCACGGGTAGTGGGGCCGGCGGTTGCGGGGTTTGCGCTGGCGTGGAAAGGGCCTGCTTGGTGTTTTTTTCTGAATGGCGTGAGCTTTCTGGCGGTGATCGGGGCGTTGCTGGCGATGCGCATTGAGAAGAGGGAATCGAAGAAGGAGGCTGGTTCGCCGTTCCAGAGCCTGCTGCAGGGGTTTCGGTTTGCCATGAGCGACTTGCCGATTCGGTCGACACTTTTGCTTTTGAGCATGCTTAGTTTATTGGGGCTGCAGTACTCAGTGTTCCTGCCAATTTTCGCAAGCGAGGTCTTACATCGAGACGCGAAAGGATTTGGATTGTTAATGAGCGCGGCGGGAGTGGGAGCAGTCCTTGGCGCTCTGCATTTTGCGGCAAGGACGAGCTACAAGGGCTTGGCGCGATGGATTGCGGCGACATCAACACTTTGCGCGGTGGGATTGGTGATTTTTTCGCAGTCGCGAGTGTTTTGGCTTTCGATGGCGGTGCTTTTGGTCGTTGGATTCTGCGCCACGGTGCAGATGGCAGCTACGAACACGACTTTGCAGAACCGCGTGCCAGATCAATTGCGCGGGCGGATCATGGCGGTTTACGCGACGATGTTTATGGGCGTGCAGCCAATTGGGTCGCTCATTGCGGGGGGAGTAGCGAAGCGGATTGGGGCGCCTTATACGTTGGCGGTGCTTGGGACGTTGTGTTTTTTGGGGAGCATGATTTTTATTTTTCGCGTGGTGATGCCTTTGCAGCGGCAGCCGGAAGCGCCGGTGACGGCTTAGGACGGATTTGGGCGATAGAGCCAGCCGGGTTTGGTGAGAGATTCAACGACGGGCGGGACTGCTGAGGGCGAGGCAAGCCCCACCCCTACAGAGTTGGTTGCTTTCAGGATGGCGTCGACTCTGGGACGCTGCGGGGATAGCGAGCAGACGGGATCGGTGGCGGCGGCGTCGGCGGCTAGAAGGAAGGCTTGGCAGCGGCAGCCTCCGAAGTCCAAGGCGCGACGGTCGCAGGTTTTGCAGGGTTCTTGCATCCAGGCTTCGCCTCGGTATTTTTGAAAGGCGTCGGAGTTTTCCCAAATTTCACGCAGCGCGCGGTTCTTTACATTTTCAAATGAAAGGCCGGGAATTACGCGTGCGGCGTGGCAGGGTAACGCGTCGCCGTTGGGCGTGATGAGGATGAGTTTTCGGCCCCAGCCGGCCATGCAAGGCTTGGGGTATTTCGCGTAGTAATCCGGGACGACATATTCGACTTTGATTTTTCCTGCCAGGCGTTCTTGCGCTTTCTTCAGAAAATCGATGGATTGCGTGAACTGCTCGCGCGCAGGGAGAAGGGAATCGCGATTGGCGAACGCCCAGCCGTAATACTGAACGTTGGCGAACTCGACTCTGCTGGCGCTGGAAGACTCCACGAGAGCGAGCATTTCCTCAAGTTGATCTATGTTGCGGCGGTGAATGACAAAATTTAGAGTAACGGCGACGCGGTGATGTTTGAGCCATTCGAGGACACGGAGTTTTTGGGCATGAGCTTTCGTGCCGGAGATTTCTTGCGCAATTTCTTCGCGAGCCCCTTGAAAGCTCAATTGAAAGTGATCGAGGCCTGCATGGACTAGCGCTTCGAGGCGTGATTCGTCGAGAGGCAAACCCGAAGTGATCAGATTAACGTAGAGGCCGGCGGTGCGCGCGGCGCGGATGAGATCGACGATGTCCGGGCGAGTGAGCGGTTCGCCGCCAGTGAAATCGGTTTGGAGAACGCCGAGAGCAGCGGCTTCACGAAATACGCGGGACCAGTCCTCGGTAGAGAGTTCGAGACTGCGGGCTTGCAGTTCGAGTGGGTTGGAGCAATAGACGCAGTGCAATGGGCAGCGGTGCGTCAGTTCCGCGATTAAAGCCAGAGGGTTGGCGATTGCTTCGCTCATCGGCCGTTAGTGCAGGTTCTAGAATACCCGAATGGAGATTGAAGAATCGAAAGAGAACAGTTCCCGCTGAGCGAAGTGCCTAAAGTGGGTCCAAAGATGCGGGCCGGGCGTGACCAGATCACTGAGTTTCCGCGAGCGTATATTCGAAGTCGTAGGAGTGTTTGCCGTCGTTGATATTGATATTCATTTTACCGGAGATGCCCGCGAGCTGTCCGGTGGCGGAATCAGGCACCACCGTGATACTCAACTGGGGAACTCCGCGCGTCATAGTAGCGGTATGTTGGAGGATAAGGGTGCCGTTGCGCCCGTTCAAAGTTCCCGAGACCTTCTCGATGGCGACGTAACCTGCCGAACCCCTCACGGAAGTTCCGGCAGTGAGCATTTGCCCCTTGCTGACACCTTCGAGATCGCCATGGAACCGCTTGTCTATAGTCACCCTTCCCAGACTTGCGTCTTGGGTGTTTTCATTAGAGGCCTGAGGTGTGATTTTCACTTCAAACCTACCCGCCGCGTGGGTGGACACGGTGCTTCCTTCTGAATAGAGGCAGAGACTTGGAATTGCTTGTTCGCGAGTGCGGATGAAGCGATGGGAGATACGGAGACAAATGCGACGACACAAAATCGGCTATTCATGCACAGGATTGTAGCGATTGCGAGGAAGGCTTATCAAGCAGGCTACGCTTCGAAGTCGAGCGCGCGTTCTTTTTGTAAAAGCGCGAGGTAACCAAGAATGTCTTGCTCAACCTTGGCTGGCTCGGCTTTTGAATAGAGCCGCTGCAACTCGGTGATGATTTGCTGAACGGTGTGTTCGCCGTCGCAGCGCTCGACGATTTCCAGGCTGGGGCCATTCAGGCGCAAGGCGCGTTCGGGCATCAGTAATGTGCGTGGCTGCTGAGTTTTTTCGTTCATGCGGCAGCCAGGTGCGAGACGCGGGCGGCTTTCGAGTCCAATGCTCATCGGGAACCTGCCTCTGCTGCCGAGCGGAACGCGCCTGGAGGTGGCCAGCCGGGTTGCACGTAGGAGAAATAGAGGGCATCGAGTTGGGCCCAGAGGATGTCGCACTTGGCGCAAAGGGCGGCGTGAGCTAGGTTTTGCTGTTCGCGCGACGTGGCGTGTTTCACGACCCAGGCCAGAGCGAAGTCGGCGTCCTCGGGAGCTTGCGTCAGGCGGCCAGTGAAATAGTCGAGACCACTTGAGAGCCACGGATAGTGCTGCCGCAGACAATCCATGCGCAGCGTAATGAGTTTTTTTGAAAACAGTTCTGTGAGAGAAGACGCTACGGCCTCGAGGTGTGAGCGCGTGGAAACGAAATCGACGTACGCCTGGACGGCGTAACGCGTTGCGGGAAGAATTCCTTCGCCGCGAAGCGCTTGATAGCGGGATAGACCAGTGGCTTCGACGAGGCGAAGCCATTTTTCGATTCCGCCGGGTTTCACCCCGTCGCCATCGTGGTCCAGAATGCGTTTGCGCCATGCTAGCCGGAAAGCCGGATCTTCGCTGCGCGCAAGGATGGCGGCGTCTTTGATAGGGATGCGGCTTTGGTAGTAGTAGCGATTCAAAGCCCAGGCCTGAAGCTGCCCGCGTGTGAGCTTGCCTTCGTGCATCAGCTCATGAAATGGATGCTTGTTGTGGTAGCGCTCTTCGCCAATGGCCTGGAATCCAGCGATGAAGTCGGCTTCTGAAAGCAGCGGCGCGTCGATGTCCTGGGCCTGGCTCATAAGGCGAGTTCCATTCCATCATAGGCGATTTCCCAGCCGGCATCACGGACGATGCGGGATTCCGCGCTCTCGTCATTCAGCACTGGATTGGTGTTGTTGAGATGAATGAGAACGCGTCGAGTTTTGCCCGGTCGAAAGGACTGGCGGAGTAGGCCGCGGTCGCCCCAGAGAGGCAAATGCCCCATTTGGCGGGCAGATTTGCTTCCTTTTCTGAAGGAGTTTAATTCGTCGTCTTTCCAGAAAGTTCCGTCGAGGATCGCTAAGTCACTCTCTTCCACACAGCGCAGCCACTGATCTCCTGTCCCAGGCAGGTTGGGAGCATAGAAGAGCTTTTTTTCTTTTGAGACCAGACTGAGGCCGATAACGGCTTCTTCTGGAGAAAGACTATTGCGCAAAGATTCGCCCACGTAATCCGGGAAGTTCCCGTTGAGCGATACGGCCTTGCAGAAGAGGCCGCTTTTCTTGTCCGCCGCCGACGGCGGGATTAGAGGCGTCAAGCGATCAAGGGGAAGCGTTTCCCATTTGACGGGAGGATTTGATCGCGCAAGAACGCGGAAGAGACTGTTTTCTTCCGTGAGTATGCGGCGCACCGCCATTGTCGAGAAAACCTGCAAAGGCTGGAACTCTCGCAGATGCAGGAGTCCGATAACGGCGTCCACGTCGGCGCTGGTCAGTACAACGGTGCTGATCGGCGTGTTCCGCGAACCCTCTGGAGGGACCAAATCGGCAGAGGAGAGGATTTGTTGCCGAAGATCGGGAGATGCGTTCAGGAGCAACCAGCGGGAGCCGTCGGCGGAGACGGCGGCCTGAGCCTGCGTTCTAGGGCGAGCCTTCACGGCGCCCGAACGCACACCCACACACTGAGGGCAAGCACAATTCCATTGGGGAAAGCCGCCTCCGGCTGCGGAGCCGAGGACTTTAACGCGCATTCCGGCACGCCACCAGATGACCGCGGGGCGCGGTCACGGGTTTAGAGCTCGGCGTTGGCGTACGAGCTAACTTCGCAGTTCAGATCAATCTCTTCGTGCCGAGGCGTGGTCCATTCCATAGTTAAGGGCTCCTAGAAAGAGACGGGATTAAAAGCTCAAACCAGCTTGAAGTATACCACGAAGGCCGCCCCGTGCGGAAGAACGGTGGGCCGAAAAAGACAACCCTCGAGCGCGTCCGAGCCGGCATACGAAGGGTAGACATGTGCCGCGAGAAAAACCACAACCGGTGGTAGCGAGAGTCTTGTATTTGACGGGTAACAAGAAAACACAAATTCTTCAAGAAAACGCATGTTTTCTCTTGACAAAGGCTAAAAGCAACCTATTATGTGGCGAGAAGTGGGAGAGAGTGGTTAGTAGTAGAGTAAAGTAGAGCTTCTTCCGAGGCTATCCAGACGTTCTCGAGGGCAATCGTGAACGTGGACAATTTGGGCGTCCAAAATCAGCCATTGAATAGGAACTATGAAGCTGCGGGGAAACTGTCCGGCGAAAGTCGACGAGAAGGGGCGTCTCAAAATACCCTCGGTGTTTCTGGACGAGCTCAAGGAGTACGGCAACCAGTTTTATATCACAAGTGCGACGGGCGAAACGGCAAGAATCTATCCCATGAAGGTTTGGTCGGAAATCGAAGACAAGCTGGCACAACTGCCCAGCACACATGTAGCGAAGCAGAAGTTCCTGTTGAGGACAAGCTATTTTGGGCAGCAGGCGGAATTGGATGGCCAGGGAAGAGTCCTCTTACCGGCGGTCCTGCGGGAGGCCGCTCAAACCATGGGCGAAGTAGACATTTTTGGGGCGCTGAATTATCTAGAAGTGATGAACCATACGCGGGTGCTGGATAAGCTGAAGAATGAACCATATACGGCTGCGGATGACACGGCGCTGGGGATTTGAGTAGGGGCTTGAGGGGATTGAAGATTGGGCGGGGCGGCCGTGCTGGGGCGCAAAAGAAGTGAGTGCGGCACACACGCCGGTGATGTTGCGAGAGGTGCTGGAATGGCTGGGCATCAAGCCGGAAGGAACGTACATAGACGCAACACTCGGAGCCGGCGGGCACTCGGAAGCGATCGCCGAGAGGTTGACCTCTGGCAGGTTGATCAGCCTGGACCGGGACGCACAGGCGTTAGAGCTGGGGCGGGAGCGGCTGAAGACCTTTGGGGCGAGAGTGACGATAGTGCAGTCACCATTCTCGAGGATAGCGGAGGCCGTACAAGAGTTGGGGATTCCGAAGGTGGACGGGGTCTTGGCCGACTTGGGAGTCTCTAGCATGCAGCTGGACCAGGCGGCGCGGGGGTTTTCGTTTCGCGAAGCTGGTCCATTGGACATGAGGATGAGCAGCGAAGACGAAGTTACGGCAGGAGACATTGTGAATCGGTGGGCCGAAAAAGAGATGGCCGATTTGCTCTACCGCGAAGCGGATGAGCACGATTCCAGAAGGATCGCCAGGGCGATCGTACGAGCGCGGCCGATCAGGGATACCGCGCACCTGGCAACGGTTGTGGCAGGGGCCCGTAAGCAATGGGGAAGGCAGAGACTGCATCCCGCAACAAAAACGTTTCTGGCGCTGCGGATCGCGGTGAATCGAGAGATGGAGGAACTCGGGCAGTTTCTTTCACGGACCCCTGCTACATTGAATTCCGGCGGCCGCCTGGTGGTGCTTAGCTACCACTCGCGCGAAGACCGCATCGTGAAGCACGCGTTTCAAGAGGAAGAGCGTCAGAGGACGCTCAAGGTGCTCACCCGGCACGTGATCCAGCCGACCGAAGAAGAGAAGGCGGCCAACCCGCGTTCGCGAAGCGCGAAATTGCGGTGCGCAGAAAGAGTGTAGTTATGGTGCGGAAGAGAAAGAAAGCTGTAACGGCGGAGTTTCACACCGTCAAGCGGATTGATAATTCCCGCCTGGTGCGAAATGTCGAGCCCGCCAAGATGCGGAACCTGTGTCGGAGTGTCGCGCTGGGAGGCGTGGTGGCGGCGTTTTTTATGTTGTACATCTTTCAGCATTTTCGCTGCATCGATTTGAGCTTCCAGCTCGAGGATCTGAAAGGGCAGCAGATGAAGGCCGCGGCACTGAATTCGGAGCTGAAACTGGAAATTGCGGGGCTGCGCAATCCTATGCGCATCGATGTGATTGCGCGCCGTCGGCTAGGCTTGACCGAACCTTTGCCGACGCACGTACAAGAGTATGAAGCGCCCGACGGCGCGGAAGTGGCCGCCGCGCGGTATGTGCGGCCGAACCGGACGCCGTGATTCCCGCAACCGGCTTTGCTTTCCAACGCGAAAATTTTCTAGTTCTTTTCAACTTCCAACCGGAGTGTTTGCCGACCTGACTTCGCCATGCAACAAGACCGCGCCCACGTTCGTTTGCTCATTATCGCCGGCGTGGCATTATTTTGGATGACCGCGGTATTCGGGCGTCTGACCTACCTGCAACTCTTCCGACATAGCGACTATCTGGCGCGCGCTCTGCGCCAACAGCAGCGTTCGTTCGAAATTACACCGGAACGCGGCGCGATCTACGACCGGAATGGACGGCCGCTAGCGATGAGCGTTCCTGTGGACTCGGCTTTTGGAGTGCCCGCCGAGATCGCGGATGAGCATCTCGCGGCGCGGCTGCTTTCGGGAGTAGTGGGCGTGCCGCAGGAGGTGCTGGAAGCGCGGTTCGAATCGTCGCGGTCGTTTGTATGGATTTCGCGGAAGCTTCCACCGGAAAAAGCAGACGCGATTAATAAGTTGAACCTGAAGGGCATTTATCTACAGAAAGAAAATCAGCGGTTCTACCCCAAGCGCGACCTCGCGGCGCATGTGCTGGGCTTTGTTGACCTCGATGAGAAAGGACTAATGGGCATCGAGCGCGAATTGGATAGCCAGATCAGGGGCAAGAGCGAACGAATCGTGGTGATGGCTGACGCCCGGCAGCGCTGGTTCGATGGCGGAGAAGCGCAGCGCGAACGAGGAGCCAGCGTAGTCCTGACGCTGGACGAGAAAATTCAATACACCGCCGAACGGGAACTCGCGGCGGCGATTGCCAAAACACGCGCTGCTGCGGGCACAGTGATCGTGATGAACCCCAATACGGGGGAGATTCTAGCGCTGGCGAATTGGCCGAAGTTCAATCCCAACAAGGCAAGCGATACTCCAGCGGAAACGTGGATGAATCGCGCCGTGAGCGCGATCTATGAGCCGGGCTCGACTTTCAAACTGATCACGCTGGCGGCGGCGTTTGACCAAGGGATCACCAGGCCCGAGGAAGTATTTGATTGCGAGAACGGCGCCGTCTATATCTCCGGCCATCGCATTCGCGATCACAAGGCGTTTGGTCTCCTGAGCGTGGCGGATATTCTGGCCCAATCGAGCGACGTGGGCGCTATCAAGATCGCGCTGCGGCTCGGCGGTCCGAAATTTTATGATTATATTCGCGCGTTTGGCTTCGGCACAATGACCGGCGTTGAATTGCCGTACGAAAGCAGAGGCCGCGTGGCGAGACTTGAAGACTGGAAACCAATTTCGGTCGGTTCCATCTCTATGGGCCAGGAGATCGGAGTGACGCCGGTACAGCTCATTGCTGCGGTTTCCGCAATCGCCAACGGAGGACTGCTTTACAAGCCGCAGATCGTCGCCGAATTGCGCCGCGGTGAAAAAGTATTGCCAGCCAAAGGGCCGCTGGCACCGGCGGAGCCCAAGCGCGTCATTCGTCCAGAAACAGCGGCAACTCTACGCCGGCTCATGGAAGGTGTCGTGCTGGATGGGACGGGCACCAAGGCGCGTCTTGATGGATGGACTTCGGCTGGAAAAACGGGTTCGGCGCAAAAGATTGAACCCACCACCGGGCGCTCGGACAAGTGGCCGCGCCAGTTTTCAAACGCATCGCCGAACAGGTTTTGGCGTATCTCGATGTGCCCCGCGATGTTCCTCTAAATCCAAAGCTTATCCAGACGGCTTATATGAAGCACGCTAGCGAAGATGAGACCGCACTGGAGGATTTCACGGCGGTCGACTTTTCTGGACAGCCCGACCCCTCGCCAGCGGCATCCCAATCAACTAAATTTGAGGGGCGGGAGCAGACAGAGCCAAAGAACCAGGCTTTGACCGTTGCCCTAGATCAAGGTGGCGACATCGAGTTGCCTGACTTCAGCGGGAAGACTATGCGCGAGGTGACGGACATCGCTTTGAGGCTGGGGCTCGAGCCCGTGCTGGTTGGCAGCAATCTTGCAACCAATCAATCGCCAGCGCCGGGAGCGAAAGTGCGGCGCGGTGCGAGAATCACCGTGCAATTCGGGACACCGCTTGAGAAGAAATCGAAGCCGCGCCGGGGAATCAGGAATTAGGATGAGAACTGGATTGAGCCAAATAGAAGACACCAGCAACTCCAAAACGAACCACGCCGACGAGCGCCGGCAAGATCCCTCGCCGTCCCGCGCCTCTCCTCGAAGCATGAAGCTGCGCGATTTGCTGCAAGGGACGGAAGCGAGCATTCCGGCGTCCGCTGAGGAGATGGAAATTCGTCAGGTTGCCTGCGACTCTCGCAAAGTGCAGCTGCGCGCGCTGTTTTTTGCGCTGCACGGTGCACAGGCGGACGGGAACGCGTTCATTCGGGATGCCGTCTCACGCGGCGCGGCGGCGATCGCGAGCGAAGAGCGTGCGCCGGCCTTTATTCCATCGAGCGTGGCCTGGATACAAGTACACGAGGCGCGCAAAGCACTTGCGGTGACAGCAGCGAATTTTTTCGGGCATCCAGCGGAAGCTTTGCAACTCGTAGCCGTAACCGGAACGAATGGGAAAACCACGACAACTTCGCTGGTCGACTCCATCGTGAAAGCTTCCGGAGCGAAGACAGGCCTTTTCGGAACGATCGCGTATCACACTCCGCTTGGTGACTATCCCGCGCCCAACACCACGCCCGAATCCGTGGACCTGCAAGGATTTCTCGCGGAGATTCGCGATGCGGGCGGGCGCTATGGAGTCCTCGAGGCGAGTTCGCATTCGCTGGCCATGAACCGCTTGTGGGGCTGCCATTTTGCTGCGGCGGTTTTCACGAACTTGACGCGCGAGCACATGGATTATCACAAAACGTTTGAGGACTACTTCGCCGCGAAAAAGAAGTTGTTCCAAGGCACTGGAGCGGGTACGCCAGAAGTCGCGGTGATCAATACGGACGACGAATACGCCAGGCGGCTAACCGGACTGGCAAAGAAAACCGTGACGTATGGCCTCGAATCCGACGCGGAAATCACGACAAAGAAGTTTCAACTCACCTTTAACGGTTTGGCGTTCGCAGCGCAAACACCCAACGGAAAAGTGCAAGTAGCATCGCCGCTGGTGGGCCGCATCAACGTCCACAATATTCTTGCGGCGATTGGAGCGGCCCAGGCGCTCGGGTTTTCCACGGAAATTATCGAATCGGGTATTCGGAGCCTCGAAAGTGTTTCCGGCCGGTTTCAGCGGATTGATCTAGGCCAGCCGTATTTTGTAGTCGTCGATTATGCACACACGGACGACGCTCTCGAGAATCTGATTCGAACCGCCCGAGAACTGAATCCCAAGGGCCGCATCATCACGCTGTTCGGATGCGGCGGCGGCAAGGATCGTACCAAGCGGCCCGTAATGGGGGAAGTCACAGGGCGCCTAAGCGACTTGACGATATTGTCGAGCGACAATCCACGGACCGAAGATCCCCTGAAAATCATCTCCGACATCATCGTTGGACTTCAGAAAACAAATGGAAAGTATTTAATCGAACCCGATCGCGAAAAAGCAATCGGGGTAGCGATGGACGAAGCGCGCGCAGGAGACATCGTCCTGCTTGCAGGCAAGGGCCATGAGAATTCTCAAATTCTTGCTGACCGAACGCTGGAATTTGACGACCGCAACATAGCGCGGCAGGCCTTGCGCGAACGAGGGCATGGCGAGACACAGACCGAAATTGGCACCAAGGAGCCAAAAAACGGCTCAGGGTTTGGCACGTAGCGCGCTTGTCTAGCTAGTCTAGAAGTGTGGCGAGGGCGCGCGAGCCAGCAGTTAACTCGCGAAAGGAGGAGCCCTCAAAATACGGTGAAAACAAACCGATTCGCGGGGTATCTGCGTAAAGCAAACCCCTTGAGGCATTTATGCGGTGGACGATTGCACAGGTGGCTGGCGCTCTGGGTGTTAGGCAGGGGACGGGACTCGACCCCGTGGCCCGGGTGGCCGGCGTCTCGATTGATTCTCGCACAGTACGTGCAGGAGAACTGTTTGTTGCCGTCCACGGACCGCGTCACGATGGACACGATCACGTGGCGAGTGCGTTGGACCAGGGAGCCCTCGCAGCGGTGGTGGCGGAATCGCAAGCTAGCCGCTACGGGGAGAGTGTCCGGAACCGCTGCATCGTCGTGGGCGACACGTTCGAAGCGCTCAAACAACTGGCCCGCGCAGTGCGCGAAGCTTGGGGCGGGAAAATTGCCGGCGTCACCGGCTCCGTGGGCAAGACCACAACGAAGGAGATCCTGGCGGCACTGCTGGGCGCGAAGCTGCGGATCCTGAAATCGGAAGGAAATCTTAACAACGAGTACGGGCTGCCGCTGACGCTGTTTCGTTTGGAAGAAACGCATCAAGCGGCCGTTCTTGAAATGGGCATGTCGCGGCGAGGGGAGTTGGCGCGGCTGGCCGCAATTGCGTGCCCTAATGTAGGCGTTGTGACGCGAGTTGCGCCCGCACATCTGGAATTTTTTGCTTCAGTGGATGAGATTGCTCTGGCGAAGCGCGAATTGATCGAAGGGCTGAATGGGCGCGAATCCACTGCAGTGTTGAACGCAGATGATCCACGAGTCGCGGCTTTTGGCGCTTTTGCCCCGGGCCGTGTGTTGACGTATGGAATCGATGCGCCGGCATTTTTCTCTGCGGCTGCGATCGAAGACCGCGGAGCGCTGGGCTCGGCGTTTGACTATGTCAGTCCCGAGGGCCGCGTGCGGCTGGAACTCCCAGTTCCCGGCAGGCACGCCATCTATAACGCACTTGCCGCGCTTGCGGCCGCAAGCGTTTGGAATATCGGGGCGGCGGAGGCGCAGAGTGTTTTTCGAACGCTGCGAGTGCCCTCGATGCGCGGGGAATTATTACGTTTTTCGAATGGAGCGGCGCTGATCAACGACAGCTACAACTCGAGTCCGGCCGCACTGCACGCCATGGTGTCTGTGCTGGCGGCGACGCCAAATTTCCAGCGGCGAATTCTGGCGGCCGGAGAGATGCGCGAACTGGGTCCGGCTTCGCCAATTTTGCATCGCGAGGCAGGAATTTTCACGGCGAAAACGGGCAATGTGGATTGGGTGATTGGAGTCGAAGGCGATGCGGAGCAAATCGTGGAAGGCGCCGTGGCGGCCGGGACACCGCGAGCCCGCACCAAGTTTTTTTCGTCGTCAGACGAAGCGGCGACGTTTTTGGAAAACTTCATCGCGCCGGGCGATGTGTTGCTAGTGAAGGGCTCCCGCGGGGTGAAGATGGAACGCATCGTCGAGGCACTGCTTTCGCGAAACGCTTCTCCCGGCGAAGTTGCCCGGCAGGAGGTACAGCACTGAAATGCTCTACTACCTCCTCTACCATGTTCTACAGCGCTACTTCAGCCCCTTGAACGTTTTTCGATACATCACCGTTCGAACAGTCTACGCGAGCTTGACGGCGATGTTTCTCGGTCTGGTGTTCGGTCCTTGGTTGATTCGGCATTTGCGTGAATTGCAGATTGGGCAGTACATCCGCGAAGAGGGCCCGCAGGAGCATCAAAAAAAAGCGGGCACACCGACAATGGGCGGTGTGCTCATCGTTTTGTCGACGGCTGTGCCCACGCTGCTCTGGGCCGATTTGACCAATCCATTTATTTTGCTTTCGCTCTTCGCGCTCATCGGTTTTGCAATCATCGGTTTCATTGATGATTACGCGAAAGTCTCAAAGCAGAGAAACCTTGGCCTCACCGCGAAAAAGAAAATTTATTTTCAGGTGTTAGTCAGCCTGGTGGTTGGGATTTCGCTGCTCGTTCTTGTTACGCGTTACGCATACTCGACGCAACTGATGATTCCGTTTCTAAAGCGTTTGCACCCCGATCTGGTCTTCCATTCGCTTATGAAATCGCCGCACTTGTGGCCCTTTGCGTTTCTTCCGTTTCTCGCCTTCGTTTGCGTGGTCATCGTCGGTTCTTCGAATGCCGTGAATTTGACGGATGGTCTCGACGGCCTCGCCATCGGTTGCACAGTTATAGCCGCGGGGGCGCTTACGGTATTGACGTATGTCAGCAGCAACTCGCGCTGGGCCACATACCTCGAAATTCAGTACATCCCGCGCGTTGGCGAACTGACCGTATTTTGCGGGGCTCTGGTGGGTGCCGCGCTCGGGTTTCTCTGGTACAACGCGCACCCCGCGGAGATTTTCATGGGGGACGTCGGCTCGCTTTCGCTTGGCGGGACGCTAGGCACTGTGGCGGTGATTATCAAGCAGGAGATTCTTTTGTTTTTCGTTGGCGGCATCTTCGTCGTAGAAGCCCTTTCGGTGATCCTGCAGGTCGGCTCGTTCAAGCTGCGAGGGAAGCGCATCTTCCGCATGGCGCCTATCCACCATCATTTTGAACTGCTGGGATGGAGCGAATCGAAAGTCATCGTGCGGTTTTGGATTGCCGCTCTGGTGTTCGCGCTGTTTGCGCTGACGACATTGAAATTGAGGTAGGGGAATTTGAAACCGGGCGGGCTTGGAAAAGAACAATGCCAGTTGGAATGGATTTGCGAGGGAAGCGCGTGCTGGTCGTTGGGCTGGCGCGAACAGGAGTGGCTACGTCGCTCTTCTGTGCGGCCCGAGGCGCGCGTGTGACGGCGACTGATTCCCGTACGGAGGGCGAGATCGGCGAAGCGATCGCCAAGCTAAAAGGCTCGGGAGTGACGCTCGAACCCGGCGGCCATCGGGAAAACGCTTTTCTCGAGCAGGATTTGATTATCCCCAGTCCAGGTGTGCCTGCCGATGAAACTCATCTGCAAGTGGCGCGCGCCAAAGGAATCACGATTTGGAGCGAAATCGAGCTGGCCTACCGTTTCATGAAAGGTCGAATGATCGGAATTACTGGCTCGAACGGCAAGACCACAACAACATCGTTGGTCGAACATATTTTGAAGACGGCTGGAATGCAAACCATTCTCGCGGGAAACATTGGACCGCCGCTCATCGGGTGCGTGGACGCGATGAAAGACGACACTTGGACAGTCGTCGAGCTCAGCAGTTTCCAACTCGAGCTCATCGACTCGTTTCGTCCAAACATCGGCGTGTTTCTGAACCTGACACCGGACCATCTCGACCGCCACCACACCATCGAGGCCTATGGAGGCGCGAAAGCGAGATTGTTCGAGAATCAACTCGGTGACGATGCGGCGATCTTGAACGCGGATGACGCAGCAACCACGCCGTACGCTCCGTCGCTTCCGCGCGTCTACTGGTTCAGCAGAAAGCAGCGCGTCGCGCAGGGCGCCTATGTTCGCGTCGAGGAAATTGTCTTCCGCCACGATGGCGCAGAAGAAGTCCTCCTCAAACTCGAAGACATTCCGCTTGCTGGTGCGCACAACGTGGAGAACGTACTGGCCGCTGCCGCTGCCGCCCGGCTCGCTGGTTCACCTGCGGCGGCGATCGCAAAAGGCGTGAAAACGTTCGCGGGTGTAGAGCACCGCCTTGAATTCGTGGCCGAAATCGGCGCTGTGCGCTACTACAACGATTCGAAAGCAACGAACGTAGATGCCACGCTCAAGGCTCTCGACGCATTTCCCGGCCGCATCCTTATCATTCTCGGCGGAAAAGACAAGGGCAGCGATTACACCGTCCTCCAAAAGCCGCTGCGCGAAAAAGCGATTCTCGCGCTGCTGATCGGCGCGGCAGCGGAAAAAATCGAAAACCAAATCTCAGGGAGCGTGGCGCTGGAACGCGCAGAAACGCTCGAGCGCGCCGTGGAAACCGCCTCGCATGCGGCGCAAAGCGGCGATGTAGTGCTTCTCGCTCCAGCCTGCGCGAGTTTCGACCAGTTTCAGAACTTTGAGCATCGAGGACGCGTCTTCAAAGACTTGGTAAGGCAGCTTGAAAAACAAGCCGCTGGTGCAAGTTCCGGAAAAAGGTGAGCGAAAATGCCAAGACGTCTTGAAACGGACCGTTGGCTATTTGGTGTGACGATCGTGCTTTGCCTCTTGGGCGCGGTGATGATCTTCAGCGCTTCGGCAGTCACGGCGGAAAAAGAATTTGGCCACGGGTATTACTTTCTTGTGAGGCAAGCGGCGTGGCTGATCCTCGGCCTTCTGGGAATGTTCGCCCTGATGCGCACGGACTATCGGCGCTTGCGCGAGCCGGCGGTTGTGTACACAACCGTCTGCATGGTCCTGCTTCTGCTGGTCGGCACCCTCTTTCTCGACAAGGCGCACGCCACGCATCGCTGGATTCGCTATGGGCCTGTAGGGATTCAGCCGTCCGAACTAGCCAAGCTAGCGGTAATCCTTTATCTGGCGTGGCTCCTCGATCAGAAGCGGCGCAGCAAGGCGGCCATGGAGTTTCGCAAACAGGATTTTCTCCAGACGATTCTTCCGGCCGCGGGTCCTGTGCTGATCTATGTATGCTTGATTTTAGCGCAACCGGATCTGGGCACCGCTTTGGATATTGTCCTGGTCGCGACAGCGATTCTATTTGCCGCGGGCTTGTCTTGGAAATGGATCGCCGCTGGAGCCGCAGCTTCCTTGCCGGCGCTCTATTTCTTGATTTTTCATGTCTCCTACCGCCAGGCGCGGATGACGGCTTTCCTTGACCCCGATTCTGATCCTCAAGGCGCGGGTTTTCAGTTGATGCAGTCGCTCATCGCCGTGGGTTCGGGCGGATTCACCGGAGTCGGCTTAATGGAGAGCAAACAAAAACTTTTTTATCTGCCGGAAGCGCACACCGATTTTATTTACGCAGTGATTTGCGAAGAGCTGGGCTATATCGGCGCGATGCTCGTCATCGCGTTGTTTTTAGCCTACGGCTGGCGCGGCCTGCGCGCTGCGTTTGCCGCTCCCGATGGATTCGGCCGCCTCTTAGCGATCGGAATCACCGCCCTAGTCCTCAGCCAGGCGCTAATCAATTTTGCCGTGGTACTTGGCATGGTGCCAACAAAAGGCATCCCCCTCCCGTTTGTAAGCTATGGCGGCTCAAGCTTGCTGGTCATGCTGCTGGCGACTGGAGTTCTATTGAACATTAGCCAACAGGCCACAGAAACATGAGCCATCTGATTTTGTCGCGAAGGTATTTCGGTCATAGGGGCACGGCACGCCGTGCCCGCCCGCTCAAGCGATCATCTGAGCCGCGACCATGAAACTCCTAATCGCGGGCGGCGGCACCGGCGGCCACGTAATCCCGGCGCTTGCCATCGCGCAAGAATGGCTGTCGCGCGGCAAAGAAAGAGAAGTCGTGCTAGTGGGAACAGAACGCGGAATCGAAATGAAACTGGTGCCTCAAGCCGGGCTGCCACTGGAAACGTTGCGTGTAGCCGGCCTGAAAGGAAAAGGCAGCGCGACGCTTCTACGAAATCTGGCGATGCTTGCGCCCGGAATGCTGGATGCTCGCCGCGTTCTGCGCAAGCACAGACCAGTCGCGGCGTTTGGTGTGGGCGGCTACGCAGCCGGTCCAATGATGCTGGCGACGTGGTTCAACGGCGTGCCTAACGTAATTTTCGAGCCGAACGCGGAGCCAGGCCTTACCAACAAGCTCCTAGCTAAACTCTCCAAGCGAATCGCCACCGGCTATGAAATTTCTGCCCAGGCCTGGGGAAAAAAGGCCGTCGTAACGGGCTGCCCGGTGCGTCCGGAGTTTTTCTCGATCAAGCCTCGACGGCTCGAGAAACCCTTTCGCTTGCTAGTGACCGGCGGAAGCCAGGGTGCCCTCCCAATCAACCGCACTTTTGTGGACGCCATGGATCTGCTCGCGTCGCGAAAGAATGAGCTGTCCATCGTGCACCAGACCGGCGAGCGCGATTATAATGCCGTACGCACTGCCTACGCGCGGCGCGAAATCAACGCGGAGGTCGTACCCTTCCTCACGAACATGGCGGAGCGCTTTGCCTGGGCAGATGTGATTGTTTGCCGAGCAGGAGCCATCACCGCAGCGGAAATCGCAGCCGCGGGCCGTGCCGCCATCTTCATCCCCTTCGGGGCAGCCACCGACAGCCACCAGTTGCGCAACGCCCAAGAGATGACTAGCGCGGGTGCAGGCCGTCTGATCACCGAAAACGAACTCACCGCGGAACGCCTGACCACCGAAATCTTCTCCCTCATTGGTCAGCCAGAGCAAATTGAAAAGCAATCAAGCGCTGCGCGGTCCCTTGCCCGGCCCCACGCGACGCGTGACATCGTCAACTTAATCGAAGAGGTCGCAAACGTGCAAGCAACAGGTCAGAGGGCAAATTTATGATGGTCTCTTTCCGCAATTTTCAACGCATCCACCTCGTGGGAATCGGCGGCATCGGTATGAGCGGCATCGCTGAAGTTCTGCTGACACTCGGCTATTCCGTTTCGGGCTCCGACACCAAACCTTCAAACATCACCGAGCGCCTGCAGAATCTCGGCGCCACCATCCACGAAGGCCACAAAGCCATCAACGTCGAAGGCGCGCACGTGGTGGTGATCTCTTCAGCGATCAAGCAGGACAATCCCGAGGTCGTCGAAGCGCATAAGAGAAAAATTCCCGTGATCCCGCGCGCAGAGATGCTCGCCGAACTGATGCGCCTGAAATATGGCATCGCCGTAGCCGGTGCGCACGGCAAAACGACCACGACTTCGATAGTCGCTTCGGTTCTAGCCGCCGCGCATCTGGATCCGACCTTTGTGGTTGGAGGCAGGGTAAATCAGGCAGGCACCACCGCGCGGCTAGGCAAGGGTGAATATTTCGTAGTGGAAGCCGACGAAAGCGATCGCAGCTTCCTCATGCTCGCGCCGGTAGTGGCCGTCGTCACCACCATCGATCGAGAGCACCTCGATCAATACAGCTCTCTCGATGACATTCAAGGCGCGTTCATACAGTTTGTGAACCGCGTACCGTTCTATGGCGCCGCGATTCTCTGTGTCGACGAACCAAACGTGCAGGCCATCATTCCAAGCGTAAAGCGCCCTATCATCACGTATGGCACCTCAAGCCAAGCGGATCTGGTCATCAGCGACGTAAAGCTCGAAGGACTCGGTAGTGATTTCCGCCTAACCTTCAAAGGCGAAGACCTCGGCATGTTCCACTTGATGCATCCCCCCGGCATTCACAACGTCCGCAACGCCGCCGCCGCAGCTGCCGTCGCGCTCTATCTGAATGTCCCAAGCGATCTAATTCGCGAGGGCCTCGGCAAATTTGCCGGCGTCGGCCGCCGCTTCGACATCAAGGGTATTGTCAGCGACATCGCTGTCATTGACGATTACGGCCATCACCCGGTGGAGATTCGCGCAACGCTCGAGGCCGCCCGGGGCTGCAAGTTCAACCGCCTCTTGGTGCTCTTCCAGCCGCACCGGTTTTCACGCACCCAGCATCTCTGGGACGATTTTTGCCGCGCTTTCAATCAGGCCGATATATTGGTGCTACTAGACATCTACGCCGCCAGCGAAGCGCCCATTCCGGGCATCACCAGCGAAGCGCTAGCTAATGCCATCCGCGAAGCGGGCCACAAAAACGTTCACTATTTCCGCTCGATGCAGTCGGGAATCGAATTCCTCCTGCGTGAAGCACGCGCAGGCGACGCCATCATGACGATCGGCGCCGGAAACGTCAGCCGCGCTAGCAACGAACTGATGGTCCTCCTGGGCACGGAGCATCCCACACACCATGCGCATTGAGGATCCCAAAATCGTCGCGGCGCTGCCGGAACTGGGCGTGCAGCTCAAGCCGGGCACTTCCTTGGCCGAGCTCACTTCGCTCGGCATCGGCGGAACGACGGATATGCTCCGCGTAACGAAGCACGAGACGATTCCCGATCTCTTGAATCTACTCGACGCGCAAGCCGTTCCCCACAAGTTCCTCGGTGGAGGCTCAAACCTCCTGGTAGGCGATGGCGAGCTCCCCTGGGTGGTGCTGCAACTCGCGTCTCGGCAGCCGGACATCGTCCTCCAACGCAATTTTGCCCAAGTCGATGCCGCTGCCGACCTCGGCCGCACCGTAACTTTCTGCGCGAAAAACGACCTCGGCGGCATGGAAGGACTCATCGGCGTCCCCGGCTCCGTCGGAGGCGCTCTCCGGATGAACGCCGGCGCCTACGGCATGCAAATCGGCAGCTACGTCCGCCAAGTGAAGCTCTACCGGGCCGCCGCCCGCAAAATTGAAACTCTCGAAGGCCATCAAATTTCTTTCGAATACCGGCATACATCTTTTGCACCTGATGATATGATGCTCGCAGTGAAGCTGGAATTACCCTCCAAACCGTACCCTGAAATTTTAAAAGGAATTCGTATCTGCAACGAAAAACGGCGCGCAAGCCAACCGCTTGGGCAGAAAAGTGCCGGGTGCATCTTCAAAAACCCTCCAGGCGCTTCCGCCGGCCGCATGATTGATGAGCTGGGTCTTAAAGGACTCAGCTTCGGCGATGCCCGCGTCAGTGACCGCCACGCCAATTTTTTTGTGAATGCCGGCAGAGCCTCCGCGAAAGACATGCTCGCGCTTATCGCCGGCGTGCGCGAACGCGTCGAAAAATCATTCGGCGTCATTCTCGAATACGAGGTGGTCGTTTGGAACGCGTAAAAGCCATGCAACGAGGCCATGCCGCCGCCGAGCCTTACCGTCCGGAACTGCTCGCGGACGAAGAGCCGCGCTATCTCCGCCGCCAGAAACCTCTCGAGATTCGCCGCAAAAAGTTTGTCGGCCGAAGCTGGCTGTTTTATCGCCGCGTTCTGGGGTGGACCATCGCCGGCGCTGTGACCGTGACCACCGGGATCGTTGCGGAACGCTTTTTGATGTATTCGCCGCAAGTTCTGCTCCTCAAGCCTGATCAGATCGAAGTCCTGGGCAATCACATCGTCACCCGCGAGGCGGTCCTTCCACCCTTTGCGCGCGACCGCAACCGCAGCGTTCTCCGCATTTCACTGGACACGCGCCGCAGCCAGCTTGAACAACTTCCGTGGGTCGAATCCGCCAGCGTGCAACGCATCTTGCCGAATCACATCCGCATCGAGCTGACCGAGCGAACTCCCATAGCCTTCTTGCGCAACGGCACCGAGCTGGCGTTGATCGATGCGCACGGCGTTATTTTAGACCGTCCCGAAGGCGAGGATTTGCACTTCCCGATCGTGACCGGCCTCCCCGACAGCATGCCGCGCGAAGAGCGCGAGAAACGCATGCAGACCTAGTGGCAGGCCAATGCGGGGCGCGTGCAGTCCATCGATTTACAGTATTCGCGGCAAGTGGTTGTAAACGCGGATAACACCGCGAGCACGGCGAAGTTGAGAAATTAAACAAAGTTGAGAAATTAGAAGTACAAAAATTTACGGGTCCAAAGTAGGAGCGGCGGCTTGGCAAAAAAAGATCGTTACATTATCGGGCTGGACGTCGGCAGCACGAAAACGTGCGCACTGATTGCGGAAGTAGACGGCGAACAAGTTAAATTTCTCGCCCTGGGCGCGGCCGAATCCAAGGGTCTGCGCAAAGGCCTCATTGTCAATCTCGATTCCACCGTGAGTTCGATTCGTCGCGCTGTCGAAGAAGCTGAAGGCGTAGCCAACGTCCCTGTCGAATCTGCCGTTATCGGCGTGGCCGGCAGCCATGTTCGCGGCGTCAACAGCCGCGGCGGCGTCAGCCTCGGCAATCGCCCCCGCGACATCGAGCGCGACGATGTGCGCCGCGCCGTCGATGCCGCCCGCAACATCACGCTTCCAGAAGACCGCGAAGTGCTCCACGTTCTGCCGCATGAATTCATGGTCGACGCGCAAGACGGCATCCGCGACGCCATCGGCATGGTGGGCCAGCGCCTCGAAGCCAACGTCCATCTCGTAACCTCGTCGATTGCTGCAACGCAAAACTTAGTGACCGCAGCGAATCGCGCAGGAATTTTGGTCGGCGACACAGTCCTCGAACCGCTAGCCTCAGCGGAAGCTTGCCTCACGCAAGACGAACGCGATCTAGGCTGCTGCCTGCTGGATATCGGCGGCGGCACCACCGAACTTATCATCTATGGCGGCGGCGTGGTCCGTCACACGAGCGCGGTCCCCGTGGGCGGCGACCACTTCACAAACGACCTTGCCGTCGGCTTCCGCACGCCGATCCCCGAAGCGGAAAAAATCAAGCGCCGCCACGCCTGCGCCGCGTCCGCCCAGCTTCACGAAGATACTTCTATTGAAATCGCCAGCGTAGGCAACCGTCCTCCGCGCACCATCTTCGCCCGCATGCTCACGGACATCATCGAGCCGCGCGCAATGGAGTTGCTCGCCTTGATCCGCGACGATCTCCAGCGCTCAGGCCTAGATAGGCAAATTCCCGCAGGATTTGTCCTCGCCGGAGGGGGCGCCAGACTCAACGGCTTGGTCGATCTCGCCGAACAGTCTTTCCATCTGCCGGTCCGCATCGCGGAGCCAAAAGGTTTGGCTGATCTGCCCGAACAGGTAGCGCAGCCGGAATATGCCACGGTCGTTGGTTTAGTGATCTACGGCGCGAAAACGCGGCGCAACGCTCCGCAGCGCGCCGGAAATCTGGTTTCCAAATTGAAGTCCATGTTCGCTGGTGCCTCGTGACCCTGCCCGAGCGCAGCACCGCGAACCTGGAGAAGGCTGAGGGACGTATGACCACAAAAGACGCAGGAATTCGCATGAGCTTCAGCGAGGAGCTGCAGCCCGCGAAGATTAAAGTCATCGGAGTAGGCGGGGGTGGATGCAACGCGATCAACCGCATGATCCGCGCCAAGGTCGAAGGCGTCGAGTTCATCACCGCGAACACGGACTTGCAGGCGCTCAAGCTCTCGCAAGCTCCCGTGAAATTGCAGCTGGGCGCGAAGCTCACCAAAGGACTCGGCGCCGGCGCCAATCCCGAGATCGGCCGTAAAGCCGCCCTCGAGGACACCGACAAAATCATCGAAGCCCTCGAAGGCTCGGACATGATTTTCATCACCTCCGGCCTCGGCGGAGGCACCGGCAGCGGCGCCGCGCCTGTAGTAGCTTCTCTCGCCAGCGAACTCGGCGCACTAAGCGTTGCTGTCGTCACCAAGCCCTTCGCATTCGAAGGCAAGCGCCGCATGCTCCAAGCGGAGCAAGCATTGCAAGAGCTGATTAGCTGCGTGGACACGGTCATCGTAATTCCGAATGAGCGCTTGATGGACACCGTTGAGCGCGGCACCAGTTTCTTCGACGCCTTCCGCATCGCCGACGATATCCTTCGCCAAGCCGTTCAGGGAATTTCCGATATCATCACCGTCCCCGGCATCATCAACCGCGACTTTGCCGACGTAAAAGCCATCATGCACGGGCAAGGCTACGCCGTGATGGGCACCGCCATCGCCACCGGAACGAATCGTGCCATCGACGCCGCCAACCGAGCCATTTCCAGTCCGCTCCTTGAAGATAATTCGATCCAGGGAGCGCAAGGCATCCTGATCAACATTTCCGGCAGCTCCAGCCTTACCCTCCACGAAGTTCACGAAGCTTCGTCCGTCATCCAAAAAGCCGCGCATGAAAACGCCAACATCATCTTTGGCGCCGTCATGGATGACTCCATGAAGGACGCCGTGAAAATCACGGTAATCGCCGCGGGCTTCAAGGAAGCCAACAAGAAGACTGTCCAGCAGAAGCCTCAGTTCCTCCCCAAGACGTGGAAAGCCGGCCGCGAGATCGAAGAACCAGTGCCCCAACAGCAAACGCTGCCCAACGTAGTCCATCAAGTCCAGCAGAACGTCCGCGACATCAACCGCGAAGTCACCGCCGACGATCTGGACGTCCCCACTTTCCTCCGTCGCCAAGCGCAAAAAGCCTAGCCCGCTTTTTCCTTTTGTTAAGCTGTTGTAGGGGCACGCTTCATCGTGCCCTTCTTTTTTGCGCCGCGATGGCCAAGGGATTGGCCGATTCTTGTCCCGCAATCTCAAGCACATTCGCGTAAAGCGGCCGCAAGTCTCCTTACTTCTTCTTCAAACGCATCTATATTGGCCCTGGGATCTGCAACCACCGAACTCAACCCGGCGTGATACTCGCGAGCCCCAGTCCTCTGCACCGCTTCTCGAATATTTCCAGCATGCAACCCGCTCCCCGGCATCACAATCACCCGCTCACCAGCCATTCGAACAAGCTCCCCAAGCACTTCCAACGCTTCCGGTGCTGTCCGTTTCCCGCCCGAGGTGAGCAACCGTGTGGCTCCAGTTTTGACTACGTCCTCAAGTGACTTGCGCAAGTCAACGCATTCATAAAATG
>WNFS01001549.1_pt1 | contig 31194 bp, 30 predicted proteins | sample 5400141 | NCBI WGS metagenome assembly WNFS01 (sample SAMN13153358, study PRJNA577476) | soil metagenome | isolation source: 60 cm saprolite under Madrone tree | place: USA:California | collected 2016-06-14
CCCTGGTTGGCGCGGGGCGCATTCTGCCCGCGCTCCTCACGAGTTGCGCGAGAACCGGGAGTGTCACGAGTAATCCCAAAGCAAGGGGGAAAACCAACCGTCGTCTCATGTCTTCACCTCGAACACGTTGAGGCCAGACCGCTTTTCAACTTGTGTGCGTGTGGCCTGGGCATGACCGGGACCCGGTGATCGGACGTGCCGAGAACGCCTGGAGGGTACCCTCGTCCGAAATCGGAAACTGGAAGATCGAAATCACGGGACGAGCGAGCCGGGCAAGCGATAATCGCCCAAGAATCGAGGAGCGTTGTTGGATTGATTCACAGGTGGTAGCGGAAAACACTCGACAGAAGAGCGGCTCTCGCATTATTGTCGGCACTCGTAAGACCGCAGAAGCAGACCTTCGCAGAGTAACGGAGAACCCCCATCACCATGTCCATACCGTTAGAGCTCGAGTTCGTGCTCGTGTCCAGCGACTATGCGATGATGAACGCGGTATCCGGAGGGGTAAAGAAATATGGGGCGAAATTCCTGTTGGTCCCCACGGCGGAAGCCGCGCGCGATTGCCTGAGCCGGCGGCGGATCGACGGCGTCTTTGTGGACCTGGAGGTTCCGGGGGCGCTGGGCGTGATGGAAGCCATCCGCAAAGGAACGTCAAACAGTAAGGCGGTGATCTTTGCCTGTGTCACGGACGCGAAAGAATACACGGACACGTTAAGTGCCGGGGCGAACTTTCTTCTGCGAAAGCCTTTACACCAGGATAGCGTCGCGTCACATATCACGATTGCAAAAGAGCTGCTGGAGCGCGAGCGGCGCCGCTACTTCCGGCATGCCGTGAATCTCCCGCTGGTCTTGAAGGATGGGGCAGCGGAGCAACATGCACGGATGACCAACCTGAGTGAAGGAGGGATGGCTGTGCGCACCGCGAAAGCGTTGCGCCATTCCTCGATCATCGATTTCGCATTTGATTTGTCGTCGGGAGCAAGCGTTAACGGGAAGGGGCAGGTGGCCTGGATCAACGCGGGAGGAATGGCGGGAATCGTCCTGCGGACTTTCGACGAGAATGGGCGCGAGCATCTTGAGGCGTGGCTAGCGGCTCAGGAGCAACTAGGCGTTAGGAACAATGCACCGAGAGGGTGAGCAGGAACGAGCCGGAAAAATGAGCATGATTTATGGAGGTAAGAGAGGCGAAAGCGGCGACCTTCGAAATCCATGCATGAAACAGGTTGTAGTGTAGGCAGGGAGGGTGGTGTAGAATCCGCCCCCTCGGGCGGTGACTGTCCAACAGGCGACGAGGAAATGGTGGAGTGTACGGCCAATTGTTTATCCCCGCAAGCAACGGCATCCTAAGCCTGCGCGCGGACCTCTCCCAATGACAGAGTCACTTCGATTCCGAATGTATCCCAGGAAGCAGCTGGATATCCGATGGTTGGATCTTCTGTACGCGGCGTTCTATTGCGCTTTCCCCAGAAGTATTCGCGTTAAAGAAGCGGAACTCGAAGGAATGTTTGCGTCTCCTTTCCCGGTGCTTTCGGCGTTTACCGTGCGCACGGGATTCGATATGTGTCTGGGGGCGCTTGGGTTACCGGCGGACAGTGAGATTCTGATGTCCGCGCTGACCATCCAAGAGATGGTTAATATCGCGAAGCATCACAGACTCGTTCCGATTCCGCTGGACATCGAAGCCGGGACACTGGCTCCTGAAATAGCGACGATCGAAGAGGCCATCACGGAACGCACGCGGGCGATTGTGATTGCGCACCTTTTTGGCACGCGCACGCCGATGGGGCCGGTGATCGAGCTGGCGAAAAAACACGGAATCCTGGTGATCGAGGACTGCGCGCAGGCGTTTACCGGCTACGATTACACCGGGCATCCGGAGACGGATGTGGCAATGTTCAGCTTCGGTTCGATCAAGACGATGACATCACTGGGAGGGGCTCTGCTGCGAGTAAGGGATGCGGAGCTTAGGCGGAAGATGCGCGTCATCCAGAGGACGCATCCGACTCAGACGCGGAAGGAATTTGGCGGCACGCTTCTTACGCATGTGATCCTCAAACTGTTTACTCTGCCGTCGTTGTTCGGTTTGTTGTACCGCGGATGCGCGCTTTGGGGAACGAATTTTGAGGAGCTGATCGCTAAGGTGCGGGGATTGGATGAGGAAGATTGGCTGAAGGAAATCCACAAGCAATGCTCGTTCCCACTTTTGGCGCTGCTGGCACACCGGCTGCGGACGTTCGACGCCGCCCGGCTGACGGAACGAATCCAGGTGGGAAGGGAATTTGCGAAATCGCTGCCGCGCAACATTTCCTATCCCGGAAATCGGGCGTCGTTCCACAGCTTTTGGGTGTTTCCGATTCTGGTTGAAGCGCGGGAACGATTCATGGCGGAACTTCACCGACGCGGATTCGATGGAACCACATCTGGATCAGCGCTCTCCGTAATCTATCCGCCAGCCGGGCGGGAGGCTTTGGAGCCTTCCAAGACGCGAGAGATTCATCGAAAATTACTATACCTGCCGGTGTATCCAAAGGTTCCCCCGCGGGAACGCCAGCGACTCAGCAAGGCGATTGCTGAGCTTTTCGACAAGTCCCCTCATCTACGGGTGACCGACGCGCGACGAGTTTATGCAGCGGTTGCGCGCACCATTGAAACGCCGAGAAACGTTGAGGACATTCGAAACCTTTTGCAACGCGCGCAACGAGAGAATTTACCAGTCTGCATGATGGGAACCGGTCACAACCTGGGCGGGCACGCCTTTGTGGATGGAGCGATGCTTCTCGACATGAGGCAGTTCAATCGGGTGTGCTCCGTAGATAGAGAACAGAAACGCATAACGGTAGAAAGCGGAACTACTTGGGACAAGATCCAAGAGGCCGTGAATCCCGTGGGGCTGGCGCTGAAGGCCATGCAATCGGACAACATTTTCACCGTGGGAGGCTCGCTGGCGGCAAATGCTCACGGACGCGACACCCGGTTCTCGACCATTGTGGAAAGCGTTCTGGGCTTCCGGATCATGCTGGCGGACGGATCGGTAATGTCCGTTAGCCGGAACGAGAATCCTGCTATGTTCAGGAATGCCATCGGCGGATACGGATTGTTCGGAATCATCCTTGATGTCGATTTTGCGCTGGTGAACGATTGCCTCTATGAGCAGAGCTCCGCGGTCATTCCCTTGGGGGCGCTGGTCAAGGATTTCGAGAAAGAGGTCCGGGCGAATCCCGCTGTGGAGCTGTATTTGGCGCGGCCCTCGATTTCACCGCATTGCTTTCTGAGCGACACGATCGTAACGGTGTGGAGAAAAACGGACAGAATCCATAAAGGGGTGTTTCGGCTGGACCATGAGCGTAACATAGCGCGCGACCGGTTTCTGTTTGGATTGTCGCGGCAATACAAATGGGGGAAGTCGCTTCGGTGGCATGCGGAGAAATACCTCTCCCGCGACCCGCCAACCAAGACGCTGGTGTCGAGAAATAACGCCATGCGGCCACCGGTGTCAGCAGTGAAGATGTTCGAACACAATTCGGAAAAAGACACCGACGTGATACAAGAGTTCTTTGTTCCGATTCCGCAGTTTATGACTTTTATGGAAGGCCTGCGGGGCATCCTGCAAGAAGAGGAGACGAACCTCCTCGGCGTGACATTACGGTATGTGAAAGCCAACAACGAAACGGCTCTTTCCTATGCACCGAAAGAAAATGCATTCGCGGTGATAGTTTACTTCAACGAAGTATGTTCAGCCGATGGCCGAGCGAAGGCAAACGCACTGATCAATCGGCTGGTGCGCCTCGCTGTGAATTGCGGCGGAACGTTTTATCTGACGTATGCGCGGGAACTGGAGATGGATTGGCTGAGAAAGGCGTACAGCGAGATTGGCGCTTTTTTCCAAAGGAAGCATGCCGTTGATCCGGAGAATCGCTTTACCAGCAGATTTTTTGAGCTGCATGGGAAGCTGGCACTGGCGAAGAAGGCGGCAAGCGGAGAATAAGTGCGGTTGCGGCGATGGGAACCGAACGGCAGGATCCACCGCTCGGCTGATACAACAGGTCCCCTACCACGAACGAACACTATCGCTCCGACGCGCACCTCTCCAAGAGTCATCGAAGTCGATGTACGTCTAGTTCGTCGAAATTAGGTTAGTTGATGGTGCGGTGGAGGACGGCGGCGATTTGGCGCATTTCACCGGCGAGGGCGATGAATTCCTCGGGGAGCAGGGATTGCATGCCGTCGGAGAGGGCTTTGTCTGGCTCATGATGAACCTCGATGAGCAGACCATCGGCTCCTACAGCGACAGCGGCGCGGGAGAGCGGCAAGACTTTGTGGCGTTTGCCGGTACCGTGGCTGGGATCGACAAAGATGGGAAGATGGCTACGCTTTTTTACGGCCGGAACGACGGCGAGGTCGAGGGTGTTGCGTGAAAAATCGGAGAAAGTGCGCACGCCGCGCTCGCACAGCACAACGTTGTAATTGCCCTCGGAGAGCACGTACTCGGCGGCCATGAGGAACTCGTCGAGCGTGGCTGACATGCCGCGCTTGAGGAGGACGGGCTTTCTGGCGCGGCCGGCGCGTTTGAGTAGAGAAAAATTCTGCATGTTGCGCGCGCCGATCTGGATGACATCGGCGTACTCTTCGACGAGGTCGAGGCTTTCGCTGTCAATGGCTTCGGTGACGATACCGAAGCCGTGCGTGGCGCGAACTTTCGAGAGAATCTTGAGCCCTTCTTCGCCGAGGCCCTGGAAACTGTAGGGAGAAGTGCGGGGCTTGTAGGCGCCGCCGCGGAAAAGCCGCACTCCGGATTTTTTGAGGCGCTCGGCGATAGCCAGGCATTGCTCTTCGGTTTCAACGGCACACGGCCCGGCGACGAGGGCGATGTGATCGCCGCCGACAATGACGTCGCCGGAGGGCGTGGGAATTCGCAGGATACTGTCTTCTTGCTTGGTGTCGCGGCTCACGAGTTTGTACGGCTTACTGACCGGAATACACTCGACGACGCCGGGTAGGGATTCGAGGATGCCGAGGTCGATGGCGCCCTTATTGCCGGTGATGCCAATGGCGGTGCGGAGGGACCCCGGCATGGGGTGAGCCTTCAAGCCGAGGCCTTCGATGTGCTTACAAACGGCATGGATTTGCTCCTCGGTGGCGTGCGAATTCATGACGACAAGCATGGAGGGCTCCCCCCGGCGCAGCTCGTGAACCCAGAGTCTACGGCAAGCCGGCAGGATGCAGCAAATGGATGCGGTCGTACTCGCGTCTAGGTGCGCTTGTGACCAAGGAATCCGCGCGCCAGTACGAAGAGGGCCAGACCGACGCTCGCAGCGATGAATGCTTGCCAGAAGTGAACTACTGTAAAGGGCTCTTCCAGAGCGCCAAGACTCGCCGATAGAGTGAACAGCCCGGCAAAATGCATGGAATGGCGAGGGCGTGACCCCAGTCACGCGATTCCTTGGGCCAAAGTCGAAGAGCGAGCTGTAGGGAGGCATGCGCGAGCCAGAAGGGCAGTGACGGTTGTCGCGAAGTCATGGTCACGCCTGACTCGCGGCGGGCTTCCAGAATTCGCGCTGCTGCACAGCGCGCAGTTCCTCGCGGGCCCATTCGCGGCCGTCGGCGGTGAGACGATAGAGATGCCGCGGAGGACGGCCTTGCGGAACAGAGTTTTCCCAGCGTGTTTCAAGCCATCCCCGCTTGTCTAGGCGCATGAGGATGGGAAAGAGAGTGCCCGAAGGAATATTGGTTTGAAGGGACATGGCATAGCCATGATGCCACTGGGCGGGGTGTGCCAGGAGGGCATCGAGGATGGCCAAGGTCGGATGCGAGAAGCGGATGCGTATGCCCATGCTTTAACTCTACATAGATAGAGTTAATTCAAGGAGTATTTACCGGCGAGAAGGTCGAGAAAGTATCCCCGTGGGCGTTGACGCGCACCGCCCGCCAGGCATCTAATGGGTCTGTTGTAATTCTGCGCCCCAGCCGGGAGGAAGAATTGCTCTCGGATCATGTCTTTACTATTTTCGGCCGAACTCTCACTATAACGGGTTACGAACAACTCGTCACCGGCGCAATTGTCTTGATTGCGCTAGGGGCTTGGGCCGTTCAGCTATTCCGCCGGAGTCGAACTGTTGTCCTGCGCAGGTCCGCCGTAAGCGACCAGCTTCTTCATGACTTGTCGCGCATCGCGGATTCCCTGGAGTCCATCGCCAATCGGCCGGCCGACCAAGTGATTGCCGCTGCGAACCGAAGGACAGAAGAGTCGCGCGGGAATCCGCTTTCCATCTTCGGGCACGAGAGACCGCAGGGATAGCTGAATTCCGGACTGGCAGTCTGGAGAGAAGGGTGATAGGGAGGGGTGTCTCTTCGTCCAAAGACCCGCCAACCGAGGAGTGATTTGGGGCGTGTGCTAGAATAGTTGGTTTATGACGGAGCAAAAATTTTCCACCGGCGTGCCTGACCAGCCCATCCTCCCACCGACTGAATTCGATCCCGAAGACGAGTACCGCCCCGAACCTGAACCTGAACCTCAGCCGCCATCCTGGATGGATGGGCGTGTGCGCATCGGCATTCATACCTCCATCGCGGGAAGCTATTTGAATGCCCTGGAATCGGCTCGGAAACTGGGTTGCAACGCACTGCAAATCTTCTCGGCCAGCCCCCGGATGTGGCAAGGCGGGTCGACGCGGATTTCGGACGTAGACGCCAAGGCCTTTCGGGCGCGCAGGGAAGAGCTGCGGCTCGGCCCATTGGTAATACATGCAAACTACCTGCTCAACCTCGCGTCGGCCGAGCGGATGCTGCAGACGCGGTCGATTCAGGCATTTCACGATGAGATCGTGCGAGCCTTAGCGTTGAGAGCGGAATTTCTGATCGTGCACCCGGGGGCACGCGGTGAATCGACGACGGAGCAGGCCATTTCTACGATCGTGGAATCAGTAAAGCAGGCATCGAAGCACGCACCGATGGACGGGCTGCGAATACTGATCGAGAACACGGCGGGGATGGGAACGGCAGTCGGGGCGCGGCTGGAAGAACTCGGAGAGATTTTGGCGGGGTTGCGGAACTTGCCGGTGGGGGCGTGCCTGGATACGGCGCACCTCTTTGCCGCGGGATACGATATCAAGAGCCCGGGCGGGCTGGCTTCGACGATCGGACAGATTGACGGCGCGATTGGGCTGGAGAACGTGCCGGTGATTCACGTGAATGATTCGAAGATTCCGCTGGGCGGACGCGTGGACCGCCACGCGCACATCGGAAAAGGAAAGATTGGGGCGGAGGCGTTTGCGAGAATTTTGCGGCATCCGCGATTCGGTGCGGCGCCGCCGGAAGGTTTGCCGGGACGGGCCTTTGTGGCAGAGACACCGATCGATGATCCTGGCGATGACCGGCGGAACGTGGCGATGTTGTGGGAGCTGGCGGGCTTGAAGGGCCAGGAGCCGGAAGCGGAGAAAGGATTCTCCATGCTGACCGCGGCGCTGCAAAAAAGGATTTCGCTACACAGAAAAACAGAGAAGAAGAGAAACGCTAAGCGAGAGACGCTCCGATCGGCTCTGGGCAGGCACCGGACGTCAAGACGCTCAGAGAAGAAACCGCGGACGAAGAAGGGCGGGGCAAGGAAGGGTTCGGCAAAGAAAAAAAGGGGATAAGCCAGCGTGGCGGAGCAGAACATACCGGGCACGGGGTCGGGATACGATCCGCACAAAATCGAGGAGAAGTGGCAGAAGCGCTGGGCAGAGGCGCGCGTATTCGAGTCGGAGGCGGACGCGGCGAAGCCCAAGTATTACGTTCTGGAGATGCTACCGTATCCTTCCGGTACGCTGCATATGGGTCACATGCGCAACTATGCGATAGGGGACGTCGTGGCGCGTGTGAAGAGGATGCGCGGATTCAACGTGATGCATCCGATGGGCTGGGACGCCTTCGGCCTGCCGGCGGAAAACGCGGCGATCAAGAACAACACCCACCCGCGCGAGTGGACCAACAAGAACATTGCGGAATTTCAGCGCGTGCTACGGCGCTTTGGGTTCAGTTACGACTGGCGGAGGGAGATCTCCACCTGCGAACCGGAATATTACCGCTGGAACCAGTGGTTCTTCTTACGCATGCTGGATCGTGGGCTGGCCTACCGGAAAAAGAGCCGCGTGAATTGGTGCCCTAAGTGTTGCACGGTGCTGGCAAACGAGCAGGTGGTGAATGGCGGTTACTGCTGGCGGCACGAAGATACGCTGGTGGAATCACGCGAGATCGAGCAGTGGTTCCTGAAGACCACCGCGTATGCGGAGCAGCTGCTGGATGATTTGAAGCAACTAGAGGACGGATGGCCTGAGCGCGTCATCCTGATGCAGCGGAATTGGATCGGGAAGTCGCAGGGCGCGAAGGTGAAGTTCGCCGTGGCGGACGTGGCGGGCGCGCAACCGATCGAAATTTTTACCACACGCATAGACACGATATATGGCGCGACTGCGGTGATCCTTGCGCCGGCGCATCCGCTGCTGCCCAAGCTGCTGAATGAATCACCCGTGGGTGCGGAAGCACACTCTAAGCTGGCTAAAATGCGTCAGACATCAGTGAAGACCGAGGAGTTGGCGACGATGGAGAAGGAAGGCTTCTTCACCGGACGATACGCCACCAACCCCTTTAGTGGCGAGAAGATTCCGATCTGGGTGGGCAATTTCATCCTGATGGAATATGGGACGGGAGCCATCATGGCGGTTCCGGCGCACGATCAGCGGGACTTGGAGTTCTGCCGGAAATACAGGTTGCCGGTGCGCGTGGTGGTGCAGCCGCTCGAAGGCGAAGAGCTAGTTGAAGAAAAGCTGACGGCGGCGTTCGACGAGCACCAGCAAGGGAAACTCGTCAATTCGGGACCGTACAATGGGCTTTCGCCGGAAGCGGCCATCGCCAAGATGACATCGTTTGCAGAACAAAAAGGAATCGGGCGCGCCGAGACCATTTTCCGGTTGAAGGACTGGGGCATTTCGCGGCAACGGTACTGGGGCACGCCGATCCCGGTCATCCATTGTTCGAAGGATGGCATAGTCCCGGTGCCGGACATGGATTTGCCGGTACTGCTACCGCCGAACCCCAAACTGACGGGCATGGGCGAATCGCCGCTGGCAGCCACGCCGGAGTTCGTGAATACGACTTGTCCCAAATGCGGCGGCCCGGCGCGGCGCGAGACGGACACCATGGATACGTTTGTGGACTCGTCCTGGTATTTCTACCGCTACTGCGATCCGCACAACGACCAAGTGCCTTATGATGCGGCCATGGCCGACTACTGGTTTCCGATTGACCAGTACATCGGGGGAATCACGCACGCCATCCTGCACCTGCTCTATTCGCGTTTTTGGTGCAAAGTGATGCGCGACCTTGGGCTCATCAGGCATAACGAGCCAGCGGCGCGGCTCTTTACTCAAGGCATGGTGCAAAAGGGCGGCGTGGCCATGTCAAAGTCGAAGGGCAATGTGGTCGGCGCGGAAGACATGGCTCAAAAATATGGGGCGGACACGGGTCGTCTCTATACACTGTTCGCGGCTCCGCCGGAAAAAGACCTGGAGTGGAGCGAGGAGAGCATCGAAGGACCATGGCGGTTTCTAAACCGCGTGTATCGGCTGGTGGACCGGCACGCGGAGGGCGTTCGCGGAGTGAAGGGCGGAAGCATCGATGCCGCTACGGCAAAGGAGAAGACCCTGCTGCGCAACGTTCACCAGACACTGCGGCGCGTGACGCAGGACTTCGAGACTCGCTGGCACTTCAATTCCGCGATTGCGCTGATCATGGAGCTTACCAATGAGATTTATTTGCAAGAACCGCTGGAAAAAGACGTGCGACCGGAAGTTCGCAGGGAAGTGCTGGAATTACTGACGCTGATGCTGGCGCCGATGACCCCACACCTGGCGGAAGAGCTCTGGGAAATGCTCGGACATATAGACGGATTATGGAAGGCGGCCTGGCCGGCATTTGATGAGGTGCTGACGCGGGAGAAGGAAGTCGAAATCCCGGTGCAAGTTTGCGGACGGCTGAGGGGCAGAGTGAAGGTAGCGGCGGGGAGCGGGGAAGAAGAGGTCGTAAAACTGGCGCAAGCGGATGCCGTGATTGCGCCGCATCTCGCCGGCAAACGCATCGTGAAAATCATTTTCGTGCCGGACAAACTATTGAATCTCGTCGTGGCATGAGGGGATGGCATCATGGAGAACGCAGCAAAACAGGGGGTGGAGCAAACGCAAGAGCAGGGAGGCAGGATGAAAGCGGAACTCGGCGGGGTGGTGGTTCTGGATTTCGGTGGGCAGTACACCCAGCTGATTGCGCGCCGCATCCGTGAACAGCAGGTGTTCTCCGCCGTTCTACCATGCACTTCTTCGATCGAAGAAATCCGCAAGCTCGAGCCTGCAGGAATCATATTATCGGGGGGGCCGAGCTCGGTTTATGACCCTGCAGCACCCAAGTGCGATCCGCAGGTGTTGGCTCTCAGCGTCCCGGTGCTGGGAATTTGTTACGGGATGCAGTGGATCACCCGCACGCTCGGCGGCACGGTAGAGAAGGCGGAGCGGCGCGAATATGGCCGCGCGCAATTGAGGATTGACGATTCGAAAGCGAATGGGGCATCCGACCTGTTTACTGGGGTTGCGGCCTCGCTGCGCGTGTGGAACAGCCACGGCGACCACGTTCGAACGCTTCCGGAAGGATTTCGAACCATCGGGCGAACCGAGAATGCCATCGCCGCCGTGGAAAATTCGGCGAGGAAGATCTATGCCGTTGAGTTTCACCCGGAAGTGAAGCACACCGAGCAAGGAACGGAGCTATTGAGAAACTTTTTGTTTCTCGTGTGTAAAGCACAACCGAAGTGGAGCGGGGCAGCTTTTATCGAGGAGAGCACCGCGGCGATCCGCGAGAAGGTGGGAAATAAGTGGGCCATCTGCGGGCTCAGCGGCGGCGTGGATTCCACGGTCGCGGCGGTGCTCGTGCACCGGGCGATGGGCACCCGGTTGACGAACATCTTCGTGAATACCGGGATGCTGAGGAAGAACGAGTTTGAGCAGACCCTGGAGATGTTGCGCGACCGGTTGAAACTTCACGTCATCGGCGTGGACGCTTCTGAGCGCTTTCTCGCTCGATTGAAAGGGGTTACCGACCCCGAGGAAAAACGCAAGCGCATCGGCAGGGAGTTCATCGCTGTCTTTGCTGAGGAGGCGCAAAAGCTCCAAGCGGGGGAGGCCCACGGGGAGATCGGATACCTGGTACAGGGAACGCTCTATCCCGACGTAATCGAGTCGGTTTCCGTAAAGGGGCCTTCGGCTACGATCAAAACGCACCACAACGTCGGCGGATTGCCCGAAAAGATGCCTTTTGCGTTGGTCGAGCCTCTGAGGGACCTCTTTAAGGACGAGGTTCGTCGGATTGGCAAGGAACTGGGTCTGCCGGAAGAGATTCTGGTGAAACACCCGTTTCCGGGGCCGGGGCTGGCGGTCCGTCTGCTCGGGGAGATCACCCGTCCACATCTGGTAACCCTTCAGGAGGCCGACGCGATCGTGGTGGAGGAAATTCGCCGTGCGGGACTGTATGACAAAGTGTGGCAAGCATTTGCGGTTCTGCTCCCCGTGCGGAGCGTGGGGGTCATGGGCGATGGACGCACCTATGGGCTAACCGTGGCCGTGAGGGTGGTGGAGTCCGATGACGCCATGACGGCGGACTGGGTCCGGCTGCCCGGGGAAGTGCTGGAACGCATCTCTACCCGCATCGTCAACGAAGTAACCGGTGTGACAAGAATAGTTTACGATATTAGCTCTAAGCCGCCCAGCACGATCGAGTGGGAATAGTTCTCTCGGAGGCCAGGCAATGACCAGAGGGAGGGGACTTAAGCCTCGAAAGGAAGCCTTACTGAAAATCTGCGACCCGGAAAGAAAAGAGGCCGCCCAGCTGGTGTGCGCGGCCTTTCCTGTAAGATGAGCTGATGTGGAACGGCGACGATCGCAGGACTATCGGTTGGCCATTTTCTGGGCCATGTACAGAATGAGTTTGCGATCCCCTTCTTCCACTTTGCTCAGCAAGCGGCGAAGCTTGTTGAGAAAGCGTGCATCTTTGCCGACGCTGCCCCAGGCGATGTCATCGGATGACTTGCGCTTGGGGAGATTCGGCAACTGTGGCGGTTCCTCGCCGTCATAAAAGAGTTGATAGAGTGGGCACTCGAGAGCGCGAGCGAGTTTTTCCAACGTTTCGATGGCCGGGACAGTATGACCATTCTCTACGCGGGAAATATAACAACGAAGCAGACCCGTTCGTTTTTCGATGTCGCCCTGGGAGAGTTTCTTTTCTTCGCGGAGTGCGCGAAGCCGGTCACCAATAATCATGCCGGCATTATTCCATGTAGGTAAGAAAGGAAGCAAGTACAAACTTGCCGCTGCGGAAGTGAAACATTTGATGCAGGTTTACGCAAACTGGAGATAGTCGCCGTAACCAAATGCCTATGGCGCGCGTCCCAAAAGTGGAGCCCTTTAATCTGCCCCCCGCGGTAGGGACCGCGCAGGGGCCTGCTTCCCGACCTGCCGGCGCGACGGACGACCGCGAATTGGTTCGCCGGGCGCAGAGAGCAGATCAAGCGGCGTTTGAGGAATTGGTGCGGCGTCATCAGCACCGAGTATTTGCCGTGGCAGGAGGGATCCTGCGAAGGCGCGAGGATGTGGAGGACATCGCTCAGCAGGTTTTTGTCAAGGCGTATTTCTCGCTCAAGCGATTTGATCAGCGAGCGGCATTCAGCACCTGGCTGTATAAGATCACGGTGAATGAGTGCTGGGACTTGTTGAGAAAGAAGAAAGTTCGACCCCTGTTGTACGAGTCCGATTTGAGTGAGGAACAGGCCAGACAGGTCATCACGTCAGGGGAAAAAGAGAACCCCGGGCCTGATATCAGCGAGAAGATCGAAGCGCGGGAGCGCGTGGAGCGCCTGCTGGAAGGATTGGATGAACGGGACCGGCTGATGCTGATCCTGAAAGAAGTGGAGGGATTCTCCATCGAGGAGATCGCGGCAGTTCTGAATCTGAATGGTAATACGGTGAAGGTACGGCTATTTCGGGCCCGGCGCCGGGTGGTGAGCCAAGCGAAAAAGCGCGGAGATTCAGTAGGAAGGCAAGAGCATTGAGGAGGCGGGATGTGGAACCCGGTGAAGAAAAGTGACGAAGAGTGCAGGAAGTTGCAGGATTTGCTGGAGGAATCTACAGCGGCTCGTCCTGAAGCCGTACCTGTCGAAGAGTTGAGCCAGGCCTGGCCTGCGGCGCAGCGCGCCCACGTCGCCGCGTGCAGGAGTTGCCGAGAGGCGGCGCAGGATGTTTTCGCGACCCGGGAAATCTTCAAGGGCGCGGCCTCTTCCACACAGGTGGCTAGGCCATGGTTTGCGCCCCGCGTTATCGCCGCCATCGCGGCGCGTGAGAGGGAATTGTCGGAAATGGCAAGTACGTGGCTGGCAGTGCCGAGGTTTGCTTCACGGCTGGCCGTGGCTTCAGGAGCGCTTTTGCTTGTGGCCAGTACGTGGTTGTATGAAAGGCCTTTTACGACGCCGGCGAACCAACCAGCCGCGACGGCGAACCAGGAATATCTTTTTGAAACGCCGCAAGCACCCATGAATCAGGATGATGTTCTCATTAGCCTGGCGGAGCAGAAGCAATGAACGGTACGTCGGCAACCCGCAAGGCGGCCCTATGGGTTGGCGTTGTTTTCCTGCTCGGGGCGGCGCTCGGAGGGATGCTTGGGTATGTTTTTGCCCACCGTGTGATTGCCGCTCCCCCGCAGATGACGGAAGCGGAAAAGCGGGCGCAGAAGGTGCAGCGCTTAACCCAGGAATTGAATCTGAGCCCCGACCAGCAGAAGCAGCTTGACGCGATTATGACCAGCGTGCAAGCCCAGTACAGAGCCATTCACCAGTCAACGGATCCGCAGATCAACGAAGCTCGACTTAAGGGGCGAGAACAGATTCGGGCGATTCTTACGCCGGAGCAGAAGCCGAAGTTCGAAGAGTTCTTGAAGCGCTTAGACGAAGAAAGAAAGAGAAACGCGCAGCAGTAATTCGGTGCGGTCGCGTAGTTCGATCACACTTTGACGATTAGCTTTCCGGTGTTGCCGCCCGTGAAGAGCATATTGATGGCGTCGGACGCCTTCTCCAGTCCCTCCACGATAGTCTCTCGGTCCTTGAGCTTGCCGAACATTTTCCACTGACCCAACTGCTTCGCGGCTTCCATGAAGCGGGAGGCATAATCGAGAATAATGAATCCCTGAACGCGGAGGCGCTTGACCACGATAGGGGCGAAGCTGGCCATGCCGGGATCTTCCTTGGTGTATCCGGAGATGAGTCCGCAGACAACGACGCGGCCAAAGAGATTCATGCGGCCGAGCACCGCTTGCATGATCTCTCCCCCAACGTTTTCAAAATCGATGTCGATGCCGTTGGGCGTAGCCGCGGCTAGTTTTTCTTTCCAGTCCGGATGCTTGTAGTTGATAGCGGAGTCGAAGCCGAGATCCTTGACGATCCAGGCGCATTTTTCGTCGGTGCCAGCGATGCCAATGACGCGGCAGCCGTGAATCTTTCCAATTTGACCGACGATGCTGCCGGTAGCGCCAGCGGCGGCGGAAACGACGAGCGTTTCACCTTTTTTTGGCTGGGCGATTTCCATCCCGAAAAACGCAGTTAGGCCGTTGATGCCGAGCACTCCGAGAAATGCGGTGTCCGAAACGAAAGGGATCTTGGGGACTTTCTGAAATGAACGCTTATCTGAAGAGTCGACGATCACGTAATCCTGCAGGCCGGTGAGACCCATGACGCGGTCACCCTTTTGATAGTCCGGGTGGCGCGACTCGATGATTTCGGCAAAACCAAAGGCGCGCATGACTTCACCAATCGGCACCGCGGGCAGGTACGTATCCGCCACCATCCAGACACGCATGGTTGGATCAATGGAGAGATATTTGACCCGGGCGAGTGCTTGGCCATCGCTTAGCGGCGCCAACGGGGCTTCGACTGGCTGAAGATCACCGGGAGCGAGGAGTCCTTTCGGACGATTCTGAAGGCGAAGTTGGCGATTGATCGTGGGCATTACCATCTCATTGAGTTTTGCGGGCTTAACCCTTTTCTTGGGCACAGATCTTGCCGGGAAATTGCGTCGATCATTACTCAGCAACTTGGCAGGTGGAATCTCGCAGGGACCGACTCGCCTTTCCGTATCTCCGCGACTGCCGAGATAAGGACTCGGGTTCCGTTGCGATTCTTGTGTCCAGCCTTAGCTGCAGCCTGCACCCAACATGGCACAAGAAGAACGGAAAATAAAGGCAGGGCTATGCATTGAGGGGATACGATACGTCACCAGAATCCCCAGACGCGGTCCCGCGGCGATTTCAAGAATCACTTCAGCGGGCCCAGCTTGATTTTACTAACAGTGGCAAATCGTGGATCCAGTCAGTCTGTTTGATTCCAGACGGATAGATTACGTGCGCCAGATTGTCTTTAGTGTAGGCGAGCGCAAATGCCGAGTGCTCGTAACTAGAATCGTTGTTGGCGATCGGCACATTCGCAGCTGTCTGGGCGGCTTGGATCGCGGTTTCGTCGCCGGTAAGTCCTATGATGTGCTTATCAAAGTGATCGAGCCACGTGCGCAAGAATCGCGGATTGTCACGCTTGGGATCGGTAGTCACGAAGACTACCTTCACCCGGTCCGCAACATCAGCAGGCAGTGCCCGAAGGGCAGAGGCGACCACGGCCATATGCATCGGACAGACGTCGGGACAATGCGTATATCCAAAAACGAGAATGGTGACGTAACCCTGAGTCTCTGACCAAAAATCAAATGGGGTCCCAGAAGTATCCATCAGAGTAAACTTGGGCTTCGGCATTGGTGGGGTCACCACTCCGCCACGGTATGTGGTTTCGAGATGACCCCCACCAGGTGCCTTTGCCTCACGTGTTTGTATCTGGGCCGATAACTGGGCAGCCCCTCCCAGCCACACTGCCAATGTGACAACGCAAAGGCGCCACGGTCGCAACTTCATTCAATTCCTCCACTCGCATGCAACATCTCTATGGAACAACGTTCACCCAACCGACCATTCCTATTTCGTCGTGGAGTTCGCAGATCCACCTGTACCTACCGACAGCGTTAAAGGTCACGTTGAAGCGGACTAAGGTTGGACTTACTTGCGCGAGGGGCACCGATGTTCCCGGTGTTCCCGACAATGGACTGATACCGGCTGCACGATCCTGCGCTCCCGCAATGAGAAGACCTGAGTTGATCTCGTCTTTGGAGTTCGCGTCGCGGTTAGTTTCGTCTGCCGGATCGAATCCTGCATTCAACACCGCGTACCTCGTGCCGTCTGCAGCCGTCCCCTTCAATCCCGAGGTGTCGACAAATGCCCCGGGTCCGCCACTGACTGGGCAGGCCGCGTCGTCAGTCGGGCACCCGAAGGTGATCGTGTGCGGCTCGGCGGGATCGATGTTCGCAAATTCCACTGTCTGCCCAACATGAACTCGGAGCGGGGAGCTCTTCGTGATTATGTTTCCTAGCGCATCCACAAACCGGAACATCGAGCCGTACTGCCATCCGCCTCCGGTGGAAACTATCTTACCGACTGTATACACGCGGGGGTTCGCCCCATACACAAACAGGCCAGGGGGAATGATATTTCCTGCGATGTTCGCGATCTGTGCAACCGTTTGGGCATCATAGGCGAGCTGCGTGTAGGGAAGCACGGCAGACGGGTCGAGCACGTGTACCGTTCCATTCATGCTCGAATGGATCAGGCAGGTGAACTTGAAGTTACCCTGGGCCGGGAACCTGACGGTGAAGGTATTTCCATAGGCCCCTAAGGCACCCCCGGACGCGGCCGCGCCGCTGTGCACGCATTGCAAGCCCAACGTGCCTGACGGGTCATAGGCGGATTCATTCGGTGACATCGCGCTTCCGTACGCCGTACAGCCGATTGCGTTCGACGGACGCTGTTGCGCTGCCGGATAGGGCAGCACGCCCACAATCGCTGGCTGCGGCTCATACAGGAAACTTACAGTGTGAGCTTCGTCTGTTGCGAGCTTCCAGGTGACGCTGTCGTTCTCATGTATCCAAATCTCGTTAGGGACAAAGGCCATGACCTGCCTGGCTTGACAGCCAGTGGCAAGTTTCTGGTCGGCGTCGCCGCCGGACAAACAGTCGGGGAATTGGGCGCCGGCCCGGACTTGCCATTGGCCCAAGGCCAGTCGCGGAACCAGAAAAACAGCCAGCAACATGCACCAGCGCACAGTGGACGTAAATTTTAGAGATTTCATTGTTCCCCCTCGTTAAGATTGTTTCCGTCGAAATTGCATGGCCCAACATCGCGTTCTTCTAGTGAAAGATGTGCCTCCGGCCCGTGCGAATGGAGCCTGAGCAGGCAAACTTGGCACGCTGCCTTTGCACACACCACCATCGTCTCGGATTCTGTACCTTTTTTACCTTGTGTTAATGCAGTCCGAACACACGCCCGTGCCTGACGTTCGTCAGGAGTAGGACAAGAGCGAGTAAAAAGTTTCGGTGGATCGATCAAGCACGCGAGGCGACCAGAAGGTGTAATCGACCAGCGTTCAATCCATGTTTCAGTTTATCCACGCGCACTTTGACAGACAGGAAAGTAGCTTCGTTGTTGTTGCACAAGGACCGTGAAACTTAACAATCTCTTTACATGTTCTGACAAAATGGTCACTGCTAATCCGTCTGCTGACCGATTCTTCCGCAGTTGTGCAATAAGTCGTGTATTTTCAATATGGCACTGCACCGCAGCTCAAGAAGCGTGCCGCCCAACGCGTAGCCGCCCTCACAGGAAACCACGCCGATCTTTCAGCCAAGCAGGGCAGGCGTTCGCCTGATTCGAGGACCACCACGAAATAAGCAGGCTCCAGCGCGAGAATTCACGGAACACCAAATGCGCTACCGATGAAATGTGGTCGGAAGGTTCAGGGCAGTTTCGCAGTAGGCTGCTCGCGCAAGCCGCTTCGGGCTACGCCCTTCGCGCCTTGCGCGAGCAAATCACATCATCAGAAAAACCACCAAACTATTATTTGGGAAGCGCAAAACTGGACACGAGGAAACCATACCTCAGAAGGGAATATCCTCGTCGGAGATTTCCGGGGTGCCGCCGGAAGAAGCGCCACCTCCGCCGTAAGAATCGTCAGCAGGCGCGGCGTGGCTTTCGAAGTCATCGCCCCCACCAGCGCGGGCACCGGCACCTCCGCTGGCCCCGGCCCCGGCCGCGGCAGCGCCTTCGGCGCGGCCACCCAGCATGCGAAAGTTGCTGGCGACAATCTCAAAGCTGGTGCGCTTCTGGCCTTCTTTGTCCTGCCATTCGCGGGACTGGATGCGGCCTTCGATAAAGATCAGCGAGCCCTTCTTAAGATACTGCTGAGCAATTTCAGCCTGTTTGCCCCACACGACGATCTTGTGCCACTCGGTCCGCTTCTGGCGCTCGCCGTTTTTGTCTTTGTAAGACTCATCCGTGGCAACGGAGAAATTTGCGACGGCCTGGCCGCCGCCGGTGTAGCGGGTTTCGGGATCGCGGCCCAGACGGCCGACGAGAATGACTTTATTGACGGACATGAACGAATTCCCCCTCCGGCAGCGAAGATAACATGCGAGGAAGGAAAAGGGAAATAAAGGCGAAGACAAAAATCGAACCGCGCAAACGATAGCGGTCAAGAGCGAAGGGCAAACCGAATTGACAATAAACCGGAGCCAGCCTAACGTTCCCCCTTCGTCTTGCTGAATGGGAGGATTTTACCGTGGACAGAAAGAAAACCACTTGGTTGACGGCGCTGGCTGCCGCTCTTGCATTGGTGGGCGCGGCAAAAAACAGCGCCAGAGCGGAACACTCCCCAATCGGGACCGGCCCTTTCGAAGGTCATGGAGACGTTGGCAAAGTTCTTCACGCCGGGTCCGTGGAATACGACGCTGCGAAGCGCAGCTACACCATTGCTGGCAGTGGCGAGAATATGTGGTTTGCCAGCGATGCTTTCCAATTCGTGTGGAAGAAAGTGTCCGGCGATGCGACGCTGACGGCGGACATCTCTTTTCTCGGCAAGGGCGTGAATGAGCATCGCAAAGCGGTGCTCATGATCCGCCAAAGCCTTGACGCGGATTCGCCTTACGCCGACGCGGCGTTGCACGGCAGCGGTCTGACCTCGCTGCAATATCGCGAGGAGAAGGGCGCGGCCACCCACGAAATACAGACCAACATTTCCGCGCCTGCGCGGCTGCGGATTGAAAAACGCGGCGCGTACTTCTCCCTGTGGCTGGCGGACAAAAAAGGTGAGTTTTATCTGGCGAGCGGATCCACGAGGATCACTTTGAAAGCGCCGTTTTATATGGGGATAGGCGTGTGCAGCCACGATAAAGACGTGGTGGAAACAGCGGTGTTCTCGAATGTAGATTTGAAGACAGCGGAGCCTGCGGCCGCCGCAGCGTCGACGCTCTACAGTACGCTCGAAATCATTACCGTAGCCTCCACGGACCGGCGCGCCATTTACGTTGCAGCTGAGCGGTTTGAGGCGCCCAACTGGATGCCGGATGGCCAGAGCCTGCTCTTCAACAGGAACGGGCACATCGAAAAGATTCCCGTGATGGGCGGGGCCTCGCAGACCATCGACACAGGATTCGCGACACGCTGCAACAACGACCACGGCATTTCGCCGGACGGCACGCAACTGGCCATCAGCGACCAGTCGCAGGAGGAGCATCGCTCCCTGGTGTATGTCGTGCCGATCGGGGGCGGCGCGCCCCGGCGCATCACTCAAAAATCTCCGTCGTACTGGCATGGGTGGTCTCCGGACGGGAAAACGCTGGCGTTCGTGGGCCAGAGGAACGGCGATTTCGATATCTATGCGATTCCCGCTTCCGGCGGCGAGGAGACGCAACTGACGACCGCCAAGGGACTGGACGATGGGCCGGACTACACGCCCGACGGCAAATACATTTACTTCAACTCTGAACGCACCGGGCACATGCAGATTTGGCGGATGCGGCCCGATGGAAGCGAGCAGGAGCAGGTAATCTTTGGCGAGTACAACGATTGGTTCCCCCACATCTCGCCCGATGGGCAGCAGCTGGTGTACCTGACGTATGACGCAAACGTGACCGGCCATCCGGAGAACAAAGATGTGATGCTGCGTTTGATGTCTCTGAAAGACAAGAAGATTACCGTGCTGGCGAAATTATTCGGCGGGCAGGGAACGATGAACGTGCCCTCGTGGTCGCCGGATAGCCGCCAGTTCGCGTTTGTCAGCTATCAATTGTGGCCGAAGGAGAATACAGAGAAGTAGTGCCGATGTGCTTGGGGATGGAATTTGTTTTGTCGCCACAGTCTTTGCGTCGGCAGCGGGACTGCGGGGGCAGTGCACCCCGTAGCACTTTGGGAACGTGGACCAGAGTCAGCGTTGTGCACGTGAAATCTGCGGTCTACCCTGGGTAGGCAATCATCTGTGGCAATTGGCCAGGTGTCCCGGTGCAGGGGAATGGGATGGCGGCACAGGCCGGTTCACAGAGAACAGGATTGGTCATGTCGGAACCCTTCCGTCCTTATGAAAAACTGGTGGAAATTATGGTCTGCGGGAAAAAGTTTCAGGTCCCCGAGCGGAATTCGCTTCTAAGGTGCTTCCAGTTCATCAGTCCCGAAACGGTTCCGTACGGGCGCTTTTGCTGGAATCAGGATTGCCAGTATTGCCGCGTGACGTGTCAACTGCCGGATGAGGACGAACCGCACGAGATGCTGAGCTGCAAGTTCATCGTCATGCCCGGGATGGAAATCACCGAGATGAGCCAGGAACTGAAGTGGTGCCTGGGTTCGAAGCTGCCGTCGGACGCGCCTGTTTCGTCATAAGTTTTTAGATGCAAGTCCCGCGGAAACCGATCCATTTGCACTCTTTTCCTCTCTGCACTACATTCAGATTGAGGCAAGGCGCCGGGCTAGAGCGTAACCCTTACCTGCACCCGCCATAACACTGATGACAAACTCAATCGCTCTGCGGTGTGACGGATGCGGACAGACCGCGTCGAGCGAGCATATTACACGCCGACTCCAGCGACTCGAATGGACAACACGGTACCGGCCGGTGCATATCAACACGCTGGTGCTGGGCGCTTTCTCGCCGCAAGAGGAAAGCGATTTTCTGTACGCCCCCGGCGGAGAGTTCCACGGGGAAGCGGCGCTCTTGCTGGATGCACTAGGGATCCCTACGGTGGGAAAAGCAGCCGACGTTGTGCAGGCGGAGTTTCAACGGGCGGGATTTTTTCTAGCCCACGTCCTGGAATGCCCGCTGGGCAAGCACGCCGGTCGAGGGATCGAGTCTGCCGCGTTGCTGGCAGAGCGCGTCCAGCCGATGGCTAGAAGGATTCGCCGATCTCTGAAACCGAAGCGAGTGGTGCTGATTTCTCAGGCGCTGGGGCCGATACTGGATAGGCTTTTGGCGTTGGAACTGGGTTGCCCGGTGGTCTTGGAGCTCGTCGAGTTCGACAGTTCCGCGTCGGGGAATTCGGTTGCACGGTTAAGAGACGCGCTCGTAGGCCCCCCGGGGGACTGACCAATAGGGCAAGGGCGCAAGCTGGCCGTTAGCAGTAAAACAAAATGGCACTCCGAGCAGGTAGACGACCTTTTTAAGTGTGATAGAATCGTACCGTGCGCTGGAGTGATGGCGTGGCAGGAGTACTACCGTGAAGAAGCAAGTAAAGTTTGGCGTGGGAATCGGTGTCATTGTAGCTTCGATGGGATTTCTGGCGTGGCTGGGGTACGGAGAAAGCAAGACGTACTATCACACCATTGCCGAACTTCCAACGCTGACGGGCGCCGCGAAGGGTCAACGCATGCGCGTCGGCGGCACTGTCGCACCCGGAAGCATTCACCGCCTCAGCGGCCGGATTGATTTTGTGTTGGAAGGCGAAGGTAAGACGCTTCCGGTCAGTTACATTGGCAGCGACCCGCTGCCGGATACTTTTGTAGACAAGTCCCAAGCCCTGGTAGAGGGCCACCCCAGTCCGGACGGTCGATTTGTCGCTGAGGTTGTTCAAGCTAAATGTGCTTCCAAGTATGAGGCCGCACCGGGGGGTAGCGGTGGTGCGGTAGCCAGTTCACCCCAGCGCAGCAGCATGTAGCGGACCCGGAATCGCCGGGGGAGAAGCGGGGTCGCCATGGATGTATTCGGTTCCTTTGCACTCGTCTTAGCGTTTGTGTGCGCGGTGTATGCGTTTGGCGGGGGTATCGCGGCAATTTTCACGCGGCATCCGCTGCTAATCAAGAGCACCCGGCAGGCCGGCATGGCCACCTGCGGCCTGATTTTCGTCGCAACATTCAGCCTCGAATACCTGTTCTTCAGCGACAATTTTTCCAACGCCTACGTCGTGGCACATAGCAATCGCGACCTGTCGACATTTTATAAGATCGCCGCGCTGTGGTCCGGGCAGGAAGGTTCGCTGCTGTTCTGGAGCTTCCTCCTGGCCGTTTATGTATTGTCCGTATTGGTCACCTACCGGAACAAGAATGGCGAGTTGATGCCCTACGTCGGCGTAGTAATGGCCGGCGTGCAGATTTTCTTCCTCACGCTGAATAACTTTGTTGCCAGCCCGTTCAAAGCGCTGGCGTCGCCGGGAGCAGACGGGGTAATGAATTACGTCGCGCGGGCCGACGGCAGCGGATTGAATCCGCTGCTGCAATACCCGGAGATGGTGATCCATCCGCCCAACCTGTATTCGGGGTATACGGGCTTCACCATTCCGTTCGCCTTTGCGCTAGGCGCGCTGCTGGCCCGGTACCCAGGCGAGAAGTGGATTCATCTGACGCGCAAGTGGACCATGATTGCGTGGATGTTTCAGTCCATGGGAATTTTGCTGGGCGCCCACTGGGCCTACGCGGTGCTCGGCTGGGGCGGCTATTGGGGCTGGGATCCGGTTGAGAACGCCTCCTTCTTACCGTGGCTGACGGGCACGGCCTTCCTGCACTCCGTGATGATGCAGGAGAAGCGCGGCATGATGAAGGTCTGGAATGTGTGGTTGGTGTTCTCTACATTCCTGCTCTGTATCCTGGGGACATTTCTGACACGCAGTGGCATCGTCAGCTCGGTCCATGCCTTCGCGCAATCCAGCATCGGCAGCTGGTTCGTGGGCTTTCTCGTACTTATTATAACGGTGTGCTTCGGGGCCTATTTGAAGAATCGCGACTACCTGAAGAGCGAGAATCAACTTGATGCGATCGTTTCGCGCGAATCGAGCTTCCTATTTAACAATCTGATTCTTCTGGTGTCCTGTATCGCAATCCTCTCCGGGACGCTGTTTCCGGTTTTTTCCGAGTGGATCACCGGCAACCGCATCAGCGTGGGTGCCCCGTTCTTTAACAAGGTGAACATTCCCATCGGATTGCTGCTCCTGTTTTTGACCGGCGTGGGACCGCTGCTGGCGTGGCGGAAGACCTCGACGGAGAGCCTAAAGCGGAATTTTGGCTGGCCGCTGGGAATCGGGTTGGTCGCCGGCGTGATTGCCCTGGTGTTTGGTTTCCGGGAGATCTACTCCTGGGTGTGCCTAATTCTATGCGTATTTGTGGCTTCCACAGTGGGCTTGGAATTCTATCGCGGCGCGAAGGTGATTCGCGCGCGCGCCGGCGCGTCGTTTTTGGCATCGGCGGTGGATCTCACGCTGCGCAATACGCGGCGTTATGGCGGCTATATCGTTCATGTGGGGATGGTGTTCGTCTTCATCGGGCTGGCTGGTGCGGCGTTTAACCGCGACCTACAAAAGGACATGCAGGTTGGCCAGACCATGCAGATCGGACCGTACACTTTGCTGCTGCAGGGCTTCGACAGTAAGCCGGAAAAGAATTACACCGCACAACGGATGAACGTCGAAGTGCTGCGTGACAAAAAGCCGCTGATGATGCTTTATCCGGAGAAGCGGCACTTCTCGACGAATGAGCAGAACGGCACGATGGTGGCGATCTACTCCACGCTGAAGGAAGATTTGTACGTGGTCTATGCAGGAGATAGTCCGGAGACAAACCTGCCCGTGCTACATGCCTACCTGAATCCTCTGGTGAAGTGGATCTGGCTCGGAGGAGCAGTGGTGGTGTTTGGAACACTGGTGGCGATGTTGCCGAACCGCCGCGCCGTGCTGGTGCTCGCGGGCGCCCCGCAGCCAGCGGCGCAGCCATTAGCGCATGGACTTACCCCGTCGGTTACATTGCGAGAGGGCCATGACTAAGAAAGCGCGTTCCGTTGCCGCGATAACCATGCTGGTGATGTTCGCAGTTGTGCCGCTGCTGATCACGCCCGCCGGGGCACAGCAACTCTCCGATCGCGCGAAACAGGTGGGCGGCAAGTTCATGTGCATGTGCAACTGCAACCAGGTACTTACGGGATGCAATCACATGGAGTGCAGCACGATGTCGGCCATGCTGAAGGAATTGAACCAGAGCTTGTCGCGTGGCGATTCCGAGGATGCCATCACGCAAATGTTCGTGCAGGAATTCGGAACGAAAGTGTACGCGGAACCGCCCAAATCAGGTTTCAGTCTCGTCGCCTGGGTATTGCCGAGTGTTTATCTGTTCGTTGGTACGGGACTGGTCGTTTTCGTGATATCCAGGTGGCGAAAGCGCCCCCCGCCACAAGCCGCGCCCGCGGGAGGCGCCCCGGGCATTTCAGCCGACTTGTTGGAGCGTTCCAGGGCGCAGGCGTCACGCGAGACTCAGGATTAAATGATGGTGCCTGCGCTTTACCCACTTGCGATATTCCTGATTGCCTCCGGGGATTGGGCGGTGCTGGGTGCATGCTTGGCGTTGGCCATTGCCACCATGCTTTTCATATTTTACATTCAGCCGGATGCCTCCGATCTTGCCCCGCATCGGACCCGGCTCGATCAACTGCTGGAGCGCCGCGACACCATTTACGACAATCTGCGCGATCTGCGGTTTGAGTATCGTTCCGGAAAATACTCGGAAGGTGACTTCGAAGCGATGAAGACAGGCCTTGAGAATGAAGCGGCGCTGGTGCTCGCGGAGATCGATCAAGTGACGGATGCGCAGGTACGGCGGCCGCGCGGAACGCGCTCGGCTGACGGGAGCGCGCAATGAGGCGCCCTTACTGCGCGCGTTTGGCATTGCTCGGAGCACTGGTGCTGGCTCCACTGGCGATAGCCGAGGCCGGGACGGTTCGCGGCACGGTGATGAACGGCACAACTGGCAAAGCAGCGGCGGGAATTGAGCTCATCCTGATCCAGCTTCAGGGCGGGATGCAGGAAGTCGCCCATTCGAAGAGCGGCGCGCAAGGGGAATTCACGTTTGAGCATCCCGGGCTCGGTGCGCAGCCCATGCTTGTCCGCGCGGTGTATCACGGCGTTAATTTCAATCATGCGGTGCCGCCCGGCACAGCCATCGCGCAGGTGGATATTTATGAGCCTTCCAAGGACGCGAAGACGATCAACGTGGCTTCCCACGTGGTGATCTTTCAGCCGAACGGTGCGACGCTGAGTGTCGGCGAAGAATACCAAATAGAGAACAAGTCTCAGCCGCCGGTAGCTTATTTCCGGAGCGACGGCAGTTTTAATTTCGCGTTGCCGGAGAAGGGCCAGCTCCAACAAGTAGCCGCTGCCGGGCCAGCGGGCATGCCGGTCGTGCAACTTCCCATCGACAAGAAGAATAATCATTACTCGATTGCCTTCGCGTTTCGACCTGGTGACAACTCGGTGCGGTATTCCTACACGTTGCCGTACGAGGGAAACGCCGCGACGGTAAAGATTGCGACGATTTATCCGGGCGGCCGGTTGCTGGTTGTTGCGCCACCCAGTGTGCAGATTAGCGGGGACGGCTTGGCTCCGGGAGGACAAGAACAGGGCATGAATATCTACGGCCGTCAGGATGTTCCGGCAGGTACGCTGGTGGCCGTGAGCGTATCTGGCACGGCGCCCGCGCCGGACGCAAATGCCGGTGCGGAGCAAGGTCAGCAGGGCCGGGACGCACAGCAAGGTGGCGGCGAAGCGACCGGCGCCGGTATCCAACAGGTTCCCGGACGGCTGGACGTTTTGAAATGGCCATTAATCGCTGGATTTCTTTGCGTTTTTGCGTTGGTTGCGATTTTGCTTGCACGCAAGCCGGTTGTGGCGGTAGCTGTGCCGGCCCCGGTGGAGCAGGACGTTGCTGCAGCAAAGCAGAAGAAACCAAAATCGAAGGCCCCCTCTGCGCCGGGTGCGCCAGCGGTTCCAACAAACGGGGCCACAAGTCTTAAGGAACTCGATGTCGCCATCGGCACCAGCCTTGATGGGCTGAAGGAGCGCCTGTTCCGGCTCGAGCTGCGCCGACAAGCGGGCACCATCTCCGAGGAAGAGTATGCACTAGAACGCGCGAGCACGGAAAAAGTGTTGCGCGATCTCGTGCGAGGCTAACCCTTGAAGACAGGGAGTGATCTGCCGATCTCCGAGGTCGCCCGGTGACGCCGACGGTTTTTTCTCCTACAGGAATTTGCTTCGAAAACATTGACAAACGGTACGGCGGGCTTTACGCGCTGCGTCGCGTTTCTCTGGAAATCTCAGCGGGTGAGTGCGTGGTATTCGCCGGGCGCAACGGCTCTGGCAAGACTACGCTTTTGCGAATTGCGGCCTGCCTCGTGCGTCCCTCGTCAGGGAGCGTGAGCTTCCTCGACAGTGGAAAAAAGAGAGACGGGACGCTGCCGGCGGCCGGTTTCGTGGCGCACGCCACGATGGTCTATGACGAACTTACGGCGGAAGAGAATCTTCTGCTCTTCGCGCGCTTACAGGGAATCGCCGAGCCTGCCGTGCGCGCCCAGGCGCTGCTCCGGGAGGTGGGCCTGCTGGAGCGCCGGAGCTCTCTGGTGCGCACGTTTTCTCGCGGGATGCGTCAACGCGTGGCCATTGCGCGCGCGCTTCTGAACGAACCCGCCGTGGTTCTCCTCGACGAGCCGACGACCGGGCTTGATCCGCAAGGGGCGCACTGGTTTGCCGAAACGCTGCGCCACTTGAGAGATTCGGGCCGGACGATCTTGATGAGCCTGCACGGCGAGTCGGAAGTCTCCACGCTGGCCACGCGGGCGATCCAGCTGGATGCCGGCGCGGTGGTTGCCGACACGCGAACCGGTGCGAATTTTCGATCTGTCCTGGCCTTTGCGAACGCGTGAATGGCGCTGCTCTCCAATACGACCGTCCTGCTTGGTAAGGAACTTCGCACGGAGTTTCGTTCGCGCGAACTTCTCACGACTACTACCGTTTTTGTTCTGATCGTCATCGTGCTCTTCAGCTTTTCCTTCGATCCGACTTCGGAGGAATCGCGAAGGTTCGGCGCGGGTCTCCTCTGGCTGGCGTTTCTCTTCGCAGCGTCTTTGATGTTGCAGTCGTGCTTTCTCCGCGAACAAAACAGCGACACACTCAGTGCGTTGCGTCTTTCGGTCTCCGATCCTTTTGCTATCTTTCTAGCGAAGCTCGCTGCTAACACCCTGTTTCTTCTCCTTACGGAACTCTTGCTGCTGCCGGTCTTCGCGGTGATGTACAACGTACCGGTCTTGCCCACGCTTCACTGGCTCGTGCTTGTGCTTTTTCTGGGAAGTCTAGGGGTCTCGATTGCAGGCACCGCTCTCTCGGCCATCTCTGCACAAGCCCGAATGCGTGAACTCCTTTTGCCACTGCTTCTGCTCCCGCTGCTGACACCCATACTGGTGGCCAGCACGGAAGTAACGGCAGCCCTATTCGACCGCTCACCCTACGTTCAATGGAAAGGTGTTGGCTTTCTGGCGGTTTTCGATCTGGCTTTTTTGACGATCCTGTGGCTTCTGGGCGAATATCTTGTGGAGGAGTAACCCTCATGAAGAAGAGTGTTCTATCTGCAATGGTTGTGCTTCTGCTTCTCGGGGTGGCCGCCTATGCAGCGTTCTTTGTGGCCCCCACGGATGCGAAACAAGGTGTGATCTACCGGATATTGTACCTGCACGTGGCAAGCGCATGGACCGGCCTTACTTCATTCTTTATCTGCTTTATTGCGAACTCCCTGTACGTTTTGCGCCGCCAGCCACGATGGGACTGGCTGGGTGTTTCGGCGGGTGAAACTGGTTTGGTGTTCACTACCGTGGTGCTCTTGACCGGCCCCATCTGGGCGCATCCTGTTTGGGGAATCTGGTGGACTTGGGACGCCCGGCTCACATCGACTTTTGTGTTGTGGCTGCTCTATGTCTCATATCTGCTCCTGCGGACGCTGGTCGAAGAGCCCGATAGGCGGGCACTCCTTAGTGCGCTCTTTGGCATATTCGCATTCATCGATGTGCCTCTCGTCTTCGGTTCGATTCGCTGGTGGCGCACCCAGCACCCACAGCCAATTATTATGGGCGCGCCTGGCGCTGGGCTTGACCCCACGATGTACAGAGTGCTTTTCTTCACTTGGCTTGCCATGCTCGGTTTGATGACACTACTCCTGCGCCAGCGCTATCGGCTGGAGGCCATGCGAGGCGATCTCGAGATTATTCAACGTGAATTGGAGGCAGCATGAAAAATCTCAACAGTGTTTTCGCGGCCTATATGATTGGCTGGACCGTTTTCTTCGTCTATTACATCAGCATTGCACGTCGCACCTCTGTCCTACGCGAGGACATCGAGCGCCTGAAAAATTCATTGAGCCGGGGCAAGTAGCTTGGCAGGGAAGAAAAAAGTCGGAATCGTGATGTTTCAGCTCGGCGGGCCAAATTCGCTGGAGGCCGTAGAGCCATTTCTGCTGAATCTATTTCTGGACCCGGACATAATTCCGCTCGGACCCTTCGGACTGCTACGCCGCCCGATTGCGAAGCTCATTTCTTCGCGCCGATCGATCCCGGTCGCTGGCCGCTACGCCCAAATCGGCCGGCGCTCGCCGATCGAGACGCTCACCGAACGGCAGCGCTTGCGCCTGGTCGAAGCGGTCTCGCCTTACGTTGATCCGGTGGCAGTGGTGGCCATGCGTTACTGGCATCCGTTCACGACCGAGGCCGTGGATACGTTGCAGAAGTCTGGGCCACTTGATGAAATCGTTTTGTTGCCGCTTTATCCGCATTATTCGTACGCGACCACACTGAGCAGCTTGAAGGAATGGCGCCGGGTCGCCGATCTAGCAAAGTGGGGACACTCTGCGGGGGGCCCGCCGGAACGCACGGTCAACAATTTCCACAACCATCCGCTGTATATTCAGGCGCTGGTTCAACGGATCGGATCCGTATTGCGGCAATTCCCGGACAGTTCGCGCATTCAATTGGTGTTCAGCGCGCACGGCCTGCCGATGAGTTTGGTCGAAAAGGGCGATCCTTATCCGAAACAGATTGAAGAGACCGTGCGCCTGGCTTGTGAGTTGGGTGCAAAGCAGTACCCGGGCTGGCCCCGGACGCACTTGCTGTGCTACCAGAGCCGCGTGGGCCCCGCCAAGTGGCTGCAACCGCCGCTTACCGGGACGATCGAGCGCCTTGGCCACGAAGGCGTGAAAGAGATGCTCGTCGTTCCCATTTCGTTCGTCACCGAGCACATCGAAACGCTCCACGAAATCAACATCGAGGCCCGCGAGCAAGCGGGCAAGCTAGGCATCCAGACGTTCCGCATGATGCCCGCGGTGGGCGATTCGCCCCTATTTATCGCCGCGTTGAAGGACCTGGTGTTGCACGCCGTGGGAATTGAGGCAGGGTTGCCTTCCATCCTGCGGGCACCAGCAGCGGGTCAAGAGACCGGTACGATTTCATCCAACGCTTGAACTCGACGTTTTTGTGGGATACGGACTGCTGATCCATTTTTCTCCGGGGCGCAATATTCTCGTCTGGGGTATAATCCGCCGCTGGTACAAGGGCGATGTCATCCACTTACAATCCAGGTGTGCACCGAACCTCCGTTTTTGCGGTGTGCTGGACCATCCTTCTTTTCGTTGCCGGTGCGCTCGTTACCTCGAAAGATGCGGCCCTTTCCGTGACGGACTGGCCGAAATCCCATGGCACGTGGATTCCTCCGCTAACCATGCTTCAGGGTGGCGACCTATTTGAGTTTTCGCACCGCGCTGTCGCGGGCGGTTTGGGGCTCCTTACACTCGCGCTGGCCGTATGGCTTTGGGTGAAGGAAAAACGGCCATGGCTGCGGTGGCTGGGGTTGACTGCAGTTCTTGGTGTCGCAGTGCAGGCTATCCTCGGCGGCCAAGTGGTCATACGGTTGCTTCATTACTGGCTGCCCATCATCCATGCCTGCTTTGCACAGATCGTTTTTGGCGCCTTGCTCGCTATCTCTGTGTTTACCAGCAAATGGTGGGTTTCCGACCAGCCGCTACTGCAAGACAGCGGAGCCCCTTCAATTCACGCTCTGGCGATCCTCAATGCCGGCGTCATCTATCTGCAGGTGATTCTGGGCGCCGGCTTCCGCCACAAGGAAATCCCGATCTGGCCGCACATGGCCGGAGCGTTGCTGGTGCTCGGGATGGTTATCTGGACGGCAGTCGCGCTGCGCAAACGATTTACGCAGTCACGGGAACTCTCCAAGGCGCGAATCTTTCTGCACGCGATTTTTGGAACGCAGTTCCTACTGGGTCTTGGGGCCTATTGGTCGCGGCTGACTACCGCGGATGCTCCGCAGCCGATGCCTGTTATGGTAACGTTAACCGTGATCCATACGGTCGTGGGAGCGATACTCTTCGCGTTCTCGGTATTGATCGTGCTGATGTGTTACAGGTTGATTCCGCGCGGGAGGGAAGTTGCCGCAACGGCGTCAAGGCGGGTGACCGCAGGATGAGCACGGCACACGCGGAGCTAACGTTTTCTGCCCGCGCGAATGGATACGTCTCGCTAACGAAGCCGGACGTGTCCTTCCTCGTGCTGATGACGACGGCTGCCGGTTATTACATGGGAGCGCGCGGTCCCATCCCATGGCTGCACATGATTCATGCCGTTTTCGGCACGATGCTCATCGCCGCGGGCACCGCGGCATTGAATCATTACATCGAGCGCGAGTCCGACGGTCACATGCGGCGAACGGCTTCCCGACCGCTGCCAAGCGGCGTGTTGCAGCCGCGGGAGGCGCTGGTCTTTGGCCTGGCGCTAGCGAGTGCCGGGGCCGTGGACCTGTATGTGGCGGCCGGGGCGCTTGCTTCGGGACTCGGCATGGCGACCTGCCTGAGCTACCTGCTGGCTTACACTCCCTTGAAAAAACGCACCGTGTGGGCGACGTTCATCGGCGCTTT
>WNFS01000409.1_pt1 | contig 31181 bp, 21 predicted proteins | sample 5400141 | NCBI WGS metagenome assembly WNFS01 (sample SAMN13153358, study PRJNA577476) | soil metagenome | isolation source: 60 cm saprolite under Madrone tree | place: USA:California | collected 2016-06-14
GTGTACCTGACGGCCAATCGCGACGAAATGATTCCGCGCAAACCGCTACCCAAACCCCAACCTGCCCGCCCTCAGCCCTGAACGGCTAGCGTAAGGGGCATGGCTTGTTTATCCTGGAGGGGCCCGCTTCCCGGCATCGAAAACGGGCGCCTGCTGGACGGGTGTCCGACGGCCCTTCTTTCTTACGTCACGTTTGGGTTCCCCTTCGTCTTATGCATCCAGAGGATTGAGATGGCCTTCTTCTGGGCAAGACCTTGGCCACGCCTTCCGTCTTCTTCGCCTAAGTCCCGGCTTCACCATTGTCTCTGTCCTTGCCCTCACGCTCGGCTTCGGGGCCAACACCGCAATCTTCCAGCTTATCGATTCCGTCCGCCTGCGCGCTATTCCGGTCAAGAACAGGCCTCGTTGTCGCAGGCAACGCTCTCGCAGGTTCACGCGCTGAATTTTTCCAACCATTCTCCGTTGCTCCCTCTGCTAAACTACGCCCCCGGTTTGCGCTCCATCCCTGTTTGAGGAGTTATGCGCATGAAAATCATCCGCCGCATCACGTTCGCGTCTCTTGCCGTGGTTCTGTGGCTGCCCGCCCAGGAATCGATCCCGAAGCCCGCTTCCGCTACTCCACGCAACATCACAATTGACGATTTTTTCCAGATTCGCGATGTTTCTCAACCCGAAATGAGCCCCGATGGACAATGGGTCGTCTACTCCGTGCGAACCAGGATGCTCAAGGACGACAAGAACGAGCAGCGCCTCTGGATGGTCTCAACGCACAGTGGCGATCCCATTCCCATGACCGCGGAAGGAGTCTCCTCCTCGCACCCACGGTGGAGCCCTGACGGCAAGTACCTCGCATTTCTCTCCTCTCGCAACGCGGGCAAGAGCCAGGTATGGTTGCTCAACCGCCTCGGCGGGGAAGCCGTGCGCCTCACGGAAACAGTTCAGGGCGTCACCGATTTCGAATGGTCCCCGGATAGCACGCGCCTCATCCTAGTCCTCCAGGATCCCAAGCCGGAGGACGCCGAGGCCGCGAAAGACAAGGACAAAGATGCGCTAGCTCCAAAACCGAAGACCCCGCCGCCCTTGGTGATCGACCGGCTCCAGTTTAAGGAAGACACCGTTGGCTATCTGGATCGGCGCCGCACCCACCTCTACCTTTTTGACGTCGCGTCCAAGACGGTCACCCAAATTACTTCCGGCGACTTTGATGACAACGAACCTGCCTGGTCGCCGGACGGCAAATCTCTGGCCTTTACCAGTAACCGCAGCACACCCGACCCCGATCGCAATTTTAATTCGGACATCTGGGTCGTCGCCGCCGACAACACTGACAAAGGTGCGCACCTCGCGCAGGTCACCACCAATCTTGGAGCGGACCGCTCACCCACCTGGTCACCCGACGGAAAGTGGATCGCCTTCGTCAGCCAAACCGACGTCAAGGCCATCGACTACGCCACCGCTCACCTGGCCATCGCTCCTTCGACGGGCGGCGAGGAGAAAGTCCTGACGCTGGCGCTTGACCGTAGCGTCCGCCGCCCGCGCTTCTCCCCGGATGGCCGCTCGATCTACTTCATCGCCGAAGATGACGGTGCGCAAAATCTCTTCCGCATTCAGGTCAGCGGTGGTGAGGCCGCGCGTCCCATCGCTGGCCGTCTCACGGTGTCCTCATATTCGCTCGGTATGGACGGCAGCATCGGCGCACAAATCGCCACGCTCGATCGCCCCGACGAAATCTATCTTTCGAATGGAAACGATCTCACGCGCCTCACCAAAACAAATGACGCCTTGATCTCGCAACTGCATCTCGCCCAAGTCCACTACGTTCACTTCAAAAGCAAAGACGGCACTCCCGTCGCCGGTTATCTGTACAAACCCGTCGACTACACTCCCGGCAAAAAAGTGCCTACGCTGCTCAATCCACACGGTGGTCCTGTCGGTCAATATTCCGCTTCTTTCTATCACCTCGCGCAGCTCTACGCCGCCAATGGCTACGCCGTCCTCCTACCGAACCCGCGCGGCTCTTCCGGCTACGGCCAGAAATTCTGCGAAGCCATCTTTGCCGACTGGGGGAACAAGGACTACCAGGACGATATGGCCATGGTGGACTACGCCCTCGCGCAGGGCATCGCTGATCCCGAAAGACTTGGCGTTGGCGGGTGGTCCTACGGAGGCATCTCCACCAACTTCATCATCACCCAGACCACCCGCTTCAAGGCGGCGATCAGCGGTGCCAGCGAAGTTCTCTACGTCGCGAACTATGGCCACGACCACTATCAGAAGCTCTGGGAACTCGAGCTAGGTCTTCCGTGGGAAAACCGCGCTCTCTACGAAAAGATCTCGCCGTTCAACAAGGTCACCAGCATCACCACCCCCACACTCATCATGGGCGGCGAAATTGATTGGAACGTCCCGATCATCAATTCCGAGCAACTCTACCAAGCACTCAAGCGCCTCGGCCGCACCACTGAGCTCGTTGTCTATCCCGGCGAATATCACGGCTTCACCACTCCGTCGCATATCAAGGACCGTCTCGAGCGTTACCTAGCCTGGTACGCTCATTTTGTCAAAGGTGACGCCACCCCTGCGCGTCCTCCCGAGCCCAGGCTGGGAACTGCGCCCGCCGCCAAGCCTGCCAACTAGTGCTGTTTGCCCTTTGGGGGTGCGGCACCGCTCCGCCCTCCCTGCTCTGCGACTTAGTGCCCTCTTCGTTGAGTCTTTGGGTTTTTCCATCTTTCGATTGCCTCAACTGTTTTGCCCGCGCTATCCTCACACTCTTCGCGGAGGTGCCTTATGCGGATTCGCCTTTGGATTGCCGTAACCTTACTGCTCACTCCTTTTCTGGCTCATGCCCAGTCCCCCTTCACTGTCGGCACCGCATCTGCCGCCCCCAACGAGAAAGCCACCGGCACCCTCGAAGTTCCCGCTGGTGTCGACGCCGCCACGAGCATCCCCATCGTCGTCGTCAACGGGGCAAAGCCCGGCAAAATTCTCGCACTCGTCTCCGGTGCCCACGGCACCGCATACGTCTCCATCATCTCCATCGAAAGACTCATCGCCGATCTCGACCCCGCGCAAGTCACTGGCACCGTCATTCTCGTCCCGCTTATCAATATCCAATCCTTCGAGCAAAAAGTCCCGCACGTCAATCCCGTCGACAACAAAAGCATGAACCGTTTCTACCCCGGCAAACCCGACGGCACGCAAACCGAGCGCGCCTCTTTCCTCATCACCAGGGAGATCGTCGACCGCTGCGACTACCTCATCGACTACCACGGTGGCGACCTCGACGAAAGCCTCCGCCCCTACGCCTACTGGGGGCCCACCGGCCGCGAAGCGCAGGACCGCACCTCCAAGGAAATGGTCCTCGCCTTCGGTCTCGATCACATCATCATCTGGCGCGAACGCCCCACCGACCCCGTGGCCACCCGCTACCTCGACAACACCGCCTCGGTCCACGGAAAACCTTCCATCGTCGTCGAAGCCGGCCACGCTGGCACCGTCGACTCCGACGACGTCGCCCTCCTCGTCAACGGCACCCTCAGCGCCATGCGCGCCTTGAAGATGCTCACTGGCGACCCGCATCCCATCGAAAATCCCGTTTGGATTGAAAAATTGGTGGACGTCCTCGCCGATGGCCCTGGCATCTGGTATCCCCTCGTCAAACGCGGCACTTACGTCTCTGCCGGAATGAAACTGGGCATCATCACCGACTATGTCGGTAAAGTTATCGCCGCGCCCCGCGCCCCGGTCTCCGCCGTCGTCCTCCACGTCAACGCGGTCCCCTCTCTAAAAAAGGGCGACAACATCGCCGACCTAGGCGTCCCCGCCGCCAAAGCCCCGTAACCTGGCGCCTCTGTATGCTCTACGAGCAGCGGGCCTTGTGCCGCGATCTTCGGATTGTGCAGGGGTAAGATCTTCGATCTGGTTACATCCAAGGCGATTCTTCGGGACTGCTGTCCGGCGGGTTGCCACGCAAAATCTTCAACCCTGGTGCTTGCTTCGATCCGAACTGCGAACCTCTTCGCTAATATCGCTCCCGCGGCCGCGCACCGCACTTGAGCGCGATCTTTATTCTTCAAGGCCTCCCGCAAACGGCCGCCTCGCATTGCTCCGATTCCGCAGCCAGAGTATCCTCTCCTTTCTCACGGAGGACGCGGATGCGAATCGAGAAGTGGTTTGTCGTTGGAGTCGTCACCACAGCTATTTTTTGTACTTCTCTACGCACTTCGGCGAACGCGCAGCAGTTCGAGCAGAAGCTTTATTCCGAGATGCGCTGGCGTTGCATTGGGCCCTTTCGCGGAGGCCGCACTGTTGCCATCTCCGGCGTGCCGCACCAACCCAACGAGTTCTACATGGCCGCCGTCAACGGCGGTGTCTGGAAGACCACCGATTTTGGAAACACCTGGAATCCGATTTTCGACGACCAGCCAACCGGCTCCGTCGGCGCGCTTGCCATTGCTCCGTCCGATCCGAACATCATCTACGTCGGCAGTGGCGAAGGCTTGCAACGCCCCGATCTCGCCACCGGCGATGGCGTGTACAAATCAACCGACGCAGGAAAATCCTGGACGCACCTCGGCCTCCGCGACGCCCAGCAAATCACGGCGATACTTATCGACCCGAAAGATTCCCAACGCGTTTTCGTCGCCGCTGAAGGACATCCCTACGGTCCCAACGCCGAACGCGGCGTTTTCCGTTCCACCGACGGCGGCCAGTCCTTCCAACAGGTTCTTTACAAGGGCGAAAACACCGGCGCCGCCGACCTTGCTTTCGATCCCACGAATCCGCAAACGATTTACGCAGTGTTGTGGGCCGCGCGCGTTGCACCGTGGGAGGTTCGCAGCGGCGAATCGTTCATCAGCGCGGGAAGCGGCCTCTTCAAATCCACCGATGGCGGAAGCAATTGGCGCCAGCTCACGAAAGGGCTTCCCGCAGCGGATGATGGTCTGGGCCGTATCGGCATTGCCGTTTCGCCCAGCCTGCCGAACCGCGTTTATGCGACCGTGGAGGCAAAGAAAAATGCTGGCGTCTACCGCTCCGATGATTCCGGCGAATCGTGGAGACAGGTAAACGCCGACCGTCGCATCGGTGGCCGCGGCCCGGGTGCCGCGGGCATCGCCGTTGCTCCGGACAATCCGGAGGTCATCTACGTTGCAAACACCACGACGTGGAAGTCGACCGACGGCGGAAAAACATTTCTGGGATTCAAAGGCGCGCCCGGCGGCGACGATTACCAGCGCATTTGGGTCAGCGCGGAAAACCCTCAGATTATCGCGCTCAGCTCCGATCAGGGTGCGGTCATCAGCGTAAACGGCGGTGCTACGTGGAGCAGTTGGTACAATCAGCCAACTGCCCAGTTCTATCACGTTACGACCGACAATCGTTTTCCCTATGAGGTTTACGGCGCGCAGCAAGAAAGCGGATCCGTCGCGACGCAAAGCCGCAGCGATTATGGGGAAATTACTTTTCGCGATTGGCATCTCATTGGGATCTTTGAGTACGGATATATCGCGGTCGACCCGCTCGATCCGAACATTCTTTATGGCGACTGGCTCACGCGCACGAAGCAGGATATCGGCGAGTACGCCAAGGTTACACCGGAGCCAATTCGCCGCGGCGAGTATCGCTATACGCGCACGCTGCCGGTGGTGTTCTCGCCGCTCGAACCGCATACGCTCTACTTCGCTGCCAACGTGCTTTTCAAAACGACCGATGCGGGAAATAGTTGGCAAGTCATCAGTCCCGATCTCACGCGCGAATTCTATGAGATTCCCGCGAATCTCGGGGTCTTCGCTGCGAGTGATCCGGAGAAAGGAAAGCACCGCGGCGTTATCTACGCTGTCGCTCCTTCTTTCAAAGAGTTGGACACAATTTGGGCGGGCACCGATGACGGGTTAATTCACATCACGCGCGATGGTGGCACGACCTGGCAGAATGTCACGCCGCCGCTGCTCAAACCGTGGAGCAAGGTCTCCATTATCGAAGCCTCGCACTTCGATGCGGGGACGGCGTACGCTGCGATTAACTCGTTCCGGCTCGACGATCTGCGCGCGCACATTTATCGCACGCGCGATTTCGGCAAGACGTGGACGGAAATCACAAAAAATATTCCCGATGGCGGCGCCAGCAACGTAGTGCGCGAAGATCCGGTTCGAAAAGGTTTGTTGTTCGCCGGAACGGAAGGCTCCGTTTACGTTTCCTTCAACGACGGAGACGATTGGCAGCCGCTACAGCTCAATCTGCCGCACACTTCCATGCGCGATCTCGCGATTCATGGCGACGATCTGATCGTCGCCACGCACGGACGGTCGTTCTGGATTCTTGATGACATCACGCCGATTCGGCAAATGAACACTGACATTTCCAAGGAAAGTGTGCATCTGTTCGCACCGCAAGAAGCGATTCGGTTCCGCTGGAATCGAAATCCGGATACGCCGCTGCCGCCGGAAGTTCCTGCAGGGAAGAATCCTCCAGACGGCGCCATCATCGATTACTACTTGACGAGCACAGCAAAAGCGCCGGTCAAGCTCGAAATCTTTGACGCGCAGGATCATCTCGTACGGCGCTATTCCAGCTCGGATAAGCCCGAGCCCGTGGAAAAAACCGCCAGCGAGCATCCCATTCCGATGTATTGGGTTCGCCCGGCGCCGCTTCTTTTCGCGGGCGAGGGGATGCACCGTTTTGTCTGGGACCTTCACTACGCGCCGCCGGATTCTCTTGGGCATGAATTTCCGATCTCGGCGATCGTGCATGACACGCCAAAATATCCGCTGGGAGCGTGGGCACTACCCGGCAGCTACACAGCGAAGCTCACGGTTGATGGAAAGAGCTTTTCTCAGCAGTTCGTCGTTAAAATGGATCCGCGCATCAAAGCTTCGTTGAGCGATCTGCGCAAGCAGTTTGAAATGCAGAGCGGTGCCGTCGAAGGAATGAACAAGAGTTTCGGAGCGCTTTTGCAGGTCCGATCGGTGCGCACTCAATTGAAGGAGCGCTCCGCGAAAGCCGGGAAAGGGACTCTTGTCGATGCCATCGCCGCTCTTGACAAGCAAGCTGCGGAAGTGGAAGGCGCGGCGCAGAGCAATTTCTTCGGCCTGCCGCCCGGCGCGAAGCGACCGGAGGACTTTTCCAGCTTGAACCAGCATTTCGGCGGCATTCTGGCGGTTGCAGACAGCGCCGATGCCGTACCCACAACGCAAGCCACCGCCGTCTTCAAGGAACTCCAAGAGGATCTTGAGAGACTCGCCGAGCGCTGGACAAGAATCCGGCAGCAGGATATTCCAGCGCTAAACGCCGATCTCAAGAAGGCCGGACTTGCTCCGGTCGATCCGAACAAGTCGCCCGATGCCGCTCCTTTCGCCGACGCAGATGGAGACGACGAACCGTGAACGGCATCGCACTGGAGATTCGAAAGGCGCCCAAATGAAGAGTTTACCTGTGCTTCGAATCCTCTTTTTCGCTTTTACGATCTTGTGGTCCGCGGGATTTGCGATGGCTGTAATCGACCGCGCACAGCAGATTCCAGAATCGCTCTATTCCGAAATGAAATGGCGAATGATCGGGCCATTTCGCGCGGGAAAGGTGAACGCCGTGGCCGGTGTGCCGGGAAATCCCGGTGTCTATTATTTCGGGGCGAATGGCGGAGGCGTATGGAAGACGACTGACGGCGGCACGGTGTGGAAGCCAATTTTCGATGAAGAACCGGTCGCGTCCATTGGGGCGCTGGCACTTGCTCCTTCGAATCCGAACATCATTTACGTGGGAAGCGGAGAAAACAATCTCTATGCCGACATCACGTACGGCAATGGCATCTACAACTCCATTGATGCGGGAGCGACGTGGCAACATCTCGGACTTGAGGACACACGTCATATCGCACGCATCCTGGTAGATCCTCGAAACCCGGATATCGTGCTGGTGGCAGCTATGGGCCACAGCTTTGGGCCGAACAAAGAACGCGGCGTTTTCCGTTCAGCCGATGGCGGACGGAGCTGGAAGAAGGTTTTGTACAAGGACGACGTTACAGGTGCAGTGGACCTTACTTTCGAACCGGGGAATCCACGCGTGGTTTACGCCACGCTGTGGCATGGCATCCGCAAGCCGGGACAGAAGGGAACTTCGTTTGGTCCCGGCAGTGGGCTCTACAAGTCGGCAGACGAAGGCATGACGTGGACACAGATCACGGGACACGGTCTACCGACGGGAGACTGGGGCCGGTCTGGCGTTGCGGCGGCCCCCGGAAATCATGGGCAGCGCGTTTATCTGATTCTGGAAGCCAAGGAAAAAGACGGGGGCCTCTATCGTTCCGACGATGCGGGAGCAACCTGGAAGAAAGCCACCGAGGATCGCCGCATCCAAGGGTATTGGTACATGAGCGAGATCTTTGTAGACCCGAAAAACCCCGATGTCGTGTATGTGCCTTCGCAAAATCTATACCGCTCGACGAACGGCGGGCATACCTTTACTGCGATCAAGGGCGCACCTGGCGGCGACGACTACCACACCGTATGGATCGATCCGACAAATTCGCAACGCATCATGCTAGGTGTCGATCAGGGCGCGACGATCAGCCTCAACGGAGGCGAGTCCTGGAGCACGTGGTACAACCAGCCAACGGGGCAATTTTATAGGCTCGCGACAGATCACCGGTTTCCTTACTGGGTTTATGGACCACAACAGGACAGCGGCACAGCGGGGATCGCCAGCCGCGGAAACAATGGACAGATCACGGAGCGTGATTGGCTCCCAGTCGGCCCAGGAGAGAGCGGTTACACAATCCCCGACCCGCTAGACGCGGATGTGGTCTATAACGCGGGTCCGGGTGGCAGCGTCGTGCGTTTGTCAAAAATTACAGGGCAGGTGCGGGATATTTCCCCAGCGCCGGTCTCGTTTGGCAGCAAGTACCGTTTCAACTGGACGATTCCGCTGGTTTTTTCGCCGCAAGATCCACATCTGCTTTATCTCGGGACGCAGTTTCTCTTGAAAACGACGGACGCAGGAACTAGCTGGCAGGCCGTGAGTCCCGATCTGACGCGTACGCGCGCGGCGGAAAAAGATTCCAAACAGGTGCTTGGCACGGTCCTGACGATTGCGCCTTCAGAGATCAAGGAAGGTCTCATTTGGGTTGGAACGGATGACGGGAATGTCCAACTCACGAAGGACGGCGGAGCGACGTGGCAGAACGTCACGCCGACGGGCGTATCGGAGTGGAGCACAGTGAGCATTATTGAATCGTCGCACTTCGATCCCAGTACGGCCTACGCGGCGGTGAATCGAAACAGTCTCGACGATTTGCACCCGCACATTTTTCGGACGGGCGACTTTGGAAAGACGTGGCAGGAAACGATTAACGGCATTCGCGACGACGATTTTGTCCGCGTGGTGCGCGAGGATCCGGGGCGCCAGGGGTTGATGTACGCGGGAACGGAACGAGGAGTTTACGTTTCGTTTGATGGCGGAGATCATTGGCAATCGCTCCGGCTGAACATGCCGGTAGTGGCCATCCACGATCTGGCCATCGAGCAGGATGACCTCGTGGCCGCGACGTATGGCCGTTCGTTTTGGATTCTCGACGATGTCACGCCGCTTCGCCAGGTGGATGCGCGGATAGCATCTTCTGGCGCGCATCTCTTTGCGCCACGAACCGCCATCCGTGTGCGCCGCGATGAGAATCAGGACACGCCGCTGCCGCCGGAAGTTCCTGCGGGAAAAAATCCTCCCGATGGCGCCATTCTGAATTACGTTTTGCCGGCGAATACTGCCGGACACATTCACCTGGAAATTTATGACGCGGATGAAAAGCTGGTGCGGAGTTTTTCCAGCGTGCCTGCGCCAAAAGAGCCAGAGGAGACTCCCTTCGTGGCGGAGTACTGGATCGGACATCCCCAAGCGCTTTCGAAAGTTGCCGGAATGCACCGTTTTGTTTGGAATCTGCGCGATCCCGATCCGCGCGCCATGCACGCGCAGTCTCCTTACAACTATCCGATCGCGGCGATTGTGGGCTCGACGCCGCTGCCGCCGCAGGGACCACTGGTGCTGCCGGGGAAGTATGAGGTGCGGCTGAAAGCGGGGGAACAGGTTTTTCGCCAACCGCTGGAAGTCAAGATGGATCCGCGCGTGGAGGCAGCGCGTAGCGAATTGCAGAGTTCACTAGAGCTGCAACTGAAAATCTCCGCGTTGCTCGAGAAAAACTTTGTCGGCTACCAGCAAACGAAGGTGTTGCGCGGGCGGCTGACCGAGTTGATGAAGCGTCCCGAGGAAGACCCGCTTGCCGTTGCGGCCGGCGCGCTGGATGCGAAAATCGCCGCGCTGCAAGGAGAAGCGACACCGATCCTGGAGACACCGAAGACGGCCAGTCTCATGGCGGTGAACGATACCTTGACGGCGCTGATGGCGCTGGTGGATGGAGCGGACTTCGCGCCATCACAAGAATCATTCGCGGCGTATCGTCGGATCTGCAAGGGTTCGAACGAAGCTCTTGCGGCCTGGCAGGAACTGAAGAACAAAGGCGCCGCCGCGCTGAACAGCATGCTGGACAAAAGCAATCTCGCGGCGCTGCCCGAGGCACCCGATCCAGCTGGCGATGCGGCTTGCGGAAACTGAGGCTAATTTCTCACTTATCTCATCTCCCTGGGAAGCTTCCAACGCTCGCCAATAGGATGGTCCTCCTAAGAATACGGCAAAGTCGAACCGGCAGGAGCTTAGCCGAATCTCTGCAACCAAATGTGGATCACATGAGACCTTTCGCTCAGGATGACCATGGCCGGGGACTAGCCCTAGGTGCAGGCGCTTTCGTGGTGAGAAAGCCAGGCGAGGAGGATCACCACCGGAGCATTTCGCTTGCCCCCGGCCGCCGGAAAATGACGCACCTACTTTACGTCTGGAGGCTGCTGGAGTTGCGACAGATCCGCCAGGACCTCGGCGCTGTGCTTTTCGGCGTTCACGTCGAGATAGGTCTTGCGAACGATGCTATGGGGATCGATGAGAAAGGTATGACGCGCGGAAAGTTTGGCGACCCCTAGGTTCACCAACGAGTCGTACGAGGAAGAGACCTGATAGTTTGTATCCGCGAGCAGCCTGAAGCCGAGACCTTCTTTGGCGCAGAACTTCTGGTGAGTAGTTTCATCCTGAACACTCACACCGAGGATGATCGCGTTTTTCTCCTCATATTGCCGGAGGTCGCGCTGGAAATTGTGTGCTTCTTTGGTGCACCCGCTGGTGAAGTCCTTGGGATAGAAATAGAGCACCACCCATTTGCCGCGGAGGTCGTGCAGACGGAGAGGTTTTCCATCCTGCGAATTCAGCGTAAAGTCCGGCGCGGGCGTCCCTGAGGAGGGCGCTTTCCCTCCGGTGCGCATGGCGCGGACGACGACGATTCCGACGAGCAGAACGATGATCGCTACAAAGATTCCAATCATTTTCATCCGCACACTCACAACTGATGTTGCACGGGACACGCCGTGCAGCGGGCTATTCTTTTTGGCTGAACAGACCGAAGCCTAAGCGAAACTGAATGGTATTAATACCTGGATTTGGTGTCGACAGCCCGGCGTTCGAAATATGCATGTAGCGGACTTCGGCGCTGAGGTTGCGCTTGCTGCGCAGGAAGTGGAGGCCGGCAGCGCCGCTGGTGGTGAAATTGATGCGGGATGTTCCTTCGGGCACCTTGGTATTGGTAAAGAGGGTGCCGCCGCCAAGTTCGAGATACGGAACCACGCTGCTGCGCGTGTCCAGCGCCCATTTGAACGCGAAAGGGTTTATGCCCACGCCGTAGGCGGTGTTCGTTTTCTGAACAACCATGAAGACCGGGACGGCATCCACAGCATATTCCAGGCGGCCGCGCAGGAAACCAGGTCCGTGCGGCGCGGTGAGGATCAATCCGTAGCGGAAGCCTACGTTCCATACTCCGTCGCCGGATTGGCTGCCATTGATTCCGCGGCCCCCGCCGGTCCACGCCTGCAACTCATGGCCGCCCTCGACCGGGCCGGCTTGCGCGCGAACTGCGGGCGCGTTCACGAACATGGCCAACAGGACGGTTGGTAATACTGTTCTCACGGAGGGCGCTCCTTCCAATTCTTTGATTCCCGCCGCCGCAGTCTTGGTGCAGAGAAGATATAGAAAACTCGTTCGAAAGGCGACTCTCTTCTACTCTATTTGAGGTAAGTGCGGACGATGTGGATGACATCGTCGGCAGCCTCTTCCGAGGATTTGGAATTGCGAGGCATGTGGTCGCGGATGTGGTCTTCGATCAGCTCGGCCATGAGGCTGTTGATGGCGCCGCGGGCGGCGGAGAGACGCTGGAGGACATCCGCACAGGCACCATCTTCGCTGAGGGCGCGCAGGACGCTCTCCAGCTGCCCGATAACTTTTTTGGTGCGGTTGACGAGGTCCAATTTCTCGCGGGAGGTGGGTGACATTTTCTTGCCTACCCTACATTGGTAGGGTATCAAGAGATTATGCCAATTGACAGTGGCTTGATGAACAGTAGGACAAAGGGGTAGACGAGTTCAAGGGCCGGCTACTCTGCCATATCTGCCAAGCGCGTGCTTACTCAAGCGCTCTCCCCGTGGCCGGGGATTAGACCAATGGAGACATTGACAGTTAGTAAGCATAAAACATCACTTATAAAAAGATTTAATTGTAGTGAACCTCTGATTGCTGGCCGGAAGGGAATTCCGGCATTGTTCATGCGGTGGTAATCACTCCGGGCTTATCTTAGGCGGCGGCAGCAACCGGCGAATCCAGGCAGGGACAAGGAATGTCTAGAAGTTTTTTATGCTTGAGTTGGTATTTGTGGGTTAGTGCTGTCTGGCTGTCTATCCTGACGGTTTCTCCGGCCGTGCACGCACAACAAGCATCTGTTCCGGGACCCCCGATTCCAATCGCTGCTCCCGCAGAGACAGCGGAAGCCGATGCAGTCCCGGCGATGCTTGCACATCCGGAGACGGACCGCTGGTGGATTTCGGGCCAGGCGAATTGGATCTCGCAGTGGCATCCCGCGTTTCATTCTCCTTATCAGGGACCGCGAAGCCTGTCTCCACAAGCGCAGGATGCCACTTCACGCGTTCTCACCCTACTTACGGGCGTGCGTTTCACGAATACAAACGAACTGCTCTGTGATGTTCAGGAAACCGGCGGCCACGGGATCGGCGAGGCCGTCGGCCTGGCGGGTGTCACGAATCTGGACATCGTACGAAACCCCGATCTAAGCAAAGCGCCTTACCTGGCTAGACTCATATGGCACTACATCATTCCTCTGGGGCGCAAGAAAATCGACAGCTCCCTTTCGCCCCTCTCGCTTTTTTCCTTGCTTCCCGAGCGCAGGCTCGAAATCCGCTTCGGCAAGTTCAGTTTGGCGGACTTCTTCGATACCAATACTTACGGCACCGACACCACTTTTCAGTTCATGAACTGGACCGTGGATAACAACGGCGCGTACGACTATGCGGCGGACACGCGAGGATTCACGTTTGCGACGATGCTCGAATATCACGAGCGGCGCTGGGCGGTACGATTTGCGGAAGCCTTGATGCCGAAGGTGGCCAACGGCATTCACCTCGATGCGGACATGAGCCGAGCCCGCGCAGAAAATATTGAATTCGAACTGCACGGCAAGATGCTTCGACATCAAGAAGGGACTATCCGCTTCCTGAGTTTCATCAATCACGCGAGCATGGGCAGCTACCGCGAAGCGATCGACAGTTTTCTCTCAGGTCTGACTCTCAAGCCCGATATCACCGCGCATCCACTCCATACCACGATCAAGTATGGATTTGGCTTGAATTTTGAACAGCCGCTTAATGGTTGGATGGGCGCGTTTGGCAGGTGGGGGTGGGACGAGGGCCGGCATGAGTCATTTGCCTATACGGAAGTGGATCAGACAGTGGAAATTGGCTTGGGCGGCAAAGGCAAGCCGTGGCGTAGAAAAGTCGACCGCGCGGGACTGGTATTTGTTTCTAACGGCATCTCGCGAGACCACCAGGAATATCTCGCTCTCGGTGGTTCCGGTTTTCTTCTCGGCGACGGCCGACTCAATTACCGCCGCGAGTACATTATCGAAACTTATTACACGCTCCATGTTTGGCGGGGATTTTATCCTTCGTTTGGCCTGCAGCACATCAACAATCCTGGCTACAACCAAGACCGGGGACCGGTAGTCGTGCCGACCCTGCGGCTCCATCTAGAGTTCTGAATACCGGTATAGCGAAACTCCTTGGCAGCAGACCAAAAGTCTGCTAACTAAGTGCTGCTCGTTTTAACGGAGTAATCAAATGTTCGCCTTTTAGATCCCTTCCGTTTGGGGTGTTGCCACTTAGCGTTGGGTTGGGGGGAGTAATGAAAGTAGATTTGCGGACTCCGTTTATGGAGTTCACCAGGGTGATCCGTTTTTTCTTTCCGGTATTGGCGGCCATCGTATTTTTTTCTTGCGCTGCCAGCGCACAAACCGTTGACGAGGTCATCGCCAAGAATATTCAGGCCCATGGTGGACTCGACAAGCTGAAGGCCGTGCGCAGCATGCGCACCACGGCAAAGTTCAGCCAGGGTTCCTTTCGCGCCGAATTTCGTCAGGAAAACAAGCGCGCCGACAAGGTTCGAGAAGAATTAATCATTCAAGGGCTGGCACAGGTGCAGGCCTACGACGGCAAGACGGGATGGCAGATCTCACCGTTCGGTGGGCGCAAAGATCCGGAGCTACTCTCGCAGGACGACCTGAAAAGCTTGGTCGTGGACGCCGATATCGATGGGCCTCTTGTGGAGTACAAAGAGAAGGGCCACAAGGCCGAACTCGTGGGGCACGACTCGATGGAAGGAACGGATTGCTTCAAAATCAAGCTGAGCATGAAGAACGGAGACGTGCGCTACTACTACCTCGATGCCGACTCGTTTCTCGAGTTGAAACTGGAAATTCAAACTACGATTCGCGGCGCGCTGCAGGAGAACGAGCTGTACTACGGAGACTACGAACTGGTGAACGGCATCTATTATCCATTCGCCGTCGAGCAAGCGCAAAAAGGCAGCGCGTCACGCGCGCAAATCTCCGTTGAAAAGATCGAACAAAACGTACCGCTGGAAGACGCACATTTCTCGATGCCGATCTCCAAACCGGAGACCAAGGCGCCGCCGGCCGGAAAGTGATTCTCTGCCGCACGAAAATCCATGGATGGGACTTACACCAAAGAACCGTTGTTTCTACTTTATTGCTGAGGAATTCGCCAATATGCGCAAATCAATCCGCTACTTTGCTGCCGTGATGATGGTGTTTCTCGCTGCGATGATTATTGCTGGGCCCGCGCCCGCCCAAGACATCAAATTCGATTCGGACACGATTTCCGGTCTCGGTGCGCGAAACATCGGCTCCGCCTCCATGAGCGGGCGCGTGGCCGCGATTGCGGCAGTAAAAGAGGACGGACGGCTGACGGTCTATATTGGTGCGGCCAGCGGCGGCGTCTGGAAATCTTCGAACGGCGGCACGACGTTCAAGCCCGTTTTCGATAAGGAAGCCGCGCAATCCATTGGCGCCATCGCCATTGATCCGCAAGCGCCGAAAACGATCTGGGCCGGCACGGGCGAAGCCTGGACACGTAACAGTACGTCGATCGGCACAGGCATCTACAATTCGACGGATGGCGGCGACAGCTGGACCAACATGGGTCTGCAGAATTCTGAACGTATTGCGAAAATTATTGTCGATCCGAAGAACAGCAGTACCGTTTACGTCTGCGTGCCTGGAAAACTCTGGAGCGATAGCGAGGACCGCGGGGTCTACAAAACTACCGACGGCGGCAAGAGCTGGAGCAAAATTCTCAAAGGGGTGAATCTCTCGACTGGCTGTTCGATGATTTCCATGAATCCGCAAGACCCTAAAGTCCTTTTCGCGGGCATGTGGGACTTTCGCCGGAAGGGATGGACGTTCCGTTCGGGCGGTGAGAATCCCAGCGCGCCCAGCGGCAGCGGTTTTTTCCAGACCACGGATGGCGGAAGCACCTGGAATGAGCTGGATGAAAAGAGCGCGAAAGGGCTCCCTGCGAAACCCTGGGGGCGCGTTGCCGTCACGATTGCCCCGGCAAAACCAAATGTTGTGTACGCTATGATCGAATCGACGCGCAGCGCTCTTTTCCGCTCCGAAGATGGCGGCAAAACGTGGGAAGAGCGAGACCGCAGCAATTGGATGGTCTGGCGGCCGTTTTACTTCGCCAACCTGATCGTCGATCCGAAAAATGAGAACAAGGTTTACAAGCCGGACCTTACATTGATTGTGAGCGAGGATGGCGGCAGAAGCTTCAGCGTGATCGGGAACGGCGCACACGGGGATTTCCATGATGTCTGGGTGAATCCCGACAATAGCGATCATGTCATCGCCGGCGATGACGGAGGCGTTTGGTATTCCTACGACGGCGGCAATACCTGGTGGAAGGGCAACAACCTTCCCATCTCGCAGTTCTATCACGTGAGCGCGGACAACGCCGATCCTTATCACGTCTTCGGCGGATTGCAGGACAACAGCGTGTGGATCGGGGACTCACAGTATCCGGGCGGAATTACCAACGGCCGCTGGGAAAATATTTTTGGAGGGGATGGGTTCTGGGTATTTCCGGATCCCGCCGACGCGAACTACGTTTACGCCGAATCACAGGGCGGCGAGATCGGTCGTGTGAATCGATTCACGCTCGAGGCACGGCTCATCAAGCCGCAACCCAATTATGGGGAAGGGAAGTTGCGTTTCAACTGGAACACTCCGATCCACATGAGCCCCAATCAGAAGGGCACGATTTACATCGGGGCACAATTCCTGTTCCGTTCCCGCGATCACGGTCAATCGTGGGACCGCATCTCGGCGGATCTCACTACGAATGACCCGGGGAAACAAAAACAGGAAGAATCCGGCGGCGTAACTGTCGACAATTCCTATGCGGAGATGCACACCACGATCTACTCCATCAGCGAGTCGCCGCGCGATGGTCAAACCATCTGGGTTGGAACCGATGACGGAAATCTCCAACTGACGCGCGATGGCGCCAAGTCCTGGACCAATGTCGTCGGCAATATTCCGAATCTGCCGAAAGCCTCGTGGGTTTCGTGGGTGGAAGCGAGCCTCTATGATGCGGGTACCGCTTATGCAACGTTCGATCGGCATACGTTTGGAGATATGGGGCCTCACGTCTTCAAGACCACGGACTACGGGAAGACCTGGACGCCGATCGTAGCCGCAGACAGCGGTGTGCGCGGCTATGCGCATGTCATCAAGGAAGACACGCTGGCGCCCAATCTGCTCTTCCTGGGAACCGAATTCGGTCTCTGGATTTCACTGGATAGTGGTAAACACTGGGCGCAATACAAAGGTCACGAATTCCCCAAGGTAGCTGTCCGCGACATCGTGGTGCACCCGCGCGAATCGGATCTGGTGGTTGCCACCCATGGCCGCGGCATCTGGATCGTGGACGACATCACGACGTTGCGTAAGCTGACTCCCGAAGTCATGGCGCAAGAGGCTGTTTTCCTCCAGGCCAAGCCCGCGCAGCAGCGGCTCCCCGCGAATGGCGGCTGGGCGGAAGGAAGCGCCGTGTTCACCGGGCCCAATCCACCGGACGCGGCGCTGATTACCTACTACCAGAGCAAGCGTCACATTTTTGGGAAAATGAAACTGGAGATTTTCGATTCCCAGGGCCAGCTGGTGGACACGCTCCCTCCGAACAGCCGCCGCGGCATCAGCCGCGTGGAATGGCCCATGCGCCTTAAGGCGCCCCACGTTCCCCCGGCCGCCACGGCTGCGTTTGAAGCGAACCAGGGCCCCAGAGTTTTGCCCGGCACCTACACAGTGAAAATGACGCGCGGGAAAGAGACCTACACCACGCAGCTTGTCCTGGAACTTGATCCGCGTGCTAAGTTCTCGATGGAAGATCGCAAACTGGAATTTGACGCAGCGATGCGCGCCTACCGACTGCTCGGGGAGATGAGCTTCCAAGTCGATCGCATCAACGGCGTTCACGACGCACTCATGGAGCGCGGCACAAAACTGAAGGGAGACCCCGCCTTCGGCAAGACGCTACAGGAACTCGCCGGCAAAGTGGAAACCATGCGAAAGAAGATCGTGGCCACGACGGAAGGAGGAGCCATCACCGGTGAGGAGCGAATCCGTGAAAAAACGACGCAACTTTACGGCGCTATCTTGAACTATGAAGGCCGTCCAACCGACTATCAGGTCGCGCGCATCGATTCGTTGAAGAAAGAACTGGATGAAGCGGCCGGTGAATTTGATGCCGTTCTTACCAAGGAGCTTCCCGCCGTGAACAAAACACTCTCGCAGAAAAAACTGGAAGCCATCCAGCCGATGGACCGCAAAGCCTGGGATGTCGCGAACAGCGATTCGGAAGAAGGGGCCCGTACTGGCGGCGTAGCCTTGCGTGAACGCGATTAACTTCCACGTGGCCTATAATTGCCGCATTTCTAAACCACCCTCCGCAAACACATTACCATGTCGGCGAGATAGATCTGAACAAGTACAGCGACTCCCGAGCATCGCAGACTGCGGGATACGCTTTTAATCCAAGGGTGCGCGGGACGTCCAGCCCGACTGCAGGCATTCACCTTCCGATAGAGGGTCCAGTAGATCACTGGTTCGCCGTCGCCCGGAAGGACGAAAGCGGATGGATGCCGTCAGTCTCATTTTCCGAGGAGCTGACGAGCGTAGGCTGGTGCTTTGCCGGCATCTTCGTGTTTGAAATAGGCGTACACTCCGACGCCCTGGCCAAGCCAGGCGTCGAAGCGTTTTCTCCAGGCGGTGATTTGCTTCGGAGCGTAGTTTTCAAGTCGCAAGCGGGCGTAGGTGAAGTCGGCAGTAAGCACATCGGGAGGCGTTTGCTTGTCGGTCTCGGACAGGCAAAGCGCCGTCTTGTGCTGACGAAGAACGGAATACGTTTCGTCGGTGTACCACGACGGATGGCGGACCTCGAAAGCGAAAGCGAAGGCGGTTGGGCGAAGAGCAAGAAAATCCTCCAGCAGAGGACGATCGAATTTGAAGTTGGGCGGCAGTTGAACGAGGATTGGGCCCAGGTGGTCGCCGTCGTTTAGAACGCTGGCGACTTCCAGGAAACGTTTCACAGTGCTCTCGCAATTGCGGAGCCTTTGAATATGGGTGATCTGTTGGTTGGCCTTCAAAGCGAAGCGAAAGCCTTGCGGCACGCTCTTGGCCCAATTCAGAAGGGCGTTCTCGGTGGGCATGCGATAGAAACTGTGATTGATTTCGACCGTCGAGAACTGCTGGGCATAGTAGCCGAGCATTTCGCGGTCGGGAAGCTTTCCTGGATAGAAGCTGCCCTTCCACTCCTTATAGGAGTATCCGGAAGTGCCCACGCGAAGCTGACCCGGGTGAGGGATAGAAGACCTCCGTGGAGGGCCATTAAATCACAGCCCAGGCGCTGGGAAAATAGGGACAGCCACTTTCGCTACGAGTGCCCATTGCACAACCTCGCTAAGTTATTGATTTCATTGGGCTGGAATTGGGTTGCGCAACACCTTCTAGTGGTTTTTTTTCGCCGATGGCGAGACCCGGCGGCTGAGCGATTCGATAGCATTCTCCAGTCGTTGACGTCGTTCCCAGAAATCGCCCCAGAGATCACCCTTCTCCTTTAGGCGCGCAAACACCGTCTTTATGTTTAGTGATGCGGGGCGTAAGCCGGGACGCAATTCGCGGGGTAACAGCGGAGCGGAAACGGGCGCTTGCGGGAATGCTCGCACGGCGTAGGGGGCAGCCAGCGGGCGCCCAAGAGCATTCTGTTGGACATCGATCAGGACGCGACCGGCGGGACGACGTGCGACGGATCGTTCGTTGGTTACCAGATTCGAGTGTTCGGCGGTTACGGTTCGAGCGACGATCTCGGCGAAGGTTCGTAACTGTTCGTACGTATAGACGGGCTCAACGGGAATATACAGGTGGATTCCAGTTGCCCCTGAAGTTTTCAAGAAGCTCACCAGCCGCAATTCTTCCAACTTTTCATGGAGAACTCGAGCGATCGTGACTACCACGGAGAAATCGGTGCCCTCAGAAGGATCGAGGTCGAAGAAGAAATAGTCAGGATGCTCAAGATCGGCATAGCGGCTGGACCACGGGTTGTGGTCGATGCAACCGAGGCCGGTCAAAAACAGCAGGGAGGCCCGATCGTTGGCGGTCGCGTAGTGTATTTCTTCTCCGCGTTTTTCGGAATCGACGAGCATGGTTGTAAACCACTCTGGTATCCCCTCGCGCAAGTCCTTTTGAAAGAAAGCTTGGCCCTTGATTCCGTCTGGGTAGCGGCGCAAAACCAAAGGCCGATCGCCGAGAAAAGGCAAGACGAAGTCGGCCATGCGGTAGTAGTAGGCCAGTAGATTTCGTTTCGTGTAGCCGGACTCGGGAAAATAGACTTTGTTCAAGTTGCTCAGCCGCAGCCGTTTGCCGTCGAGTTCAATGGTGACGGTTTCCGAGCGTCCCTTGAACAACTCAGCTTCGATCTGGGCTTTTGTGTTGAGTACGCGGCCGACGAACTCCGAGGCTCGAACTGCAGTTGGATCGGCGGCGGAGGCGGCTTCGTTCTCCAATTGGCAATCCATGGGACGCGCATCCTCGCGGAGCGCGAGGAAAACAGGATGGCGCAGGGAGTGCTCCTGTGTCCAGCCGCTGAACTTGACGCGCGCAACTAGAACCGGAGAGACCCAGGATGGCCTTTCGTTGGTTTCGGGCACGGTGTCGAACGGGCAAGCGGGAGCCGCGAGTTCCTTCAACTTGCTAGTTACTTCTTTTAGCTTTTTCGCGTCAAATCCACTGCCAACATGACCGATGAATCGAAGTTTTTTGCCTTGATACAAGCCCAACAGCAGCGAGCCAAATGGAAGGGCAGCGCTGCGAGGTGCACTCCAGCCGCCCACGACGGCGTCCACCGTTTTAGTAATCTTTAGCTTCACCCAGTACGGGCTTCGATCACCAACGTACGGGCTGTCGGCTCGCTTTGCGACGATCCCTTCCAAGCCATTCTGCTCTGCCAGCCCGAACAGTTCTTTTCCGTGCTCCAACTGATGGTCGGAGTACCGAAACTGTTCGGACGTGCGAAGCAATCGGTGCAGGAGCTGCTTGCGATCGAGGAGTGGAGTTTCGCGAAGGTCGTATCCGTCACAGTAGAGAAGATCGAAGGCGAAGTACACGACAGGGACCCGCGAGAGGAGGCTCTCGCTGGGAGCCCGCACGTGCATGCGTTCCTGCAAGAGTTCGAAGTCACTGTGACCGAGGGTGTCTAGAGCGACGATCTCTCCATCAAGAATTGCCTGGCGGGCGGCCAAGGCATCGGGAAGAGAGGCCAGTTCGGGATAGCGCTTGTCCATGTCAACGCCTGTGCGAGAGCGTAACGTCAAAGCGTCATTCTCAATTCGGGCTAGCGCGCGCACACCGTCCCACTTGATCTCAAAGAGCCAGTTGGGATCGGAAAAGGGGCGGTCGGTGAGCGTCGCCAGCATGGGTTCCACGCGCGACGGCATCGAGCACTTGCGTGCGCCTTGCAACTCTGCCGCGCGAATTGGGCTTGCCTTGCGTTTGGGGGGCAGCTCCTCCTTAATCTCTTCTAGTGTGCGTCCCGTGAGGACCGAGCCGTCGTGCTCCTCGATGTTCCAAGCGGAATCTTCGGCGGCGTCCTTGTGTTTCATCATCAGCCATTCGTTGCCCTTCTCGCTGTGCCTAAGCTTGACCAAAACGAAGCTGCCCCGCAGCTTCTCGCCGTTCAGATTGAACTTGATTTCCTCCCGCTCTAGTTGCTTTCGCGCATCGAGGGTGCCCTCAACGTTGAAGGTCCCGCGGTCCCAAACCATAACCGTTCCTGCGCCGTAGCTGCCCTCGGGGATCTTTCCTTCAAAGCCGCCGTATTCGAGCGGATGATCCTCGGTTTGCACGGCCAGACGTTTGTCTGCAGAGCTAAGCGAAGGTCCCTTGGGCACAGCCCAGGACTTCAACGTGCCGTTGATGGCCAAGCGGAAGTCGTAGTGCAAGCGACGGGCAGCATGTTTTTGCACGACGAACGTATTTTCGGAAGTGGCTTGAGCGTCTTTGCCGGAAGGTTCGGGAGTTAGGTCGAAGCGGCGTTTTCGCCGGTATTCTTCAAGCTTGGGCATGAAGGCATTCTATCCCAGACTTTTCCTTGGGCCCCAGGCCTGCCCATCCAATCCCAATTAGTATTAGGCTGACTGATAAACGACCTGCCCAGGATTCGTCTTGCTTCCTGCCTCCGTGGACGGCTAATCTTAAAGGCTTGTGCACCGTCCCAAGGCTGCCGTCGAAGGAGCGTTCACATGGCCACGACCGTCTGGAAAGGCCACCTCACCTTTGGCCTGATTTCGATGCCCGTCCGCATGTTTGCCGCCGCCCGCGGTGAACGAATCAGTTTCAACCAGCTCCACAAGGAATGCCATTCGCGTCTCAAGCAGCCCCTGTTTTGTCCCGTCTGCAATCGCAACGTGGAACGGTCCGAAATTGTGAAGGGCTATGAATACGAAAAGGACCAGTACGTCCTGTTCAACGAAGAGGAACTCGACAAGATCGAGCCCTCCTCGGCGCGCGTGATGGAGATTCTGGAGTTCGTGAAGCTGGATGAGATGGATCCGCTGTACTTCGATTCCTCCTATTACCTCACGCCGGAAGACGCCGGGGTGAAAGCTTATCAACTGCTTATGAAGGCTATGGAAGAGTCCGGCTACGGAGCCATCGCGAAGCTCACCATGCACCAACGCGAACACATCGTGATTGTCCGGCCAGGGACTAAGGGTATGACGCTGCACACGATGTTCTATTCCAATGAGATTCGCGCGGCGGAGTCCGTTCCGACTGACAAGATCGAAGTGAAAGAACAGGAAAAGAAGCTGGCGCGACAACTCATTGAAAGTCTTGCGGCTCCTTTCGAGCCACAAAGATATCGGGACGAGTATCAAGAGAATGTGCGGGCGATGATCGCTGCCAAGCTCAAGGGCCAGGAGGTGACCGAAGTTGCCCAGCCGCATATGGCTCCGGTGATTGATTTGATGGAGGCCCTCAAGAAAAGTCTCGCGGAAAAGCAAGCCCCGGCTGCGGCCGCCGCATCCGCAGCGCCAGCGCCGGTGGGCAAGAAACCTCCAGCTCGAGCCGTGCAACCGATCTCATCTGTGCAAAAAAAGGCAGGAAAGAAGGCCACCGGTTAATTCCTGATGGGTGCGACGGACAGATTCACTCCGGAAGAGACCCAGCGCATTGTGGGTCTGACCGGGAAGCAGCTGGATTATTGGGACCGCTTGCGCCTTGTCTCTCCCCGAAAAGAGCAAGGAAGCCGCTTCTATGACTTCGGCGATCTGATTGGCCTGCGCACAGTAAAGCAACTGATCGAAGAAGGAGTGCCCGCCAACCGTTTGCGACGAGCGCTTGCCGCACTTCGTGAGAAACTTGCCCAAGTCCAGGCTCCGCTGGCAGAGCTGCGTGTTCTTTCCGATGGCAAAGATATCGTTGTGGAGCGCGGCGGCGCGCGACTGGAGCCGCTGTCGGGTCAGTTTGTATTGAACTTCGAGATTGGCGAGCTTGACGAAAGAGTTCGTGTCATGGCAGGTCGCAATGCCGATGAGTGGCTGGCCACGGCACTCGCTTATGAGGCCGAGGGAAAGACCCGGGCCCAAGCGATCGATGCGTATGATCGTGCCCTATGCGTCGATCCCCAGAGGCTTGAGGTACTGATCAATTGTGGGACGCTTTGCTACGAGGATGGAAATCTCGAAAAGGCGTCTGAGTACTTCCGTCGCGCTCTTGCATTGGACGCGGAAAACGCTTTGACCCATTTTAATCTAGGGAGTGTGCTGGAAGAAATCGGCGAAGTCGAAGCAGCACGGCGGCACCTCCGGCAAGCAGTTCGTCTGGATCCAAACTATCCCGACGCACACTACAATCTGGCTTTCGTTTGCGAGAAGCTGGGCGCGTATGCCGAAGCGCAGGAGCACTGGGAAGCCTATGTCCGACTAGACCCCGTGGGCCCCTGGTGCACCTATGCCCGCCAACGCCTCGCCTCTTCCAAGACGGCCAAGTCGGCCCGTAACAAGTAAGAGCGAACTACGGTTGCAGAAACCTAGCCTCGGCCGTCAGCAGGGGACGTACAAGGGTCCAGTCAAGTTTGGTTGAGGTATAGAAATGTGCAGGAACATCAAGACACTTTTCAACTTTGATCCGCCCGTCACCGCAGCAGAGATTCAAGCTGCCGCTCTCCAGTTCGTGAGAAAAATCAGCGGTTTTAACAAACCGTCGAGAGCCAATGAGGCCTCCTTCCTGGCTGCTGTCGATGATATAGCGGAGATATCGACCCGTCTCATTCACGCCCTCGAAACGACCGCAGCACCGAGGAATCGAGAAGAAAAAGCCGCAAAAGCCAAGGCTCGCGCCTTTCAGAGAGTCGTACTCGAGTCCGCCAAGCACGGCCTCTGATGGGCGACCTAAGTCATTGGCTAGGGTAAGAGTTGGTGGAGCAGGAGGAGTCGGAATTCTGACCCTGCTGAGAACGTGTAACTTCAGAGCTCCCGGCATTTGACGACTCAATGCTTCGCAGTCGGGAACCCTTCCGCAAGAGTGACCAACCGGTTCGTCAGACCTGCAGTTTGCGCAGATAGGGAACGCTGGCTTGCATCATTTCCAGGTTCATTTCGACGAAGTAATTCTTTATGCCGCCCACTTTCGCCGCGGTAAAGATTTTCTTCCAATCCAAAGTGTCCTGCCCCACGGCCATCACTTTCTTAGTTTCTGCCGACCAGCCTTGTACGTGCATTGAAATGAAGCGGCCAGGATACTTCGTGAAATACTCAGCGGCGTCATAACCCTGGCTGATCGTGGAAACCTGGAACTGGAACTTGACCAGCTTGGAATCGAGAAGGTTCAGCAACAAGTCATAAGTCCGTTTGCCGTCAACCATCGAGAGTTCAAAGTCCTCATTGTGAAGGCCCTGCTGGATGCTAGCCTTTGCCGCCTGTTCGCCCATTTTGTTGTATTCATCCGCCGCTCGCTTCACATCATCCATTGTCGGTTTCCGGGGCCCGACGAGGCTTGGCACAATCATTTGCGTCAGGCCCACATCTTTCGCCCAGGCAATTCGGCCCTGTTGATTGCCCCTCAGCTCCTCGATGCCGAAGTGAGAACTCACAGAACTGACACCTGCGTCGCCGAGAATTCTCCTGAGCTCGGTGCCGGTGTACTTGCCAAGGCCCGCGAAGCCCGAATCGGCGTAACCTACCGGCGAGCAAAGCTCAATGGTCTGAAATCCGGCCTCGGCAAGCTGTTTGATCGTGCCGGGAAAGTTCTCGGCGATCATTGCCCTAACAGGCCACGTCTGACATCCGATTGGCATGCCTAGCGGATTGGCGCGAAGCTCCCGTGCACCTGCGGAAAGAAAGCCGGCCGCGGCGGCACCCTTCGCCGCATCCATAAGAAACTCTCTTCTCGAAATCGCCGACATTGACGCCTCCTTGCTCGCTGATATTTTGCTGCGTGGCTGCGCCACGCCTGAACCGGTGAAATCTGCAGCTCTAAGATTACACGTACTCGCTAAAGTTCCCACCTGCTTCGACGCTCCGGGCGGACGTAGTTCTGTGCGAGAGCGGAGTTAACGACTCTCAGGTTAGAGCGATCCCAATTGAGTCTTTGTCCCAAGCGAGTAGCGAGATTTCCCAGGAGCAAGGTCTCGGTGACGAGGCCCGAAAATTCGAAATTCCCACCGGGCTTGACTTTGCTTCCCTTGCAGGCCTCGAGCCATTCCCGTTCGTTGCCAGGTGACCTTGGCAGTGTTTTTGGCGGCTCTTTGTAGCTATTCATCTTCGTCTCGGGAATGATCTTTGGACGAGCGCCATTGAATGCGCAAAGAATTTTGCCACGGTCTCCGATGAAAAGAAGCCCTTCGTCATTTTCTTCCCCGTCCCCTTTTAGCGGACGGTCTTCTTCCAGTTCCTCTGGACGCGGAGGTTTTAGACCACCGTCATACCAGCTGAATTTCACGGGTGGCATGTCGCCACGGGCCGGGAAGGTGAAGCGGATGATCGAAGCCAGCGGGTAGGTCTCTTCGTAGCGCTCGCTCGAACTCGCTTCCACACTCATCGGCGCTTCCAGCTTTAGGACTCGAAAAATCGTATCGAAACTGTAGGAACCCATGTCGCCAAGAGCGCCACAGCCAAAGTCGCTCCACCCGCGCCATACAAACGGCAAGTACGCATGGTGGAAAGCGCGTTCGGGCGCCGGGCCGAGCCAGAGATCCCAATCCAAACCCTCCGGCACGGGTTCGGCTTCTTTGGGCCGTTCGAGACCTTGCGGCCAGTACGGACGGCTGGACCAGTTGCTGACTTCGCGCACTGGCCCAATAGCGCCATCCCAAATCCATTCACACAGCAAGCGTGTGGCCTCAGAGGCTTGATTCGCGACAGCGATCTGAGTGGCCACGCCGGCATCGCGCGCGATTTCGGCCATGCGGCGGGCTTCATAGATGGTGTGGGTCAAAGGCTTCTGGCAAAAGACATGCTTGCCCTTCTTCATCGCCGCCACGGATACGGCCGCGTGCAGGTTGTCGGTGGTGCACACGACAACGGCATCGAGGTCCTTGTGCTTTTCGAGCAGCTCCCGGAAGTCGCTGTAGGCCGCGCAGCCGCGAGACTCGCCGGAACGTCGCTGAAGACCATTGTAGGCGTCGACGATTTTCTGACATGGTTCGCGGCCTGCAACGCCACTGGTCACTTGCAGAGAATGGGTCAATTGAAGGGGCTGGTCGGGGCTGAGCCAATCCCAGCCGCTATCGACGCCCAGCAATTTGCGCACGGACTTACAAAACTCATGCGTATCCCACTGCGGGTAATTGGCGCTGGACCGGTTGGGATCGCAGACGGCGACGCCTTGCACGTCGGGTTCACGCAAAAAGCGCAGCATGACGCGCAGACCCTGCGAGCCAACGCCGATAAACGCAATATTGACCTTGTCGCTCGGTGGAACATATCCCGCGCCGCCCAACACCCGACGCGGTACGATGGACAGGCCCATCGCCGCCGCAGCGGTTTGCCCTAGGAACGTGCGCCGCGAGACCGAGCTCTCTAGAAAGCTATGAGACCGAGGTCGATTCTTCACTGTCCCTCCCAACAACAGCTCACAAATACCGCAGGAATCTGGTTGCTGCTCGCATTTTGCAGTGATTTACCACAATACTGCTCAACTTGGATACTGTAAACGAACAGGGGTCTGCACGTGCGAAATTGGTAGTTCCACCATTGGCGGCGGATTGCGAGCGGATGATGGCGTGGAGCATCAGTCCTTCCAGGAACTGCAATCTGGACCGGGAAAAGTCCTGGTCACATATCCTGGATTTGTGGCAGGCACACATTCTCCAGATGGAACCGCTTCCTCAACACAGACTCGCGTGAAAGAGGGATGCAATCTGGGACGACCTAGCACACCCAGAGCTCCCTGGCAGTTAATTTCCGTCTGATCAGAAGTTGTGCATTCCGCTTAAAATCCGAGATAAACTGCATCTGCAAACTGTGGTGATCAATTCCGAGGGTGATGCGCCCCGCGAATAACAAATTAGCGAAATTCATGGCATTCCAAGTGGGCCGACCACGTTGAGCAGAGAAGCTTGCATTGACGAGGGGTCTGCCTCGAGAATCAACCAATTGCTGGATGTTCTCGTCACTGAGCGTGGAAGCGATCTACTGCTCGTTCCCGGTGTGCCAGCATGCGTGCTTTTCGAGGGTCGGGTAAAGAGGCTCGAAGAACGTGTTTTGAGCGGAACAGAGATTGAAGCAACTGTCCTCCCAGCCTTAACACCGCACGCGCTGAAGAATTATCGTGCCATTGGAATTGCGGATTCCTCGTATCGAGTTAATGGATTGGGTAGATTTCGAATAAATTTGCATAGAGAGCGGGGCAATCCTGCCGCCGCTATCCGCGCTCTGCCTTCATCCGTACCCACCTTGGACGCCTTGCATCTTCCAGCTTCCGTTCGTTCCCTTGCCCGGTTGCCCCGAGGCTTGGTTCTAGTCGGGGGACCAGCAGGGTCAGGAAAATCCACTACATTGGCCGCTCTAATCAACGAGATTAACCAAAATGATGCGCGGCACATCGTCATCGTCGAAGACCCTATGGAATACGAGCACCGCCATCTTCGCAGCATTGTTGAGCAAGTGGAGATTGGCACGGATGCTCCAGATTTTCCGACGGCATTGCGGGCCGCAGTTAGGCAGGCGCCGGATGTGATCGTGGTGGGAGAAATGCGTGATGCCGAGAGTATGAGAATTGCTGTGGCAGCTGCAGAAACCGGACACCTAGTCTTGTCGACGCTCCACACGACAGACGTTGCAACTACAGTTGCCAGAATCTCTGATAGCTTTGCTCTGGAGCGCCAGAACACGATAAGGCAGGAGCTCGCGATCGGATTGGCAGCAGTTCTAACTCAAATTCTACTCACCAGCAAGCGAGGTGGTCGTTTTCCCGCAGCTGAACTCTTAATGGTTGGCTATGGTGCTAGGCAGCACATTCGGAGAAATATGCTCCAGCACCTACACCAGGAAATCGCGATTACAAAGAAAAAAGGCTCTTTCAGTCTCGAAGATTCGCTACTTAGCCTGATCAATCAAGGGCACATCGAGCGGGAGGACGCTTTGCTATGCGCTACACATCCTGATGACCTAGAAATTCTGTTAAGGGATGACCCGCGCAGTCTATGACAGCATTCGTCAGCTTGCCATCCACAACTGAACAGCTGACGAGCAATGGCAACTTGCGGCCTTACGGATGATCTCGGTGTTGAAATGCAAAAAACGCTGACCTCTACCTTTCTTTCTTGAACACCGCTTCTCAGGCCCCGAGGAGCAGCCGGAAGAGGAAATGGCGGCGCGTTCGCGAATCCCTGTTATTGTCACCAACTGAAACGTAACTGGAACGTCGGTCTTTCATCCCAAGAGTGAGACCGTCTATCTTCCGCTCGATTCGCGTCGTGACGCGATATCAGGATGAGCTGGAATCGCTCGCAAGACGGTCGAAGATTGACTTTACGCAAATAAGAGCGAGCAGCCACCCGTCGCAACATCCAACAGATGATGCTGGTGTGTCCAATTCTCGTTTTTGAAAGCAACACCGGTTAGGCTGGGAATTTCGTATCCGCACGAGGTATGAAAATGTGGCTCCGCATGCATGGATGCCCGTGAATTCTCATGGGCGAATAAAAGACGATGCGGATGTGCTGAGGAAGTTGGAGCTCGCGGAGGCGGGGGAGTGACGATTCAGGCGTATTGAAAACACGCAACTCAAGCGAGCCTTCGCGCCGCTTCGCGGATCCTTAACATCGGGGAACAACGATACCTTGCGAACTGCGTCTCCGCAGCGCAATACCCAGTGCAGCACGCCATAGAAATGATCGGTACGCCGCAGTACCGAGTCCCCTGCCTTGGCTCTTACTGCTGCCAATCAGGAACAATTCCATTTCCTCTGGATTCCTGGCCGACGATACCCTTGAAATTGAAACCCAGTCAAGCGCGGGCTCTCACGGATAATGGGTCGCAAGTTCGGCTAGTGCGGATTGGCGCCTGCCTGCTGAGTGGAGCTTTCCAGCATTTTTTCCAGTCGGTCCAACTGATCCTGGAGTCCGCTCAGCTTGGCCCGTTCCAGTCGGAGTTGGTCCTCAGCTTCCATTTGTCTCGTTTGTCTTTGCTGTTCTTCATTCTCCAACGAAGTCAGATTCGCCTTAAGCCGGGGAAGCAAATCCTCGATCTGTTTTCGCTCACCTGGAGAGTTCTCGGCGTGGCTTATGAAATCTTCGTGCTGCTTAATGTCGGACGTTACCCTAACCCGAGCGGGTTGAATCTCGGTGAGTCTTGCGCGGGCGTCATCGAGTCTTTGCAGTGCGCGTGCGACGACTACTTCCTGGCCCTGCAATCGATAGAGAAGAATTTGTGCTCTTTGCGCCGCCAGTGTGGTGGTCTGCAAATCGTGGCGCAGTTGCCGGACCTCCGCCAGCAGGGCTTGTAAAGTTTGTGAATCATTTGGTACGGATTGACCTAAAACAGGCGATGAAATGAGCAAGGCACCCAAGACCAATAGGCAAGAGCGATGCATGAAGAGCCTCCCAATGAATTCTATCTCCAAGTCTTTGATATTTATCGCTCAAGGCCCAATTTGCGACAACCAATCCGGACGCAGCTCGACGAAGTTGTACACTGCAGGTATGGCTGAGGCTGTCATCCTGGAACGAACCGCCGTCGTGCGCCGTGGGCGAAGGCTCGAGTATTTCACCATCGCCTGGAACAGTCTCGAAGGAATCGTTGCAGTTGTCGCGGGAATACTTGCGGGCAGCATATCTCTAGTCGGGTTTGGAGTGGACAGCTTTATCGAAGTCACGTCGGGAGCTACGCTGCTGTTATGCCACTCCTCTCTCGCGCAAAACGTGGCGTGGGAGCACACCTAAGAAGCGCGGCGATGAACGCGGACGCAAAGCCGACAGAGTGTTGCACTTATCTATCGGCTATTCTGCTCGGTGGTTTACCTTTGAGTGTGGTCTCTGACCTGTGGTGGGCGGACCCCGTGGCTGCTCTTACCATGGTTCCGATCATTGCGAACGAGGGTATTGAAGGGTTGAAAGGCCGAGGCTGTGACGATTGCTGCGCCGGAGATCGAAAGGCATGAACCAGTCGTAAAGGTGCTCGCGGCCAGCGCGACGACACTCACCTTAGCTCTTTGGATAAGTCGAATTAACGGGCATGTGGTTTTCCAGCCGACACCCTCCACTCGCGTTGGACGCGAGTGGAACATGGACACCGCAAACTATTCGTAATCCATTGATTACAAAGTAGTTAAGACTTTGGAGGCGGGGGGAGTCGAACCCCCGTCCGAAAAGCGCTACGAACCGAAGCCTACATGCTTAGCTCAATTCCATTTGGTTCGCCCGCCACGCTCAGAATGAGCAAGAAACGCAGCCGGCTAGTCCGATGGTTCTCGCCCGAGCCTTACGGACCGAAAGGCTCAGGCCAGCTCACTGTGTGACGCCCCTGACCGGGCCCATGAGCGAAGCCCGGGGAAGCGTGCGCTTAATTAATTAAGCAGCAAGTGCCAAGTTGTTGTTGGCATTTCTAGTTTCCACCAAGTTACGGGCAGGTGGGTCCCGGCATGCCTTCGGGCCGCGACAGCTTCCGTCGAAACCGTGTCG
>WNFS01002767.1_pt1 | contig 31101 bp, 30 predicted proteins | sample 5400141 | NCBI WGS metagenome assembly WNFS01 (sample SAMN13153358, study PRJNA577476) | soil metagenome | isolation source: 60 cm saprolite under Madrone tree | place: USA:California | collected 2016-06-14
CCTTCCCTGGGATCGGATGGATTCACCATCACGAGCGAGACTTTCAGCAGGGTCAGCTGACGGCGGATGTCGGCCGGAAGTTCGAGCTTGTCGAACTTCACGGCTTCCTTTGCGTATTTCGCGACGGCGTCGATGTAGACCTGGCTCGCTTTTGCCGTGAGAGCCTGCGTGTCGTCGGTGATATAGGTGTTTGCAACCCAGTCGGCCTGTGAGGCTTCGGTGCCCAGCTTCAAAAGAGTTTGATTCGCCCCGTCGATGAACTTCTTCGCATCGTCGGCGGTCACCGATCCGCTGCTGCTCGAGCCGCCGCCGGCGCAGCCGGAAAGAGAAACGATCAAAAGTAATGCCAGTGCACGCATCATAGGCTTCGTCAAGACCTCCTCGATGAAGACAAAATTATGAGTTAAGCTTTTGAGGTTTGTCACTAACTAGGAGGATACATGAAACGCAAAGGTTCGGCAGTGTGGAACGGCGGACTCAAAGATGGCAAAGGCACGGTTTCAACTGATAGCGGCGTGCTGTCGAATGTGGCTTATTCGTTCTCGAAGCGCTTTGAAGAGGAGAAAGGAACCAATCCCGAGGAATTGATCGCTGCGGCACATGCGAGCTGCTTTGCGATGGCGACTTCGGCCCAACTGGATGGCGTGGGGATCAAGGCGCAAAGTATTGCGGCGACCGCGACCGTGGCACTGGAGAAGGTCGGCGATGGCTTCGCCGTTACAACGAGTCACCTGGACGTGACGATCAAGGCGCCCGGCGCGGATAAGGCCAAAGTTCAGACAGCGGTGGAGAATGCGAAGGCCGGATGCCCGATTTCGAAGCTGTTGAATGCCAAGATTTCGATGGAGGCGAAGATAGAAGTCTAAGCCCTACTGTAGCGGCGCTCTGTGAGCGCCGGTAATACCGGCGGTCATAGACCGCCGCTACAGTTCAGTTCTTTTTCAAACATCCGCGTATTGCGACAAGCTGCTCGAGAAGAGCCGGCAGTAGCGAAAGCTTCAGCGCGTTGGGACCATCCGACAAAGCCTTTGCGGGATTCTCGTGCACTTCCATGAACAGGCCGTCCACCCCGGCAGCCACGCCCGCCCGGGCCAGATGAGGAATGTATTCGGGCTGCCCGCCGGAGCTCTGACCCTGTCCGCCGGGAAGCTGGAGGCTATGGGTCACGTCGAAGACAACCGGAACGCCGAAGCCTTGCATGATGGGAAAGCTCCGGAAATCGACCACGAGATTGTTGTAACCGAACGAAGCGCCCCGCTCGGTGAGGAGAATACGTTCGTTGCCCGCCTCACGGCTCTTGTCGACGACGTTTTTCATTTCCCAGGGTGCCAGGAACTGGCCTTTCTTCACATTCACGATCTTTCCCGTGCGAGCGGCGGCAAGAATGAGATCCGTCTGGCGAGACAGGAACGCGGGAATCTGAAGAATGTCCAGGACCTTGGCCGCCGGTTCCGCCTGAGAGGGATCATGCACGTCGGAGAGAATCGGAACCCCGACCTTTTCCCGGACCTCTCGAAGCACAGCCAGGCCTTCGTCCAGGCCAGGACCGCGAAACGACTTTATAGAGGTCCGGTTTGCCTTGTCGTAAGAGGCTTTGAAGACGAAGGGCACCTTATACGTCGACGTGATCTTCTTCAGCTCGGAAGCCATGAAGAGCACGTGATCGCGGCTCTCGATGACGCAAGGGCCGGCGATGAGAAAGAGGCCGCTGGAAAGATCAACCCCGATGTCGGGAATGGAATACTTCATCACTGTCCTCAGGCGACCGGTTCTTGCAGGACGCACGAATGAAGGATGCGAAGAGCGGGTGCGGCATCAACGGCTTCGACTTGAACTCCGGGTGGAACTGGCAACCCAGGAACCACGGATGATCCGCAATTTCCACGATCTCGACGAAGTTCTTGTCCGGAGAAACACCCGAAATGATCAAGCCGTGCTCGGTCAGAATCTTCTCGAACTGCCGATTGAATTCGTAGCGATGCCGGTGGCGCTCGGAAATCACCGGAGCGTTGTAGATGCGGTTGGCGAGCGATCCCTCCTTGAGATCGGCCGGGTAGGCGCCCAGACGCATGGTCCCGCCGATGGTGTCCACGCCAAGCAGGTCGCGCAACTTATAAATGACCGGGTACGGCGTATTCGCGTCGAACTCGGTGCTGTTGGCATTCCGCAGTCCGCAGACGTTCTGCGCATACTCGATGACGGCGCATTGCATCCCGAGACAAATCCCGAAATAAGGGACTTTTTCTTCGCGGGCGTACTGGATGGCGCGGATCATTCCGGGAATGCCGCGCTTTCCGAATCCGCCGGGGACGAGAATGCCGTCGAATTCCCGAAGCCTGGCCGGTTCGCGGCCATCTTCCAGGCTTTCGGCTTCGATCCAGTGAATCTTCGTCCGCAGATTGTGAACGAGTCCGCCATGGATCAACGCTTCGCGAAGGCTTTTGTAGGCGTCCTCCAACTCGACGTACTTCCCAACCACTCCAATGGAAACCTCGTCCAACGGGTTGTGCACGCGTTTCATCAGGGCTTCCCAGTCCTGCATGCGGCGCTCACTCCTGGGGAGATGAAGCAGCTTGACGATTTCATCGTCGAGACCTTCCGCGGCCAGTACGAGAGGCACTTCATAGACATTGGCCAGGTCTTTCGCCGTGATGACGGCCTTCTCGGACACGTTGCAGAACAGCGCGATCTTCGATTTCATCTCCTGTGAGAGAAACCGGTCGGCCCGGCAAAGCAGGATGTCCGCCTGGATTCCGATCTCCAGCAACTCCTTCACACTATGTTGAGTCGGTTTGGTCTTCAGCTCTCCGGCTGTCTGAATAAAAGGCACGAGGGTGAGGTGGATGAACAGGGAATTTTCCCGGCCGACATCCTGGCGCATTTGCCGGATGGCCTCCAGGAATGGAAGGGACTCGATGTCGCCCACCGTGCCGCCTATTTCGACAATGGTGACGTCCACGTTCTCGGCCACACGGTGAATGGCGGCCTTGATCTCGTTCGTGACGTGCGGAATCACTTGAACGGTCTTGCCGAGGTAATCGCCACGCCTTTCCTTCTGGATGATGGTCTCGTAGAGGCGCCCGGTGGTGAGGTTGTTTTTGCGGCTCAATTCAGCGTGGGTATAGCGTTCGTAGTGACCGAGGTCGAGGTCGGTTTCCGCGCCGTCATCGGTGACGTACACCTCACCGTGCTGGTACGGGCTCATGGTTCCCGGATCGACATTGAGATAAGGATCAAACTTCAGCAGGTTGACAGTAAACCCGCGGCTTTCCAGCAGGCATCCGATCGAAGCGGACGCCAATCCCTTGCCCAGGGATGAAACAACACCACCAGTAACGAAGATGAATTTCTTATCCATTTTCTTTATTGAGGGCTCCGAATTAACCTAAATCTTTCGAGGTCGGCGGGTGTGTCGATTCCCCAGGATTCACTCTCGACCTCAACAACACGAATGCGATATCCGTGCTCCAGGGCTCTTAACTGCTCCAGCCGTTCGGCCATTTCCAACGGCGCCGGCTCGAGTTTCGTGAACTTTTTCAGAAAACCTACACGATAAACATACAAACCGAGATGGAGAGAACAGGTCCCTCCCCATGGAATTTTCGATCGAGAAAAGTAAAGGGCAAGGCCGTTCCGGTCCGTAACGACCTTTACGCGATTCGGGTCGGCGGCGTCCGCCGGATCCAGCCGGGTCATGAGGGTCACAATCTCGGCGTCTCCCAGGCAGGCGGCACTTATTGCCTTGTCGATCACTTCCGGCTCGACCATGGGCTCATCGCCTTGAACATTGACGACCAGCGTGTCCGGATCGAGGCCCTGGCTGGCAGCGGCTTCCGCCAGACGATCAGTGCCACTCTGATGGTCATTCCGGGTCATGATGGCGGTCGCACCGAACCGCCGGACGGCTTCGGCGATCCTCAGGTCGTCGGTTGCGACGATGATCCGATGGACCAAAGACGCCTGTTCGACCCGTCGATATACGTGCTCTATCAGGGGTTTTCCGTCAATCTCGACAAGGGGTTTACCGGGGAAACGAGTGGAATTGAACCGGGCGGGGATGATCGCGATGGCAACATCAAACTTCATCAAATACCGCAATTAATCTTAGCACGGGGGTCCGGGACAGGGCAGGTCCCTTTGGTAGAAAACTTGCTTTGCAACCGATGGAGACTTTATGAAATTTGGGGGCACGATCCGGGTTGCAATCCGCCAGAACACGTACATATAATGGCGCTACTCGGAACGGAATACCGGATAAGGCCCCGTAAGGAGAAAGGGCATGACTCGGAAAAAGAGCATCAACATTGCTATTGTCTGTGTCGTGATTGCACTTCCGGCTGTGTTGGCAGCGTACATCACGCAGAGCCAAAAAGCGCAAGATGCTCCAGCCGTGAAGTCTCAAACTCCCCCGCAAAACCAAACCCTTAAGGTTGATGTAGATCTGGTGCAGGTTACGGCCACGGTTACCGACGTGCAGAACCGGTACGTCACGGGCCTCGAACAGGAACATTTTCAGATCTGGGAAGACAAGCTGGAACAGAAGATTGAGCACTTCTCCGCCGAAGACGTTCCGATAAGCCTCGGCGTCATCTTCGACACCAGCGGCAGCATGAAGGACAAGATCTCCACTGCGCGCGACGCGGCTGTAACTTTTTTGAAGACCGGTAATCCGGAAGATGAGTATTTTCTCGTCGAATTCGCCAACCGCCCGCAAGTCGCTGAAGATTTCACCACGGATGTCACCCGGCTTCAGAACAAGCTGATCTTCACCCCCGCCAAGGGCATGACCGCGATGTACGACTCCGTATATCTGGGACTCGAGAAACTAAAAGAAGGTAATAATCCGAAAAAAGCCCTCCTTCTGATTACCGACGGCGAAGATAACCGCAGCCGCTATACGTTCTCGAACGTCAAAGATTTCGTCAAAGAACAGGATGTGCAGATCTATGGAATCGGCATTGTGGACGACTGGAGTTCGAACCTGGGCGCGGGTCACACCGGCCGGGCCATGGTCGAGGAATTGTCGGATCTGACGGGCGGACGAGCATTCTTCCCGGATTCGGTTTACGAACTGGAAGACATCTGCACGAAGATTGCGGTAGAGCTGAAGAACCAGTACATCATCGGTTACAAGTCGACCAACGAGGCTAAAGACGGCAAGTGGCGCAAGCTTCGATTGAAGGTCAACCCTCCGAAGGGTCTGCCCCGCCTGAGCGTGCGAGCGAAGTCCGGATACTATGCGCCGCAGGCGGAAAACGCCGCAGCGCGTAAGAATTAAGAGTCGCAGTGGGGTCTATCCCCCGTTTCAAACCAATGTTGCGTACATCTATTTTCGCCCTGGCCGTTTTTCTTTTTTCCTTCGTTCTCCTGGCGCAGGAAACACAGAACCGCGAGCCGCTGCAAAAGCAGAACAAGCAAGACAAGGATTACGTCCTTAGCGTGGACGTTGATGAAGTCGTGCTCTCCGTTGCCGTCATGGACAAAGAAGGCCGGCCGGTTGACGGATTGAGCAAGGATCAGTTCACTATCTTCGAAGACAATACCCAGCAGCAGATCAAGGTCTTCAAACACGAGGACATTCCGCTCAGCCTCGGTCTCGTCATCGATAACAGCGGCAGCATGCGCAACAAGCGCGAACGCGTGAACAGCGCTGCGCTCGCGTTCGTGCGGGAAAGCAATCCCGAAGACGAGACGTTCATCGTGAATTTCGACGATTCGGCCTACCTCGAGCAGGATTTCACGGGAAGCATCGGTGACCTTATCGATGCGCTCGACAATCTCGATACTCGAGGCGAAACCGCGCTGTACGATGCCGTGTACCTTTCCGCCGACCACGTCAAGAGCGGGAAAAAGGACAAGAAAGCGGTCCTGCTGATCACCGACGGCGAAGACAACGTCAGCAAATATGGTTTTAACAAGGTTGTCGAAACGCTGAAGCAATCCAAAGTGACGCTTTACGCTGTCGGATTGCTCGAAGACAACGATCAACGCGGCGGTCTGTTCAAAAAGCCTCCTTCAAAGAAGGCCAGGGAAGCTCTTCAGAAATTTGCGGATATCACGGGAGGACAGGCGTACTTTCCCAAGTCTCTGGAGGAAGTGGAAGAGCTGGCGAAGAACATCGCCCACGAGATTCGCAACCACTACACCATCAGCTATACACCGACCAACAAGAAGCTCGACGGAACGTGGCGCGCCATCCAGGTTAAAGTCAATCCGCCCAGGAAGGTGTCCAAGGTGACGGTACTTGCCAGGGAAGGTTATTTCGCGCCCCGCTCTCAGCCGGTCTCCAGTAACCGATAGATTAGCCGCCAATTACGCGAATTACACCAATGATCGATTGGTGTAATTCGCGTAATTCGCGGCTGGAATTGCTATACTGACGTCTCATCTATATGGATTTTCATCATAAAGAAATACTCAAACGGTACGCCCGGATGGCCACTGGACGACCGTTCGCGCCAATCCTTCTCAATATCCTGATCACGTCCGTGTGCGACATGCGCTGCGTCCACTGCTTCTTCACGGACCAACTGGACGACAAAGAGCGCAAGAAACTCCAGATGACCACTAGGAATCTGGAGCGCATCAGCGAAACCCTGGGCGCCAATCTCGGCGTACTAATCATCGCGGGCGGCGAACCCTTTACCCGCAAAGACCTGCCGGAAATCGCGCGGGCCTTCCGCAGGAACAACAAGCTGGAATCGATCTATCTGATGTCGAATGGACAGATTCAGCAGCGCATCATCCCGGATGTGTCGCGAATTCTGAACGAGTGTCCCGGTCTCAACGTCACGGTGGCCCTGGGCATCGACGGCATGAAGGAAGATCATGAAGCGATCCGCCAGAAGCCCGGAAGCTGGGACATCGCTATCGATACCGCGCGAAAGCTGCAACAGATCAAGAAGGAACATCCGCAGCTCGACATCCAGACCTGCACGTGCTTCATGAACAGCAACCAGGACCGGATCTTCGAGTGGTACGACTTTCTCAAGCACGACCTGAAGCCGGACAAGGTGAACTTCAACTACATCCGTCCGCCGTCAGCGCACCCGAAAGAGTTGTTCATCGACAAGGCGCGGTACGACAAGCTCATGCACACCCTCGGCGACGATTCGCGTCATGCGGCGATCAAGAACAACTACGCCGGCGACGCCGGGTTCTTCAAAGCGGCCGTCGATGTTTACATGCATGAGCTGATCGCGAAGACGGCTATGGAAGGACGTCCGCAGCTTCAGTGCTGGGCCGGAACGGCAGGAGCCGTGATCTACGACGAAGGCACGGTTTCGAGCTGCGAGATCCTGAACTCGGTGGCAAACCTGCGCGAATACGACTGGGATTTCTCGAAGCTGTGGTACTCGCCCGCCATGGAAGGACGCCGCGAACAAGTGGCCAATGGATGTTTCTGCACGCACGAAAGCAACTGCTATTACCCGTCGCTTCCTTTCAACCCCACGCATCTGATGGAAATCAAGAAAGTCGAACGCGAGATGAAAGCCAGCAGGAACCTGCTGGACCGCAGTGGGCCATCCGTGGCACCGTTCAACCCATCCGTGCGAACGGTCTGAGTTGTGATCCAGCCGCTGGTCGCCTGGTTTCAGGAAAGCCAGCGGCCTCTGCCCTGGCGCGTTTCCTATGATCCGTATCACGTATGGGTTTCGGAGGTCATGCTCCAGCAGACCCAGGTAGAGACGGCGCTTCCCTATTACGAGCGCTTCATCCAGGAATTTCCCACCATTGAAGCCCTGGCTGCGGCCGACGAGCAGCGCGTTTTGACCTTGTGGGCCGGACTCGGCTATTACCGCCGCGCGAAGAACCTGATGGCGGCTGCGCGGGAGGTGGTGGAGAAGCACAACGGCAGGGTCCCGCCGGACTACGACGCCCTCATCGCACTCCCTGGAATCGGCCAGTACATGGCCGGAGCAATTCTAAGCATTGCCTTCAATAAGGCCTATCCGGTCGTGGATGGAAATGTCCGGCGCGTCCTATCGCGCGTTTACGGATGGAAGGACGAAAACCCAAGGGCCCTGTGGGATGCGGCTGCACGCCTGGCGCATGGGGCTGAGCCGCGGTTCGTGAATCAGGCCCTGATGGAGCTGGGCGCCAGAGTCTGTTCGTTCAAGTCACCGCGCTGCCTGATTTGCCCGATTCAATCCTCGTGCATCGCGTTCCGAGTAGGACTGCAGGACCAGATTCCCCCCGTGAAGAAGCGGCCCGCGACCGTGCATGTGCATCTCTTTGCAGTCGTCCATAAGAAAGCCGACCGGTACCTGATGAAGCCCGCTGAGGGTATGTGGGAATTCCCGATGTTTCAGGAACTGCCGCAAGGGGCATTCAAGAAGATCGGCGCCTGCCGCCATACGATCACGCACCATCGTCTTGATGTGAGCGTTTATGAAGGAGCCCTGGAAGAGGCTGACTATGTGTGGAAGGACGTGTCGGCAGTTCCGATCTCTTCACTCACCCGCAAAATCTGGGAAGAGTCTGAGCCGCAGATTGCGCGGATTACGCGGATGGGTCGCTAGGTTACAACTTCCGCGTAATCCGCGCAATCCGCGGCCAAAAATGTGTCCATTAGCGGATCTTCGCGAAGATTCTCGATTCCGGTTTAGCTTTCCGTATCGCATCACAGACGACAATCGATGGCGTGCTTGCCGGGAAGCCGGTCATTTCGGTAACCATTTCGCTGTTGTCGCGATACTGAACGGCCCAAACGCCGCGGTCCCAATCGATGAATACCAGAATTTTTGTTTTCATGGTTTGTGTCCCCTTAGTCGCCTTTCTGGTGACTGAATTAAGCAATAAGCATGCCGGGCCGGCCAGTGCGAAGTGCCGTCCCAGGAAAGTTGAAAACCATAAATAAACATTGGGGTTATCGTTTATTGGACTGTCTAGAGGCTCTATCCAAAACGCGGGCTTTTGCTTCAAAATGGATAAAGGGCTATCCGATTTGTAACGACGCCAATGACAGTACAGAACATCGTCAAGTGGATGCTCGACAACAGAGCAAAGGTTCTGCGTTATACCTATTTCCTACAGGTATTCGTCGGCATGTTCCTCATGCTCTTCGGCTACTACACCGGCCGAGTGCATTTTGACCTCATACGAGGAGGGGCCCGGGCGGCGGGGAAGATCGTCGATTACAAAGAGGAACGGTTCGCGCGTACAGGTACAGACCAAAGTCCCTTCAATACCGCTTTCATGCCGATCGTGGAATTCCCGGCGGGAGATCGAGTCATCCGATTTCAAGACTGGATGGGGTCCAGCGTTGCGGCAGAATTGAACAATACCGTGACGGTTCTTTACGATCCTGCCGATCCGTCCGCGGCAATGATCGATCGACGTGTTTGGAATTGGCTCCCCTGGGCTCCTGTTTTCGCGGTGGGTTTCTTCCTGACGGTGATCGGGATCAAGAACCTATCGAAGTAAATCCTTCAGTTGAGCTTGGTTCCACCTGAGAACTGAAAATTACTGTAGCGGCGGTCTATGACCGCCGACTATTCCGCATGTTGTTGAACTGTCGGCGGTCACAGACCGCCGCTACAGTAATTTTCAGTTCTCAGATGAACTCATGCGCGTTATACAGTATGCCCCTGAAGGGAGGCGTGTCATGTCGAAGGCGTATCAACTTGGATGGATGGCGTTATGGGGCATCGTGGTGTTCCTGGCCGCGGTCGTGGTGCCCTTCGCTCAAGGACCGGCTGACAATCCGTACCGCCCGGTCAAGGGACTGGCAGATGGAGGCGGCCCGAGCGTTCCGGGAGGTGAATGGGCAAAGCTTCCAGGCGGGAGAGAGATGGGACCGCCGGCCTCGGTTCACGTTGACGTTGACGGGGAGAGCATCTGGGCCTTTATCCGATGTGACGAGACCAGCCCCGTGCCGGCTGCAAGGGGCGGACGGTTCGGTCTCGACTGTATGTATCCCGACGGTCGACTCAAACCGCACGACACGATTTACAAGTTCGACCCGAAGGGAAACGTCGTCAAGAGCTTTGGCGCCCAGATGTTTATCTGGCCTCACGGGATGTATGTGGACCGGGACGGCAATGTCTGGGTTACCGATGCGGCGGCCGAAGACGCCGTGGCAACGGCGGCCAAAGCGGGCGTAAAGGCCGGGCACATTGTCCGCAAGTTCAGCCCGGATGGAAAAGTCTTGATGACGCTCGGCGAACCGGGAGTTGCGGGAAACGATGAGTACCATTTCCGGTCCCCTGCGGGCGTCGTGACGGCGCCCAATGGAGATATCTTTGTCGCGGATGGCCATGGCTCGAACAACCGCATTGTCAAGTACTCGAAGGATGGAAAGTTCATCAAGGCCTGGGGAAAGACCGGATACGCGCCGGGCGAATTCCGGACAGCGCACTGCATCGGCATGGACAAAAGAGGCCGGTTGTTCGTGTGCGATCGGTCAAATACCCGGATCCAGATTTTCGACCAGGAGGGTAAGCACCTGGCGACATGGCACCAGTTCGGGATGCCGAGCGGGCTCGCCTTCTCCGTAAATGACGAAGACCTGATCTATGTGTTCGACTCGGAGTCGGACAATATCGACAATCCGGGTTTTGATCAGGGCATTCGGATCGGGGACGCCCTGAATGGTTGGGTGAAATACTTCATCCTGGATCAGGGCGGTAACCCGCGCACGCAAACGGGCAGCGGGGCGGAGTTCGGTACTGTGGATAAATACGGCAATGTGTTCGGAGGAGAGCCCCGCCCACGGATCCTTCGGAAGTACGTTAAAGTCAGGTGAGCGCCCCAGAGGAATTGTTGGTAAGGAATTGTCATATGCCACATCGCATCGCGAAGCCGATTGGAATTGTTTTGATGATCCTGTTGCTCTCGGCCGCCGCCTTCACGCAGCAGGGCGCCCGCGGTCGTGGTGCGCCGCCTCCCGGGCCTCCTCACGACACGCACGATTTGTCCGGCATCTGGCTGGGCCGCGCGGCTGGAGCGCTCAACAACCCGCCGCCCTCTTTCACGCCGGCCGGCAAGGCCGCTTTCGACGCCAACAAGCCTTCGTTCGGCCCGCGCGCCGTCGCGCCGGCGTTCGGGAACGATCCGCTCGGAGGCGCCAACCCGCCGGGGATCCCGCGCGCTCTCATCAGCCATGCCACCAAGCTCCAGTTCATCCAACTTCCAGACAAGATGGTGCAATTGGTGGAGTGGAATCGTGTGTGGCGCGAGATCTGGACGAATGGACGGCGGCTTCCCGCAGATCCGGACCTTGCATGGTACGGCTATTCGACCGGCAGGTGGGAAGGCAATGAGTTCGTCGTCGATACGATCGGCCTCGATCCGCGGGCCTGGGTCGATGAGGAAGGGACGCCCAGGAGCGACGCCGCGCGCGTCCAGGAGCGGTACCATCGCATCGATCGCGACAATCTCGAACTGACCATCATCGTCACCGATCCAAAGATGTATACGAAGCCGATCGGCACCGGCGTCAAGTTCATGTGGCGGCTTCAGCCGGACACGCCGACCGGGAATTTCATCGAAGACATTTTCGCTCCGATGGACGAAGAGTCGTTCAACAAGCGCGTGCGGAATCCTGCAGGAGGGGTCCGCTGAATACATGAGGAGAGCAAAATGAAATTTACACGACCACGGTTTTCCGTTCTGATACTCGGGCTGCTCGTTCTCGCAAACTCCGTTCTTGCACATCACGGGACGAATATTTCCTACGACCATAACAAGCCGACCACGCTGAACGGGACTGTGACGGAGTTCGTGTGGAGCAATCCGCATTGCCAGCTCTATTTCGACGTCAAGGACGCCAACGGTAAGGTCACCAATTGGGCTGGCGAATTGAACAGTCCAAGCGTTCTGGGCAGGCAAGGATGGACCAAACGGCAATTCAAGTCCGGTGACCAGATCAAGATTACGGTGTTTCCGTCCAAGGCAGGCACGCCTGTCGGGGTGGTGGACAGGACGCATGCGATCCTGGCCAACGGCAAAGAAGTCGTGGCGGCTGTTGAGAGAAACGTGGATTGAAACTGTAGCGGCGGTCATAGACCGCCGGCGATCTCGCAATTCTGGATCGCCGGCGGTCATAGACCGCCGCTACAGTTGTGGTTCCTACTTACCTATGTAGTGCTGCGCATCCCTATCCAGACAGATGAACTCGATAAGCTCGGTGTCGAGCATCAGACTCTGCTTCACCTTGACGGTCCACGGCCGGGTATAGGCTTTCGTATCATCCACCGTGACATCGATTTCCAGATTGCCATAGTTGGTTCGGCGGAACCGTTCCGTTACTTTCGCGGCCTCGGTCAGCGGATTGCCGTTTATATCGAGCCAGCCGTCCTCAATGAAACCGGTGGTCTCCACGATGAGGGTATCGCCTTCCCACTTTCCAACCGAGTAGCCATACCACCAGGGTTGCGGGCTGTCATTGGGCAAAGGCCGCCCGTCGGTGAATATCTGCCGAAGACCGAAGTTCGCTTCGTAAATAATAACGAGCAATCCTGGGGTCTGGACGATCTTGCGAGGTTCAGGGTGATTGTGAAACTGCATGAGGCCCATCGGCAGGCAGTGCGCGTCCGGATTGTCTTTGCTGTTTTCCGCCATGCGGTTCTTTACGAGGTCTGCGGCCCACGGTCGTAACGGCAGACCATCCTTGAATCCCGAGCCGCTGTCCCGGAACGATGCAGGAGCGATCTCGTCGAGGGAAGCCTTCGGAGGCGGAGGCGGCGTCGGTGTTGCGTCCGCAGTTGGTCCGCCGCCGAGAAAGCTGGCGGGAGTCTGCTGGTCCGCAGGAGCCCGAACAATCTGCCAGATTCCCGAAAGATCCGGCTTGCCGTCCGGTGTTCGCGGCGCCGGCCCTTCCAGGTTGGGTTGACCGTTGGGCAACCTGGGGACTCGAGGCGTGGGGTAAGGCGCCCACTGTGCCAGGAGCGACGGAGCGAGCGTGGCGAGCAGAGCGATCAAAAAAGCGGCAATTATGAATCTCTTCACTTCAGCCTCCCGATCTGGTAGTGATTCAGTTTTGAATGAACGCGGGCTAAAGCCCGCGACTGCATTCAGACCGAACGTTGATCCCTAAATGTAGTCGCGGGCTTTAGCCCGCGTTCTACAGCCCCGCCATGAACTCGCGGATGCGATTGAGGCCTTTGTCCAGGAGTTCCATCGAGGTGGCGTAGGATATTCGAACGTGGTCAGTCGTGCCGAATGCTTCGCCGGGCGTAACCGCCACGTGAGCCTTTTCAAGGAGCCTCGCAGAGAAGTCCACGCTGTCGCGGATACCCCCGCGCCCGAAGGCAGCTGACAATCTCGGGCATGGCCAGGACATAGCCGATCCGCCAGCCCGTCATCGCATATGTCTTCGAAACGGACCCCGCAATGATGACGTGGCTCTTCAGCTCCTGATGCCCGGCGATCGAAAACGGCTTTCGCCCATCATAGAGAAAGTGGGAGTAACACTCGTCGGAAAGCAGGTAGATATCGCGATCCCGGCACAGCTTTCCAATCCGCCCGAATTCCTCGTCGTCCAGCACGGCGCCACTTGGATTATTCGGCGAATTCACCACGACCATCCGGGTGCGCGGCGTGAGCGAACGTTCGAGCAGGTCCGCGGTAAGCCGAAACCCCTCGGATTCCCTCGTATGCACAAACACCGGATTTGCATTCACGAATCGCGCGATGTCCGCAAAAGTCACCCAGTACGGGGTTGGGATGACGACGTCCTCGCCCTCATCCACTACCGACGAAAACACGTTGAAAAGAGCGTGTTTGCCGCCGAAGTTCACGATGCATTCCGGCAGGTCGTACTTCGAACCGAAGTCGCGGGCATGCTTCTCTACGATCGCTTTCTTGAGCTCCTTAATGCCGCCGATGGCCGTGTACTTCGTGAAGAGACCCTGCTCGCGGAGTTTGAGCGCGGCTTCCATCACCGCCATTGTCTTCGATACCGAAATACGAGAGATCCTGTTTGCCAATTTCATTTCTTGAACCTTTGCTTTAGCCGTTTCTCGACGAGCTCGGGAACCAGCCCGGACACGGAGCCGCCCAGCTCGGCAATTTCCTTCACGAGACGCGAGCTCAGATACGAGTAGTGTTCAGCCGGCGTCATGAAAACAGTTTCGATTTCCGGTGCCAGCCGCCGGTTCATGAGAGCCATCTGGAATTCATATTCGTAGTCTGAGATCGCGCGAATTCCCCGAACGATGACCTGGGCCTTTTTCTGTTTTGCATAGTCCACCAGGAGGCCTTCAAAGACATCGATCTCAACGTTTGGAAAGCGCGGCTCCAAAATGTCATGCATGAGCTCGGTGCGTTCCTTGATGGTGAAGAGTGCCGCCTTTTGCGGATTGGTGAGGATCGCGACGATGACTTTGTCGAAAAGCCGCGTGCTGCGCTCGATGATATCGACGTGACCGAAGGTCAGGGGATCGAAAGATCCGGGATAGATTGCTGTTGTCACATGTTCTCCGGCCTATAGAATGCCAGTGAGGCGTCACCTTGCACAAGCGATCGAGTTTTTCGGAGGGCTCCGGAGGAGTCCGGAAGGTCCTTGCGCCTGGAATGCTCCAGGATCAGCAGGCCGCTGCCGGAGAACTTGCGGAGACAGGCCTGATATAGATCATCGCGGTCGTAAGGAGGGTCGACAAACGCGATGTCGAATTGAATGCCGTCGCGCGCGCAGATGTCGAGGGCTTTTGGGAGATCCATTTCGAGGATCTTGTAGCCGTCCCCGATGCCCAGGGATTCCAGGTTCTCTCGAATGATGCGGCAGGCCTTTCGGGATTGCTCCACGAAAACGACGTGGGCAGCGCCCCGGCTGAGGGCCTCGATTCCGATGCCTCCCATGCCTGCGCAGCCGTCGAGGAAGGTCGTCCCTTCCACGCTTGCCCCGAGAATGTTGAACAGTGTCTCCTTGAGCTTGTCGCTGGTGGGCCTGATCCCCGAGGGCGGGGTGGACTTAAGGCGGCGGCTTTTGAATCGGCCTGAGATTATGCGCATGTTTCGCTCGGGTCATCCAAAATCACTGATCACTGATGGCCAATGTCCAATGACTAATGAAGTTGAGGATTCAGAAATAGACGGATTTCTAATGCTCATTTTTCAATCCTCAATTTCATTAGTCATTGGACATTGGCCATCAGTGATTTGTTACCCCACAGTCACAAACTTCGTCCGGGCAGACAGCGCCTCAATGAGCCTCTCCCGTTCCTCGGTGCGGTTCGCCCAGCGTTGCGCTTCTTTTTGCGCCAGCGACAACAGCTCGCTGTCCGTCACTAAATTCGCCACCCGGAACTCGGGGATCCCCGACTGCCGCGTGCCCGCCACCTCGCCCGGACCGCGGAGGTTGAGATCCACCTCCGCCAGTCGGAAACCGTCCGTTGTCGCCGTCATCGCCTGTATCCGCTGCCGGGCGACGTCATTCAACCGGCCGGGTGTCATCAGAATGCAGAGCGAAGAATGGGCTCCACGGCCAACCCGGCCGCGGAGCTGATGAAGCTGCGCCAATCCGAATCTTTCAGCATGTTCAACCAGCATTAAGGTCGCGTTGGCGACATCCACGCCGACCTCAATCACTGTCGTCGATACCAGGAGATCGATCTCGCCCGCTGCAAAAGCCCGCATGATGGTTTCCTTGTCGTCGCTCTTCAGCCGGCCATGCAGAAGTGCGACCCGCCGTCCTTTGAACACCTCTGAGAGCCTCTTGAAGCCCTCGGTTGCGGACTTCAGATCCAGCTTCTCCGACTCCTCGATGACCGGATACACCACGTATGCCTGCCTGCCCTGCTCGAGCTCCGCTGCGATCATCCGATGCACGCGCCCGGCGTCGCGCTCCGTTACGTGAACTGTGCGAATCGGCGTTCTTCCCGGCGGCATCTGATCGATCACAGACAGATCGAGGTCCCCATACAACGTCATCGCCAGCGTCCGGGGAATCGGAGTGGCGGTCATGACCAGGGTGTTGGGATTCTCGCCCTTCGCCATGAGCTGCAATCGCTGCACGACTCCAAACCGATGCTGCTCGTCCACAATCACGAGGCCGAGTCTGTTGAAGACCGTCTGCTCCTCGATAAGAGCATGCGTTCCTATAATCACATGGACCTCGCCAGCCGCAATCTTTTTCAGCAGTTCCTGCTTCTCGGCCTTCTTCACGCCGCGCCGGACGACGCCAACGCGATAGCCCAACGGGTCAAGGATGCGCTTTGCATTGATGTAATGCTGCTCGGCAAGGATCTCCGTGGGCGCCATCAGCGCCGCCTGGTATCCGTTCTCAACTGCAATCACGATGGCCTCAAACGCAACGATGGTCTTGCCGCTGCCCACGTCTCCCTGCAGGAGGCGATTCATCGGATACGGGGCCTTCAGGTCGTCCACGATTTCCTTCAAAACACGCTTCTGCGCTGCAGTGGGATGAAAAGGAAGAATCGCCTTCACCTGCTGCCGGATCCGGTCCGTCGTTTCGAATCGCATACCTTTCAGAGAACGACCCTGAATCCGGCGGAGGGCGAAGATCAGCTCGAGCAGGAAGAACTCTTCGAAGATGAGCCGCCGATGATACGCCGACTGGCGCTGGTTCAGTTTTGCGAGATCGTCATCAGTGCCAGGAAAATGGATCCGCTGAAGTGAAGTGTGGATATCGGGAAATCCGTGAGCCTTCCGAATATCCTCCGGGAGTGGATCATCAAGATCCTTTGTCAGATCCGACAGCGCTCCGGCAATGAGGCGGCGAAGCTGCCGGCTGGTGATGCCGGCCGCTTCCTCGTAGACCGGCACGTACCGGCCGATATCGAGCGAGGCCGATTCGTCGCCGTCATCCAGAAGCTCGAATTCGGGATTGAAGAAAACGAACTTGGATTCGTGCCGATCGAAATCCACGCGGCCGAAGAGCACAACCTCACGGCCAGCGCTGAACTCGCGAGTCTGGAGATAGCCTCCATGGAACCACTTGGCGTGGGCGAAGCTGCTGCCATCGGTGAGGATGACATCCAGAATCCGGCCGCGCGTGCGGGTCTGGATCACGCGGCTTCGATAGACTTTCGCGTGAACGGCCGCATCCTGGCCCACGCGAAGTGAGGATAGAGGAACGAAGTTCGCCCGGTCCTGGTAGGACTTGGGGATGTGGAGGAGCAGGTCCTCGACGGTCAGGACGTTCCGCGACCCGAGCAGCGTGGACCGGCGCGGGCCCACGCCCTTCACATACTGGACATCCGAGTCAAGCCGGAGCATGCAGGGAACGAAATCTCCTCTTTACTTGGATACTGTTTGCTGGGCCCGTGTCTGCAGATAAGCCTTGATGAACACTTCCAGGTCCCCGTTGAGCACGCGATCCACGTCGCCAACCTCGACCTTCGTGCGGAGGTCCTTCACGATGCGGTAGGGCTGGAGCACATAGGAGCGTATCTGGCTGCCGAAAGCGATATCGAGCTTGCTGTCTTCGATGGCCTGAGTTTGCCCTCTTTTCTTTTCCATCTCGAGCTCGAACAGACGCGCCCGGAGAACCTTCATGCAGACGTCCTTGTTCTTGTGCTGCGACCGCTCGTTCTGGCACTGGGTGACGATTCCGGTGGGAATGTGGGTGATGCGAACAGCCGAGTCTGTCGTGTTCACGTGCTGGCCGCCCTTACCGGACGATCGGTAAGTATCGATCCTCAGGTCTTTTTCATCGATGACGATGTCAATCCTGTCGTCCACCTCCGGGTATACGGCTACGGACGCAAACGACGTGTGCCTGCGTTTGTTCGCATCGAACGGAGAAATCCGGACCAGGCGATGGACGCCGGTTTCCGACGAAAGATAGCCATAGGCGTACTCGCCGATCACGTTAAACGTGACCGACTTGATTCCGGCTTCTTCACCGTCCTGATAATCGAGCATCTGCGTCTTGAAGCCATTCTGCTCGGCCCATCGCAGATACATCCGCATGAGCATCTCAGCCCAGTCCTGTGCCTCGGTTCCGCCGGCGCCGGGATGGATATTGACGATAGCGTTGAGCTGGTCGCGTTCACCGGATAGCAGGACCTGCGTCTCCACGCGATCGATGAACGCTTCAAGCTCATTCAGTTGAGCGGCGAAGTCGTCTCCGACCGCCTCACCCTCGCGGGCAAGCTCCACCATGGCCTGGAGGTCATCGAGTTGCCGGGCTATCTTGCGGTCGAGTTCGAGGGTCTCGTCAAGGCGGGCGGTTTGCTGAAGGATCTTGCTCGAACGTTCCTGATCGGAATAGAAGTTGGGTTCTGCGATTTGTTTTTGCAGCTCGTCGTGCTGGCGCTGCTTTGCGCCGGCGTCAAAGAAACCTCCGCACTTCCTCGCTGCGGTTTTTGATTTTGCCGAATCGATCAATGAGTTCTTCGTACATGTTTTCGCTCCCTTCCTCTAAATCGCCGGCGGTCATAGACCGCCGCCACAGCAATCGCCGCGGCAGCCAGCGCGTTCGCGTAGGCGAAGACGTCGCCGTACTCCGTATAGAACGTCCGATCCGAACGGTAGCGGACGGCCCCGTCCAGGACCATCCGGACACCGATGGGCGTCCTTCCTACAATTCTGCCATAAGGATCAATAATCGCGCTGATGCCGGTATTTGCCACCCGGACCATATACCGCCGGTTCTCATAGCGGGAAACGACTTGCCCTTGCGGGTTCAGCAGCGCCGCGCTGTTTGTAGGCCCTTCACCAATCGCGTCGATGTAACCAACCAGGAAATACGCACCGAGCTTCCTGGCAATCTGCTGCATGCGGCTCCGAAAGTCCTTATCTTCGTTGAGGTAAAAAGGAGCCGGTGTTTCGGGCCAGACGACAAGACGCGTCTTCGTCCCTTCGCGTGTGGACAGGGCGCCGAGCTCATTGAGCAAGTCATCCGACGCTGGTTTCTTCCAGGGCTGGTCGAGCGGAATGTTGGTCTGGACGAGACGCACGTCGAGCGTGTCGCCGGACGGCGTCTCGCCGGGAATTGGAAGAAACCAGAGAATGGCGATGACCAGCGCGCCCGCACCCAGCCACGCCTTGCTGCGGTGAATCGCGCCATAGGCAATAAGGCTGTTCACGGCTGTCGCGACGAAAGAAAGCCCGTAGATGCCGGTCCATGTGACGATCTGAAGAACGCCCGCGTACGGAACCAGGGCATATCCGGAAAGCATCCAGGGGAACCCGGAGAACAGGTGCGCACGAAGCAGCTCGACGGTGACCCATAACGGAGCGGCGAAAAAGAGCCCGCGCGTTCCGAAACGGCGGACCGCAAGGTGAAGGCCGAGGGCAAAGAGTACGAAGTAGAGCGCGTATACCACGGTGAAGAGCGCACCGACGCCGACTGCGAGCGGAATGGACAGGCCGCCGAAGATACGATGAGAAGGCGATGCTTAACAGGTTGTTACCTTTAGCAACTGCGAACAAGAGTGGAACGAGAGCGATCCAGGCGAGTGGATATAAGTCGGGCTTGGGCAGGGAGAGAACTAAAAGGGCGCCACTGGCAATGCCGTAAAGGATTGCGACCTTCACACCGCCCCGCATCAAATTTTGAAATTGGACGAATCCTGCATTCGTCCAATTTCAAAATTTTCCCTCGCGCTCATTTCCTGAGTATAGGCTTATATCCCGCATCTTCGAGTTTCTTCTTCGTATCGGCCGCTTCGATCGTATCCGAAAAAGGCCCTACCTGTACTCTGTAGAACGGGTTCTGTTCGTCGGGAGGAGGTGCGATGATGAATCCCTTGAACCCCTTGTGCTTCACATCCTCCAGGAGTTTATCTGCGTCGGAAGATTTCCGCAGCGCTGCGATCTGGTAATTGATCATATTTGCGGCGGACACCAGAGCAACGCTCTTTGAAGGCGGCTCCGGATCAGCGTCCACAGCTTTCGCCGGAGGCGCTTCCAGTGCGGGCTTCCTCTCCTTCTGGACCGACTCGTAGAACGTCAGGTCCGGTTTGTCGTCTCTGGGCGCGGGCCTGGCGCCGGCTTTAGCGGCGGACTCCTCCGCAGCAGCCGAAGCAAGCTTCTCGCCCTGCGTGCGGCCGACAAGCATTCCGAGAATGAAGAAAATCGAACACAGCACGACGATTCCGCCAAATACAAGAAGTGTGAAGCTGTGGGCTTTCCATGTTGTCTGCTCTTCCATCTATGCTTTGTCTCCTTGGCCTTTAGCGAAGGCGTGCAAGATATCGATCGGTAGCGGAAAGACAATCGTTGTGTTCTTTTCCATGCCGATTTCGGTCAGGGTTTGAAGATATCGCAGCTGGAGAGCGACAGGCCTGGCTTCAATAACGCCCGCAGCGTCCGAAAGTCGTTGCGAAGCCTCAAATTCGCCCTGCGCATGAATGATCTTGGCGCGCTTTTCGCGTTCGGCCTCAGCTTGCCGCGCCATTGCGCGCTGCATGTTTTCCGGCAGGTCGACTCCCTTGATTTCCACCAGCGCCACCTTGATGCCCCACGGATCGGTATGCTGGTCCAGGATCTCCTGGAGCCGCTGGTTCAACTTCTCGCGCTTGCTCAGCAGATCGTCTAGCCCGACTTCGCCAAGCACGGACCGGAGCGTCGTCTGAGCGAGTTGCGATGTGGCATACAGGTAATTTTCTACCTCGACGATGGCCCGAGACGGGTCCACCACGCGGAAATAAACAACCGCGTTGACCTTGACGGTAACGTTGTCTTCCGTGATGACATCTTGCGTCGGGACGTCCATCGTGATGGTCCGAAGGCTCACCCGGACGATGCGATCGATCGGCCAGAAGACCCAGATCAACCCGGGTCCCTTCGGCTCGATGATCAATCGGCCGATTCGAAAGATCACGCCCCGCTCGTACTCGCGCAGGACATTTAGGGAGTTGAAAAGCCAGATTCCGAAAATCACGACCACGACTAACAGCAATGTGAATTGGTCCATAGGGATCCTTTCTGTAGCGGCGGTCTATGACCGCCGAGGACGTCTCGGCCTGTAGATCGCCGGCGGTCAGAGACCGCCGCTACAGTGGTTCAACCTCGAGTTTGAGACCCTGAACTTTTACCACACGAACTTTGGAACCCGCTGGAATCGGCCTGGCGGAAGAAGCCGTCCAGTACTCGCCGTGCACCAGAACTTTGCCCTCGTTCTGGATGTCTGTTTTTGCGACACCCACTTCACCGATCATGCCTTCCGGCCCCGTAATGGATTTCTTTTTATGCGAAAGGTATACAAGCCGCACAAGAAAAACCGTAATGATTGCGAGCGGGACCGCCACAGCTACGGTGGTTGCGAGTTGAATGCGGAGCTGTGGAATCGGGCCCTGCACGAGCATGAGGGCGCCGAAAACCATGGCCACAATACCGCCAAGAGCAAGAATGCCGTGGCTTGCAACGGTTGCTTCGAGGACAAACAAACCGATCGCGAGAAGGATCAGGATAGCGCCGGTCCAGTTCACCGGCAGCAGGTTGAATGCGAACAGCGCGACGACCAGGCTGATCCCGCCGATGACGCCCGGCAGAATCAGGCCGGGGTGCGTCATCTCCACGTACAAGCCCAGCAGGCCGAGGAGCGCGAGAACGAACGCAAGATTCGGATCCATCACGCGGGACAGAATCTTCTGACGAACGGTCATTTCGAAGACGTCGACTGTTGCTCCGCGGAGATCGAGCGTGGCCGTCCGGTCGTCCAACCGGCGGACCTGCTTGGCCTTAAAACGTTCGATGATTCCCGGCACGTCGGAGACGACGGCATCGATCAGGTTTTCCTTCAGGGCCTCTTCAGCCGTGAACGATCGGCTCTCGGTGACTCCCAACTCGGCGAGCTGAGCGTTCCGTCCGCGCTTGGAAACGTAGCTGCGAATGTAGGCGGCGGCATCGTTGACGATTTTCTTCTCCATCACATCGTCAATTTTTTGGCCGGTTAGCGAAACCGGATGCGCTGCGCCGGTGCTCGTGCCAGGCGCCATGACGGCCAGATCGCCTGCGAGAAGAATAAAGAACCCGGCGGAGGCGGCGCGTGCTCCGTTCGGCCCAACCCAGGTGATGACCGGAACGGGAGAAGACAGGATTGCTTCAACGATCTCGCGCATCGAGTCCACGAGGCCGCCCGGCGTGTTGAGGCGAAGAATGACGGCGCGCGCGTTAACGTCTTTGGCGTGGTTCAAGCCGTCCTTGACGTAACCGGCGCTGACGGGCTGAATCGTATCTTCGAGGTCGATTTGAACAACAACAGGCGTCTGGGCGTGCGCCGCGGATGCGGTGCATACCAGCAGAAGCGCCAGATTGCGCAGGAATTTCATCGAGAATTTCGCCGCCGGTTGACCTCATCGAGCAGGGAGCGAGCCTCTGTCGAATCCGGAAAGACGCGGATTACTTCCTGCAGCTCCCGGACCGCTTCCCCGTAGAGATTCGAGTCGATAGCCGTTTGGATCGCATCAAGCCACACCGAGAGGTCCTGCCCTCTTGCCCTGCGCGCGAGACGATTGGCGGTCCAGATTTCGAGGCCATTCCGGAACACCGTCGACGTGCTGACGCGCTCGAGCTTCGGAAGCGGCTGTGTGAGCCAGCGTTCCACGCGCTGCGAAAGCCGCGTCGCCTGCGCGATCAGTTTTTGCGATTCGTCCAGGCGGCCCTGGTGTTCGTAAGCCCGGCCAAGCAGGAACAGGGCCTCACTGTCCCGGCCGCGCAATTTCAGCGATTCATTCAGATTTCTGATCGCCGCATCGAACTCTCCGCGAACGAAGCTCGCGTAACCCATGTTGAAAAACGCGTCGCTCCCGAGCGGATCGATTTCCGTTGCAGACTTCCACCTCGTCATTGCCCCTGCGTAGTCGCCTTTCTGCGACTGTGCCGCCCCCATGTCGAGCAGTACGTCGTAATTTGCGGGCAGCGCCTGAAGCGCGGTTAAGGCGCGGTTGTAGTCTGCGAGATAGAAGTAGTTCAGCGCAGCCGTGAATTGTGCCTGCTGCCGGTAGGGACTGCCTTGAGGTATTTTTTCGAGCGACTGGTTCGATACTTTGAAATTCCGCTCCAGATGATATGCGCGTCCCAGTTGAAATAACGCAGCTCCGTACTGCGGGTACAGCCGAACCGCAGTCTGCAGCAATTCGATTCGTTTCTGCGGATCAGGGTTTAAGATTCCCCGGATGTAATTCTCGAATGCGCTTCGGGGCGTTGCCGGCTGCACGGTCCCGGCTTCGGGCTTTCCGAGTATTTGAGCGGAAAGGCTGGTCGTCAACGAAATGACATCTTCCAACTTGCCACTCACCTTCACTTCGTCGGCCGACCCGGCCAGCTCCAGGTCCGTGACCCGGGCAACGATTTCAAAGCTATCGCCTGTGCGTGAGAATCGGCCGGCGATAATGGTATCCGCGCCGGTATCCCAGCCCAGCTTCAATGAGGTTGCGCGGCTCACCATTGTCGTTTCCGGAATCCCTACTTTCTCGTAACCGGCCAGCCTTTCTTCGCGCGAAAAGACGTAGATGGCTGGCTCGGCCTGAAACCTCTCGATGATCAGCTCCGCGATGCCCTCCCCAATCCAGTCCAGGGTCCGGTCGCTCGATAGATTTTCGAAGGGGAAAACGAGGACCGTGGTGGCATCCGCGCGCGCAGTGCTCGTAGCAGCAAGCACGAGAGCTATATATATAAAGATGCACCTCAGCACACTCCGATTATACTTGAGGAAACTAGGAAATGGGGTCAGACCCGTTATTGCTGAATTCCGCCATGCGAATTGCGATCGATATTCGAAAAATCAATGAGTTCGGGGTCGGCACATACATCTGGAATCTTGTGCGCAACCTCAGTGCGCTCGACGATCGTAATGAGTATCTGCTGATCGGATCTCATCGGAATTTTCACGAGCTCGGACCGCTGCCGGAAAACTTCAAGCAGCTCTACGTACAGGACGACCAGACCTTCTGGCGAAATCACATCACGATTCCATTTGCGTTGAGGCGTCAGGCCGCTGACGTTGTGCACGTGCCGCATCACGAGGCACCGTTTTTCATCACTTCAAAGCTGGTCGTCACCATTCACGACTGCGTCCACCTGCTCTTTCCACAGGAAGACTCTACGAAGTTTCAGAATTACCGAAGTTTCCTGCGGATGAAACGAGTCGTCGAAGGGGCAAAGCATGTGCTCGCGGTTTCAAATTCAACAAAGGAAGATCTGATCAACATTTTCGAAGTGCCGGATTCCAAGATCTCCGTAATCCACAATGCGCTCGATGAGCGATTCGCCTTCAGTCACACGACCGAAGAGAGAAAGCACGTGCTGGAACGATACCAGCTCAAGGATCCCTTTGTGCTTTACTCCGGAAAAATCCGGCCGCACAAGAATCTCCACCGGTTGATCGAGGCATTTGCGGTTTTGAAAAGCGAACTGGCCGACGACGAGCGATACAAGAACCTGAAGCTGATCATCATCGGCGACGAATTGAGCAAGCACCAATACCTGCGGTTGACCGTCGTCCGCAGCGGCGTTCAGCAGGATGTACGATTCTTCGGCTTTGTGCCCTATTCCATACTGCGGGTTTTCTACCAGTCGGCCGCGCTCTTCGCCTTCCCTTCACTGTACGAGGGTTTCGGTTTGCCGCCACTGGAAGCCATGGCGAGCCGTACACCGGTCATCGCCTCGAACACATCGTCGCTGCCTGAAGTACTGGAGGACGCGGCGGTGCTGGTGAATCCGGAAAACGTGTTTGATATTGCTCGCGGAATGAGGCTGATCCTCTCCGACGATCAACTCCGTCAGAAGCTGGTTCGAAAAGGGGCGGAGCAGGTTGCGAAATTCTCGTGGAAGCTGGCCGCGCAGAAGGTGCTGGAAACGTATCAGTTGATTGCGGCGGGCGAACCCCAGTTAGTCCGCTCTCTTCAGCGGAACACCCTGTGACTCTTCCCAGAATTTGAAGTTCGAAACGGCGGCAATTCGTGTGCCGGGCGTGTCGATTCTCGTGGTCGTTGTGCCTCGCGTGATGATAAGGGTCTGTCCGACGATGCTTATGGATTGCGGTCCGGGACGGATGTCCATGATGATGGTCTTCCGGGATAGCGGAGTGACATACCTGTCGATTTCGGAATCGCTGGCTTTGGTAATGGCCTCGTCAAACTTATCTCCCGAGTTGATCTGATCGGCCATCGTATAGACGCCAAGAGTCGTGGTGCCCCCGCTCAGGACCTCGACGACCGTGGTCACCTCGGCGGGCAAACCGAAATTGTCAGTCATCGCGATTCGATGATGAAGGTCGAATGAAAACTTCCCGCCCTTTTTCGTATAAGGAAGCTTGATCAGAACACCCGCCGTCGGCTGGCGAGTGATTATGACATCGTAGTATTCGGAGCCGCTCACGTTGCCCTTCCCCATCAGGAGGTTCTGCCTCGCGCGCACGTCGTAGGGCAGTTCATTCTTGTCGGTTTCCTGTACGAGTGGGGTCAGACCCAGAAGAAGGGATATAACGAGCGAAATCATCGAATCCTCCCAACCAAGCTGCTAAACCCAGCGCCTACAAGATAACATGAATCTCGATTTCATAAACCTTCCCATCGATGATCCGGAAAGCCGCGGTCCGCGGGCGTTCCGGCTCGACCAGCGACACGATCAGATGAGCCGCTTCGGGGTAATACGCGCGCTCGATATCGCTTTCCGACGGCTTTGCGGGCCCAAATGGATGCGAGTGGTAAATGGCAAGCAGAGCCTCCCCGGAAGTTCGAAGATCTCTCAGCACAGCGATCAACTGAGCCGGCTCCATTTCGTAATCGGTTGAACTCGCCCTGGCGTTATCCATTGGAATAAACCGGGTTGCGAGTTGAGAACCAACCAGGACGCCGCACCCCTCCTGTGGGTGGCATGTTTTCGCATGCTCTATCACCTGTTCCAGGATTCCGGGCGCAAGACTCAGGTTCACGGAAACGCCTTGATTCGATGATTTCAAGTGGGGCGGCTCAGCGCGTAGACAGTGACCGGCTCCCTCACGCCGCGGATGGAAACGCTTCGCTCGGAATGGAAATAAAGGCGTTCGTCATTGGCGACGGCGTCCCGGACTGCCTTCGAAACGACAATGGACAGAGCTTCGGCCTGGCCGCAAAGGCGGGCAGCCAGATTGACCGCGTTTCCGATCGCCGAGTAATCGAGGTGTTCGGGCGATCCAATATTGCCGATGACGGCCCGGCCCGTATGGATGCCGATTCCCAAGCTGCGAATGGTGTCCGAGGCATCCGCATTTCTCAACTGAACGCTGTCGAGAATCCGCAGTGCACAAAGGCAGCTCTGCAGCACCATGTCGGGGCCGTCAAAGATGGCCATCACACCATCACCGCCGAACTTGTCGACGTATCCGCCGTGCGCGTGGATGACATTGACCTGTTCGGCCAGGAGCGAACTCACGACGGAAAACAGCTGGCCGGGCTCCAGTTCTTCGGAAAACGCCGTGAAACCGCGGATATCGGTAAAGCAAATGGCAATGCCGCGTTCTTCGGGGGGCGGCACCACACCGGTCATTGAAGCGGTTTCCACCATCTCCAGGGTTCTTCTCGAAAGGTATTGCCGAAGCGCCCCTCGCGCCCGTTCCAGCCGCTGGAAGTACTCCATTCTCTTGAGGTGGCCATTCAGCCGCGCGACGAGAATCATCGCGCTCGGCGGTTTGCTGATGAAATCGTCGCAGCCGGCCGCAAAGGCATCTTCCAACCCTCGGTCCTCGCCGATGCCTGTTACGAAAATAATGGGCGTGGATTGGTATTCGTCCATGCGGCGGAGCGCGCGGCAAACTTCGATGCCGTCCATTCCCGGCATTTCCATGTCGAGCAGGAACGCGTCGATGTGGCGGCTCTTCGCCACTGCAATCGCCCGATCTCCGCTTTCCGCCTGGAGGACTTCGTAGTCGGTGTCCAGGATTTCGGACAGGGTCTCGCGAATGCCAGCGTCATCATCCGTGATGAGGATGGTCTTTCTGTTTGACTTCACTACGAATATTGTACGTTACTTTTGCGCCCGGCGCAGAAATGCCGGAATTTCCAGGTCGGGCTTGAGAACCGGCGGCCGGGGGCCGGCAGTTGCTCCGGCGGCGGCTGCAGCAGCGGCCGCGACCTCTCCCTTCTTGTCGAAACCGGTGGCGATGACGGTGATTTTGACCTCGCCTTTCATGGTCTCGTCCAGGACAGCGCCGAAAATGATATTGGCATCCGGATCTGCCGAGTCGTGAATAATGTTCGATGCTTCACTGACTTCATGCAGCAGCAGATCAGTGCCGCCCGTGATGTTGATCAGGACACCCCGCGCGCCCTGAATGGAACCGTCTTCCAGCAGGCGGCTGGATATCGCCTTCTTGGCTGCTTCCACGGCCCGATTCTCGCCGACTGCCGAACCCGTACCCATGAGCGCCATTCCCATTCCTGACATGACAGTCTTAACATCGGCGAAGTCGAGATTGATGAGGCCGGGCACGATGATCAAATCCGAAATTCCCTGAACAGCCTGGCGCAAAATGTCGTCCGCGATTCGGAAGGCATCGAACAGGCTGGTTCCGCGCTCGAGCGTGGCGAGCAGCCGCTCGTTCGGAATCGTGATGACGGTGTCCACGGACTCTTTCAAGTCGGCCAGACCGCGCTCGGCCTGATTCAACCTCTTCCTGCCTTCGAACGCGAAAGGCTTCGTCACGACGGCGACAGTCAGCGCGCCAAGCTCCGCGGCGAGACTGGCGACAACGGGAGCGGCGCCGGTACCGGTGCCACCGCCGAGGCCGGTCGTGACAAACACCATGTCGGCGCCTTCGAGAGCCTCGATCATCTTCTCGGTGTCCTCGAGAGCGGCCTGCTTGCCAATATCGGGATTCGCGCCGGCGCCGAGACCCTTGGTGAGCTTGGCGCCGATTTGAAGTTTAACGGGAGCTCTGGACTGCTTTAGCGCCTGCACGTCGGTGTTCGCCACGAGGAAATCGACGCCACCGAGACCGGCCGCGATCATACGATTAACGGCGTTTGATCCGCCGCCGCCCACCCCGACGACCTTAATGGACGCTCCGGTTCGCAGCCCTTCGTCGAACAAGAATCTGATGGATGTATCAACAGGTAAGTCGCTAACCACCGTCTCCTTTTTCATAGCAAGCTCCTGAATTTCGAGACAAATTTCTTGAATCCCGAATTCGAATTTTCGTGAAAGTCGTGCGTTTTTCTCCTGCGTTCTCCGTACAGAACCAAACCCGTCACTGTTGCGAATTCCGGCCCCATCAGTTGAGGCATCTTTTCGAGCAACGATTCGCCGAAGCCGGTCGAGATCCCGATCCGGACCGGCATATCCAGAATGTCTTCGGCCAGTTCCACGAATCCTCTGAGCATGGCGCCGCCACCGGTCAGCACAACGCCCGCGCCCGCCTGGCGTTCATAGCCCGCGGCCCGTATTTCGTTTCGGACGAGGTGTACGATCTCCTCGGCGCGTGGTTGAAGAATGTCGCTCAACACCGATTGCGCGACTGCGCGAGGATGGCGCGAGCCCACGCCGGCGACCTCGAAGACCTTATCGTTGTCGGCCATGGAGGAGACCGCGCAGCCTTGTTCGCGTTTGAGCCATTCCGCTTCGGGGATCGAAGTGCGCAGACCGACCGCGATGTCGTTGGTGAACAGTTCGCCGCCGAGGGGGACCACCACCGTGTGCCGGACTCCGCCATGATGGTAGATGGCGAGATTGGTCTTTCCGCCGCCAATGTCCACAAGGACGGAGCCGAGTTCTTTCTCGTCTTCGGTGAGGATCGCCTCACCGGCGGCGATAGGCTCGAGTACCGTGTCGCCAACCAGCAGACCGCTGCGATTCACAGCGGTGATGATGTTTTGCGCGGCCGTCGTCGAGCTCGTGACAATGTGGACATTCACTTCGAGACGGGTGCCGAACATGCCGAGCGGGTCGCCGATTCCATCCTGATCGTCAACGATGAATTCCTGCGGCAGGATATGTATGATCTCGCGGTCCGGCGCCAGCGCCACGGCTCGCGCCGTCTCGATGACGCGGCGAACATCCTCGCTATCGATCTCGCGCGACCGCGTGGGAATGGGCGTCACGCCGCGGCTGTTGAAACTCCTGACGTGCGGTCCGGAAAGGCCGACATAAACAGTTTCGACCTCGCAGCCCGCCATGGTTTCGGCCTCATGAACACTTTTCTTGATCGACTCCACGGCCGCCTCGAGGTTGACGATCGCTCCCCGCTTCAACCCTTTGGACTCGGCAACACCAAGGCCGACCGGCTCGAGGCCGTTTTCCAATTCGTTGCGCTGCGTGCCCCCGCGCACCGCCGCAATCAGCGTGCATACTTTGGTCGAACCGATATCGAGGCCTACAATGTTTTTTTCTCTGCGTCCCATACTATGTTCCCGCCCGCTTCGTCGTCCTTCATCCTGACGATGACCTGGTTCCTGAAACGTAGATCCACACGTGCCGCCTCCGGATATTGCTGGTGAATCTGGCTCTTGAGCTGGAGATACTTGATCCACCGGCTTCGAAAGTCCGTCGTGCCGAGATCGACGACCAGTGGATCGCTGGCCGCCACGATGGAAACCTCGCCGGCTTCGTTGATATGGACCTCAGAAAGCGAGGTCTGACCGAGATCGTCCAGAACTTTTCTGTAGGCTTCGACCTTTTTCCGATTGCCCTTCACGTCGTTGCCGCGAAGCCCATCGAGAATCGGAAAGCTGGAGCCGCCCGCGGCATCCAGGCTGAGGATTTTCGCATCTGCGTCGAACTGATAGATCTCACCGCGAATTCGTCCAAGCCCGATGGGCTCGCGCTCCACGATCTTAATGATGATCTGATCCGGGAGAACCCGCTCGACCATTGCGTGGCGCACCCAGTCCAGCTCTTCGACGCGCTCCCGAATTTCACGGAGTTTGACGTCGAAAACGTTTGTGCCCGCGTCGAATCCGGCTTGCGTCAGAACATCGCTTTCGTGCACCCGCTTGAGCCCCGAGACCGACAGCTTCCGGACATCGAAGCGCGGCGCGGTCTTCAGATACACAATGACGGAGTATGCCGCCCAGCAAAGCCCCGCGAGTGACACGACCAGCATTCCAATTTGTATGTAGCGGATCAGCTTCGCTTTCATGCCGTCCTCGAGAATCGCTCGGAAAGAATGTCCGACAGTTTCGTCACACTGCCTGCGCCCATGACGATCACGGCGTCGCCTTCCTTTGCATTGGAGATAACGTAGGACTCGATCATTTCGAAATTCGGGCCGTACATGGCGTTCTTGTGTCCGAAGCTCTTGATCTTTTCGATCAAAGCCTGTGTTGTGACCCCTTCGATAGGGTTCTCTCCCGCGGGATAGATGTCGAGCATCAGCACCACGTCGGCGAGATTGAACGCGCGCGCAAAGTCATCGAACAGATGCATCGTCCGCGTGTAGCGGTGCGGCTGGAAGATGACGAAGAGGCGGCGGAAATTGCCGGTCTTCGCTGCATTGAGCGTCGCGCGAATTTCCGTCGGATGATGTGCGTAATCGTCGATTACCGTGACGCCGTCGCGGGATTTCACTTCGAATCGGCGCTCGACACTCTGAAACCCTTCCAGTGCCGTTGAAATCATGCCCTGGTCGACGCCCATGTCGCGCGCCGCGGCGAAAGCCGCTGTGGCATTGAGCACATTGTGCATGCCGGGGACGCCAAGCTTGAAAGCCTGCTTCGCGCAGCCATTGAATCGCAGAACGAAGGTTGAACCCAGGCCTTCCAGGTTCACGTCGGTTATCGAAACATCGGCTTGAGCGGCTGTGCCATATGTAACGATGCGGCGCTTGACCTGCGGAATCAGCGACTGCACAGCCGGCTCGTCCAGGCAAAGAATCGCGGCGCCATAGAACGGAACCTTGTTAATGAAGATCAGGAACGCGTTCTGTATGTCTTCGAGATCGCGATAGTGGTCGAGGTGGTCCGGCTCGATGTTGGTGACCACTGCAATGGTCGGAGACAGGAGCAGAAACGAACGGTCACTCTCGTCGGCTTCGAGGACGATGAATTCGCCCTTGCCAAGACGAGCGTTGCTCCCAAGGGTGTCGAGCAGGCCTCCCACAACGACTGTGGGATCGAGTCCGGCGCGGTCCAGAACCGTCGCGATCATGGAAGTCGTCGTGGTCTTTCCATGCGTGCCGGCGACGGCGATGCTGTACTTCAGTCGCGCGAGCTCAGCCAGCATTTCTGCTCTGGGGATGACTGGAATCTTGTGCCGCTCCGCTTCACGAATTTC
>WNFS01000432.1_pt1 | contig 31098 bp, 53 predicted proteins | sample 5400141 | NCBI WGS metagenome assembly WNFS01 (sample SAMN13153358, study PRJNA577476) | soil metagenome | isolation source: 60 cm saprolite under Madrone tree | place: USA:California | collected 2016-06-14
TGCGATGAAACCAGACGGAGAGCCGGATGCCGGAAATCGGCACGTCCGGTTCGATGAGCGGGGATGGAAAACGGAGCGATTGGCACAGCCTCAAGCCACCGCGTCCATCCTCGACTCTACGCGCTCCATCCGGGCTACATTCCTAAAACGTCACGTCAAGCCCGGGCGTTGCGCCAGGCATTTCGGAACGCCGACAGAGGCGGTAGCGGATAGCGGCGATAGATCCCGTAATGCATGAGAAATCGTCTGACGAACGCGCGCATGGCCACACCTATCGTTTCTTCCCCTCGGCAATGCATCTCGACGAGATTGGTTCGATCGGGCATCGCACTTTTGATTGCTTGCCAGTATGCGCGAATTTTTCTGTGATTTTATATACGTAGCGATCAAATCTTTATGAGTGCGCTGATCCGCGTTCATGAGCAAAGCTAATCCCCGCGACCCTCCATTTGCGGCATCGCGACGGCACCAGGATGATGTCAATTTCTCTTGGTGTTTCAGTGCCTTGTCAGGATTCTGAGACGGGCGCTCTTGCCTCTGACCGCTGCCCTGCCCTTCGCCCGTGCAACAAATGCCGAGAAATAGTTGCCTCACCTTTTGACCCGCAACCAACCTTCCGGGGCAAGTCGCTCCTGCGGCAGAAAGCGCCCCTTGTAATCCATCTTGCGGGAACCCCGCACCCAATAGCCGAGGTACACGTAGGCGAGACCCATGGACCGCGCCCGTGCGATGTGATCGAGAATCATAAAAGTGCCGAGCGAGCGATACTCCGGCTCCGGCTCGTAAAACGAATAGACCATGGACAGCCCGTCCTTGAGCACATCCGTCAACGCGACGGCCAAAAGTTCGCCCCCGCGTTCGCCCTTGCGAGGGCCGGAAACGGAGGCCCTGGCGTCGGTGTTGCGCCGGCGGTATTCGATCAGCCTGGTCTGAACATGGCTGTCCTCGACCATCATGGCGTAGTCCAGCACCGTCATGTCGGCCATCCCGCCATCGTAGTGGCGGGCGTCGAGATAGGCGCGGAATACGGAATATTGCTCAGAGGTCGGCACCGCGAGCCGCATTTCGCTCTCCAGGTCGCGATTGCGGTCAAGCACGCGGCGCATGTTGCGGGTCGGGCGAAACTCCCCGGCGATGACCCGCACCGACACGCAGGCCCGGCAGCGCTCGCACGCCGGCCGGTAGGCGATCGACTGGCTGCGCCGGAAGCCCCCGTGGGTGAGCAGATTGTTGAGATCACCGGCCCGCTCCCCGACCAGATGGGTGAAGACCTTCCGCTCTTCCTGCCCCGGCAGATATGGGCATGGTGAGGGTGCGGTCAGGTAGAACTGCGGCGTATCGCGGGAATGCTGGGTCAAGGTTTCATCAATGCGCGTTCGATGAGGGCCCCCTCCCTACCCTCCCCCGCGTGCGGGGAGGGTAGGGAGGGGGTTGCGGGTTGGGCCGCACGAGGCGGCCCCCCAACCGCATAGATTTGCGCGGTTACGGCTTCTCGTCAAAGCTATTTCTTCCACCCTACTCTCTCCTGCTCGCAGGGGAGAGTAGGGCGGAGGCGTGACGAAGCAACGCGGCGCGGCGTTCGTTGTTGACGACCACGGTGCCGAGCAGAAAGTCGTGCAGAAGCCGCCGCCTTTCGTTGAGAAGGCCGACCAGCAGCACCAGCGGGGTCAGCGCCGAGGTCGTCACCCAGAACGCGATGGCATGGACCGCGCCGAGCAGGAAATAGCATGGCGCCCCGTACCATGTGCGCACTTCGATATCGACCGTGCGCATGCCGACGGTGGCGGATGCCGGCCCCCCCATGGTGGCGCCGCAGTAGAGGAGCGCCCAGATCACCGATCCTGGGACGACGAGGAAGAACAGCCCCCAGCCAAGGCCGAAGGTGATCAAGCCGAAAAGAAAGATAAAGATGCAGGCGAGGATGATCGGAACCGTGATGATGACGAGGTCGATCAGGAAGGCGATCACGCGCCGCGCCAGCACCCCCTCGAAATATTCCGGGTTTGAAAACGGATCATAGGCGTGCGGTTTGATGTCAATGCCGTAGCCGGTCTGCCTTGGTCCTCCGTCAGCCATGTACGCCTCCTCGCAAACGAAATGGCGCTTTGCGCCAGGCAGCGCAAGAGGTATCGCAGACACTGGGCCTTGGTAAGGCGCGCCGTTGACGGGACAATAGCCAAAGACGATGATCGTGTGGCCGATGCGACGCATACCAACGACAACAAGACTTGTTTTGCAACGCTAACTCAACAGGGGAGGATTGTATGTTGAAATGGAAAATCGCGGCGGTTCTCGGCGTAGCCTTCGGGGCGGGCGGAGTCACCTGGGGCTATGCGCAGCAGAGCCGGGCGCCCGGGTTCTACGAGTTGCGCGTCTACACGGCGCTGCCGGGAAAGCGGGATGCGCTGGCGGAGCGTTTCGCCAGCCGGACGGCGGCGATCTTCGCGCGCCATGGAATCACCAATGTGGGTTACTGGATTCCGCAGGAAAGCGACCCCGAACTTGGCATCACCAAGGAGAACACGTTCATTTACATTCGCGGCTATCCGTCGAAGGAAGAGCGGGACAAGCGGTTGCAGGCCAGGGCCGATGACCCTGAATTCACCGAGGTGGTGAGAAAGGCCGAGGGGAACCCGGCCACCAAGCTTATCGCCAAGGTCCACAACATCGACATGGTGCCGCACGGGCCTCACACGGCGATCACGCTGACGAAATAGAGCGCGGCAAACGACGCTGCTGGCGGCGCGGTGGTTCCGGTGGATTGCACCAAATGGATCAAGCCGCCGCCGGCTTCAGCGTCGGTATTTTCTTGATCTCGTGAGCAAGCTCGCGTTCGGCGCGCCACGTATCGTGGGCGGACTGCATCCGGCCCCAGACGCCGGCGCCATCACCAAAGAGCTTGCCAAGCCTGACCGCCACGGCGGGGGATACAGGCTTGCGCTCCTCAAGAATGTCATAGAGGTGTTGGCGGGAGATACCCAGGAGAGCGGCAATCTCCGTCTTGGTCTTGCCGGTCGCCGGGATCACGTCCTCGCGAAGCAGTTCGCCCGGGTGCGTAGGACACCGATTCGGATTACGTTTGGCGGCATACTCGGCCACGGTGCGGCTCCTCAATGGTATTGTTCAAAATCAACTCGGAAAGCATCGCCCGAGTCGAATTCGAAAGTGATGCACCACGGGCCATTGACATGAACCGTGTAGCGGGTTGGAACGAAACCTTTCAGCGCATGAAAGTCAAACCCTGGAAGGTTCATCTGTTCTGGCGCGGTTGCTGCATCAAGGCGATCGAGTCGGATCAAGATCCGTTTGTGCATCTTGACGTCGATCTTTGCGGTGCGGCCTTTCGACCACAAGTCGGCAAGAGCTTTGCTTCGAAACGTCTTGATCACGGCATTATGTAAGCTATCTGTTTACACTCGTCAACGATTGGCTTACGTTCATGCTTACAAATCGTGGCATGTTGCTGCTGCCCTTGTCACAGGACGGGTGGCGGTATATATTTTTGATGTATATCAAATGAGAGGGCCGTCATGTCCGAGTCTGGCATTGCAAAAATCTTCAAGCACGGCCGCAGCCAGGCCGTGCGCTTGCCTTTGGCCTTCCGATTGCCGGGGGATCGCGTGCGCGTCCGCCGAGTTGAAAGCGGCATCCTGCTTGAGCCGATGGTGACTGACATCAATGCGTGGTTCGCCGAGTTAGACCGCTTTGCCGATGTTCCATTCATGGAGGAGGGGCGCGGCCAACCGCCGATGCCGCCGGCCAAGGATATTTTCGTGTGAACTATTTTCTTGATACCAACGCTGTGATTGCACTCCTCAAGAACCAGCCTTCTACAGTGCGGAGCCGGTTGCGACGTGTAGCCTCGCGGGGCGCCGCGGTCGCGATTTCCTCCATCGTGCTGTACGAGTTGCACTATGGCGTGGCGCGAAGTGAACGGCGCCGCGAGAACGCAGAGCGATTGCGCGTCTTTCTGTCGGGCAACGTCACTGTTGTCCCGTTTGATGAAGAGGATGCAACGGTGGCTGGCGATCTTCGAGCTACCCTGGAGATGGCAGGAACGCCGATCGGTCCATATGACCTGTTGATTGCCGCCACAGCGTTGCGAAGCGGAGCGACGCTGGTTACGGCGAATGTATCGGAATTTGCACGCGTGCCCAACCTCCTTTGGCAAGATTGGAGCGCTAAAGCTTGACTGCGTCGCCATGACCGTAAAGCTCGCTGATATCGAAGCCGCCCGGCGGCAACTCGCGGGAGCGATCCTGCGCACCCCGATGCTGCCGGCGCCGAAGCTTTCCGCCATCACCGGCGCCGAGGTCTATGTCAAATACGAGAACCTGCAGGTCACCAATTCGTTCAAGGATCGCGGCGCCTTCATCAAGCTCGCCGCTCTCGGCGAGGACGAGCGCCGGCGCGGCGTGATCTGCATGTCGGCCGGCAATCATGCCCAGGCGGTCGCCTACCATGCGCGGCGCCTCCACATTCCGGCCACCGTCGTGATGCCGACGACGACGCCGTTCGTGAAGGTGAAGGCGACGGAAGCCTACGGGGCCAAGGTGGTGCTCGAGGGCGAGACCTTGAGCGAATGCCACGACCGTGTCGCTGCGCTCATCGCCGAGCGGGAGCTCGTTCTGGTGCACCCCTATGACGATCCCGCCATCATCGCCGGGCAAGGCACCATTGCGCTCGAAATGCTCGACGAGGTTCCGGATCTCGACATGCTGGTCGTTCCGATCGGCGGCGGCGGGCTTATTGCCGGCAATGCCATCGCGGCGCGCGCCGTGCGCGCGACCATCGAGATCGTCGGCGTCGAGGCTGCGCTTTATCCGTCCATGCGCAATGCCGTCACCGGAGCGAACGATCCGATCGGCGGATCGACGCTGGCGGAAGGCATTGCGGTCAAGAATGTCGGCAAGCTCACGCTGCCGGTGGTGCGCGCGCTCGTGCGCGACATCGTCGTGGTCGACGAGGCGCATCTGGAGCGCGCCGTGAACGCCTACCTGACGCTGCAGAAGACCATGGCGGAGGGGGCGGGGGCGGCGGGCCTCGCCGCCTTGCTCGCCGCGCCCGACCGGTTCCGTGGCCGCAAGATCGGACTGATCCTGTGCGGCGGCAATATCGATCCGCGCATTCTCGCCAGCATCATGGTGCGCGAGCTTGAGCGCGACGGCCGCATCGTCTCGTTTCGCCTGACCATCGCGGACCGGCCCGGCGTGCTTGGGCCGATCGCGTCGCTGCTTGGGGAACTCGGCGCCAATATCCTGGAAGTCGATCACCGTCGCCTTTTTCTCGACGTTCCTGCCAAGGGCGCCAAGCTCGATGTGACCGTTGAGGCGCGTGACCGCGATCACGCCAATGACATCATGCGCGCGCTGGACGGCGCCGGCTATCAGCCGGTGCTGCTCCCGGCCGGAACCGTCACCGCTGCCGATCGATGAACAAATCGAAGGCGGAGAAGGGGGATTGGGCCGGATCAGGTTGAACGTCCTCGCTCGCAGGGCGAGGACGCGGGCGCGGTACCGGGATGGACCGACCCTCCGCCGCCTGCGGGGGAGGGTAGGGTGGCGGCGGCGCCCGCAGGAGGTCCGCAATGGCACCGGTCGGTTCGCTCGAGCGGAAATCGACATCCGGCGCCGCGGTCGCCGCTGACCACGGGGGGAATCCGGGATTGCGCGTGGCGGCTGAAGGAGGTTCGGCCAACGGCGCCAGCGGCAGCGCCGATCGGGGTGGCGTTGGCGCGGTAGCCGCATCATCTCGCCGCAACGGTTCGAAGGACGCCGCGTTCACACGTGCCGCCACAGGAGGTTCACGCGGCTCAGAAGAAACACTCTCCACAGACACGGGCACGGGTGCGCTCGTCCTGCCCGTATCGTTGACGGCTGAGGCTGTGGCGTAGCGGGAGAGTATAATCGTGCTGACGAGCCGGCCAGCGGCCAGGACTACCGCGATGCTCAAGCAGACAACCAGTCCTTGCGATATCCGCGACGGTTTTTCATAGGCGCGGACGGTTCTCTGCATAGGTCGACGCTCCCGGAACGGTCCGTTGAAACCCCGGCGCACGGTGCGCCGAGGCTGCAACAGGTGAGCTGGCGCTAGGCTTAATGACGTATGCGAAGAAAAATGCAACCGTCACGACAGCTGTCGTGCAAAACAGGCGGACGATATCAACAGCCGCGTTGATTTGCGCGCAATCAACCTGCAAGCGGAGGAGGGTAGGGAGGGGCCCGCTCCGGTCAACGTGCCGATAGCCGTTCCGCCACAATTGCGGTATAACCATTGATAAATATGTAGTTTTGTCGTCTTTGGTTGGCACGCTTCGTACAAATCGTCATACAAAACATGGGGCTCATTTCTTGAGGTACCCCTTCGCTTTGAGGTCCTCGACGATAAGCTTCTCCACATAGGAGGTGACTGTCCTGGTATCGTCTTTCGCCGCCTTGTCGGCAGCGGCCTTTACCGCCTCGGACACCCGCACCGAGATGGCTACATTTTTCTGCCTGCTTTCCATTGATCGCCTCCGATTGCCATTGACAAGCAAACGCCATTGATGGCAATATGCAATCATTGGCAAGCAAACGCAAGCCAAAAAGCAGGCCGGGCAAGTGCTCTAACACTCACCCGGCCCTCAACCCAAGACACGAGGTAACATCATGTCTCAGGCCGTAAAATCCCCTACCACGAATCGCATTCACTTCGCATCCGCCGGGGCGGTCCGGCGGCGTCCTGCCCCGGCGACCGCCACCCTGGTCCTTCCCGCCGGCCTCGCCACCGCGCTCGAAGAGCTTTGCATGCTCGCGGCCTACCACCCGGACGGCTTCACTTACACGCCACAAATGGAAGCGGCCTGCCAGCACATCGCCGACCGCTCCAGTCCGGCCGCCATAGACGCCTGCCTCGCCCGTGCGAGCATCCGCGAGCGCGCCTACATCACCGCCGCCCGCGCCGCCTGAAATCCCCATCGCATCGGCCCTGAGGTTGTCCTCAGGGCCTCATCCAACACCGCCAATCAAGAGGTAACATCATCATGTCTGAAGCTATGACCCGTTCAGTAACCGCTCGAATCCGACTCACCCGCGAACTGTTCGCCGTCATCAATGAATGGGCCGCCATGCACAACGTGGCCCGCTCCACGGCCATTCAGCGGCTGATACTGCGGGGCCTCGCATGGGAAGAGGTCCGGCAAAACGAACAGAAGCTGGCAGCGTAAAGCGATGTCCGGCTCCCGCCGTTCGCCGTGCCTGTCTGGCGCTTGCGGCAGAGCGTGAGCACATCAACGTCCTTCGCTGAAACCCCGCTAGGCTCGCCATGCAGGATTCCACCACATCCTGCATGGCCTCAACGCGCAAAATGGAATTTCGTCAAAATGTCGCATCTACGAAACCTCTCAGGACAACGTTTTGGGCGCTTAGTTGTTTTGCGCCGGGCCGAGAATACCAGCGATGGAAGGACGCGTTGGCTTTGTACATGTGATTGTGGTCAAGAGAGGATAGTTCTCGCAGGACAGTTAACCTCGGGGCGAACTCAATCATGCGGTTGTCTTCTTAAAGAAGCCATCACAATTCATGGAATGTGCAGCACTCGCGTCTATCAAGCCTATCTCAACGCCAAGTCCCGATGCGCTGCTAAGAGCGGCAAAGCATATCGCAATTACGGTAGTCGCGGCATCCGTTTCCTCTTTACAAGCTTCGAGCAATTTTTTGCGGAGCTGGGAGAATGCGCGGAGGGAATAACGCTCGGCCGAATCAATAATGACGGACACTACGCTCCAGGCAATGTGAGGTGGGAAAACCGCCAACAACAAAGTAAAAATACGCGCCGGAACCACCTGGTGACCGCCTTTGGCAGAACAGAGACGGTGGCGACATGGGCGCGGATGTTCAATATGGACTCGTCACTGTTATGCGCCAGCCTGAAGAAGGGTCGAACTCCTGAGCAATGTTTAAGCGATCGGGGAGGCTATAAGCACCCGACCGGTCTGTGGATCATGGTTCTCGTGCCAGCAGATCCGATAATGGGGCAGGACGTAACATGGCGCTGGGAACAAGTTCCCAATCCTGCCTTAGAAATAAGATTTGCCGACCTCGCTGAAAAATTCAAAAAAGCTGAGAGCATGTGCCCGAAAGGCACCGCACAATGGATCGAAGGATCGATCGCAAAGGCAACGGTCCTTTGCGCGATCCGAAGCGCCTACTCAAATCAGCATTTCGGAAAATGGCTCTCGGTCAACGGTATCAACCTGGGACTGAATGAACGCGCAGCACTGATCGGCCTTGGTCGTCTTGGCGAAGCGCGCTTCCGGGAGATACTAACATGCTCGAAAAGCCGCTCGTATAAAACTCTCTGGCGAGAAAATAGGCCGCCCATGGCCTGCCGCGCTCTGTGGCGGTCCGCAGGCTCGTCATGCACGGCTTCATGTGGGAAAGCCAACCGCAGCAACAGCCGCAACCACTAGCGGCGTGATCGCCGCTAAGCTGCCAGCCCCCCTGGCCGGCGCTGCAAGCGGCGCCGGCTTTTTGCTAGTCTCGGCGGCGGTCTGCCAACCGGAGACTCTGATGGGCGAGATTATTTTTGAGGGCGCGGCACCCTACGAGCCCTTATCTGCTCAAAGCGCAACAACAAAGCCCACCATAGACGGCGTAGAATTGGTTCTGAACGTATTTGTCGAAGGGCTTCCAACCGAGACCGTTCCCGTTCGGATTCAGTTGGAGCCCGAGGTCGCCCGCGCATTGGCGTCGAGACTTGCGACAGAGGCGATGATCGTCGAAAATTGGCGGAAGAATCTGTAACCAAAGCCGATGTATCGCTCATATCGCGCCCCTCTCCGGCACCGGCAGCTTGCCGTGCCAAATTTCCCTAATTTCGTCGGTCGTTAACCCCGCCTTTTCACGGTGCCGAACATCTACGAACGCTTCCAGCAGCGCTACCCGCCGCTCCAACTCGGCAACTCGATCGACCTCCGTAGCTTTGGCCATCAGCGCTTCCCCTTCTGCCATTTAATTGCCGCGGCGACGAGCACGAACGCCAGCAGTCCAAGCACGAAAACGAGGCCAGGGCTCATGCTCAGCTCGCCAGCTGCACCACGGCCGCAGCAGCCGGCGCCGTCGCGCCAAGTTCCGCAAGCTCGGCTTGCGCCGTCGCGAGATAGGCGTGGAGCAAATCGCTCTTTCGCTGGAACGCCGCCCTCGTCCGTTCGGCCTCCTCACCGAGGCGATTGGCCGCCTCGCGCTCCGCCTGCAACTTCTCACGATCGGCCGCGACTGAGGTTGCCGCTGCATCGGCGCTGGCCTTCAGGGTTGCCGCATCATCGCGAGCCTTCTGGGCTTGGGCGAGGAGAGCGGCGGCATCGGCTTGAGCGGCCTTGACGGTGTCCGCGGCGTCGGCCTCGGCCTTTTTCAGGACAGTGTTCGCCTGCTCAAACAGCGATGTCGCGTCGGCCTGCTTGTGGCCGGCATCGGCCAGCGCTGCCGATGCATTGTCAAAGGCCTCTTTCGCACTCGTACCAAGCTTCAGCTCGGCAAGCGCCGCGTCGGCTTGAGCCTTGAGCTGCGACAAGTGCTGAGAGCGAGATATGAAGTTGTCGCCGCCCTCAAAAGCCGCACGCCAATCGGAATCGACCGGCGACTGTGGAGATGGATTCGTGTCGATCGAGACTGTCATGACGCCAACTCCGCGATCGCCTGCCTCATATCTTTGATCTTGTTTCTCACAATTTCTGCCAAGGCATCGACATCGGTCTTAGCCTGATCGGTCTTGGCCTGATCAGCCTGGCGAATGGCTTGGTAGGCGGCCAGCTCACTGTAAGCGGCCCCTCTCAGCCTCCCCGTCTCAGCCGACAAGGCAGACATGACGCTCGAAAATTATCCCCGCCTTCAAACGCTGCGCAAAGCGGGGACAGATAATCGTTCGAGACACTCATTGCGCCAAATCCCCGATCGCCTTGCGCATATCGCTGATCTTGCCCATTAACGCCCCTGTCAACGCGTCTGCATCGGCCTTGGCCTGGCCGGCGACAGCAAGTGCCGCTTGATGGGCGGCAAGCGCGGCTTGTGCGGCCTCTTTCAGCTTCTCTGTCGCGGCCTCATTGGCCGCGGCACGCTTCGCTGCGGCATCTGCCGTTGCCTTCTTGGTTGCAACGTACTCGTTGGCGTCGAGCATGATCTGTGATGCGGAGGCGGATGTGGCGCTCGCGGTTGACTTGGCCTCCACTACGATCGCTGCAGCTTCCTCCTTGGCCTTCCCCACAAGCTCGGTTGCTGTCCTGGTCGCTTCCTCAAGGGTGGCGTTCGCCTTCTCGATGGCACCGTTGGCCGAGGATTGCTTCAGCACCGCGGCGTCAAGCGCGGCCCTTGCGTCCTGACCGATACGGAGATTGGCATAGGCCAATTCGTTCTGGGCCTTCAGATCGGACAGCGCCTTGGCGCGGGCGAGGAAGTTTTCCCCACCCTGGTAGATGGCGCGGAAATCCGTTTCTTCTTGAGACAGAGCCGGAGCTACATCGACGGAAACGCCACCCGCGCTTACCATTGCTGATCCTCCTGAACGTCGGCGATGCAGGTGTCTACGTACGCAACCTCAGCCTCAAGCTTCGCGTATACCCGGTTCGGCATTGAAATCAGCAACCGTCGCGAGAGCACTTCACGTCTACGAAAAAGCCACGCAAGTGCGACGTCCCGAAGCTCCAGAGAGATGACTGGTTCGGTGCGCTTCACTGCCAACGCGCCGCCGCCGACCGTGCTGACGGGCCTCATAGCCTTGCGAGGAAAGTGGACAATTTCGGTCATGCCACCACCCTCAGATTGTCCGCCGCGGGCTTGCCATCGTTATCAAGCCGCCCTCCGCGCCGTCGCGGCGTTGCCGGCAAGCCTTCGCTTGAACTCATCGATAGACATTTCGGACAAGTGTCCGAGCCGTTCATTCCCTCGCCCATCCGAGAACGCTTTGCGGTAGGTATTGCGCACTTGCGCGGCCGATCCAAAGCCGAGGAAAACTTTGTATCCGTCAAATTGTCCGGATGCATCATATCGGCCAGACAGACAGACCCGCGGCGACTTGAGATGCGGGCCAACGTAAACGTCTACGTGGTCACCATCCCTGCCGGTCATTCGCTTGACGTAGGCGACGGTTAAGCCATGGATGCTTGCGTGATTGACTTGCCCGCCGGCGCGACCGCCAGCGGCTCGCCCTTCCACTGCCTCAGTTCCGGCACCGGCGACGGCACCCGTTACACGGCGGAGGGCGTTGAAGATCGGGCGATTGCGGGTCACCAACTGAATCCCGCGAGCGATGTCTCGCGGATTCTGTGATGTAAGCAATTCCCCGACACGACGTGCAACACGCTGGTCGATGGCCTGCGCACCATAGCGAAGCGGCGCCAAGGTGATCGCTTGGACGAACATATGAACTGGATTGAAGATGTTATTGACTAACCCTTCCGCGCCCGCCCCCGCGCCGCCGGCTAAGCCCATTTCATGGAGCTGACGCGCCGTTGTGGAATTGCCGAGGGCAGTTCGCGACCGATCGACGACACGCTCGGCTCGAAGCAATGCTTCAAGTCGAGCCGCACGGTCGGGGCCAAGCGCCAGCAATGTCCGCGAGCGAGCGGCACCGTTGTTGAAGAAGGCGGCATTAAGGATATTCCTGTTGTCCCCCGACCGCTCGACCGCATCGGCCAGATTTGACGCATAGCCCCGGGCGAATAGCTCACGCTCCGCGGGGCGCATGCGAGCGAGGGCACGCTGGGCTTCCGGGATATTTGCACTCGATCGCACGAAGTTATGACCGGCTTCGAGGGCGTTTTCCGCCCCGAAGAACTGGGCAGCACCTTGTCGCGCACGGGCGAAGGTCGGATTTGCGGAATCCAATTCATTGAGCAATGAGCGCCGTAGTCCCGTCAGTGCCCCCGCTTCCTCATTACGTCCGGCCCGCGTCGCGGCGGTCTGCATGTCACGCAGTTCGCGCTGAGTGTAGTCCCAGAACTGGGCATTCGGATAAGGTGGAGCACCTCGGCCGCGACCGAACTGCATGATCCCGTTTTCGAACGTAACGCCGGGATTGAAGGCTCCCATGCCCTCGGCAACGGCACGATCACGACCGCGCTCGACGGCGTTTTCCATGGCGCGACGAACCGCCGGGCTACCGGCGAGGCGCTCCAGCTCAGGCGTCCATAGGCCATCCTCACCGGCCAAATAGGCCGCGCGATAGGCCGGCCGATTGGCGCGGCGGGCTACATCCTGAATCCGCTCTAGGTCCTCTGTCGCGTTGCCGCCACCGGTCAAATCGCGGATGTAGGTCGCAATCCGCGGCGACTGTTGCTCAAAGCGTTCCTGTGTGAACTCGGTCAGGGCGGCCCGGCCCTCGGGCGACGTGTTAGCCGCCGATCGGGCCAGTGCTCTTGTGCGCTCGCCAACGTCCGCGATGGCGAGCGGCAATCCCGCGACGTTCGCTTCGCGAACTTCGTTCGACGACAAGGGCAGGCCAGCGCGTTGAAGGTCCGCCATGTAGCTTTCAGCAACGCGCCTCTCAGCCTCCAAACTTGGATTTCGGATACCGCGGTACACATTCGCGACGCGAGTGGCCAGCGGCGACAAGGCTTCCACAGTACCAGCCCCGACCGTACCCAATACGGCACCCGTCGCGGCACCTTTTGCGCCTTCGGTCAGGGTTCCTTCTAGTCCTTCGCCTTCACCTGCGCCTGCCACAGCCCCATACGTGGCCCCGGTCAAAGCCGCATTACCGAGTCGTCCAGCCATAGTTGCAGTTCGCGCGCCTGGGGTGAGCAGCATGCTTGCGCCAGCGCCGCCCAACTCGCCAGCTCCAAAGGCGTATGGATGCTGCGCCTGCATGGCGCGTTGCCGAGCGCGAATCTCATCGCGGGCACGCTCGTATTCCTCCGTGGCCGGGCCGCGGGTTCCGGTCAGGTGCTCATACGCAAGCCGCCCTGCTCCGATCGGGGCACGGAAGCCACCAAGCCAATCAGGCGCGCCAGAAGCCTTGGATGCGCCATAAATCTCATCGCGCCAATTGGCGGACGCGCCCTTGAGGTAGCCTTCCCAAGCAGATTCGCCCGTGCCGTAGGAAGGGGCGTTCGGTATTAGGTCATCAAACATGCCGCCTGTCCGCGGATATTTACTCCAGGGCGCATCCGGGAGATCACGATCGACGACATAGCCTGCGGGCAATCCTGCGTTTCCCAAGCCCGCTTGCCGTCGCGGCACTAAGCCCAGCTGCGCGTCGCTTAGCTGTCTGTTGGGCCAAGCGGCGCGCATGCGAGCTGCCGTTTCGCTGCCATTGACGACATCAGGTTGATCAAATTGATCGAATGCGTTCGCCATTAGTCACTACTCTGCGGCTTGCAGCATCTCGGCAGCGGACGGTGGAACTGCTTCCTTGGCCTTGGCCGCTTTCGTATCGAGAACGGTGCGAACGCCACTGTTAAACGCAGCCCTTACCTCTTCCGGCGATAGTGAGGTGGCAAGATCAAATTCGTCGGCCGACAAACTGAGCCGGAGTTGACGGGGGCTGCGTCGCTCGGCCGGCACCTCGACTTTTTGAGTCGGCGTTCCCACCGTCTGCGCGACAGCGTCGAGACCGGTCACAACGACCGTCGAAAAAGCCAACGGATTTTGGCCATTCCCGATCGTCAGAAAATGATCTACGCATTCACGCGGAAACGGCAGCTCGCCGACTATCGCGCCGAAGTCTTCAGCGGGGAGCTGCCCCCGCGCCGCGTGCAAGTAATTTGCGATTTTAGCGAGCGAACGATTCGCCTGCTCCCATAAAGAAGCGATCCGTTTCGCACAGTGATGATCGGCAGGAGACATGCTCATCGCTCGCGCCTTCGGACGCGGTCGGCTTCTTCATGCGCCCCAGCGGATAGGTTTTCACTGAAAGCATAGTGCCCCGCGCTATCGCGCTCGACAGGGCGGCCGGCATTGGTCAGATTCGCCGGGTCGGGTAGGAAATTCGAAAAAAACCGCCCATCGTTATTTCCACGACACGGCCCCTCACCCTGGCGCGCGCGGCGCGTCGCATCGGTCGAAGACGGCGCCGAGTGCCCGAAGAGGGCCGGGTCGTCGGGATCAACGTCGTGATGGTGGCGGGGCTCGTGTCGGCCATGCGCCCTGCTGAAACTCTCGGTCATTTTGCTCACCTTTCACTCCCAACGAAGCCGGGTGTCGCGGGCTTCCATTCCGTGTCAGGTGCCGACCAGTCTTTCGCTCGTTCCAGATTCCCAAGCTCGGTCGAAAGTCGGAAACGCTTGTGCCGCCATGCCTGCGCCTTCTGCATCAAAGAAAAAGTATCGTATGGATTGCGCTCCGAAAAACTCGACATTTCATCGTCGCCGCGCTTGATGTCGTCTTTTAATTTTCTGATCTGTTCGTCGATCTTGGCGTTGGCGTCCGCTCGATTCACGCGTTGCATGGGACTGGCGTAGTGCATAGTCTTTCCTCTTAATAGGTGATGATCTTTCCGCGACCGATGTCCTTGCCATCATTCTTGCCGTCGGTATGTTGAATTGGGGTCGCGGCCATAAGGCCGCCATTCCAAGCTGGCCCTGTGCCCGTTTTGTACGAGACCGTGCGGCCATTCACGATGTGACCGCCATGCGTCTCATTCTTCGAAACGGCCTCAGATGGCCTCAAGCTGGCGTCCTTGATTTCGCGGAAGCTGCTCACATCGGAACTCCTTGAGGAGGCTTTTGGCAACGCTAGAGACGGTTATACATTCCCTGCTTTGCCATCTCGGCTTTCCGACGTGCCATCTCCTGAATGCCGATCGGCTGTCCCCGTTTTGGACCCGAATTGAAAACTAAAGTGCCGTCGACCGCGAGTTTCCGTTCATTTTCCGTCAAATAAACCCCATCCGGGGTGACGTGCGTGCGATGGTCAGACGGGTCGTATTTCGGCGTTTCGTGTCGCATATTTGTACTGCTCCTACTGCCGCCGGACTTCATCCCAATTTTCCTCTCCACATATTCGAAGTACTGATCCGAATCCGGGACAAGCCCTTCCGCAATTGCAAAATTGTGAGCGCCGATGAGTTTGGCATTACGGCTCGGATCGGTCACCCAATCTTTGTGTTCTCGCATCCAAGCCGCTGTTCGATCGGTGAAGCGCGAGAGATGGTCTTCAAGCGGATCACCCGAGCTAACTGGCATGCTCGAAATATCCTGCGCCCGCGTCTCTAGCAGCGTTCGTTTCGCCTCGGCGGCGGCAAGGCGGCGCTGTGCTTTTGTTTCAGCGTCGACGTCGCCGTACTCCCGGGCCTCACGATACGCAGCCTCAGCGGCCTTCGCCTCGCTCTCGGTGGAGAGATAGTCCGCCTCGACCTTGCGAAGAGCCCCCTCACGCCGCATGTGCGCCGTTTGCAAATTGAGCCTCGCGGTTTTTGCCCGGTCCGCATCGGCCTGGCGGTTCAGAGCTTCAATGCGGCTCGTCGTGCTGTCGGTGCCGTCTCCATCCTCGCCCTCGATGCGGACAGTAATTTCGCCGTCGTCCATCTTCGAAACTCCGTTCAAGTCTTGATGAGGGCCAAGAAACTGACGATTGTTGGAGGCATGTTTTGGCTTCCGCCGCTGCCGGTCGTGGCAATCGTCGGCGTGAATGGCGGCATCGTAACCGTTGGCGTGGCTCCGGGCGCATCGTCGGCGACACCACCAGCCCCGGAGGGCGTGCCGCCGCCAGTATCACGGATAAAGCTTTGGTTGGCGGACAAAGTCCCAAGATTTATCGTCGCCGCCGTGTGCAAGTGCGACTGCAGCAACTGATCGCCGCCAGCCGCACCCATGGCAACGCCGTTGATGCCTGAACCGGCCGCCGTAACGCGACCCGAGGCCCCTGTGTTATCCCATGCCAACCGCATCCGGCTGCGCTCATCGGGAACGCCGAAGGTGGTGACACCATTGCCGCCGAAGGTCGACCCTAGTATTTGGGCGAGCGCCGTATATGAGGAAACGTTGTATATCGTTCCGTCTTTTGGCAAATACGGAAGAACCTTGCATGCCTGCATCCAAAGCGGAACCGCTATCGCCCCATGCAAATCATACGCCGTGCCAGGATCGGATGGATTGGCGAAATTAACGTTCGTGCCGTCGAAGAAGATCGGCGTGGCCTTTCCTTGCGGCACACCTATGTAAGTCCCAGTGCCGGTAGCGGGCACGAATTGCAGATAAGCCGTCGTGCCTGTGCAAAAATTATTTACAACGTAGATTCCGGGCAGAGACATTGTGATCTGTGCATTGCCAGTTTGGACTCCACTAAAATTTAGAAACAGGTTTTGCTGTTGAGTCGGCCCAGCGCCAGGCGCTATCCCCGACGGTCCGGTTAAGGCAATCGTTGTGGCTCCCGAGAGTGAGATATTCAGAGAGCCACCAAGCATTCCTCCAATGGCCTGCATATTGGCATTGACGGCCGTCGTTCCCCAGGAACCGACGAGGTCGCCTGTATTGGGGGTATTTAAGCCCTTGAGGGGTTCATTCGGCATCGATCAATTTTCCATAGTCGATTGCATCGGAGGCACCTGAACAGCGGCCTCATTAGCCCTTGAGATCGATATGATTTCGCCGCCGGCACCGAGCGTCACTTTGCAGTCCCCGAGGCCCGTGAGTGAAATGGCGGTCACCCCATCTGAGGGGACGGATTCATCGACTAATCTCTGGAATTCCGGCGTGTGCGCGCCGAGGTCGTCTACATGCACGATCCTTGGATTTTCGAGATGCGCCCGCAGAGCGCGGGTGGCATCGTTGTCAGGCAAGAGGCCGGCCGCAATAGCGGCGTCGAGGTCTTCAAGACTTCCAATCGGTACTGTCATGAACTTGCCCTCCTCACGCCGTCACATGCCGCTCAGCCGCGGCAGCTGGCCCGGCGCTGACGGCTGCGGGGCGGCAAAGAGGGCGGGTGTCGTGAGGGTCGAATCCATCTGCGCGAAGCTGGCAGGCTACAGCGCGCCGCACGTAATCGGACAGCGAAATAAAATCTCGCTCGGCAGCCAGCTTCGCGGCCGAGTGCATGGACGGCGGCATTTCGCAACTGAAAACTTTTATATCGCGCACTGGCCAGCCCCGGCCTAGCGTTCTTGCTTCGATTGCGGGGCCGCTTCCCCAGAGCGACTCGCAGGCGCTTCTACCCGCGCACAATGGCGTCGAGGAGCAGAAACGAATCTAACAGGTTATCGGAGAACGTCAAGTAACTATGCGATGAATTGTCAAAGAATTCACGGCTAATTTTGCAACTTCATTTTCCAGGCGCCGGGCTTATAACCTATTAGAACCTATTAGCAGGGATATAACACCCGAAACGGCCGCGGCCGATTGCGCTGATACTCGTTCTCGCGCACGTCGCGAATGTAGAGTCGTTCCGCGCGACGACGCCCCTGGACATCCTTCAAGGCCTCACGAAACAACCGAGACTCGCAATCGATGTCGATGGGCTGATCCTTTTCAAGGCACGCCACGACATCGAGGAATTCCTGGCGGCATTCCGGACTGCACCAGAAGTCTCCAGCCGCTCGCCCAAATTCGAATTCGCTTTCCGCCCCACACGATCTGCACGCGAATTTTACCATCGCCCGCGCCTTTCCTGATATCTGCGCTCGGCCTCAAGGGCGGCTTCGATCTCGGTCGGCATCTTGAGCCGCGGACCGCGCCTCGCCGCTTCGATCGCATCATACTCCATCGAAAGCTGAATCATATCAGCCACAGCCCGGCCGCCGGCATCGGCGCGAATCTCGGCGAGATCATCATCGAACCACCACCTAATGGCCGAAGCCACAGCAGCTCTGACTTTCTCATGCAACGGCGATCGGTATGGCGGATCATTCTCGGGTAGATAGTTTTGTCTACCCGCGCGCTCCGCGATGTCTTCGACGTTCCAGCGATACGCGCGACGAAAGAGATCGGCTGCGAAAATCCGGGCGTGTTCCGCGTTCGGGTCGTTCTGCGTTTCGGCGTAATACTTGCGAAAGGCATTGCGAACCACATCGGCCAAAATAATCGACTCGGACATTGGAACCCCCATAGTCGTAGCTCATGGATCACCGAAAATAGCGCGCGCGTACGGGAGGCTCGGCCATCACCGCATGCGGGTTCACGCGGATGGCATCTATTCGGCGTGATGCCACCGACCTTTTCAGATCGACGACTTCCTTGCGTCCCTCAGCGCGCGATTCGATCAGCGCTTCAACGGAATCGCCTGCAAATAGATTAATGAGCCTGCTTTTTCGAAATGACGCTGACGAAATCGGGACCTCATGACTTCCGCGATCGCCGTTGAAAACGATCGAGCCGGTCAACGACCTCTGATCGAAACGCTCCACCACGCCGATTTTCCAGCCATCATCCACAGTCGTTGGCACCGCCGCAGCATCAGTACTCGCCCTCTGCTCGCGGGAGGCAGCTCGCGTAGGTTTGGAAGATCGAGGCTGCTCGACTTTCTGCTGTGGCCGAACCACGGTAGCCCGCACCACGTCCTCACTCCGATGGTCCGCCTCTTCAATTCTTTCAAGTGCCTCAGCTAAGGCATCAAGCCGCGCGCACAAATCACGAATCGCTTCGTCGTTGTCGTTTTCAACCTGGCCTTCCAGGGCCGGCCGCTCAAGCTGGGCAAGCAAACGGCGGAGCCTCCCTAGCAAAAGAAAAAAGCCATCATCGTCGAGCGCAAGCCAGCGACGCTCCAGCTCCGCCATCACATGGCCGTCACGCGCCAGCTGCAACAGATTCGTTCGTTTCAGCGCCTGCATTTTCGATCTGCAAAGTCATGACATCGAGCTGAAGCAGTTGCTCTTCGCTCAATAGCTCAAGCTGAGCCGACCCAATCTCAAGCGGACCGCCATTCGGTCCACTGACTTCATGACGAGAAATCGACCCGCCAGGCAAGCTGCGCAGCAGCGTGTTGGCCGCCGCGAGCTTGTCGACGAGCCAGACTTCGACGGGCTGGCCAGTCTCAGGATCGACGCGGATTCGTGTGATTGCCTTGCGCAGCCGTTCGGGCAATGCAGTGAGCGGTTTTAGTTCCAGTTTGCCGGGGTTGTCGGGATCACCAGAAGGTTCGTAAAGCTCGACCGCGTCGACGTCCAAGAACGGCGCGATCTTGTTCTGGACCCATTCAACCTTGATTGCAGTCCGATCGGCGTGCTCCTGCAGGAGTTCGTTGATGCGCTCCTTCACGCGGGAATCGTTGCGGAGCCGCGATGCATTGTAGCGCGCGCTGTAGCTATCCTTGTAGCCGGCAGCGAGGAACGCCGACAGCAGCGGCGCACCACTGGCCAGTTCGAGCGCAAAAATTTCATGGCGGCGGTTTTTCAGCTGGGGCATGGCAAATAAAATAGCATAGCTCATCGCTTCTGGCACGGATTTATCAAAATGATTCGACACTGCCATGTCGTTACCATAATCGACAGTTTTTGCCTGCCCACAGGCTAGAACCGCTGGTGCTTTGTAAAACCTCTCGCCCCCTCTTCCTCGAATGCCACTTTCGGCCATTCCTCACACAAAAACGGTGCAAAATACGGGACCGTGGGATGCCGCGTACGGAAGGGTTCCCCTGGAAGGGGTTTTATGGAAGGGGTTCAGGAAGGGGTTAGTGCACCATTTTTGACGCTCCCCAGCACCAAAAATGAGGCTCCCCCCTACGTCATTTTTGGTGCTCCCCCCTGCTGCAAAAATGGTGCACCCCCTGCACCAAAAATGTTGCTCCCTACAGGTTGAATGTCGGTTGTGCCATGGTTGTGGATGGCGACGCGCAACGGCATTTTAGCCGTCGCATGTTTAGAGGTTTATTGGGACGAGAAGAGCGATTGGCGTCAGTATCCAGCTGGCCACGTCAGAAAATAACGATTGGCCTCTCCGGTGACACGTCCGGAAACCCATTTGACCCAGCCGCGATGGCTAAGCTGTGCTTTGGCACGATCGATTGTGTTGACCGAGACGCCGAGATCGCGCGCCAGCCTTGCGCGCCCTGGCCATGCCATATTGCGATTATCGGCGTATTTGGTCGCAAGTCGATTTGCTACGTCACGCGCTCGGGCGTTCACAGCTGGGTCTTCTTGCATGGCTGTTTCCCATTTCAGGCGCTCCTTGGGGCCGAGCCGACGCCCGTGGGCTATCTTCGGAAAGCCGATAGGCCGTGCCGGCCGTTGCCGTCGCTGACGCGCTGGAGGCGGCACCAGGACGATATCAACTGTCCATGGCCCATTCCCGATGCGATGCACCGTGGCGCTGACGTGCGTTCCCACCGGTGCGCCGCGCCGATCGAAAAGGTCCATTCGTTCGCCGTTGAGCGACAGAATCCAATCGCCGCTCACGATTCCCACCGTTGCAGCTGGCGACCACGGCACCACATCCACAATCCGGGCAGTACCCGCAGGATCGACAGTTGCCCAGGTGCTCCAATCCGTCACGCTGTACTGGGCGTGAGGACGTTCAGCCATGCCATGCCAGCCGCGCACCACCGGTGGCGCTGCGAAGGGTACGACTGTCACCTGCGCCCCCTGCCGAGATCGGCCGGTAAGCCGGAGGCAAACCCAACCGGCTCCGCCAATTTCTCCAGCGCTTTCTTCGCATCATCTCTATGGCCGACAGCTCGCATAGCGGATCGTCGGTCAGGGAATGTACCGACGGAAACTCTGCCAGATGGCGTCAGGTCGAAGGCGCGGATGTCGCCCTTGCCCCAGTCTTCGATTTCCCCCAACGCGATATGACCGTAGTAGACGCGCATCGGCGTAGGCTTGGGGCGCTCGCATAGTGGTCGGCGGCTCATTCCGCGGCCTCCATGGCGTCGCCGGTCCTTGGAGCGCTTTCCCTTTGTTCCGCTAGTGGTGGGATAGCGGCCACCTCATTTTGAGGCATGAACGCCGCGTCCGCCGCATGGGGCGAGGCCTTCCATGATCGGAGGGTTGGACCGCGAGAGCCCTCCTCGACCGTCAGCCCGGCAGCAGCCTCGACCGTCGCGCGCAGCGCATCGACCGTCTCCCCGGGGCGCCGCATCACAATCAGCGCTCCCTGATCGACCCCCTCGACCAACAGCGCGCGGCCGGCATCAAGCAATGGCTGAGTCGATCGGCTTATGACGAGACGGCCGTCAAGCCTGGCGTCGAAGAGCGGCCCGCGGACAGAACTGGCACGGACGCCTTTGCTGTTGATGGCGGGCGAGACGACGAGGATCAGGGGAGAGGCGGGAGCATTCATTCCGCCGCCTCCGCGATCTCGCCGGCCTCAGCATCGGCACACTCAGCACCCCAGCCGTCCCAACCGACACGTGGCTGGCCGCGTCGGAACAGCTCGATTTTCGGCAAATTGGGCCACAGCCGCTCGATCTCTTCGGCGATGAATTCCGGCTTCGCGGAATGCTCGCCTTTGAGATTATTGAAAATGGATGCGCTCTGGGTTCCAGGCGTAGGCGCCGGGAAATTGCCGCGAACGCCGATCAGCAGGATTTCATGCCGATCACGAAACCAACGGCCGAGGCCAATGGCCTGCTTGTCCCAGACCTGGTGCGATCTGTAACTGCCGCCACCGGCCGAGATAGCAGCTAGCGGTGCGCCGACCTCATCACGCAACAGTCGACCGTCTTCGCCACGCGGACGAAGCGCGCAGAAACCCGCCTCGGTCATGATCTCGATGTCGTCAATCAGGCTCGCCGCCGTCGACCAGAACGCCAGCATGCAGTCCAATGCCGCGAGCTTGTCGAGCATGGGAGCCATGACGTTAATGGCCCAGGCGAAATCATGTACGGCGTAGTGATTCGCAGGCGAGCGATCGGCGCCCGTTTCATCGGAATACGCCCACGGCTTCCGCGGCCAGTCCACCAGGATCACCCCATAATGCCGATCGGGGAATTTAAGATTTCCGGCGGCTTGCGCTTCGCCTAACTCGGCTTCACGAGCCTCACGTTTGAGCTTTTTGGCCTCGGCCTTCGCCGATACCTTTTCGCCCTTCCTGGCTTTCTCGATCAGCTCGGCTTGCACATCTTTCGGGAGATCAGCCAGGGCGTCCAGTTCGACGCCATGGTCAAGCGACGTGCCGGCGAGTTCGGAAACATTTGGGATTTTATTGCCGCGCTCGACGTGGCGCTGAATTGACCGCTCGGAACCGCCGGTTTTCTTGGCGGTATCCGCGGTATATCGCTCGTTAGCTTCGCCAATTTGGCGAAGCTTTCCGCGCCCCCGTCCGGCTTGCCCGCTTTTCGTCTCGGGATATTTCTGCTGGTACAAATCTTTCCGCCGCGTGTGATGCGCCGCCTTTTCGGCGTCCGTCAGGTCAGCGCGGATCAGATTTTCATCTATCTCGTATAGTTCAGCGTCGATCGCGTCGACGCCATCGAGAATGATCGCCTGGATTTCAGGCCACCGCAGCCGATTCGCCGCATCAAGCCGATGAAAGCCGGCGATCAGACCGTACCGACCATCGGCGATCAGACCGTACCGACCATCGGCGATCGGGCGAAGCGTAATCGGATTGATGAGACCGCTGTCGCGCATGCTTTCGGCGAGCACGGTCACAGCCTCTGAACGGAGCGCTCGGGCTCGTTTGCGCACTACGATGTCGGTTAGGGCGACCATGCGGGTTGGAAAGCTGTGTTCGAATGCGGCGCTCATCGGGCCGCCTCCGCCGCGCCGATCGGCTCGATGGTCGCGCCATCTTCTTCAAGCCCGCGGATTATGTACTGCCGCATAATCTCGCTCGGGGTTGAATGCTTGCGCCGCGCCACAGCGCAGACCGCTGCTCTTACGCCGCGTGGACCGCGGAGTTGAACGTTCTCCGGAAATTCCTGTCTCGTCATCTGGCCTTCGCTCATCGCAGCCTCCGCGTTCGATAAATGACGATTTAAGGCGCGCCTCTTGCACGCGCAATGTATTTGCGATACAAGAATAATACAAAAAATAGGAACAGATTGAAATGTCGAATAAATCTGCAAAACGAGGGCGTCCTCCGTTGGGTAAAAACGAGGGAAAACACACCGCCCTGAACCTGCGAGTCACGGAAAAGATGCGAGCGGACCTTGAACGGGCCGCTAAAAAGCATCGCAAACCGCTGTCGCGGGAAGTAGAGGCGCGGCTTGAGCAATCTTTTGAGGATGATCGCCTAGCCAGAAAGACGCGACCTGGTCATATAAGAGCGCTCGGGACGGTCATCATGTTGGTGGCAGCTCGCATCGAGTGCCGAACCGGCAAGCGCTGGCTCGATGACGTCGACACGACGAAACACCTTCAAGACGCGATTGAATTCGCGGTTCGGCACTTCGGCGCAACAAAAGGCAACGCGCCGCCAGCTGGCGCGAAGACGGACCAGATCGTCACGCCGTCAGGCATTCCATCGAATGAAGCGATCGGTTGGGATGAGGCAGGTCAGGTCATTGCCGGGATCGACATGTGGCGCGGCATGGACCTCGACGAGACAATCAATTTGGTTAATCCCAAAGATGACAATGCGCCGACAGAGTGGAGCGTGGCCGATAATTTGGCGCGCGATCTCGACAGAAAGTTAGATCATGACGTGCTGCCAGCCGGATTCAGGCCGTCCGCGCGGCGGAAACGCCCACAGCGAAACGTCAAATAAAAGGGGCGGCCTTTCGACCGCCCCCGATAGCCGCAATTGGTCCTTTCGGACATCGGCTTATGGCCGCTCCTTGAGGAGAGGTCTGAATTATACGGCAAGATTCGGTTTCGAACAATCGGCCATACCCCCATTGCAAGTGTTCTTTTCCAATAACGCGGCCTATTTCTTTGACCAATAATTCTGCGCAAGTTCATTGAGCCCATAGACAGAATGATCGGTCCCGAAGCGCAAAATAGAGATGCGCCCCTGCGCATCCGGCTCCGGATCGTAGACCATTCTGACCTCGCCCGCCTTCACGCGTCGCAATGGCGCATAGCCGATGAGAGTCTTGCCCTCGACCATGGGGTTGATCGTAATGGCGTCTATCTTGGCTGCAATCGCCTTCCATTGGCCTTGAGTAAGATTCTCGAATTCCTTCTCGGCAGTGAAACGAAAGACGACTTTATAGGCCATGCTTCTTTCGCATCTCGTCCCAGGTGGCAGTTATCGGCTCATTGCGACGCTCCGCGGCCAGCTTGAAGTCAATCTGCTCTTCCAAGGCTTCGAGCAGCCCCTCGGCAAATTCCTTCAGTTCCGGCGGAGCGCCAGGTAAATGGGCAAACTCCTGAATCTTGGCGATCGGCATGGCAACGTCGCCGGTCCCGGCCAATATGGTTGCCGTGCCGGGCTGTTGCGGTGGAGCGGCTGCGTATTCTGTGATATCGCGCGTGACTATCTGCATTTGCATGGCTACCTACCTTCCGCCCCCAAGATAGCCCCTTGGCCCGCCCCCTTCCACCCGCGGTCCCGCCGCCCCACCCCGCACCCTGCCTTGCCCACTCCGCAGCCTGCTCGCTTGGCTGCCGCCGCGGCCGACCGGCTGCTTGCTGGCCTTGCTGCTTGGCTTGCGGTCAGCCCCACGGAGCGCGCTGGCCATGTGCTCGATAACATCCTCACGGCTGAGGCCAGCAGCTTCTGCTTCGGCGTGTGCGTCCATCACCGCGTCAACTACGGTGTACGGGCGCGTTTCAAGGAAGCGCGGATCGTGCCCCTCGAAAGCGACGAAGCACAGCACGGCCTCCTCCACCTGCGGGGCTTCCCGGCGCGCTTTTGCCTCGCCCCCAGTCCACCTAGCGGGCCACCACCAAAAGCCTTCCCTAGAGCTAGCCGCGGCGGGTTTTTCGGCCTCTGCACAGCGCTCGGCCGTGCCGTGCTCGGCCCGGAACGCCGCGCTAGCCGGGTAGTTCTCGCGCTTCGGCTTGCCGTGCCGCTTTAGCCACTGCCGTTCCCGGCGGCACTCGCTCCACCAGCTCACCGCCATCGCCACGGCGACCATCGCGATCCACCCAAGAATAGCCTCCGGCTCGACCCCGTTTGCCAGCATGGCAATCGGCATCACGACCAGCAGCACGAACACTGCGAGCCAGGCCATCAGCACAGCCAACAAGGTGCCGCGCGCCGGCAGACTTACCGCTTTCCTGGTCGGCGAAGCCCCCGTACGAGCCGCAGGGCGCGATACAACGCCGGACTGGCGGACGGTGACGGACGAGTTATGCAGCCGAGGAATCAGGCGCATCCGGCTTCAAGCCTTTTTCTTCCGTTGAAGCCCTATCAACTTCACGCCGAGCGACGACGCTTTCTGCCGCGTCGCGGTCGCTGTACGCTTGAGCTTACGAGCAACGACGCTTGTTTTCGCTTTCTCGCGCACCATGTTCTTCAGCGTCCGGATGTCTTCCTTGGTCCACGGTCGCGACCTCTTCGTCTTCTTCACCATCGCTTTTTCCTCTGAGTCACTTCGCCGCAGCGGGCTCAGTTCTTACCGCTCGTCTTGACGAAGAGGCTTTTGCCTTCTGGGGCAATCGCGACCGCCGTAATCGCGTGATCCCGCTTGATGTCGCGATGCAATTCCCAGAGATGGCCGCCATTCCCTCCAATTTCTTCAAAGCCATCGGCGACCAACTTTCGACGAATCCGCCTGCAACGTAGAGCCTCTCGCGTCTGATCAGTTACGTGCATTGCCGTTTTCTCCTTCGCCGCTGAATTGGTTGAGTCGAAAAGCCGCACTGGACTCATAGCCCAGTAAGTCCGCGCTTCGCCGGCCGGCGTGGCTTGGCAGCGTCAAGAGCCGGCAGCGCCATATCAAGCACCCGCCGAATCGCTTCCGGGCGGCCTAGACCGGCCTCGCCCTGCTGTGCGATCCACTTGTCCAGTCGCGCTTGAAGATCAGGATAGAGCCGCAAGCCCACATGAGGACCGATGCCCGTAGGCGGCCGGCCTCGCCCACGCTTTTTTTTGGTAACAGCTATTGACGACGTCATGAAAAGCTGTTACCAAATAATGGCGAGCCGGGCAAGTGCGTCCAACACTCACCCGGCCCTAACCACCAAGCCCCTGTTAGGAGGGACTCAATGGCTGATTCTTCGAATACCACGACTCTGCCTCGAATTTCATTCTCCAGCATCAACGCGGTTCCCCCGCGCCGCCAGCGCCACACAGCAGTTCTCCCCGCCGTCCAGCTCGCCCACAACGCCCTGATGGCAGCTCTGGCCGCAGAAACCCCGCACGCGATCATCGGCTACGCAGCAGATCGCTTCGACGTTCTCGAACGGGCGGACCACCTGAAGACGGTGCTCGCGGCGGTCACGACCTACTGCAAAGCAGTGGTTTCCGACACCGCCCACTTCGCCCCGACCAACGTCCCCGACGAAACCGGCTACCTGACAGACGCCGCCTCCGAGGTCATCGGCGCCCTCAACAGCGCCTGCGACCGGATGTTGGCAGACCAAGAAATCGCAGCCGAATAAGCACAAATTCATCGCACTGACCCGTGCCAGCGAACAGCGTCGGCACGGCACAAGCCCGGACTCTGCTCAATTTTCGAAAAGGCGAGGGCAGCATCAATGGCCATCTTCGTTTTCGACGGCTGGTTAGAGGGCAAGGCAGTGCGTCGCGCACGCAAGCCGGGCCGGTGCCAATACTGGCGCGGGCGCGGAAACGGCGGCAATTGCCGCAACCGTATCGAAGCCGGGCAATTCTATGCGGAGGGCGATTATGACGATTGCTCAAAAAGTCCGTTCGCGTTGCAACGTTACTGCCTGACCTGTGCCGGTGACGAAGCAATCGCCGCCGTTGCGCTTATCGGATGCTGAGGGGGAGGGCGGCATGACCCTTCACATCCACGTCAACGGGCGCGCCAAGTTTACCGCGCCCTTCGATCCGAACAGCGTGGCGGCAACTGCCCGTGCGCTTGACGAGTGCTTGCCGAAGCTGAGACAGCACGGCCGCGTCGCCGTATTCGTCAATGACGATAGCGGCGTCGCCCACATCATCGTCACAGGGTGACAGGCCATGCTTGACCGTACCTCCACCAATCCCCGCGAGCACATCGGCGCCAACAATCCGCCTTCGGCGATCGACTTTGCCAAGGAGTCGACGACGACCCTGTCGGACTGGATGAAAGATCGCCCTGTCATCGAGACCGACGACGACGCCCGCGCCGCCAAGCTGCTCGTCGACCGGGCGAAATCGTCGCTCGAGTCCATGGAGACGGAACGCGACGCGCAAGTCAGGCCGTTGAATGCCCAGGTAAAGGCGATCAACGACAAGTACCGATCGCCCCGCACCTTGCTCGAAAAGGTCCGCAACAGCCTCGTGGACCGACTTACGGCCTATGCCAAACGCCTGGAGCGAGAGCGGCTACGCAAGGCCGAGGAGGCCCGCAAGGCTGCTGAGGCAGCTGCGCAAACTGCCCTGGAGGCCGAACGGCGCGCCCAGGAAGCTCAGGACGACGCAGCCCAAGGGGTCTGCGATGTCGACCTTGGGCAAGTCACGCAAGAGGCTGAGCAGGCTTGCAGCGACCTCGGCAGAGCGTCTCGCGAACTCGCCCGCGCCGAGCGGGACACCAAGGTCCGTATCGGCGGCGGCTTCGGCAAGGTCGCGACCCTACGGGACAAGGAAATCCTCGCCGTCACCGACTGGCAAGCTGCCATCAAGGAAATCGGCCTGACCGACCGAATTGCCGAAGCGGTCCTGACCGAGGCCCGCGCCTTCCGAACATCAATGGGAGAACTCCCCTCCGGGATCTCCGCTACGTACGAGAGGAGCCTGTAGCCATGCCCACCACCACGCTCACCGTCAAATTGATCAACCCGCCCGGCAGCACCGGCCGCGGCTCCATCGTGGGAATGGACGACCAGCGCCTTGGCATTTTCCCAGAAAAGGTCAGCCTGTTTGAGGTCGGGAAAACCTATGAGATCGAATTCACGGAAACCGACCGCAACGGCAAAACGCTGCGCAACGTGAAGAGCGCCAAGCTCATCGCCGCCGCCAGCCCGCAGGGCCAGCCGGCCGCAGCTGCTACGGTGCCGGCGCCCGGCGCGAACGGGAACGGCCACTATCGCCCCACCGATCCGGTCGACGCTGAAAGGATGTTCGTCTGCGCAACGCTGACCGCTCTGATCCGGGCCGGCGAGGTCAAGAACGACAAGCAGCAGCTGTGGGCAGCGACTCAAATGCTGCGCGGTCTGTGGAAACATACGTGGGGCTTTGATGGCCAGGTCTTCACAGCAAGCGAAGCCGGCCGCAAACATCTCGTAGCCGCCGAATAGCTACACCAAACGGCTGGCGGCGGAGCAATCCGCCGACCGGCCAGCCCGCCGGCGCCGCCCTCCCTACCGCCACAAAGGCTGCCGGCGGGCACCTCGAACAGAATGGCTGACGTGGCGTGGGGCCGTCAGTCTAGTCGCCCAGACCCGGTTTAGCGGGTGAGACCGCCGGGTCCGGGCGGCACCTAACAGGAGCGCGAAGCCGATGGCCGACGGAGACAACATCACGCCCTTGCGTCCAGTCGGGTCCACGAAGGACCGGACGGCCGCCGAGCGTGCAAGACGTTTCCGCCGGAAGAAGCGCAAGGGGACCGTGACACGCCGCGTAACGTCTCCCGTGACGGTGCCCGTTACGCCACCAAGCACTCCGACCGTGACGCCGACCGTTACGGAGCCGTTACGCGTAACGGCTGAAAATGCTCCGCAGGATGAGGCAGTTACGCCGATTGCGCGCCACGGCGCGCATGTGTCCAGCGTGACGGTCATCGACGCACTCGCCTACACGGCGGCCATCGGTCTCGCCTCGGTCGCCGCACTGTTCTCGATCAAGGGCATGGTGCAGCTGTTCCCGGGGACGCCCGTGCTCATCGTCGGGATGGCGATCACCATGGAATCGGCCAAGCTGGTCACGGCCGGATGGCTCGCCAGGCGTTGGCATGTGACAGCCTGGTTCTGGCGTATCGCCCTGATCAGCCTCATTGCCGGACTTGCCGTCATCAATGCCGCGGGTGTGTACGCCCAGCTCGTCGCCGCCCATGTGGGCGAGCGCGGCGCGGCTACCTCAGCGATCGAGACGCAGGACGCCGCGCTTGCCGCCCGGATCGAGGTTGCAGCCCATACCGTCGCGGACCTCGACCGGCGACTCGGCCAAATCGATTCCGCGATCGAGGAAGCCGCCAAGCGTGGCCGGACCACCACCGCGCTCGCGGCGATGGAGGGCCAGCGCAAGGCCCGTGCCGAGCTTGCCGGCCAGCGCCAGCGTGAAGGTGTGGTTCTCGCCGACCTGAAAGCCGAGCGCGCCACCATCAGCGCCAAGGGCCGGCAGATCGAGACCGAGGCCGCTCCCATCCGCTACGTCGCCGAGCTGATCGGCACCGACACCGACAGCGAACGTGCGATCCGATGGCTGATTGCCCTCATGGTCCTGTGCTGCGATCCGCTCGCCATTGCCTTGACGGCCGCGGCTTCGGCGAGGAGGTGACGCAGACGACATTTCCCAACAATTCCGGCTTGAGCCGGGATAGAGCGGCCGGCCGCTGGTGGAGCAAGCACCAACGGTCGGCCTGACCCCAGCCAAAGGAGTGACCAATGGCTAAGGCTAAGGACGATTCTACCAACCCCGACCCCACGCCACAAACGAAGGTGGAGCTCGTGGCGCTCGCCAAGCGCCTCGACGAGCACGCCGACGGGATCGAAAACGTCGCCGCCAAGGCTATGGCCGACGACATGCGCCTCGCCGCCCGGGCAATCGATCGTCTCGTGATCGAAATCCGCACGGCCGCTGCGGCCACCAACGACGCCATCGCGCGCCTGGTCGAGCATGTGGGAGGGCTGTAATGCCATCCCATCTTCACCCGGATGACATTCCCGCCACGGCGCCGCCGATGATCATCAGCGAATCAGACACGCATGTCGTGATCGCCGTTGAGATCGCGAAGGCCGTACTAGCCGGCTATCGCCGCCTGTTCGAGCAGCTCATCGAGGCCGCCGATCGGAAGGAGGCGCCGCGATGACCAAGGTCACCCTCGACCTCCCGCCCGATGAGGCCATGGCCCTTGCGCAAATGGTCAAGCGGCTGGGTTACGACGACGCCGAGCGGCTTTCCAGCCGCTACGACGGCGGCCACGAGCGGGACCTCATGCTCGCTGGCGTCAACAAGCTGCAACGGGCTCTCGCTGAGGCCGGCTTTGCTCCCCGCTGATCCCGACCTTCGACCCTCCCCCGCGCAAGGGGAGGGTCGAAGGTCGGGATTCGCCCGTCTGGAGGACCACCATGCCAACCAACACCACCAACCTCTCCCGCCGCCGCTTGCTGGCGAGCATGCCGGCTGCTGCCGTAGCCGCAGCGCCAGCAGCTGCAACCGCGCTTTGCAGGCTTCCTGTCGAGGGCGACGATCCGATCTTCGCCGTGATCGACCGGCACCGCCAAGCCTTCGAGGAATGGCAAGCCGCTGGCGAATTTCACACTCAGTTCCGGAAGGAACACGACGCCCAACGCGGTCCGGGCGTCTATCTTGGCGAAAGCCCGGAGACCGAGCCGATCGTGAACTACGCGGACGGCAGGCGATGCAAGCTCGACAATGATCATCTTCCTACCGGCGACGGAGATACCTGGTCGATCGCTCCTACCGGCCGCATGTTGCCCCCGCTGACTGTGCTGATCCCGAGGCATGGAAGGCGGAAAAGCACCGTGAGTATTGGGAATGGTCAAACGGCGGTGAGAACTCGCCGCAGTCGAAAGCCTTCTGGGCCTGGAATGAGGCACACCGGCACTACATCCTAACGACTGCTGAACTGAACATCCGGCCGAGCACCATGGCAGGCGTCGCGGCGCTGTTGCGTTACATGGCCGAAATTCGCGACGACGAAGAAAACTGGGACCTTTGCCTTTACGAGAACGACGACGAGGACGAGGACTGCAAGGGGGAGCCCATCGTCGACAACGCCGGCCTGTTCAATGAAATCCTCGAAACCCTGGCAGAAAGTAACCGTCCGATAGCGGCCGCCTTGCGCGCGCGGAATTGATCCGGCTCGTTCTGGCACTGGTGCAAGCGACGTGTTTTGCACTGGTGCAAAGGATTGTGCGATGAGCCGCGTGGAAGTGATGTGTGGTCCGGAACGGCGCCGGCGGTGGAGCGAAGAGCAGAAGCGGGCGATCGTTGCGGAGGCATTTGCGCCTGGCGCGTCGGTGAGCGAGGTCGCCCGGCGCATGGATGTTGTTCCCGGGCAGATTTATCGCTGGCGCCAC
>WNFS01000724.1_pt1 | contig 31059 bp, 32 predicted proteins | sample 5400141 | NCBI WGS metagenome assembly WNFS01 (sample SAMN13153358, study PRJNA577476) | soil metagenome | isolation source: 60 cm saprolite under Madrone tree | place: USA:California | collected 2016-06-14
CAGCGTGTCCGTGTGAATCGCGACCTGCACGTCCATCTCCTCGGCGACGGACAGGCAGGCGTCGATGGCGGCCGGCGTCGTGCCCCAGTCCTCGTGGAGCTTGAGCCCGATCGCGCCGGCGGCCACCTGCTCACGCAGCGGATCGGGCCGGGACGCATTTCCCTTGCCGAGAAAGCCCAGGTTGATCGGCAGGGCGTCCGAGGCTTCGAGCATCCGGTACATGTTCCATGCGCCCGCCGTGCACGTCGTCGCGTTGGTGCCGGTCGCCGGTCCCGTGCCCCCACCGACGAGCGTCGTCAAGCCGGCCGACAGGGCCTCGTCGATGAGCTGGGGACAGATGAAGTGGATGTGGCTGTCGATGCCGCCGGCCGTGACGATGCGCCCCTCGCCCGCGATGACCTCGGTCGACGCCCCCACGACCATGCCGGCCGTCACGCCGGCCTGGATGTCCGGGTTCCCCGCCTTGCCCACGGCGACGATGCGCCCGCCGCGGATGCCGATGTCGCCCTTGACGATGCCCCAGTGGTCGAGCACGAGGGCATTCGTAATGACGAGATCGAGGACACCCTCGGCGGCCGTGGCACGCGCCGACTGGCCCATGCCGTCGCGGATGACCTTGCCGCCGCCGAACTTGACCTCGTCACCGTAGACGGTGAAGTCCTTCTCGACCTCGATGAGGATATCCGTGTCGGCGAGCCGGACACGATCGCCCACCGTGGGTCCGTAGAGATCGGCGTACTGTCGCCTCGGCAGCCGGAGAGTCATTCCCTCACGCCCCCTGGAAGCCGGCCTGCGCGGCCTTCGTGACCGCCGCGTCCCGCCGGGAGGCGTCCACCTTGCCGTCGGCGAGCGCGTTGAGCCCGTGGACCTCGCGCGTCCCGGCCAGCTCCACCAGGACCACCAGCTTCTCGTCGCCCGGCTCGAAGCGGACGGCCGTCCCAGCCGGGACATTGAGCCTCATCCCCCACGCCTTCCCGCGCTCGAAGCGGAGCGCACGGTTGGCCTCGAAGAAGTGGAAGTGGGAGCCGACTTGAATCGGCCGGTCGCCGGTGTTGGCAACCGTCAGCTCCACCGTCCGCCGCCCCGCGTTTGCCTCGACGTCGCCGTCGCCGAGCAGGTATTCCCCAGGGATCATCGCGTCGTCGTCCTATCGGATCGGGTAATGGATCGTGACGAGCTTGGTGCCGTCCGGGAAGGTGCCCTCGACCTGGACCTCGTCGAGCATCTCCGGCACACCCTCCATGACGTCGTCCCGCACGAGGACGGTCACCCCGAAGGCCATCAGCTCGGAGACGCTGCGGCCGTCGCGGACACCCTCGAGGACTTCCGCCGTGATGAGCGCCAGGGCCTCAGGGTAGTTGAGCTTGAGCCCGCGGGCGCGGCGCCGGCGCGCCACTTCCGCGGCGGTGAAGATGAGGAGCTTGTCCTGTTCCCGGGGCGTCAGGTGCATGGTCGGATGATCTTACGTCAAACGGTCAGGTGCTGTCTCACCACATCGTGGCGCAGCTCCGAGGTCGAGCCGCGCGAGACGATGGCGCCCTTGCGCATGATGGCGTAGGAGCTCGCCAGGCGCCAGGCGAACTCGAGATACTGCTCGACCAGGAGCACGGCGATGCCGCTCTCCCTGATCCGCTGGATGGCATCCTCGATCTGGAGAATCACGTTCGGCTGGATGCCCTCGGTCGGCTCGTCCATGAGGAGGACCTTCGGCCGCGCGAGAAGCACGCCCGGCCGTTGCCCGCTGAGGCAGGCCGTCCGAGATACCCGACCCGGAGGTTCTCGGCGACGGTGAGGTTCGGGAAGATCTCGCGCCCCTGCGGGACGTACCCGATGCCGCAGGCCGCCCGTTCCTCGGGACGGAGTCGCCCGAGGTCCTTGCCGTCGAAGAGGATCTTCCCGGAGCGCGCGGGCAGGAGTCCCATGACGCTCTTGAGCAGGGTCGTCTTGCCCACGCCGTTCCGGCCCATTAGGCACACCACGCCGCCCGGAGGCACGTCGAGGGAGACGTCCCAGAGCACCTGGCTCTCGCCGTAGGCAACGTTGAGATCCCGGATCTCAAGCATGACGGTGCTCACTCATCCGCGTCGCGGCTCCGGCCGAGATAGACTTCCATCACCCGCTCGTCCTTCTGGATCCTGTCCACCGGTCCCTCGCACAGGACGCCGCCCTCGTGAAGCACCGTGACGGTGCGGGCGATACTGCGGACGAACTCCATGTCGTGCTCGATGACGAGCACCGCGCGCTCCTCGGCGACGCCGCGCAGGAGCCGCCCCGTCTTCTCTGTTTCTTCGTCCGTCATGCCCGCCACTGGCTCGTCCACGAGGAGGAGCTCGGCATCCTGGACCATCACCATGCCGATCTCGAGCCATTGCTTCTCGCCGTGAGAGAGTCCCCCGGCCCGATCCCCCGCGTGGCCGAGGAGGCCGATGCTCTCGAGGGTGGCGTCGACGCGGTCCCGCTGCGTCCCGTCGAGCCGCGCCCGGAGCGTGGGGAGCACGCCCTTGCTCGAGCGCGCGAGCGCCAGCTCGAGGTTCTCCCGCACGGTGAGATTGGCGAAGATGGATGGCGTCTGGAACTTGCGCCCGATGCCGAGGCCGGCGATCTCGTTCTCCCGGCGCCCGACGAGATCGATGTTGCGGCCGAAGATCACCCGCCCCGCGCTCGGCTGGACCTTGCCGGAGATGACGTCGAGCAACGTCGTCTTGCCGGCGCCGTTGGGTCCGATGACGACGCGCAGCTCCTTGTAGTCCATGAAGAAGTTGAGCCCGTTGAGCGCCTTGAAGCCGTCGAAGTCGACGGTAACGTCTTCCAGATAGATGATGGAGCCCCCCGGAGACGCGGTGGAAGTCATTCTGGTTGCCTCAATGTGAAAGATGGCGCGCGGCGGTTGGGCCTCTTCGCGCAAGCGCTCATCGGGGGGTCATCTCGACGGTCTTTGCCTCTTCGGTTCTCGCTGGCGCGGGCTGCGGCGCCTTCGTCGTGCCGAAGCGGGCCATGAGCTTCTGCGCCGTGCCCACGACGCCGTCCGGGATGAAGAGAACGACCGTCACGAACATCCCTCCCAGCACGAGGATCCACAGGTCCGGGTAGTGGGTCGTCAGCTGGCTCTGGAGCCAGTTCACGCCGAAGGCCCCCACCACCGGCCCGATGAGCGTGCCTCTGCCGCCGACCGCGACCCAAATGATCATCTCGATGGACGGGAGCACGCCGATCCGCGCGGGCGTGATGATGCCGACCTGGCCGACGTACAGCGCGCCCGCTATCCCGGCAAGTATCGCCGACACGGTGAACACGAAGAGCTTGAAGGCCGCAGGGGAATACCCGCAGAAGAGCACGCGCGTCTCGCTGTCGCGAATGGCGACGAGGACCTTGCCGGCCGGCGAGCGCACGATCCAGCGGCAGAGCAGGTACGCGCCGCAGAGACACAGGGCCGTGGCGACGTAGAGACCTCGCTGGGTCGCCGGCTCGTTGAGCGGAAAGCCGAACATGGTCTTGAAGCCCGAGAGCCCGTTGGTGCCGCCCAGGTTCATCGCGTTGCGGTTGAACGTGAGCCAGGCGCACAGGGCCAGCGCCTGCGTGATGATCGAGAAGTACACGCCGCGGATCCGGCTCCTGAACGTCAGGAAGCCGAAGACGAGCGCGACCACGCCGGGAACGACGACGATGGCGAACAGGGTGAAGAGAACGCTGTAGAAGGGCTTCCAGAACAGCGGCAGCTCCGTGACGCGGTTCCAGACCATGAAGTCCGGTAGGACGTTCTGGTAGACGCCCTTGGCGCCGATCTCGAGCATGAGGTGCATGCCCATGGCGTAGGCGCCCAGGCCGAAGAAGACGCCGTGCCCCAGCGAGAGCACCCCGGTGTACCCCCAGATCAGGTCGATCCCCAGAGCCAGGATGGCGTACGTCAGGAACTTCCCGAAGAGATTCAGCGTGAAGTTCGAGACGCGCAGCGGCGAGCCCTGCGGGAGCGCGTTCAGCGCGGGCAGGACGACGACGAGCAGGACGGCCGCCGCAACGAAGGTCCAGCGCTCACGAGTCCGCATAGCGTCCCTTGGCCGCGAAGAGACCGGACGGGCGCCGCTGGATGAACAGGATGACGAGCACGAGTATGGCGACCTTGCCGAACACGGCGCCGAAGCTCGGCTCGATGATCTTGTTGAGCCCGCCGATGCCGATCGCGGCCAGGATGGTGCCGAGCAGCTTGCCGACCCCGCCGGTGACCACGACCATGAAAGAGTCCACGATGTAGTTCTGGCCGAGCTCGGGTCCGACGTTGCCGATCTGGGTCAGCGCGCAGCCGGCGAGGCCCGCGAGTCCGGAGCCGAGGGCGAACGTCAGGGCGTCCACGCGACGGGACCGCACGCCGAGACAGGCCGCCATCCCGCGGTTCTGCGTCACCGCGCGAATCCGCAGCCCCGCATCGGTCTTGAACAACAGCAGGTACATTCCCGCCACGGCGACGGTGGCCAGGCCGATGATGAAGAGCCGGTTGTAGGGCAGCTGGAAACCTACCATCACCGGCACGCCACCGGAGAGCCACTTGGGCGAGATGACGTCCACGTTCGCCGCGCCGAACCAGAGGCGCAGGCCCTGTTGGATCATGAGGCTGATCCCCCAGGTCAGCAGCAGCGTCTCGAGCGGACGGCCGTAGAGGAAGCGGATGACGCCCCGCTCGAGGACGAAGCCGGCCGCGCCCGCGACGAGAAAGGAGAGCGGCAGCGATACGAGGAAATAGTACTCGAAGGCCCCAGGGGCGTTGCCCTGGAACCACCCCTGCGTGACGTACGTCGTGTAGGCGCCGAGCGCCATCAGCTCGCCGTGGGCCATGTTGATGACGCCCATCAGGCCGAAGATGATAGCCAGGCCGAGCGCCATCAAGAGCAGGATGGAGCCCAGCGAAACTCCCTGGAAGATGACCTGGATGCCCTGGGTCAGAAGTCCCCAGCGCTCGATGCGCTTGACGGCATCGGCCGCCGCCTGCGCGAGCGCGGACGGCGCGCCGGCGGCGCCCGCGACGTCCCGGAGCCGGTCCAGAGCGTCGCCGCTGCCGAGAGCGCCCAGCCGGGTGGCGGCGATGACGCGCTCGGCGGGAGAGCCGGACTTCAACTGGATGAGCGCGATCGCCTCCTCCAGCGCGTAGCGCACCCACCGGTCCTTCTCCTTGGCGAGCGCCTCGGTCAGCGCTGGCAGCGAGCCGGCATCGCCCCCGTTTCCCATCTTGACCACGGCAGACTGGCGGACGGTCCAGTCCGGGTCGGTGAGCTGGGTCTGTCCTGAGAAGGCGTCGATGAGCGGCCGGAGGACGAGGCGCAGGCTCCGGCCCGTCGCAACCTCCTCGAGCTTCGACAGCTCGATCAGGAGCGGCTTGCCACCGGGGCCGACGATGGGCTCACGGCCATAGGCGCTGAAGAGCGGGACCATCGTCTTGTCGCCCTCGCTGACCTTGTCGCCGACGATGACCGTCTCTTTCTTGCCCCCGGGCAGCGACTGGACGTAGACGCTTCCTTCGCGGAGAGCTTCCAGCAGGGGAAGGATCTTGCGGTCGCCGGTCTTGCCGAGAACGACCGCTGCCGCCTCCTGGACGGCCGCATCGCTGGACGCGACCTCGGCCAGGGCCTTGGCGATCTCGGGCGGCGGCGATGAGGCGGCGCCCTGCGCCGCTGCCGGGGTGATGAGCCCCGGCAGCAGCACGAGCGCCAACAGCAGACGAATGAACACGCGCGTGGCTATGCCTTCTTCTGGTACGTGCCCTGGTGCTGCACCCAGTCGCAGCCCTTGTCCGGGCTCGTGTACTTGCTCCACGGCTCGGCCTTGACCAGGCCCTTCGAGCGCGAGACAACCTTGAACTGTCCGTCCTTGAGGATCTCGCCGATCAGTACCGGCTTGTAGGTGTGGTGGTTGGCCTCGTCCATCTTGATCTGGCCGCCCGGCGCCAGGAAGGTCTGTCCGTAGACGGCCTTGCGGACCGGGCCCACGTCGAACGACTTGGCCTTCTCGACGGCCTGCTTCCAGACGTAGACGCCGAAGTAGGCCGCCTCCATCGGGTCGTCCGTGACGCGCTTGGAACCGCCGGGGAGCTTGTTCTTCTCGCAGTAGTTCTTGAAGTTCTGGATGAACTTCTTGTTCTGGGGCGTGTCGACCGACTGATAGTAGTTCCACGCGGCGAGATGTCCGACGAGCGAGGAGGTATCCATGCCGCGCAGCTCGTCCTCGGCGACGCTGAAGGCCATGATGGGCGCGTTCTCCGAGCGCAGCCCCTGGTTGGCGAACTCCTTGTAGAAGGGGACGTTGCTGTCGCCGTTGATGGTCGAGAGCACCGCGGCGCTGCCGCCCGAAGAGAACCGCTTGATCTTGCCGACGATGGTCTGGTAGTCCTGATGGTTGAAGGGCGTGTACTCCTCGGCGATGCTGTCGGCCGGGATACCCTTGGCGAGCAGGAACGCCCGCAGGATCTTGTTGGCCGTGCGCGGGAAAACGTAATCGGTGCCGAGCAGGTAGAACTTCTTGTATCCGCCGCCTTCCTTCGACATCAGATACTCGGCCGCGGGGATCAGCTGTTGGTTCGGCGTGGCGCCCGTGTAGAAGACGGCCTTCGAGCACTCCTCACCCTCGTACTGCACTGGGTAAAAGAGCAGGCCTTCGTTGTTCTCGAACACCGGCAGCACCGACTTGCGGCTGACCGAGGTCCAGCAGCCGAAGGTGACCGCGACCTTGTCTTGGAGCAGGAGCTGCTTGGCCTTCTCGGCGAAGAGGTCCCAGTTCGACGCGGGATCGACGACCACGGGCTCGATCTTCTTGCCCATGACCCCGCCCTTGGCGTTGATCTCATCGAACGCCATCATGCAGACGTCGCGGAGCGACACCTCGCTGATGGCCATGGTGCCGGACAGCGAATGGAGCACGCCGACCTTGACGGTGCCGCCGCCCTGGGCGCGGAGCACCGACGGAAAGCCGAGCCCCGCGGCCGCGCCGAGGCCCGCGGCCGCCGTCGTCTTGAGAAAATCCCTTCGTGAGAAATCTTGCATGCCCGTCTCCTTCTGACTTCGGGGTGAGAGGTCGGGACCCACCAATGGGTCCTTTCCGGTGGCGATTGCGGCGCTCGGCCTCGGACCCCGCTGTCTCGGCGCGCCGTGCTCCAGGGAGAGCAAGCGTCATGCCCGGTAACAGGTGCAATATTTCCCGATAATTACGGCGAAGTCGCTGAAGGCATGCCTACAGGTTAGGCAGTGGATCACATGTGCCTCAGAAAACGGCAGGGGCTAGCGGGCGGAGCGGAGCGGACCCATGCCGTCGGCGAGCAGCAAGGCTTGGGCGACGTCGGCCATGGTCTTGCGGGAGTCCATCGCGGTCTTCTGGATGCGCCGGAACGCTTCGGGTTCACTGAGCCCCATGCGAGTCATGAGGAGACCCTTGGCGCGGTCCACGAGCTTGCGCGACTCGAGCTTCCGCTTGAGCGACTCGTTCTCGTTCCGGACGGCTTCGAGCTCGCTGAACCGCGTGGCGGCGACGTCGAGCGCCGGGCCGAGTTCAGCGCTGCGCAAGGGCTTGACCAGGAACCCGAGCACGCCGGCATCGACGGCCCGCGCCGCGACCTCGGGATCCGCGTGGCTCGTAAGGAGCACGATGGCGCACGGCAGGGTCTGCATCACCCGGCGCGCCGCCTCCACGCCATCGCCGTCGGGCAGTCCTACCGCCATCAGGAGGACGTCGGGACGATGCTTGTCCACCAGGCGCACCGCGTCTTCCACGCGACTGCCATTGCCCACCACGGCGCCACCCTGGGAGCCGACCGCCTCCGCCACGGAGGCCCGGGACTGGGCATGGTCATCCACGATCAGCACTCTCCACCGAGGCTTGGTCATACCGAAGGCTAACAGCAAGGATGGTGCCATGGGGGCGATACGGAAAATCAGGCGATTGCGCGGCTCGTACCGGCGGCGGAGTGCCCAAGAACCGCCCACATTGCGCGTATCGCACACGCGCTGAGCAGATCGGCTTTGGCGGCCCACGCACCGACGCCGGTGCCTGGCGTGGAGGCACGCCGGGCACCGGCGGGAACTCGGGGGAAGCTAGATGTCGTAGTAGAGGGCGAACTCGTACGGGTGCGGGCGCAGCCTCACGGGATCGACTTCGTTCTTCCGCTTGTAGTCGATCCAGGTCTCGATCAGGTCGGGCGTGAACACGTCGCCCTTGAGCAGGAAGGCGTGGTCCTTCTCCAGGTTGTCGAGCACGACGTCGAGGGCGCCCGGCAGCTGCTTGATCTTCTTCTGCTCGGCCGGCGGCAGCTCGTACAGGTCCTTGTCGACCGGCTTGCCCGGGTCGATCTTGTTGGCGACCCCGTCGAGCCCCGCCATGACGCAGGCGGCGAAGCTGAGATACGGGTTGCACGTCGGGTCGGGAGTGCGGAACTCGATGCGCTTGGCTCCCTCGGCCTTGCTGTACATCGGGATGCGGATGGCCGCCGAGCGGTTGCGCTGGCTGTACACGAGGTTGATCGGCGCCTCGTAGCCGGGGACCAGGCGCTTGTAGCTGTTGGTGCTCGGCGCGATGAAGGCCAACAGCGCCGGCGCGTGCTTGAGAATGCCGCCGATGTAGTAGAGGCACATCTTCGAGATGTCGGCGTACCCACCCCGCTCGTAGAAGAGGTTCTTGCCGTTCTTCCAGATGGACTGGTGCGTATGCATCCCGGAGCCGTTGTCCTGGAAGAGCGGCTTGGGCATGAAGGTCGCCGTCTTGCCCCATTTCTTGGCCGTGTTCTTGGCGCAGTACTTGTACCAGCAGACCTTGTCCGCCATCTTCGTCAGGGTGTCGAATCGCATGTCGATCTCGGTCTGCCCGCCCGTCGCCACCTCGTGGTGGTGCACCTCGACGCGCACGCCGACCGATTCGAGCGCCAGCACCATGTCGGAGCGGATGTCCTGGAAGTGGTCCATCGGCGGCACGGGAAAGTAGCCCTGCTTGTACCGGGGCTTGTAGCCCAGGTTCGGGCGGTCCGGCGTTCCGTCTCGCCCCGTGTTCCACGCGCCCGCCTCGGAATCGATGAAGTAGTACCCGTGGTTGTAGCTCTGGTCGAAGCGGATCGAATCGAAGAAGAAGAACTCGAGCTCGGGCCCGATGAAGATCGTGTCCCCCGCCCCGGACTTCTTTACGTACGCCTCGGCCTTCTGGGCGACGTAGCGCGGATCGCGCGTGTAGGCCTTGCCCGTGATCGGGTCCTTGACGTTGCAGATGAGCACCATGGTCGGGACGGCGGTGAACGGATCCATCTGCGCCGTCGAGGCGTCGGGCATGAGGAGCATGTCGGACTCGTCGATCGTCTGGAAGCCTCTAATAGAAGAGCCATCGAACCCGAGGCCGTCCTGGAAGATGCCTTCGCTCAGCTCCGAGACCGGGATCGAAAAGTGCTGCCAGAGGCCGGGAAGGTCGATGAAGCGCAGATCGATGATCTTGACGCCCTTCTCCTTGGCCATCTTCAATACGTCCTTCGGGGTCATGCGTTCCGCCTCCTTTGGACTAGCGTGGGACTAAAGATGCCGGACCGGCGGAGCGTCGCTGCTCCACCGGGCCTGGCCGCCTATGCGCTTCGGTTCAATGCGTCAGTGGGCCGGTCGCTTGGCCTGGGCCGCCTTCATGGCCTCCGCGAACGCCCCCGTCCCCGGGCCGCTCATCCCGTACTCGCCGTACGAGGATCCGCCGAGGGCATAGGCGGTCTCCGAGTGCTGCGAGAGGTCGAGGCCCGCCATCTCGTCGTCCTCGGTTACGCGCAGACCCATGATCGCGTCGAGCACCTTGAGGATCACGAACGTCATTACGAAACCCAGCACGATGGTCGCCACGACCGCCACGAACTGCTTCCAGAGTTGCCCGGGCTCGCCGTAGAGGAGACCGTTCGCCCCGCCGTCGTTGACGGCCTTGCTGGCGAAGATGCCGGTGGCGAGCGCCCCCCACGTCCCGCCGATGCCGTGCACGCCGACGACGTCGAGCGAATCGTCGTAGCCGAGCTTCGTCTTCATGTTGCAGGCCGTGTAGCAGAGCACGCCGGCGAGCCCCCCGATGACCACCGCCGCCATCGGCGTGACGAAGCCGGCGGCGGGGGTGATCGCCACCAGGCCCGCCACGGCGCCCGAGGCGGCCCCCAGCACGGTGGGCTTGCCCCGCGAGCTCCACTCCGTCAGCATCCAACCGAGCGCGGCCGCGGCCGCGGCCGTGTTCGTGGTGGTGAAAGCGTGTGCGGCGAGACCGTTGGCGCCGAGCGCGCTCCCCGCGTTGAAGCCGAACCAGCCGAACCAGAGCAGGCTCGCGCCCATCACCGTCAAGGGCAGGTTGTGAGGCGGCATCGGCTGCTGGCCATAGCCCTTGCGCTTGCCGATGACCAGGACGGCTGCCAGTGCCGAGACGCCCGAGGAGATGTGGACGACGGTGCCGCCGGCGAAGTCGAGCGCGCCCAGCTTGTGCAGCCAGCCGCCGTCTCCCCAGACCCAGTGGGCGAGCGGATCATAGACCAGCGTCGCCCACGCCAGCACGAACACGATGAACGTCGAGAACTTTTTCCGCTCCGCGAAGGCACCCGTGATGAGCGCCGGCGTGATGACGGCGAACATCATTTGGAAAAGCATGAAGGCCTGGTGCGGGATGGTGGCGGCGTACGTCGGGTTGGGCTCGGCTCCCACCCCGCGCAGCCCTACCCACTCGAGGCCGCCGATGATGCCCCCCTTGTCGGGGCCGAACGCCAGGCTATAGCCCCAGAGCACCCACTGGACGGAGATGAGCGCGAGGATGATGAAGCTGTGCATCAGGGTCCCGAGCGCGTTCTTCTGCCTCACCATGCCGCCGTAGAAGAGCGCGAGCCCAGGCGCGGTCATCAGCAGGACGAGCGCCGTGGACATCAGCACCCACGCGGTGTCCCCCGTGTCGATTTTGGGGGCGGGCGGCGCCGGCGCGGTCGCCGCCGCAGGGGCCGGCGGTGCGGCCGCCGGGGCCTGAGCCAGGACCGATCCGGCAACGCAGAGGCCGAGAACAGCTAGCAGTATGCTGACCAGGACTATCCGGCACGCTCTCATCACGGCCTCTCCTCTCCTGGCCATTGCGGTCACAGGGCACTCTCGTCGCGCTCGCCGGTGCGAATGCGTATCGCTGTGTCTACCGGATGAACGAAGATCTTGCCGTCACCGATATTGCCCGTCTTGGCTGCCCCGGCGAGAACGCCCGCGACCTTGTCCACGAGGCTGTCGGGCACGACCACCTCGATCTTGATCTTTGGGAGGAAGTCCACTGTGTACTCGCCGCCGCGGTAGAGCTCGGTGTGGCCCTTCTGCCTGCCGAAACCGCGGACCTCGGAGACCGTCATGCCGATGACGCCGATGCCCGTGAGGGCCTCCTTCACGTCGTCGAGCTTGAACGGCTTGATGATGGCCTCGATCTTTTTCATGGAGTCCTCCCGGGGCGCCTTGGTTTGCACCTGTCGTGCCGGGTGACAGAATTCAGGGAGAGCGTGAGAAATCAGTTGCTTGGAATGGGAACAGGCTGGCTCGATGATCGAGACATCTGCCCATTTGGTAGGCAGACTAGGGAAACTGCCTCGGCGCTAGGCAGGGACCGAGGCGGGGGACGTTAGCGCCTCAGTCGCGCCAGACGGTCGCTTCGATCGCTCTGCGGGACTTGAGACTCGAGTCCGTTTCGACCGGTCGGGGCAGGGCGGCCTCGAGGGCGCTCCAGATATTGCGGAGGTCTGGGCTCTTCGTAGCCGGGAACACGCCCGGAATGGCGGGTGGGCTGTCCATGGTGAAAGTGCCCGAACACACGATGACCGGCACCTTCAGTCCGCGCCGCTCCATTTGCCGGAGAAAGCCCATGCCGTCGAGATGAGGCATCCGGAGATCGAGCACGATGACATCCGGTCGCACCCTGTCGAGGGCGGCCAGGGCGTCGAGCCCATCCACAGCCTCGAAAACTTCGAAGTCCGCCTCGAAACCCATCCGATAGAGGGCTCTCCAAGCCGGATCGTCGTCGACCACCAACATCTTCGCCATGATTTCCTACCTCCTACGCGCCCCAAGGTGCAATACGCGGGCCCCCAAGAGAGATCAAGAATAACGCGCGCTTACGAGCGGAGTGTCAACGAAAATGTCATTGGCATGACGGAACACCGTGACACTGTCAAAAACCGAATGCCGGCCCTAGCTACGCCGCTGGGGAATGTTGTGGCGGCGCATCTTGGAATACAGCGTGGGTCTGCGGAGGCCCAGGAGGGCCGCCGCGGCCTGCTTGTTCCAGCCTGTCGTTTCGAGCGCGCGCACGATGGAGACGCGCTCTATCTCCTCGAGCGATCCGGCCGGTGGGACGGTACTCAGGAGAGCGACGCCGGCATTGAGGGCTTCGGGCAGGTCGGCGGTCGTTACTTCCCGTCCGCGAGCCACCAACACCGCGCGTTCGATGACGTGCTCGAGCTCTCGCACGTTGCCGGGCCACATGTAGGATAGGAGCCGCCGGAAGGCCTCCGGGTCTATCCCCTCCACCGGTCTATTGTGCTTGAGCCGGAAGCGCTCGAGGAATCCCTTCGCGAGCAGAGGGATGTCGTGAGTCTTTTCCCGCAGCGGCGGCAGTTCCACCGTCACCGTGTTGATGCGGAAGTAGAGGTCCTGGCGGAGCGAGCCGTCGCGGACCGCCGCCTCGGGGTCCCGGTTCGTCGAGGAGATCAGCCGAAAGTCCACGGGGACCGCACGACTGCCACCCAGGCGCCGCACGCTCCGGTCTTCCAACACGCGGAGAAGCTTGGCTTGGAGGTCCGGCGGCATCTCGGTGATCTCGTCGAGGAGGAGCGAGCCCTTGTGGGCTTCCTCGAGAAGCCCCGGCCGGTCCGAGGTGGCGCCCGTGAAGGCGCCCTTGACGTGTCCGAAGAGCTCGGATTCGATGAGGTCCTTCGGCAGCGCGGCGCAATTGATCTTGATGAGCGGTCCGTGGGCGCGCGGGCTCTTGGCGTGGACGGCGTTGGCGGCCAGCTCCTTGCCCGTGCCGCTCTCCCCCACGATGAAGACGTTGGCGTCAGACGCGGAGACCGAGTCGAGCAGCTCGAAGACACGCCGCATCGTGGGCGAGCCGCCAAGCATCTCACCGTAACCCATCTGCTCGGCCAGTTGTCGCTTGAGGTCGGAGGTCTCGGCCAGGAGCCTCCGACGCTCGAGGGCCTTGCCGAGCAGGGTCAGCATCTCGGCCGAATCAAAGGGCTTGGTGACGAAGTAGAAGGCTCCTTCCTTGGTCGCCTCCACGGCCTTGGAGATCGAGCCATGGCCGGTCATGATGATGACCTCGATATCGGCATCGCGGCTCTTGAGCACCCTCAGGAGACCGAGGCCGTCGCCGTCTGGCAAGACGAGGTCCACGAGAGCCACCGAGAAGTCGCGGCCGTCCATGTGGGTGGCCGCTTCCGCCGTGCTCTGAGCCGTTTCCACGAAATAGCCCTCGCGCTCGAGGATGAGCCGGAGGCTCTCCGCGATCGCGGGCTCGTCGTCCACGACCAGCACCGCGGGCTTCATGGCGCGACCACCGGCAGGAGTACCCGCACCTCGGTACCGCGTCCGAGCTGGCTCCGGATGTCCATGCGCCCCCCGTGCTGCTCGACGACGGTACGCGCGATGGCCATGCCGAGTCCGGTGCCGCTGTCCTTGGTGGTGAAAAAGAGATCGAAGGTTCGCGCTTGCGTCTCGTCGCTCATGCCGCAGCCCGTGTCCTCCACCGCGACCTCGACGAATCCCCGGTCCGCCGGACGCGTGCGCAGCATCAGGGTTCCCCCCGCGCTCATGGCTTCGAGGGCGTTGACGATCAGATTGAGAAACACTTTTCGGATCTCACGGGGGTCGAGCGCGGCCTGGGGCAGCGCCGCGTCGAGCTCGAGCGTCACTTGGATCTCTGTGCTCGTTACGCGGGCCTGGGCCAGGACGAGACAGGACTCCATCAGACCGTTGAGGTTGGTAGGAATCCGGCGCAGCGACCCCGGCCGGCCGAACTGGGTGATCTCGCGCACCAGGTCGGTCATGTGGTCGACCTCGCGGCTGATCTTGCCCGCCACGTCGCTGCCCTCGGTGTCCCCGGCCTTGGCAAGCCGGTGCTCGAGGTACTCGGCGAAGAGCTTGAGGCCGCCCAGCGGATTGCGGAGCTCGTGCGCCACCTGGGCGGCCATGCGCCCGAGCGCCGCCAGCGCGCCGCTTCTCAAGCGCTCCAGCTCCCGAGTATTCTTGAGGGCCACCGTGGCTTGCGAGGAGAAGAGCGCGAGCACGTCGAGGTCGTCCGCCGTCGGCTCCACCCGCGTCTCGACAACGAGCGCGCCGGCGGCGCCGCCGCCGACGAAGAGCGGAGCGCCCAGCATCACGCGCCCGTCGGCGTCGGGCACCGTGGCCGCGGGAATCTTTCGATCCATCACCTCGGCCGCCGTCCGGGCGAGGTCGTCGAGAGGGCCGGGCGCGGCGCCGGCGCTGGCCATGGGCGCCAGGCGACCATCCTCCAGCAGGAAGACCACGGCCCTCTCGGCCTCGGTCGCCTCGACCGTGGCCTGAGCGATCGCATCGAGGACCCGTTCCATGGTGCCAGAGGAACCCAGGGCGTCACCCACGGCCTTCAACAAAGTCCGGTCGCGGGTCCATCGACGTTCGGACAGCGCGCGGCCGACTTTGCCGCGCAGCTCCTCGGGCACGAAGGGCTTGGTCAGGTAGTCGAAGGCGCCCTGCCGCACGGCTTCGACGGCGTTGTCGATGGTGCCGTGCGCGGTCATGATGAGGACGGGCAGGCGGGGCTGGCGCTCGTGCGCGGCGGTCATGAGCTTGAGGCCGCTGACGGGTTCCATACGCAGGTCGAAGAGCGCCACGTCGAAGCCCCGCTCGTCGAGGAGCGTGATGGCTTCCCCATGGCTCTTCGCGAGCGCCACGTCGAGCCCCATGGATTGCAGCCGCATCTCGAGGACCTCGAGAATGACCGGGTCATCGTCGACGACGAGCGCGCGCGCGGACTTCACCGCTGGTCCTCCGGCGGCGCGTCTGCGGCCGAAGGCGCGCGGTCGCGAGGCAGGCGCACGACGAAGCGGCTGCCCCGTCCCGCAGCGGACTCGACCTGAACGCTCCCGCCATGCGCCTCGACGAGCCCCTTGACGATGGCCAGCCCCAAGCCGGAGCCGCCGCGTCCTCTGTGGGCCTGCTTGTACGGGTCGAAGATGCGCGGCAGGTCCGGCGCCGGGATCCCGATCCCGGTATCCTCCACCGCGATCTCGACGTCGGGACCCAGGTCGGTCAGGCCGACCGTCACCGCCCCGCCGTGCGGCGTGAACTTGACGGCATTGCCGACCAGGTTGATCAGGATGCGGAGCAACTGGTCCTCGTCGCCCTGGAGCGCGAAGTCCGTGCCACTGGTCGCGCGCCCGACTGCGAGGCCCTTCTCCTCGATCTGCGGGCGCAGCTCCTCGAGAGAGCGCACGATGATCTTCTCCATGTCCACCGGGCGCCGCTCCAGCGGGAGCAGGCGCGCGCGGAGGCGCGAGAGCTCGAGCACCTGGTTCACGAGCCGCAGAATCCGGTCCGAGCTCGCGGCGATGATATCCACGAGCCGGCCCTGCTTGGACGTGAGCGGCCCCTGCACGCGATCGAGCAGCAGGTGGGTGGCCTCCTTCACCGAGGTCAGGGGGGTCCGCAGCTCGTGCGAGATGTGCGAGAAGAACTCCTCCTTGAGGTGGTCCACCTCTCGGAGGCGCTCCGCCATGCGGTTGAACGAGCGCGCCAGCTCCCCGATCTCGTCACGGCTCGTCACGGGGAGCGGCTCGGTGAAGGCGCCGTCGGCCAGCTGGGCCGTGGCGATCGAGAGCCGGCTGAGCGAGCGCGTGAGGTGCACGGCCAGGAAGGCCGCGGTGGCGAGCGCTGCCGCCAAGCTCGCGAAGAGCGCCCAGAACACCGTATTCCACGTGTGCCTCTCGAGCTGTCGCGCCTCGCTCTGGGTTTCCTCGAGCGCGCCGTAGGTGGCACCCAGCAGCCGGTCCAGATGTGCCTCCGTGCGGTCGACGGCCAAGCGTCGCTCGGCGTCGAGCCCGGGTCCCATCGCGGCCAGCCTGCGATACGTCGCGAAGGCAACCGTCGCCTCCTGGTATTGCCACCGCTCCTCGTCGGTGCTGAGGAAGGAGCGCAAGAGGTCGAACTCCTTGGCCATCCGTGCGGCGCGATCGTTCCAGGCCCTCTGGGCAGCCTGCGCCCCGGTCGGCCCGGCGTCCATCGCGGTTCGGGTGAGTCCTCCCAGCTGTTCGCGCAAGGAGGTGCCCAATCGCAGGGCCGGCAGGGACTGGGTCGCGATGCCCCGGTTGACGTCGACCAGCCGGCTGATGGCCAGCAGACTCCAGGTGGCGACGGCAACCAGCGCGAAGATCACGAGCGCAGACGTCATGAAGACTTTATATGGGAGACGCATGGTGGTGCCTCCAACCTAGCACAGCCCTACCTGGAGCGTCAGCAGACTGACACTGCGAACTTATGGTCCAGCCTGTTTCCTTGTAATCGACCTTCGAATCTCGTACTTAGAGTCGATATAGTTCTATTAAGATTGAGGTCGGTGAAAGAGTGCCTGGTGGCGTCAGGCGTTTCGAGAGCCGCTCCGAAGGCTCAACTGTCAATGCTCTGGCGGCCGAGGTCCTTGCCTTGACAGGCTTCCGGGCGGCGAGCAATATGACCCCCCATGGACTTCGGTTTTGCCTTTCCCGGCCGCGGACCGCTCGCCACCCCTGAAATCCTGACCAAGCTTGCGCGCAGGGCGGACGAGCTCCGCTACTCCTCGATCTTCGTCACGGACCACGTCGTCATCCCGGCCAGCCAGAGTGCGCCCTACCCGTATTCGCCGACGGGCAAGTTCGCGGGCGACTGGAAGAATGGGTATCTCGAGCCACTGACGCTCATGAGCTACCTCGCCGGCGAGACATCGCGCGTGAGGCTCGGAACGAGCGTCCTCGTCATCCCCTACCGCAATCCAGTGGTCACGGCGAAGATGCTGGCGACTCTCGACGTCCTCTCCGGCGGCCGCGTCATCCTCGGCGCAGGCGTCGGCTGGTTCAAGGAGGAGTTCGAGGCGCTCCACGCCGAGCCTTTCGAACGGCGCGGGGCCGTCACCGACGAGTATCTCCAGCTCATGCGGGCGTGCTGGACCCAGGAACCCGTGGAATGGCAGGGCGCTTTCTACCGCATGGGCCCGGTGAGCGCCATGCCCAAGCCCCGCCAGAAGGGAGGCATCCCGATCTGGGTCGGCGGGCACACGGATGCCGCGCTTCGCCGGGCCGGCGAGCTTTCCGACGGATGGCATCCCATCGGTCTGAGACCTCCCGCCATGTTGCTGCCGGAGGAGTTCCGCGACAAAGTCGCCATCGTCCGCGACTGGGCGCGGAAGGCCGGACGCGAGCCCAAGGCGGTCACGCTGTCGTTCCGATGCCCCCTGGAAGTGCTGCCGAAGCGGGCCAAGCCAGCCGGCGGCGAGCGCCAGCTCTTCCGGGGCACCGCCTCCGAGGTGATCGGAGACGTCAAGACCTACCAGGCGCTCGGCGTCACCCATTTCGTCTTCGACCCGATCGGGGCCGACGTCAAGGGCTGGCTCGCGATCATGGAGCGCTTCGCCGATGAGGTACGTCCGCGGGTCCAGCGCAGCTCGGGGCCTCGCGCGGTCGGCCCGTGAGCCCCTTGCCGGCCGATGTGACCGAGTTCATCGCGAGCGCCCGGCTGGGCCGGCTCGCCACGGCCGACGGCACGGGCCAGCCCCTGGTCCTGCCGATCTGCTACGCGTGGGACGGCGAGGCGCTCGTCTCGGCCATCGACGCCAAGCCCAAGCGCGCGGGCGACCTCAAGCGCGTGCGCAATATCCGCGAGAACCCCAAAGTCTCGGTGGTGATCGACCACTACGATGAGGACTGGCGCCGCCTGCGCTGGGTCATCATCCAGGGGATCGCCGAGATCCTGACGGCCGGGCGCGACTTCGCCGCCGGCATCGATCTCCTTCTGTCGAAGTATCCTCAGTACCGTCTCATGGAGCTGTCCCGAGACAGGGGAACCATGATTAAAGTGAGGCCGGGCAAGGTGCTCCAGTGGCGCTACGCGAGCTAGCCGCCGTCGAGCGCATCGCAGGCGGCCGCCCGCCGTCGGCGGACGAAGCGGTCGCCCTCCTCGCGACTCCCGCATCGCTGGTTCCCGACCTGCTCGCGGCGGCCGCGGCGATGAGGGACCGCGGCCGTGGCCGCCGCATGACCTTCTCAGCCAAGGTCTTCGTCCCGCTCACCAATCTCTGCCGTGACTACTGCGGGTACTGCACCTTCCGCCGCGACCCGGGCGAGCCCGGCGCGCTGAGCATGACACCCGAGCAGGTCCTCGCGCTCGCGCGCGCGGGCGAGCGCCTCGGCGCCAAGGAAGCGTTGTTCTCGCTGGGTGACCGTCCGGAGGCCGTCTTTCCCGAGTACCGGGAATTCCTGCGGCGCATGGGGCATTCGACCACGCTCGGCTATCTCAGAGAGGTCTCCGCGCTCGTCGTCAGCGAGACGGGACTCCTGCCCCACGCCAATCCGGGTGTCATGGGCGAGCGCGATCTCTCTGCGCTCCGGGAAGTCAACGTCAGCATGGGTATCATGCTCGAGACGGCCTCGGAGCGGCTGCTGGGCGTGGGCCTCGCCCACGACCGCGCACCCGACAAGGTGCCCGGCCGCCGCCTCCGCACCATTGCCCTCGCGGGCAAACTGTCCATCCCCTTCACCACGGGCATTCTCATCGGCATCGGGGAGACCCCCGCCGAGCGCGTCGAGGCCCTCCTCGCAATCCGGGATCTCCATGAGCGGTACGGGCACATCCAGGAGGTCATCATCCAGAACTTCCGCCGGAAGCCCGGCATCCCGATGCGCGACCATGCCGAGCCGGATATGGACGATATCCTCCGGACGGCCGCGGTGGCCCGGCTCCTGCTCGGCCCCGACATGAACATCCAGGTTCCACCCAACCTCTCCGACGCCGATTTCGCGCGGCTGCCCGAGGCGGGCATCAATGACTGGGGCGGCGTCTCGCCGCTCACCCCCGACCACATCAATCCCGAGCGGCCGTGGCCCGGGCTCGCGGTCCTCCGGCGCGCCACCGAGCGCGCGGGCCTCGAGCTGCGGGAGCGCCTCGCCGTGTATCCCGAGTATGCCGGGCGCTCCGAGTTCGTCCACGAACACCTTCGCCCGCGCGTGCGCGGGCTCGTGGACGCAGACGGTCTCGTGAGAGGCGACCTCGAAAGGTGGCGAACGTGGAACTGAACGGCACCGGACCCAGCGACGGCATCGCACTCGATTGGATCGACGGGGACGTGCGCCGCATTCTCGGGCGCGCCCTCGACGGCCACGAGCTGACCGTGGACGAGGGTATCCGCCTCACGGAGGCCGGCGGCCGCGAGCTCCATGCGCTGACCCTCGTCGCCGACGAGATGCGCCGGCGGCAGGCCGGCGATGTCGTCACCTACGTGGTCAACCGCAACATCAACTTCACCAACGTCTGCATCAAGCACTGCACCTTCTGCGCCTTCAGCCGCGACCACCGCGAGGAGGAGGGGTACTTCCTTCCGCTGGACGAGGTGGTGCGGCGCGCCGTCGAGGCGTGGGAGATGGGGGCCAGCGAGGTCTGCATCCAGGCCGGCCTGCCGCCCAAGCTCGACGGCTCCTACTACGTCGACCTCTGCCGCGCGATCAAGGCGGCGGTGCCGGAGATGCACCTGCACGCGTTCTCGCCCGAGGAGATCCTGTACGGCTCGACGCGCTCGGGGCTGTCGATCCCCGACTTCCTCAAGGCGCTGCGCGAGGCGGGTCTCGGGACGCTGCCCGGCACCTCGGCGGAGATCCTCGACCCGGAGATCCGCGACCGCATCGCCCGCGGCCGCATCACCGTCGACCAGTGGATCGAGGTGATCACCTCGGCCCACGCCCTCGGCATCCGGACCACCTCGACCATCATGTACGGTCACGTCGAGACACCCGCGCACTGGATCCGCCACATGGACCTGCTGCGCAGGATCCAGCAGCAGACGGGCGGCTTCACCGAGTTCGTCCCGCTGTCGCTCATCCACCACGAGGCGCCCATGTACCGGCGCGGGCTCGTGCCCGGGGTGCGGCAGGGCGCCACGGGCGTCGAGGTGATCAAGATGCACGCCCTCGCGCGCCTGATCCTCGGCCCCACCTTCCGAAACATCCAGTCCTCCTGGGTCAAGGAGGGGCCGAAGATGGCGCAGTACCTCCTCGCGGCGGGCGCCAATGACGTCGGCGGCACCCTCATCAACGAGTCCATCTCCACCTCGGCGGGCGCCGGCTTCGGCCAGCTCGTGCCGCCCGCCGAGCTGCGCCGCCTCATCCGCGAGGCTGGACGCGTGCCCGCCCGCCGTGACACGCTCTACAATCTGCTCAAGGTCTACGCTGCCGTCGGGGACGACGAGGACTCACCGCTCGATCACGTCACCGACGCCGCGGAGCGCTTCGGCTCTTACCGTGCGCTTTCCGCGTCGAGCCAGTTCCGCTTCGTGCATCCGGAGAAGACGGAGACTCCGAGCCGGTCGTAGCGCTGGACGAGTCGGTTGTTTACGAGTGCGGGCGGGTGGGTTACAATCCGGCCTTGTCCGAGACAGCCGCGGTCATCCGCAGTGGCTCTATCGTTCACCCTCAACCCTGAGACGGAGGATCACCGAATGGCAAAACCCATGAGCAAGTCCGCCACCATCGCCCACCTCGCCCAGAAGACCAATCTCACGAAGAAGCAGGTCGTCGACGTGTTCGAGCAGCTCGAAGGGCTCGCGATCAAGGAAGCCAAGAACATTTTCGTGCTGCCTCACTTCGGGCGGCTGGTGCTGGCCAACCGCAAGGCGCGGATGGGCCGCAACCCACAGACGGGCGAGCCGATCAAGATCCCGGCCAAGCGCGTCGTGAAGTTCCGGTTGGCCAAGAGCATCAAGGACGCGGTGCTTGGCAAGAAGTAAGGACTGGGACAGCCTCGACTTCCGGGCCCTCGCGGAGCCGGGGCGCGAAGCTCGCGAGATTTTCGGCTTCGTCGGTGCCTGGGCCCCGCCGGCGGCCGACGTCGCGACGGGCTGGGGCGCGTGGAATGGCGAGACGCTCATCGGGGCCGTGCTGCTCGAGAGGGCCGGAGGGGCCGCCATGCTCCACGGGCCGGTGATCACCGTCCCGCACGGCGCGGACCCCGAACCGGCCGTGGATGCGGCAGCCGATCTGGTCTCCCGGGCGCTTGCATCGACGGAAGCGGCGAAGATCGAAACGATCTTTGCGCGCCCGCAAGGCCTCGACCGGGTATGGGTGCGGCTCGGTTTCATTCCGGTGCCGGAAGCCGAGCTGCCGGAGGCCCTTCGCGGGCGTCCCGGCATCGGGCTCTTTGGCTGGCGCGGGGGCAGCGCGCTCTGGAGCGCAGCAGGCCGCGGTCGCGACCGGCGCGCCTCCCCCGCCCACCGCTAGCCTGGGGCCTCATGCGCATCGTCGCTCTCGCGGGCGGGACCGGCGCCGCCAAGCTCCTTCGAGGCCTCGATGCGCTCGTTCCCCCGGGAACCCTCACCATCATCGGCAACACGGGCGACGATGCCCTGATCTGGGGGCTTCACGTTTCGCCCGACCTCGACACTGTCTGCTACACGCTCGGAGGTTGGATAGACGAGGACCGGGGCTGGGGGCGCCGCAGCGAGAGCTTCCGAACGCTCGACGAGATGGTCCGTTACGGCGAACCGACATGGTTCAACCTTGGCGATCGTGATCTCGCCACTCACCTGCACCGCACCCGCCTGCTCGACGAGGGGCGCACGCTCACGGAGGTCACGGCCAAGATCGCGCGAGACCTCGGCGTGAATCACCCGATCCTGCCCATGTCGGACCAGGCGGTGAGGACACGTGTGCTCGGTCCGGACGGCTGGCTGAGCTTCCAGGAGTATTTCGTGCGCGAGAAGACCCAGGTCGAGGTGGCGAAAGTGGACTATGCGGGCGCGCCCGCGGCCGCGCCCGCCCCGGGCGTGGTCGCGGCCATCACCGCCGCCGACGCGGTCATCGTCTGCCCCTCCAATCCCATCACCTCCATCGGTCCCATCCTCGCCGTCCCCGGCATCGCGCACGCGCTGGAGGCGACGGACGCGACCATCGTCGCGGTCAGTCCCATCATCGGAGGAGAGGCCGTGTCCGGGCCGGCCGGGCGGCTCATGGCCGCGTGCGGGCTCGAGGTGTCGGCGGTCGGCGTCGCCTCCGTCTACGCGCCGTGGCTCGACATCCTTCTCGTCGACGCCGAGGACGCCCCGCTCGTGTCGCGTCTCGAAAGCGCCGGAATACGGCCCATCGTGACTGATACCGTCATGCGCGGCCGGGACGGGGAGATCGGCCTGGCCCGACGGACGCTCGAGGCTCTCGCGTGAGCACCGTCGTCGCAGTTCCCGTCAAGGATCTCGCCAACGCCAAGCAACGGCTCGTGTCCTTTCTCTCGCCGGCCGAGCGCAGCGATCTGGCGCGCGCCATGCTCGGGGACGTTCTCGAGGCGCTGGCCCGCGCGCGGCTCGGCTCGGTGCTCGTCGTCACCCGGGAGCCGGAGGTCGAGGCTCTCGCCGCGAGTCACGACGCGGGGACGCTCCTCGAGGAGGCCAACCTCGGCCACACGGAGGCCGTCGCCCATGCCCAGCGGGCGGCCCTCACCCTCGGGGCAAGGCGCTTCCTCACCATTCCGGGCGACGTGCCGTGCGTCACCGCGGGCGAGCTCCGTGCGCTGGGCGATGCGCCCCTCGAGGCGCCGGGAGTCGTCTTCGTCCCTTCGCTCTCCGGCTTCGGAACAAATGCGGCGCTCCTCGAACCGCCCGACGCAATGCCGCTCAAGTTCGGTGAGCCTTCATTCGACAACCACCTGGTGGCGGCGCGGGCGGCCGGCCTCCGTCCCCTGGTACTGAGACTGCCCGGCCTCGGCCTCGACATCGACGACCCGGAGGATCTGGCTCTGCTCCTCGGGCGCGGCCCCTCCACGCGGAGCGCCCGCTTGCTCGCCTCGCTCGGCGTCCCGGCTCGCCTGGCGCGCCGCAACTCGGAGGGATAAGCGTGCCCCCGCGCTACGAGGTGATCGGCGTCGTGGGCCTGCCCGAGATCGGTCGCGGCGAAGATCTCGCGAGCCTGATTGCTCATGCCGCCGCCGCGCAGGGGACGCCGCTCGCGGCGGGCGACCTTCTCGTGATCAGTCAGAAAATCGTGTCCAAGGTCGAGGGTCGCATGGTCAGGCTCTCCGAGATTGCTCCCTCGCCCGAGACCGCGAGGATGGCGGAAGAGCTTGGCCGGGACCCACGCCTGATCGAGGTCATACTCCGCGAGAGCCGACGCATCGTGCGGCAGGAGAAGGGCGTCCTGATCGTCGAGACCCAGCACGGCTGGATCTGCGCCAACGCGGGCGTGGACCAGTCCAACGTCGACGCCGACACCGCCTGCCTCCTGCCCGAGGACTCGGACCGCTCCGCGCGCCAGTTGCGTGACGGGCTGCGGGGTCTGACGGGACACGACCTGGGCATCATCATCGCCGACACCTTCGGCCGGCCGTGGCGCGAGGGACTGACCAACATCGCGATCGGCGTGGCCGGGCTCGAGCCGATCAAGAGCTATCTCGGCGAGAAGGACCCGGCCGGTCACGTGCTCCAGGCGACGATCATCGCGCTGGCCGACGAGCTCGCGGGGGCGGCCGAGCCGGTCATGGGCAAGCTCGACCGGATCCCTGTCGCCATCGTCCGCGGCCTCAACTGGCAGCGCGGCGACAGCGGGAGCCGCGCGCTCCTGCGCGATCCGGCCCGCGATCTCTTTCGATAGAAAGGACCTCATGCGCATCGGCATCATCGGCGGCACGGGAAAGGAAGGCGCGGGCCTCGCGGGCCGGTGGGCGCAGGGCGGCCATGACGTCACCATCGGCTCGCGCGATGCCGAGCGGGCCCGCGCGAAGGCCGCGGAGCTCTCCGGCCCGGCGGGCCGCGCCATCGGCGGCATGTCCAACCGCGACGCGGCGGCCGCGGTCGACGTGGTAGTCCTGACGTTGCCCGCGTCGGGACTCGCCGACACCCTCGTCCCGCTCCAGGACGCGTGCCGCGGCAAGGTCGTCATCAGCGCGGTGGTGCCGCTCTCCTTCGGCGGCGGGCGCCTCTTCACGCCGCCCGCCCAAGGCTCCTCGGCGGAGGAGGCGCAGGCGCTGCTCGGGCCCGAGGCGAGAGTCGTCGCGGCGTTCCACCACATCGCCGCCCACGAGCTCTCGGCCACCGGTCACGACATCGAGTGCGACCTCCTGCTTTGCGGAGGAGATGCGGAGGCGAAGAAGGTGGTGACCGAGCTGGGCAGCGGCATGGGCCTCCGGGCTGTCGACGTGGGCCCGCTCACGAACGCGGGGCCTCTCGAGGGCATCACGGCCGTGCTCGCCACCATCAACCGCCGGTACAAGCTCAAGAACTCCGGCATCAAGATCACCGGGCTACCGTCCTAAAAAGGACCTCCTCGCCTAGACGCGCCACCTCGCTCGGGTGTCTCCGCCTTGCCCCCGATCCCCCGAGACGGGAGTGCCCCGCCTGACGGTTCGAGCTAAGGGCGAAGCCACGAGGCGAGGCACCAGTAGATCGGCGTCCTCATGCACTGCTACCTTCGCGTCGCGGGATCAGCGCGACAGCAAGCGCCCGAGGGCGTCGTCGACGTCGGAGAAGTTGTCGAAGAGGAGGTCGGGGTGCTCGGCTTCGAGCGCCTCGCGCGCGTACTGCCCGGTTGCCACGGCGACCGCGACGGCGCCGAAGTGACGCGCGCATTCGATGTCGTGCGGCGTGTCGCCGATCACCACCACCCTCTCGGGCTCAAAGCTCTTGCCGGTGAGCGCGTGCGCGCGCCGGGCGGCCAGCGACGGCAGCTGCTTGCGGTCGAGATGATCCGAGCCGTAGGCGCCGAGGCGGAAATAGGGCCGGAGGCCCGTCGGCTCGAGCTTGATGCGCGCGCCCGCCTCGATGTTGCCCGTGAGCAACCCCACGAGGGCCTCGGGCGCGCCATCGAGACGGCGGACGAGGTCGGCGATGCCGGGCAGCGTGACGACTCCGCTACCGTCGCCGACTTCCGCCGCGAGCCCGCGCGCGTACGCCTCGAAGCACTCGTCGAGGCGTTCGCGCACCGCCGGGCGCGTCAGCCCCGCGCCCTCCATGAGGTCGAACACGATGCGCGGATCGGTCCGGCCGCGGAGGTCGTACCGCTCGATGTCTCCCGACGTCCCGTACACGGCGGTGAGCGCGGCGGCGAGGGCGCGGCGTCCGGCTCCGCGCGCGGTCAGGATGGTGCCGTCGATGTCGAAGAGGACCAGGCGCATGGCGATCAGCGGGGATCCGGCAGCGCGAGCGCGCGCAGGCGCGCGACGATGGACGGGAGCCGGTCGACCACCGCGTCCACCTCGGCGAGGGTGGTCCAGCGGCCGAGGGTGAAGCACAGCGAGCCCTCCATCTCCTGAGGCGCGCAGCCAATGGCCCGGAGCACGTGGGACGGCGTGCCGGTCCGCTGCGCGCAGGCCGAGCCCGACGACGCCGCCACGCCGCAGAGATCAAGGTCGAGCAGCACACCGTCGGCTTTGGCCCCGCGAAGCACGAAGCTCGCGTGGTGAGGCAGCCGCGCCGTTCGTGAGCCCGTCAGACGACACTCCGGGATCGAAGCAGCCAGCCCGTCCACCAGGCGTTCGCGGAGTGCGGCCAGGCGCACGGGCTCGCCGTGGCCGGCCTCGGCCCGCATCAGCTCGGCCGCCACGCCGAACCCGACGAGCGCCGGCAGATTCTCCGTGCCGGATCGGTAACCACCCTCTTGCCCACCTCCCAGCATCTGCGGCATGAGCTTGATGCCCTGTCTCACCCAGAGCGCCCCCGCGCCCGGCGGACCGTAGAGGTCATTGCTCGACACGGTCACCAGGTCGAGGCCGACGGCCTCACCGGCGACGGGCACGCGCCCCAAGGCTCCCACGGCGTCCACATGGAGCGGCACTCCTGCCGCGCGAGTGATGCGCGCGATATCGCCCAGCGGCTGGACCGTGCCGATCTCCCCGCAGGCGGCGCCGATGGAGACGAGGACGGTCTCGGGGCGAAGGAGCTTGCGGAGCGCCTCGGGATCGACGCGCCCCTCCGCGTCGACGGGAAGAATGCTCACGGCGCCGCCGGCTTTCTCGAGGTCGCGGCAGGCGTTGAGCACGGAGATGTGCTCGATGGCCGACGTGACGACGTGGCGAGGCTTGTCGCCACCGCGCTGCGCGACGCCGCGGATCGCGAGGTTATTGGCCTCGGTGGCGCCCGACGTGAAGATGACGCCCGGTGCCCCACCGCCCACGAGCCGAGCTACCTTGGCGCGAGCCGCTTCGAGCGATTCGCGGGCCTCGTAGCCGAGCGAGTGGGGCGCGGAAGGATTGCCGATGCCGGCCTCGAGGAAGGGCCGCATCACGTTGAGGACGCGCGGATCAACCGGTGAGAATCCCGCGTAGTCGAGGTACACCCGGTCGGGAGCGGCGCCCCGGCCCTCCACGCCGCTACCGGTTCTTCCTGACCAGGAAGCGGTACACGCCGTCCTCCCGGGAGACCTCGAGTAGCTCGTGGCCGGTGATCTGACACCAGCTCCGCATGTCGGCGTCCGAGGCCGGGTCGTCTGACAGCATGGCCAGAAGCTCGCCCGGACTCATCACCTGGATGGCCTCGCGGGTCTTGACTATGGGCATCGGGCAGAACAGGCCGATGCAGTCGATGTGCTTGTCAGGAATGAGTACTTTTGGCTCTGTCGTCATGCCCGGATACGGTATCCTAGGCCTCGCGGCGCCGTCAAGACGGCGGGTGGTTCCTTGACACCCGACGGGGCGCCAGCGAATACTCATAGAATGGCTCAGGCCCCCCGCGCAGCGAAACCCAAGTCCGACGAGCCCACCCTGGTCGCGGGCGGGGCACGGCGTACCATCATGCTCGCCCTGTGGCTGACCTCCTTCATCCCGCTCATCGTGGTCGGGTACAGCTTCTACGCCTATCTGCTGCCCCTCCTCGACCACACCCGCCAGGTCCGGGACCTGCCGTGGCTCCAGGCTTTGCTCGTGTTCACCGGGCTTCTCATGGCGGTGGGCGGGCTCCTCATCTGGGACCTGACGCGCGCCCTCCCGCGCCCCGAGCCGGCCGCCCCAACGCCCGAGTCCGCACCGGAGCGGGCGCAGGCCGCCTCGGGAAGCCTGGACGACGCCGACAGCCTGCTGCACTCCTTCTCCCGCATGCTCGCGCCGATCGAACAGCAGGCGGCGGCCCTCGATCACTACGCCACGCGGCTCGACAGCGCCTATCAGGAGCTCGAATCCACCAACGCCCGGCTCAAGGAGTTCTCGTTCAAGGACGAGGTGACCGGCCTCTACAACCGCCGCTTCTTCTCGATTCGTCTCGAGGAAGAGGTCTCACGCTACCGCCGCTTCAACCACCCCGTCTCGGTCGTGCTGCTCGATCTCGACGCCTTCAAGTCGGTCAACGACGAGCTCGGGCACGCTTCTGGCGACGAGACGCTTCGGGGCATGGCGGAGATCCTCCTGCGGCACTCGCGCGGCATCAACGTCATCTGCCGCTACGGCGGCGACGAGTTCGCCGTCCTCCTGGTGGAAACGTCCAAAGCGGGCGCGCGGCTCTACGCCGACCGAATCCGCTACGTGCTCTCCTCGTACCAGTTCGCCCACCGTCGTCGCGTGACGGCGAGCTTCGGCATCGCCTCCCTGCCCGAGGACGTGGCGCCCACCGCGGACGACCTGATCCAGGCCGCCGACGAGGCACTCTACGCCGCGAAGCGCGCGGGCAAGAACCGGGTCTCCGTCCACGAGGACGTCGTGGTGGCTCAACCCGTGGCCTCCGAAATCAAGGTCGAATGAGCGAGCCCTCGATCCTGAAGCACGTCCTCATCGTCGAGGACGACGCCAAGGTCCGCGGCGCCCTGCGTGAGGTCTTCATCACCGACGGCTACCAGTGCCGGGTGGCGGCCAACGGGCGCGAAGGGCTGGACGCCTTCCTGCGGGAGCGCCCGCCCTTGACGCTGACAGACATCAAGATGCCGGTGATGAACGGGCTCGAATTCCTGAAGCGCGCCCGAGCGGTGGACGCCGATGCCGCGATCATCGTCATCACCGGAGTTGGCGACGTGCAGACCGCGATCGAGAGCCTCAAGTGCGGGGCGTACGACTTCATCGTCAAGCCCGTGAACGTCGAAGGGGTGCTCATCTCAGCCGAGCGGGCGCTCGAGCGGCGGCAGATGCTCCTGGAGCGGCGCGAGTACCACACGCTGCTGGAGCGTCGCGTGGACGAGGCGACGCGGGGCCTCGCCGCCGCGTTGAACGAGCTCGAGGACACCTATCGGACGACGCTCGAAGCCCTGGGCTCCGCCCTCGACACGCGGGACATCGGCACGCAGGCCCATTCGCGCCGGGTCGTCGGCTACTCGCTTGCCCTCGCGCGCGCCCATCACGTGCCGGAAGCGCAGATGCGCGACATCGAGCACGGTGTGCTGCTCCACGACATCGGCAAGATCGGGATTCCCGACGGCATCCTGCTCAAGCCGGGGCCCCTGGGACCCGATGAATGGAAGATCATGCGCACCCACCCCGATCTGGGCCGCCGGCTCGTCGAGCCCATCCCCTTCCTGCGGGGTGCAGTGCCCATCGTCTACCACCATCACGAGCGATGGGACGGAACGGGCTATCCGGTGGGGCTCCGTGGCGAAACGATCCCCCTCAGCGCGCGCATCTTCGCGGTCGCCGACGCCTTCGACGCCATGACCTTCGACCGTCCCTACTCAATCGCCATCTCCTTCGAGGCGGCCCGCCAGGAGATCCAGCGCTGCGCCGGCACGCACTTCGATCCCGCGGTGGTCGAGACATTCCTGAAGATACCGCTGGAGCTGCTGGAGACCATCCGGAACGGCTCGGGAACAACCGGGCAGCCCGCGGCCCCGGCGCCCTTCGCGAGGGAACACTAGCGCCGCGCCAGGCCGGCTCCTCGAGGTAGTACGTCTCCACGGCTCAGCGCCGCGTCCAAACCGCCCGTCATCCCTTCGTCGCTTCGATCTGCTCGAGCGTCTGCCTGGCCCGGCTGAAGGCCTGCGCCAGCTCCTCGTGAGACAGCCCCTGGTCACGCGCCTTCTGAATGATCCCCCGCACGTCCTGCCATCGTTGCATGGCCGCGTCGCGGTCGCCCGCCTCGAGCAGGCGACCGATGGTTTCACCTGCGCCGTCGGAGATCCGTTCGATGGTCCGGGCGAGGAGCTCGCGCGTCTTCCGCTCGAGGCCCAGGTCGAGGTCACGAAGGTGCAGGGCGCGGAAGAGCGGCCGCAGGGCCGCCTCGAGCTCGAACCTCTCGAGGTCGCGGCTGCCGAGCCGCATGTAGCCGCTCCAAATCCGCCGGTTGACCGCGTGCCACCGTCCCGGAGTGAGGGCATCCACCGAGGTCGAGGCCAGGATCTCCCGCGCTCGCTCGAGGGCGTCGAGCGCGTCCGCCTCCGGCGTCTCGGTGCCTCGGGCGGTCGCGACGAGCCGCCCCATCTGCCGGACGATGCACCGTGCGGCCAGCTCCGCGAGCAGAGCGCGGCGGGCCGCCGGCAGGTCTTCCGAGACGAGGGCCTGCCGGACAAGCTCGCGCGCCTGGGTGAACTGCCGCCGTCGCATCAGGCCTCGTCCCGCCAGCGCGTAGCCGTCCCAGAGCGCTTCGCGCGCGCGGTCGAGGAGCACCGACACGTCCTCGGTGGCCGGCGCGGCGACGATGCGCCACTCGAGCCACAGGACAGACATGCGGAGCACCGCGACACGCTCGCCGGAAGTGGCTGACATGGCGTCGGCCGCCGCCAGGAGCTGGCGCGCCGCCGTCGCCGCCACGACCGCGATGCGCGGCGGGCATCCCTCCGAGACACCGTCGGGCGCCACGCGAACCGCGGCGTCGAGCGCGCCCTGGGCGCCTTCGATGTCGCCCAGGGCGTGGCGCGCCACGCCCACCAGCGTCCAGAGCGCGGCCCGGAGAAAGGAAGGCTCGGCCCCTTCAGTGGGCGCAGACGCCTCGAGGTGCGGCACCGCCGCCTCGATGACCTGCGAGTACCGCCCCTCCTGCTGGAGCGCCAAGGCGCGCTCGAGCGCGTCGAGCCCGGCATCCGCCGGCAGGATCTCGGCCGCGGCTGGAGGCATTGCCTGGGGCTCGAGAGGGAGATCGGGCTGACTCCTCGGGGGCTCCACCGGCGCGGCGGCAGGCCCGGGACGGGGGCGTGAGCCGGGACGCCGCGAGTGACGCCGCTCAGGTCCCGTGTACGGCGCTCGAGGCGGGACCTCCGGGGTGGCCGGCCTTGTGAGCACCGAGGGTCCGGCCGTCGTGGCGGGTCGCACAAGCGATCGACGTCGCGCGCGGGCCGCGGGCTGCGAGGGACGGTCATCGAGGGCCTGGGCCAACCCAACGAAAAGAAGGATCGCGGCTGCGGCAGCCAGGAGCGCAACCAGTCCCTCTTCCAGCGTCACCCTGACTCACTCCTCATCAACACGAACCCTATCACGACGCCCCGGACTGCGGCCAGAGGCACTTGACTCTGCTCGCGCGGGGGTATCATGATGACCCGAGTCGAGCCGTCATCCCACCAGTTGAGGAGGGTCAATGCGTCGCGTCGCCGTCATCGGTGTGGGCACCACGAAATTCGGGAAGCACGATCGCACCAGCGGCGAGCTCTTCGCCGAGGCAGCGGGGGACGCCATCCGCGACGCGGACGTCGCCCCCTCGGCGATCCAGGCTCTGTACTACGGCAATGTCACCGGCGGCGAAGGCGAAAAGCAGCTGCACATGGGCCCGCTCGCGGCGACGCTCCTCGGCATACCGACGGTCCCGACGACCCGCTTCGAGAACGCGTGCGCCACGAGCCACGCGGCCTTCCGCCACGCTGTCATGGAGATCGCGGCGGGCATCTCCGATGTCGTCATGGTGGGCGGCGCCGAGCGTGTGCTGAACATCCCCACCGACGCGGCGACCGAATATTTCGCCTATTGCTCCGACGCCTCG
>WNFS01000413.1_pt1 | contig 31004 bp, 30 predicted proteins | sample 5400141 | NCBI WGS metagenome assembly WNFS01 (sample SAMN13153358, study PRJNA577476) | soil metagenome | isolation source: 60 cm saprolite under Madrone tree | place: USA:California | collected 2016-06-14
GTCCTCGTCCACTCCGCCGCGGGCGGCGTCGGGCTCGCCGCCGTCCAGCTCGCCAAGGTGGCCGGCGCCCGCGTGTTTGGAACCGTATCGAGCGACGCCAAGGCAGGCCTCGCGAAGGAGAACGGCGCCGACGCGATCATCAACTACACGAGGGAGAAGTTCGCGGACGAAGTGCTGCGACTGACCGACGACCGTGGTGTCGACCTCATCCTCGACGCGGTCGGGAAGCCGACGTTCGAGGAGGGGCTACGCTGTCTGGCCCCGTTCGGGCACCTCGTCCTCTACGGGCGCGCCGGCGGAGCTCCGGACCCGCTCAACGTCTCGGTGCTCTCCCCGAAGTCGCAAAGGGTGAGCGCCTTCTCCCTGCCGACGCTGACGAGGGGCTTCCCCGACAAGACGCGCGAAAGCGCCGAGCGGTGCTTCGCCCTCATGCGCGAGGGCCGGCTCAAGCTGCACGTCGGCAAGACGTTCCCGCTGGCCCAGGCGGCGGAGGCCCATCGTTATCTCGAGTCGCGGCAGTCGACGGGCAAATTGATCCTGATTCCGTGAGCCGATGGACAAGACGACCGAAACGCTCTCGCGCTACGTCACCTCGCTACGGTACGCGGATCTCAGCCCCCGCACGGTCCAGGAGGCGAAGCGCCACCTCATCGACTCGCTCGGCTGCGCCATGGGCGGCTATAGCGGCGAGCCTGCCGCCATCGCTCGCCGGGTGTCGCCGGCGTGGAGTGGCGCCCCATCGTCTCGGCTTCTGGGCGACGGGCGACCGACGACGCCCGAGGCCGCGGCCTTCGCCAACTCGGTCATGATCCGGTTTCTCGACGCCAACGACACGTACATCGCGCGCGGCTCCGGCCATCCCAGCGACATGCTGGGCGCGCTTCTGGCCGCGGCCGAACTGGGGGGCGCGTTGGGGAAGGACCTCTTGCTGGCGACGGTCGCCGGCTACGAAGTGTTCGGAGCCCTGGCCGATCAAGTGCCGTTGCGTGACCGCGGCTGGGACCAGGGCGTCTTCGTCGCTCCGGCCTCGGCGGCCGGCGCCGGGTTACTGCTGGGTTTTTCCGCCGTCCAGATGGCCGACGCTATCGCCATCGCCGCGACCGCGAACGTGGCTACGCGTCAAACGCGGGCCGGCGAGCTCGCGATGTGGAAGGGCTGCGCGACGGCCGCGGCCGCGAAGGCCGGTCTCTTCGCCGCGCAGCTGGCCAAGGCCGGGATGACCGGACCCACGGCCGCCTTCGAGGGGCGTCATGGTCTCTGCGAGCAAGTGACGGGGCCCTTCGAGATCGGCGCCCTCGGCGGCCGTGGGCGGCCCTTCGCCATCGAGCGCACGAACTTCAAGTTCTTCGCGGCCGAGTATCACGCGCAGGCGCCTCTGGCGATGGCGCTGGCCCTGAGGGCCAAGGTGCGAACGGAAGAGATCGAAGCCATCGAGGTGCAGATCTACGCGATGGCCTACAGCGAGATCGGGAGCGAACCAGCCAAGTGGGATCCCAGGACTCGGGAGACGGCCGACCACAGCCTCCCGTACATGCTCGCCGTCGCTCTGCGGGACGGCCGCATCACTCCCGCCAGCTTCGAGCCTCAGCGGTATCTGGATCCGAGCTTGCGGCCGCTCATGAACCGGATCCGCGTCGCCGAGAGCCCGGAGTTCACGCGACGCTTCCCGCAGGAGCTGGGATCGCAGATCGACGTGGTCACCCGCTCCGGCCAGCGGTTCACCGCGCGGGCCGAGTACCCGAAGGGCCATGCTCGAAACCCGATGACGGACGACGACGTCGAAACGAAGTTCCGCGACCTTTCACTCGACGTCCTGGGCGCCGAGCGGGTGAACGCCGCGCTTCAAGCGCTCTGGCATCTCGACGAGGCGCCGCGAACCAGTGTCGTCCTGGACGCGCTCACGCTCTCTCCCGACGCCAAGCGTCCCTAGCCGGCCCTAGTAATACACCGCCCGCCCGGCCCCGCCGGTCGCCACGACCAGCTCGCCCGTGACAGCCCATGCCTTATCTGACGCGAGGAATACGGCGAGATATGCAATCTCCGACGCGTCCACCATGCGCCCGATGGCATTGCCGCGCGGGGAGTCGTGGGCAAAGTCACGCTTCTCCACGTCATCCGCGGAAATGCCCAGTTCTGCGGCACGGGCGGCCAGCAGGCGCGGGGTACGCTCGGTGCGGGTCGTCCCGGGGTGGATGCAGTTGACGGTAATCCCGTAGCGGCCCAGCTGCACCGCCAGGGTCTTGGTGAAGTGCACCAGGGAGCCGTTGCGCGCGCCACCGCTGAGATTGCCGACGTTGCGGGCGTTGGTGCCGCTGATATTGATGATGCGGCCCCAACCCTGCTGCTTCAAGTAGGGAATGGCGGCGCGTGCGCAGCGCAACGCTCCGACGTACTTCACGTTGAAGTCGTGCAGCAAATCCGCGTCGACGACGGTTTCAATGGGGCCGGTCGCGCTGGCCGAGCCGCCTGGCGGCGAACCGCTATTGACCAGGATGTGCAGCCCGCCGAGCCGCTCGGCCGCCTGAGCGACTGCGCGATCGACCTGCTCCTTGCTGGTCACATCGGCTACCAGCGGGAGAACGCGCCGCCCCGTCTTGGCCTCTAGTTCGCGCGCCGTCGCTTCCAGCTGGTCCTTCGAGCGAGCCACAATGGCCACGTCAACGCCTTCGCGGGCCAACTCCAGGGCTATGGCTCTGCCGATGCCCAGGCTCCCCCCGGTCACGAGCGCGTGCTTACCTTGCAGTCCAAAGTCCATCGCATCACCCCTCTGCCTGTTGGTCGTTCGTCTGTTGGCCTACGGAGAAGATTTCATGGCAGGGCATTCTAAGTCAGGCGAGGCCCGGCCGGCTGTCTCTTCTTCCGAGTCGTCCCGGATTTCACATAGGGTCCCAACCGGGGTCTCAGGTCACGTAGGCCAGACCATTCCAGCAGGGAGGGACAGATGAGCGACAAGGCCACACTGTTGCAGGAGGCGGACGAGGCGTTCGCGGAGCTGCGCCGGGCGGTCGAGGGCCTGACGGACGAAGAGATGCGCCGCGTCTGGCTCGGCACCTGGGGCGTGCGCGAGATCCTGATCCACATCTCCGGCTGGCACGAAGCGATGACGCCCGCCCTCGGGCGTATCGCGAAGGGGGAGGCGCCGTACCCGGTGGGGACGTACGACGACTTCGACGCGTGGAATGCGCGCTTCGTCCAGCAGAAGACGGGAGTGAAGACCACCGAGGTCCTCGCGGAGCTCGACGCATCCCACCGGGAGTTCGTCGGGGTCGCCCGAGCAGTGCCGGAGCTGCACTTCGTGACTGGCGGCGCTGCCCGCCAGCCGTTCGAAGGCGCCGGCGCGGGACACTATCGCGAGCACGCGGCCCAGATCCGCGAGTGGCGGCCAGTCCCGCCGGGCCGGTAAGGTTGTGGCGGCCCCACCCGACGCGCGGTGATGGGCCACCCAGGTAGAACCGTGACCCATCCCCCACCGGCCCGGGCGAGACCGCCCCCTTCAACCGGATCGTGCTCCCTCGAACGCGACCGGCGCCGGCTTCGCCCACGGCGCCCGTAGCGCCACGATGAACTCTTCCGCCTGCTCGTATCGCTTGTCGTGGTCCATCGTGACGCCCCGCCGCTCGAAGTCGCCCCGGAGCCCTCCAGGCACGACCACCTCTCCGCCCGGCGCGTCCCGATGTGCGCCCCGTCCCCGTTGCTCGGAATGAACCAATCGAACCGCGGCTCCGGTCTCTCACTCATGATGTAGGGCATACCTCGATGGCCGTTGTCGAGCGCGCCGGGACCGTCGACGTAGTAGTCTTCATCGTCGGGGTTGCGATGGCGCAGCACGAGATCGAACACCCGGGAGCGGTCAGATGACTAAGGATTCGCGCGGCGACGAGACCAGGGATCGACGCGGGCGGCTTCTGCTCGTCGTGCCTCTCCTCGTCGCGGCCGTGTTGTTCCTGCCGTCGATCGGCGAGCGGGTCATTTCCCTCGAGGACGAGGCCCGCTATGCGCTCAAGGCGCGGAACATGCTCGAGACCGGCGACTGGCTGATACCGCGGGTGGACGGCGAAGTCCTCATGCAGAAGTCTCCGTTGTTCATGTGGGCGATCGCCGCGCTGTCCCTGCCCGGCCGCAAAGTCACCGAGCTGACGGCCGCGCTCCCTTCCGCGCTGAGCGCGATCGGTGGCGTTGCTGCGACGCTGCTCCTCGGCCGCCGGATGTTCGGCCCGCGGGCCGGGCTCCTGGCCGCCCTCTCCCTCGCCACGACGTTCGGCTACTACTGGCACGCGCGACTGGTGCTCGCGGACATGATGATGACCTTCTTCATCGTCGCCGGCGCCGCCGCGTTCTGGGCGAGCATCGGCGACGGACCGGCTCGACGGGGGCCCCTCGTCGTCTTCTGGATGTGCCTCGGGCTCGCCCTCTCCGCGAAGGGACCTGCCGGTCTCTTGCCGATCCTGCCGTTCGCCGCGTTCCTCGTGGTCGAGCACGGATGGCGTGGCCTCCGCGAGCTCAGACCGCTCATGGGCGTTGCCATTCTCGCCCTCGTTTCCGCCCCGTGGGCGCTCGCCTTCGCGCTCCAGGGCGAGAAGAGCTACGTGCAAAGCGTGCTCGTGGGCGACTATGTGGGCCCGCACCGCGAGGGCTGGGCTCGAGCCTCCGAGCTCTCCTTCGCCCTCGGCCCTGTCGGGATCGGCTTCCTGCCCTGGACGCTGTTCCTCCCGGCGGCCGTACGCCAGGGTTGGTGGAGGGCCGAGCGCGCCGACATCGGACGCAAGTTCCGGTTCCTCGCGTTCTGGGTGCTGGCCTACGTCATCGTCATCACGCTGATGCCGCACAAGCGCGACCGCTACCTGCTGCCCGTTCTTCCGGCGCTCGCTCTCATGGTCGGCTGGCTCTGGGACCAGTGGATCACGCACGCTCCACCGCAGACCCTCCGCATCTACAGCTGGGTTTGGGGCGGGCTGGCCGGCGCGTTGGCCGCCGCCGTCCTGCTGCCCCTTCCCGTGAGCCCGGAGATCGCGGCCCTGATACCGCTCGTCCTGTGGCAGAAGCTCCTGCTGGTCGGGCTGCTCCTCGGGGCGGCGGTAGCGGTGGTCATGGCCGCGCGGGACGGGCGCCCGCTCGCGATCTTCGCGGTCGTCTGCGTCTCGACGATGCTGGTGCTCGCGTACGAGACGCGGGTGTTTGTGGTCGGACACAACCGCGCGTACGGCGTGAAGGCGCTCTCGGGGCGGCTCGTCTCCCGAGTCGGCCCTCGAGATCAGCTCGTGACGTACCAGCTCGGACCTCTCGCGCTGGAGTTCTACACGGGCCGGACGATCCGCGAGCTGCAGGATCATCGCAGCCTCGCGCCGCTCCTGGCCGCGGGGCGCCCGCTCTACGTCATCGTCCACGAGCGGAGCTGGCCCGGGCTGCGCGACGGCAGCGGACGGACGTGGACGGTCGTGGATCGGCAGCAGTTCGGCAACGGGTGGTGGCTCGTGACCATCCCGGCAGAGCGGCCGTGACCATCGATCTCGCCCTCTCCGTGATTCTGCCCGTGCACAACGAGGCCGAGAACATCCCCCCGTTGTGGGAGGAGCTGGCCGAGGTGCTGCCCGGTCTCGCCGACTCCACGGAGGTGATCTTCGTGGACGACGGGTCGACAGACGGAAGCGCCGACGTCGTCCGCCGCCTCGCCCGCAACGAACCGCGGATCCGCCTGCTCCGCTTCGAGGCCAACGCGGGTCTGAGCGCGGCGTTCTACGCCGGTTTCCAGGCGGCCCGCGGCCGGATCATCGCCACGATGGACAGCGATCTGCAGAGCGATCCCCGCGACCTCCAGGTCCTCATCACTCGCCTGGAGGGCGCCGACGCCGCGGTCGGGTGGCGTCTGATCCGGCACGATTCGTGGGTGAAGCGCGCCTCGTCGTGGGTCGGCAACGGGGTCCGCAGGGCGGTGACCGGCGATCCCGTGCGGGACAGCGCGTGCAGCCTGCGCGTGATGCGGCGGGAATGTCTGGGAGCGGTGCCGCCGTACGCCGGCATGCACCGGTTCGTTCCGACGCTGATCAAGCTCGCCGGTTTCCGCGTCGTGGAGGTTCCGGTCCACCATCGGCCGCGGAGGTTCGGTCGGTCGAAGTTCGGGGTGAACCGGGCCCTGCCGGCCTTTGCCGACCTCCTGGTCGTGCGCTGGATGATGCGCCGACGTCTGCGGTATTTGATCGTCGAGCAAGACTCCGTCGCCGCCGGCCTGATGCGACGTCAGCCGCCGACGCCGAGGTAGGTTGTTGCGATCTGGGGGTCGGCCCGGAGGGCGTCCGGGGTGCCCTCGAAAACGATCGTCCCGTGGTCGATAACGTAGACGCGGTCCGCGAGCCGAAGCGCCAGCTCGGCGTTCTGCTCGACCAGCAGCATGCTGACACGCTCGCGCTTGAGCTCCAGGACGGTCCCCATCACCGCTTCCACGACCAGAGGCGCCAGCCCCTGAGACGGCTCGTCCAGCAGGAGCAGCTTCGGCCCCGTCAGCAGGGCGCGGGCGATGGCGAGCATCTGCTGCTCGCCACCCGAGAGGAAGCGGCCCCTGCGGTCGAGCACCTCGCGGAGCTTCGGGAAGCGCTCGAGCATGCTCTCCAACGACCAGCGCGAGCCCGGCCGGCGCGCGATCTCCAGATTCTCGCGCGCGGTGAGGTAGGAGAAGACGCCGCGCGTCTCTGGCACGAGCGCGATCCCGAGCTTCGAGATCCGGTGGGGTGGGAGGCCGGCGATGCTTCCTCCCTTGTAGGTGATCTCGCCGCGGCGGGGCGGCGTGAGGCCCGTGATGGAGCGCAGCGTGGTGGTCTTGCCCGCACCGTTCCGGCCGAGGAGCGCCACCACCTCCCCTTCCCCGACGTGCAGCGAGAGGCCGTTCAGGATGTGGCCGAGCCCGTAGTAAGTATCGATGCTGCGGACGTCGAGGATCATGGCGGCGCGATCCCCCCGAGGTAGGCGCGCCGCACCTCGGCGTTTCGCTGAATCTCCGCCGGCACGCCTTCCGCGATCACGCTCCCGAAGTGCATCACCGAGATGCGGTCGGACATGCTCATCACGACGTCGATCTTGTGCTCGATGAGGATGATGGTGTAGCGCCCCTTGAGCTTGCGCACGAGCGCCACCATCTTCTTCGTTTCATCCGGTGACAACCCCGCCGCCGGCTCGTCCAACAGGAGGAGGCGCGGGGTGGCGGCCAGCGCGATGGCCAGCTCGAGCTGGCGCTGCTCTCCGTGCGAGATCGCGCGGGCCGGCTCGCCGTGCTTCCCGGCGAGCCCCACTTCCTCCAGCATCGCCATCGCGCGCTCGGCGAGCTTGGGGTAGCCGTCGGTCCGGCGCCACGCCAGGCCCCGCCAGGACTCCTGCCGGGCGAAGGCCGCCAGCCAGACGTTGTCCAGCAGGGAGAGCGTGGGAAAGATGCTCGTGCGCTGGAACGAGCGCGCGATGCCCAGGTGCGCGATGCCGTGCGGGGGCGTGCCGGCGATGTCCCGCCCGTCGAAGACGATCCGGCCCGATGTGGGCGCGAGCTGCCCGGTCAGCAGGTTGAAGAACGTGGTCTTGCCCGCCCCGTTGGGCCCGATAACGGAGTGCAGCGAACCCTCGTCGACGGCGAGCGTGACCGCGTTGACGGCGACCAGAGCCCCGAAGGACTTTGTGAGCCGATCGGTTCTAACGAGAGGCATCGGCCCGTGTCGCGGGGTGCGCGGCGCGCCACGTCCAGAAGCGCGCCCACGCCTCGACCACCCCGCCCCGGAAGAACAGCACCACGACGACGAAGGCGACGCCCAGCAGAAGCGGCCAGCGCGCCCAGATCGCGCTCACCGACTCCGACAGCCAGATGAAGACGAACGAGCCGATGACGGGACCGTAGAGGGAGCCAGAGCCCCCGATCAAAGTGGCGAAGACGACGTTGCCGGAGAAGACGAACCCGATGGACTCGAGCGGCACGATGCCGAAGAGCATGGCGTAGAGCACGCCGGCGAGCCCCGAGAAGGCGCCGCCCACCACGAAGGCGGCGAGCTTCATGCGGGGGACGTTGTAACCGAGGGCTTCGGCCCGCAGCTCGTTGTCGCGGATGGATTGTAAGATCTTGCCGAGCGGCGACTCGACGATGCGTCGCATGACCCAGAGCGACAGGAGGAAGAGCAGCGCCACCGCCGCGTAGTACGCGAGCGGCGGGTGAATGTCGAGGCCGAGGACGCTCGGGCGCGGGACGCCGGGCATGCCGTCCTCGCCCCCTGTCACCGTCGTCCACTGGTAGGCCGTGAAGTAGAACATCTGGTTCAGGGCGAAGGTCAGCATGATGAAGTAGAGGCCGGACCGCTGGACGCAGAGGTAGCCTACCAGAGCCGCGGAGACGGCGCCGACGGCGATGCCGGTGGCGAGCGCGAGGAAGATGTTGATGCCGTAGTACTTCAGCAGATAGCCGGCGGCGTAGGCGGCCGAGCCGAAAAAAGTCGCCTGGCCGAAGGAGAGCAGCCCCGTGTAGCCCATCAACAAATTCAGGCCGAGCCCGAAGATCGCGAAGATCCAGATCTCGGTGGCAATGCTGTGGCGGACGAAGATCGGCAGCAGGACGACCGCCGCCAGGATGGCGAGCCACGCTCGACTCATCGGATGCCGAAGAGACCCTGCGGACGCACCAGCAGCACGGCCGCCATGACGGCGAAGATGACCGCCACCGAGGCCTCGGGCCAGATCAGCGCCACCAGGCTCTGGGCGACGCCGACCAGCAGCCCGGCCACGATGGAGCCCAGCAGGTTGCCGAGCCCCGCCAGCGCGACGACGACGAAGGCGATGCCGAGCATGTCCACGCCCATCCACGGGTTCAGCCCGCGGATCGGCGCGGTCAGCGCCCCGGCGATCCCGGCGAGCACGCAGCCCAGCGCGAAGGCGGCGGTGAAGAGGCGGTGGATGTCGATGCCGAGCAGCGACACCATCTCCTTGTCCTCGATGCCCGCCCGCATGATGGCGCCGTAGCGCGTCCTCTCGAGGAAGAGCCAGGCCCCCAGCACGAGCAGCGCCGCCGCGACCATCACGAAGAGCCGGTACTTCGGATAGAACGTGATGCCGAGGTCGACACCGCCGCGCAGGAGGGGCGGCGGGAGCTGGCTCATGCCGACCGGGCTCCAGACCACGATGATGCCCTCGGTCACGATGAGCGAGAGGCCGAAGGTGAGCAGGAGTTGGTAATCGTGTCCGGCGCGGTACAGCGGCCGGATCCCTCCGTATTCGATCAGCACTCCGATCAGTCCCACGCCCAGCGGGGCCAGCAGCAGCGCCAGCCAGAAGTTTCCGAGGAGCTGAATCAGCGTGAAGAGGAAATACGCGCCGAGCGCGAAGAGGGCGCCGTGGGCGAAGTTGGGAATGTTGAGCACCCCCGTGATGATGCTGAGCCCGATGCCCATCAGGGCGTAGAGCATGCCCGTGGCGAGACCGTTCAGGAGCTGGCTGAAGAGGAGCGCGGAGCTCAGGTCGGTCCTAGAGCGACCCGATGTCCTTGCAGGCCGCGTACTCCACCGGCAGCGGCGTCGAGCCCGTGGCGATGATGTCGGCGAAGTCCATGGGGCCCTTCATCGCGTCCTTCTTCTTGCACCGCATGAAGAAGTACGGCCGCAGCGTCTGGTGCGTTTTGGGCTCTACGCGCATGCGGCCCACCAGGTCGTCCACCTCGAGGCCCTCGCAGGCCTTCACGACGTCCGCGACCTCGGTGGACCTGGCCTTGTCCATGGCCGCGAGCGTCATGCGCGTCATGCCGTAAGCGGCGGCGGGCGCATAGCCCGGAGGGCCGCCGAACCTGGTCTGGTAGCTCTTCACGAACTCGCGCGCGACCGGCGTGTCCGCCGTGTAGTAGAAATTCGAGCCGACCCAGAGATTCTCCCGAATCTCCGGGGCCAGCTGCACCAGCTCCTCGACGCCCGAGGACCACGTCATGATGAGCGGGAGCTTCGGCGTGAGCCCGAAGTTGAAGATCTCGCGCGCGCCGGTGACGGCGTCGAGCCCGAAGTTGATCATGACCACCACGTCGGGCTTGGTGCCCGCCGCCTTGGTGACGTAGTTCGAGAACTCGCGCTCGCCGAGCGGATGCCGGTCGGCGCCCACGAACTCGATCCCATGCCCCTTGCCCACTTCCTTCACGTACTTCTCGACGGACCAACCGAAGGCGTAGTCAGCGACCAGCAGGTGCCAGCGCTTGGCTTTGGGGTTAGCCTGCATGAAGGTGTCCACCACGGTCTTGGCGGCCGTGTACGGGCTCGCCGCCCACTGGAACGAGTAGCGGTGGCAGCGCGCGCCCGCGATGTCCTCGGTGCCTCCGCTGAAGTAGTGGAACACCTTCTTCCGCTTCGCGACCTCCGAGACGGCCAGGGCGACGCCCGACGACCACGGGCCGATGATGAACTTGGCCCCGTCGGAGTCGACCGCTTCCTCGGCCCGGCGCGTGGCGCTGCCCGCTTTGGTTTCATCGTCCCGGGTGATGTACTTGATGGACTTGCCCTGCACCTTCATCCCCCGCTCGTCGAGGGCCAGCTTCATGCCCCGGTCGAGGACGGGGCCCACGTCGGAAAAAGCGCCGGTGAACGACCAGAGACCCAGCATGACGACTTCTTTCTGCTGGGCCCTGAGTACGGCCGGAAACCCGAGCCCCGCCCCGGCGGCCACGCCCCCCAGTTTCAGCACGTCCCGTCGGGTATATCCGCGCATGTCGGTCCTCCGCGCTCGTGTAGGTTCGATCGTTCCCGGATGGCTTGGTGGGGCGAGAATCAGACCAAGTGGGCCCGGTGTCAAGCCGCGGGGGGCGCAATCGGAAGGAGAACCGTTAGCAGGCTGCCGCGGCCCTTGACGCCGTCGCTCTCCACGCTGATCGTTCCGCCATGGAGCTCGACGAGCTTCCGCGTCAAGGCGAGGCCTAACCCGGTCCCGCCGTGCTCGCGGGCATACGAAGAGTCGACCTGCTCGAACGCGTCAAAAATCCGGGCCTGATCCTCGGGCTTGATACCAATCCCGGTGTCCGCGACCATGATCCGCAGCGCGCGGTTCGCGCTCTCGCCGGCCGCCAGCGCTGCGCGGACCGTGTCGGCCGTCACCTTGACGTACCCGCCGGGGCCGGTGAACTTGATCGCGTTGCTCAACAAGTTGTAGATCACTTGCTGCAGCCGGTGCCGGTCGGCCGTGATCGTGGGCAAGGCATCGTCCACGTCCGCGCTCACCGTGATGTTCTTCTCGCGCGCCAGCGCCTGGACGACGCCGACGACCTCCCGGAGGTCGTCGGCGACGGCCACGCGCGTGAGGTCGAGGGTCAAGCGCCCAGCATCAACCTTGGCCAGATCGAGCACATCATCGACCAATTTTCGAAGGTGCCGCCCCCCGGCGAGGATCGTCGTCAGATATTCGAGCTGGCGCTCGTTCAACTCTCCGTACGTCTTGTTCGCGAGCACCTGGGAGAATCCGATCACGGCGTTGAGTGGGGTGCGGAGCTCGTGGCTCATCGAAGCGAGAAACTCGCCCTTGGCCCGACTCGCCCCTTCCGCGGCGACCTTGGCGTCGAGGAGCTGCCGCGATTGCTCCAGCAGCTGCCGAATGTAACGCTGCGCTTCCCCGTGGAGACGGGCGTTCTCGAGCGCGACGAGGAACGCCAGGCCGACCGCCGCACTCAGTGCGGTCAACACTCCGGTCCACGTGCGCGCCTCGAGGCGCGCGGCCTCGGCCTGCGCCGCGAGAACCCGCGTGTGGATCGCCGCCATCAGCCCGTCCAGGCTCTCCTGGACCTCCTCGGCGAGCGGCCGCGCCTCGGCGTCGGTCAAGCGCAGGGCCCGGGCGCGGTCGCCGCTTCGGACGAGCGCCTGCCCCTGGGTGACGATGCGGCGGTACCCCTCGAACGCGGCGCGCGCCGCGCCGAGCTTCACGGCCTCCTGCTCGCTCTGCACGTACCCCGCGAGACTCTCGAGATCCTCGTCGATCCGCGCCGCCCGCTCGGTCCACGCCGTCGCGTAACGCGCGTCACCCAGCACCACCGCGCGCATCTCGAGCCGCACGAGCGGCGCAATCGACTCGCGGGTGGACGCGGTGAGGCGGATCGCGGGGACGGTGCGGGTCGCGATCTCCCGGTTGACGGACACGAGATTGCCAACTGCGTGGAAGCTGAGGAACCCGACGACCGCGAGTATAACGATGACGAGTACCGAGGTCAGGAAAGGTTTCGCGGCAAACCGCATGTCAGGAAAGACCGCAAGACGCGGACCATTTCCGGACAATCACGACAACTGCTGATGTCGTGGGCACTTACCCCGTCGCAGGGTCTTGATCAATCGGCTCGGTCGGGTGATTTCTGACCAGCCGACCCCTTACGATGGCTCGACAGTGACCAGCTCCGGAGTCAAATGAAAACTCGCTTCCGGAGGGGACGGCTTTGGGGCAGCGCGCGGCGCTGCCCCATGCCGTCAGCTTTCATTGCGATCAGCGTGCGAGCGGATCGGGGCGCAGCTGAAAGTGTACGACCACGGGCTTCTTTCCTTTGCCGCCTTCCATGAGCCAAGGCGCCCGGTCTCCGCTGGTCGTCCACAACCCCCGGCCCTTCCAGCCGGCGCTCGCGTCGTCGATGCGCCCGTCGAACCCCTTGGCGTAGAAGCCCAGCGGGTACGGGACGCGCAGCAGGATCATCTTGCCGTCCTTGAGTGCGACCAGGCCGTCGTTGAGGTTGGCGGTCGACATCGGCACGTCCTCGCCGAGCCCGAACGTGTTGTGCTGGTCGACCCAGGTGTAGTAGCTCGACTCGGCGCTGTTCTCGCCGATGCCCTGGAAGCCGGGGCCGGGGTACTGGTAGAACGTCCAGCCCTCCGGGCAGTGATCACCGGTGGCGTTTGGCCCGTTGAGCGGCCCCTTGCACTTGCGCCGGTCGAAGCTGCCGATGTGGCCGCTTCCCATTGACGCCCACACCACGCCCTGCTTGTCGATGTCGGCGCCACGGATGCCGAAATAGGGCTTTGGCACGTTGTAGATTTCCGCGAGCGCGGTCGCCGGCGGGTTCGGCCCCGGAACGAGCCGCACGACTGCCGCGGTACCGCCGAAGACTCCGACAGAGCCCCAAATGGACCCGTCGACGGGGCTCGGCATGACGGCATAGAAGCCTCCGCCGATGCGCTTGTCCTTGGTCGGATCGACTGGTTGATCGGGCTCGACGTAGTCGTCGCGCTTGCCGTTGCCGTTGGTGTCCAGCACGAACGCCGTCCACCCCTGTGCCTTGGCCGCGTCACCCGTCTCGTCGAACAATCTGGTGTTGACCCAGCCGATCACCGGGCCGCCACCGCTGGTCCAAAGCGTATCGTTGGCGTCGTAGCCGAACTGCAGATGATGCGTCTGGAAGCAGGTATCGACGAACGTGTACTTCATCGTCTTCGGGTCGAGGAACGTGAGGTGGCGGTTCGCGTTCTCAACCGGGAACAGCTTGGCCGAGGGATGGTCGGAGCCCTTCGTGCAGAAGCCCGGGTTCTTCGGGCCGCGCACCGTCGCCGCGAACCAGACCCTACCTTTCTTGTCGAACATGCCGTTGTGGTTGTTGGCCTTGGTGTCCCAGATCTTCTCCTCGCCCCAGTAGGGCGAGGGCGCCATTGGCCTGGGGATCGCGGCGTGCCCGGGCCCGAACGCCTCCGGCGTGTCGGCGTCGCGCACCGGAGCCGTGAAGCTCGTGACGGTGTGCGTCTTGGGATCGAGGATCGGGTAGACGTCCGTCGCGTATTCGGGCGAGCCGTAGACCGGGCCGTAGGCATTGACCGTCGGATAGCGCCGATCCGAGGCGATGAGGTCGTGGAGATACTTCTTCGGGTCCCCCCACTCCCACGTCGTGACGACGATGTTGCGCTCGACGCCTTGTGGCCGCGTCGGCTTGCTGTGCGGCAGCTCACCCTTGGCGATGCGGTCGGTCCAATCGCCGAAGTACTTGAACGGCGCGCCGCCCAGAACCCCGGTGAGCGGGTTCAGCATCAACGGTGCGGCCTGTCCCGACTGCACGCGGCGGATCCACGCCTTGTCCGATGACTCGAACTGGCCGAGCGCCGCGGGGATCGTGCGGGTGGACAGCTGGCCCAGCTGATGGCAGCCGACGCAGGACCTGTTCTTCACCACGGTGAGCCAGTCGCTCTGGGTGATCTTCGCGGGAATGTTGCTCGTGCCGCCGAATTGGCTCGCGTCCGGGATCTTGAGCATCGAGTACCAGTAGAGCGCCGGATAGTACTGCGCGGCCGCGGCCGCACTCGGCGCCGGTATCGCACGGAGATTCAATAGCTTGCCGGGCTCGCCGTCGACCTTCGCCGAGTCGACGAGGCCGTAGCCGCGCGCCCACACCTTGTATTTGGCTTTGGGAAGGTCGGGCACCACGTACCGGCCCCGGTCGTCGGTGACCACGATCTTGGCGAACTTGGTGGGAAGATCGCTCGTCTCCGCGATCACCCACACGCCGGCCTCCGGCCCGTTCGGCCCCGCGACCACGCCGCCGATATCGTCGCTGTCGATGCGCACCGCTTCGCTTGCGGCTGGCTGGGCGCTGAGCGTGACCGCCGAGCCGGCCGAGACCATGGCGAGCGCGCCCGCTGCTATGGTCAAATACCACGCCCTTTTCATCCTCATGACCCCGCTCCTTTCATCGCTTTCCGCTGCCCCGTGCAGGCGCGTTGCGCCTCGACCACCGAATTCGACCGCCTATTGCGCTTCCTGCGGGCTTTCGCCGCAATGGGCTGCCGCCCCCGCTACAGCGCTCGTGCTGGGACCTCGAGCCGCGTTGGTCGTTTGGGGTGAGGGACCAGCCACAAGACCAGCCCAGCCGCGCCGTAGCAGATGATGAACGCGATCAGCGCATGCGTGTAGCTCTGCGTCTGGTCGTAGATCCAGCCGGTGAACACCGCGGCGGGCATCGAGGCGAAGCTTTGGAACATGCTGATCCAGCCACGGATCGTGGCGAAATGTGTGCGACCGAAGCAGTCGCCGACGAGAGCCCACGTCACGGAGTTGATGCCATCACCAAACGAAAACAAGATGGCGAAGAAGACCATCGGCCAGAGCGCACCGTGGCTGTACGTCAGCACGAGGAGGCCCAGGGCACCCAGTAATACACCCACGGCGCCGATCCTCTGTTTCGACTGCCGGTCACCGAGCCATCCGGTCAGCGGCCGCACGATGACGGTACTGAGGGCCGTCAGCCCCACAAAAAACGCCGCCGTCGCCTCGTCCAGCCCCTTCCAAACCAGCAGCGGCACCAGGTGGACGGATACTCCGCTATAGGGAATATTGCGCAGGCCATGGAAGGCGGCGAGCAGCCAGAAGGCCGGCGTCCGTAACGCCTCCCTGGCCGTGAACTCCTGTGTGTCCCTGAGCCGATGCACGGGCCTGCTCGCACCTTCTGAGGGGTCGTGAGAGGCCCGACGCTCGCCGTCTGGAAGCAACCCCATGCTCTCCGGAGAGCGACGGATGAACAGGACCAGGGGAAGCAACATGAGCACGACGAGACCGGAGAGGAACGCGGCTGGTCGCCAGCCCAGCTTCAAGACGGCGAGCGCCACCAGGGGAAAGATCAAGACCCCACCGATGGCCTGGCCGGTTTGGACGATGGACATGGCGAGCCCACGCTTCCTGCGAAACCAGTGGTTGACCGCGGCCATGGTGGCCTGGTTGAAGCCGGCTTGAAAGCCAACGCTCAGGGGGCCAATGAACACCAGGACAAAGAGGACATAGCTAGGAGTGAAGGAGAGCAGCACGAACCCCAGCCCGGCGAGCGTCGTCCCGACGACCAACATGACCCGGACATCGAACCGGTCGATGAGGTAGCCCACGAGCGGACCTTCCAGGGCGGACTCCAGTTTGGCGAGCGAGAAGGGCAGAGAGGTTGCGGCCCGACTGAGGTGCAGCTCGGTGAGAACGGGGAGAAAATACAGAGTGAACCCGGTGTTGAACGTCCCGCCCTTCACGGCGTCCTGGACGCAGCCGATGATCACGATCCACCAGCCATAGAAAAGGCGGCCCGGGCTTTGCGAGAGTGATCGCGTCATGACTTGGGGTTGAGAATCCTGAGCGGCGTTCCTCGCAGGTAGGCCGCGATGTCTTCGACGCTATCTCGATAGCGGACCCGATACTGCGCCTCTGTCACATAACCGGCGTGGGGCATGAGCAACGTATTGTCGAGCTGCGTGAAGGGATGGTCGGGCGGTAAAGGTTCCTGGTCGAAGACGTCCAGCCCGGCGCCGGCGATGGCGCGCGCCTGGAGCGCACGTACGAGAGCCGTTTCGTCCACAATGGGGCCCCGCGCCGTATTGATGAGATAGGCCGTGGGTCGCATCAAGCTCAGCTCACGGACTCCCACCAGTCCCCGGGTTCGTTCACTCAGCTGGACGTGGATCGTGAGGATATCCGAGCGGGCAAACAGTTCGTCCCTGGTGACCAACGTCGCCCCGCACTGGGCGGCTCGCTCGGCTGTCAGGTTCTGGCTCCACGCGATGACCGACATCTCGAAGGCTACGCCCACCCTGGCAACCTTGGCACCCAGCCGCCCCAGGCCCAGAACTCCCAACACCCTGTTCTCGAGACTCATGCCGACCGTCGTACCCCAGTGTCCGCGGCGAGTCGCGGCGTCCTCGCGCGGGATGTGGCGGACCAGGGCCAAGATCAGCCCCCAGGCCAACTCGGCGGGCGGACTTTCTGGACCGCCGGCCGTGCCGCATACCAGAACCCCAAGGTCTGTCGCAGCCTCCACGTCGATCGCCGCGTTGCGCATACCCGTCGTCACGAGCAGACGCAAGTTCGGCAAACGCTCCATGAGATAGCGACGGAAAGGTGTGCGCTCCCGCATGCAGGTCACGATATCGAAATCCCGCAATCGATCCGCCAGGGCGTCACGATCGGTCAGATGATTCCGGAAGACCTGAACGCGACAATCAGGAGCCAGCGCGCTCCAGTCGGCCATCTCCAGCGCCACGCCCTGGTAGTCGTCGAGAACCGCAACCCGAGCCATCGCACACCTCCCTTGCTTTGCTTACTGTCGCCGGCCGAGACCGAGAAACAGATCTCGCGTAACCAACTCGGCAACTTCCGCGACCGGCTTGTCGAGCACCCCGTCGACGAGGAGGGCTGAAAGGCCGTGGACGCTGGACCACGCAGTGAGTGCGAGATCTGCCGGCGGCTCCTCCGAGCGCACGAGTCCCGCGCGCTGACAGTCCGATATTGCGTCGACGACCACGTTGAACGTCTCCGTCGCGATCTGTCGCAGAGCGGGAAAGGCTAACCGATCGGCTATCTCGCGGCCGAACATGACGCGGAAGTGTGAGGGGTGCGCCGTGGCGAATGTCACGTAGCCGAGCCCCACTCCCCGAAGCCGCTCCAACGGGCCGTCACCGCCGGCGCCTGCTGCACGACGCATGGCGGCCATCAGCGAACGGAAGCCGTCCTCGGCGACGGCGGCCAGGATCGCCTCCTTATTCGCGAAATGTCTGTACGGAGCGGCCTGTGAGACGCCGGCCAAGCGAGCGGCTGCCCGCAGCGTCAACGCCGCTGTCCCTTGCGTCTCCACAATGTGCAGTGCCGCATCCAGCAGCGCCCGCGGCAAGTCGCCGTGGTGATATCCCTTGGCGTGCCCGGGCCGCCGCGACCCGCGCCGGTTGCTAGGACGTTCTTGCCGCTCGCGCTGTCGCACGTTGCTCTCAGAGTAGCCGTTCAGTGTTGACACCGTCAACATTTCTATGTTAACAGTGTTCTCATCGAGCCGTGACCGGGACCTGACTCCATCAGGCCCCCTTGGAGGGTGAGCATGCGCACACGACGCTGGGTCCGGAAGTGGAGCCACGACCTCGAGGCCGATGGATTTTCGCCGCTCCTCCGCCTTCCTCGCGCTGAGCCCGGTTTTCGGACGATTCTTCGAGGTTGATGCCGTCGAAGCGCTGGAATCCGCCGCGGCCGACGCGCGGAAGCCGCCTGAGCGACCTGGACGAGATGCGGCGTCAGGCGGACGAGCTCACGATCAGCGCGTGGAAGGGCTACACAGGCCTGCCGTTCGGCAACCCGCCGAGACCGTGGCGCGTCGACGACGAGACGGTCGCGTATCCGATGCTGGAGGCGTCGCGGCGCCTCGGAATCAAGAACATCTGCCTGCACAAGGGGCTGCCGCTACAGAGCGGCGTCGAAGAGTACTGGCATCCCAGGGATCTCGAGCGCGCCGCGAAGGACTTCTCTCGTCCAATCGCTCGGCGCCGATCACGTGCTCTGGGGCACCGACTCCATCTGGTGGGGCTCCCCTCATTGGCAGATCGAGGCGCTTCGACGATTCACGATGCCCGAGTCGCTCATGAAGCGGTTCGGGTACCGTCCGCTCACGCCGGACGTGAAGGCACTGATCTTCGGCCTCAACGCCGCCCGCGTCTACGGAATCGATCCGAACGCGCATCGCAACCCGGTACCCCCCGACTACGTGTCGAAGCTGAGAGCGGCCTACTTGGACGAAGGGCCGACGCCGAGCCTCACCCAGTACGGATGGGTGCTCGGGAGCTGAGGGGAGAGGACGAACGGAGATCTCGCCATGAAGATCCGCAAGAGCCGTGAGCTCGTGATCGTCGGATCGGTTGCCATCACGCTGCTCTGGTCGTCGACAACCCCGACGCTCGCTCAGTCTCCCCAGGGGGGCTTCGCCCACGTGATCAACGCGGCCCGGGCGCATCCGGGGTGTCTCGGCGTGGAAACGGGACAGACCTCGAGTGGCAAGCGAATCATCTTCGCGTGGTTCGAGAACAAGAAAGCGCTGGTCGGGTGGTATCACTCGGACGTCCATCAGAAGGCGATGAAGACGGCGCTCCCGAACCAGACGTGGGACCGCGAGCCGCTCCCCGATCTGCCTGAAGACAGCGGGCCTATTCTCGCCATTGTCTCCTTGAAACTCCTCGACACGCCGAGCCCGGACGCGACATCCATGCCCATTGCGTCGATCGGGATCGAGCTCTACACCCCCCTGCCGGGCGGGGTGGCGGTGGGCGGACGGTTCGCTCCCGACGCGGTCAAAGTGCGTGGACTGCGAGAGATCCCGCTAGGAACGGCGCAAGGTCAACCGCGCTGACGGCCTAATCCAGCCAATCCTTCTCTTTGAGCTTGCGGGGAAGATACTTCTTCGTGAGGAACTGGAAGTCCTTGTTGGCGAGGGCGTCCAGCTCGTATTTGAGCCCGCTCGAGAGCATCCGCTTGATCTCCTCCTGCCAGCTCTTCTTCTGGAACCACGTATAAGCGAGGAGCTCGCGGGCGCGGGCGATGTCCTTGTCGTTGAGCTTGATGCCCACGTTGCGCGGCAGCCCGTAGGATTCGGGATCTCCGCTCGAGAGCCCGATGAACTTGGCCTTCGGAATGGCCATGCGCTGGCTTTCGAAGGCGAGATTGATCGAGCCCTGCTTGACGACCGAGTAGATGTAGTAGCCCCACGGGTCGTTGTCCACGAGGACATAGACGGGGAGGCGCTTCTCCTCGTGCAGCCGCCGCGCCAGGCGCCTGACGCCGCGGGGCGGCTGCCCGTTTCCCGTCAGGAGAATGCAATTGTACGTGCGCCAGAACTTGTCTTCGGAGAGCCGGTTCCACTGGGTGCCTTTCTCGACCAGGAGAACGAAATCGGCCGTGCATCTCGTGATCTGTAGATATTCCGGCTCGACGATGGAGGGCACGGAATAGCCGCCTTTCCCGAGCTTGGCGCAGTCCACCCGGTCGCCGTCATCCACCAGCACCAGGGGCCCGACGACGGAGCCGGCGTTCTCGGCACGCACGTGCAGCTCCTCCCGGAGGGCCGCCAGCGTCACCTCCAGATCCTCGATGAGCGGATCGGACTCGTCCTGGGTGTCGAGGGTGTTCTCGTGCGAGTTCTTGATCGTGTGCTTGGTGCGGTAGTAGATCTCCCGGAGCGAGGTCGTGAGGTTCGCCCGCTGGAGCTCGCAGAGGGCATCGGCCACGAGGACCGTCTGCATGAACTTCTTGGCCATCCCGACGTTGAAGAACGACCGGGCCTGCTTCCGCTTGCCCATCTCGATCAGCCCATTGCGCTGGTTGAAGGTGACGTTGGAAAGGGAGCGGACCGGGATCGCAAGGGTGGGATCCTTGCGCCGCTGGGCGGCGGCGATCACCACGTCGGCCACCCCGACGAGTTTCTTCTCGACCGCGCTCGTTCTTCGCGGCTTCTGGGCCATGGGTGTGTCCTAGGCCTTCCTGCGCATAGCGCGGGTCGTGGGTTTCCCGGCCGTCCCCCGTTGGCCCCTCCGCCGCCGCCTCGTCTTTCCTGTAAGCCGCGACGGCTTGGCGGTCTTTTCTTCTTCTGCGGGAGCTCCGTTCGACGACACGGCCCCTCCCGGCGCTTCGCCGATCAGCACCGGGACCGCTCCTTCAACACCCTCCGGCGTGACGATGATCGAATGCGGGAGGCCTTCCGGGCCGCTTCCGTTCTTCCCCAGGAGCTCGTCTGTCTTTTCGCCGCCCGTCCGTGCCAAGGCCATCTTCTGGAGCTGCTCTTTCAGCTTGGCCGTGGGCAATCGGCCCCCCTTGAGGCGGTTGCACGACTCGACGACCTCCTCGATGTAGAGCTCGAAGATGTTACGCCGGCGGTGCTCGCTGTCGGCCCGCTCGCGTCGTCTGAGGAAGGCGCCCAGCCGTCGGCCGCACTCGCGCAACGCCAGCGTGATCTCTTTGCGGATCTCGTCGTAGTCGGCGATCGCTTCTTTGGACTCGCTGGTGAACGGAACCCAGACCGAGGCCATATGAACGAAGATCACCATGGGGCCGGACGGGAGTGCGCCTCGGGACTGAGACACTCCGTAGTTGCGCCAGCTCGTGTCGAGCACCGCCTTGAAGATCGCGCAGGCGGACTGCTGATAGAGGAGGGGCACCCGGTTGGCGTAGCGGATGACGCGGGCGAGCTCGTTATCGTCCTGCTGCTGCTCCCCTTCAGCCAGTGGTATGGCCTGCTTTTCCTGGCTCTCCTGCCCTTGCTCCGATCCCCGACCGTAGGCCAGACCCGCTTCGATCACGAAGGGGTTGCCGCGGTACACGGCTGGCGGCCGGCTCGCCGCTGTATAGAAGTCCCCTTTGATTTGCTGATACAGGCCCGAGAGGATCGCCGTTTCGCCGATCGGCGAGAGACAGTTGGTCGGCGGGGCCATGATCTTGGTCGACTGGATGGTCTTATAAAGAGTCTCGGCGGCCTGCCCGTGGACGTCGCGGGGACGCGCGCGGGGCGAGAGCCCCGCGGCCTTGCAGATGTCCTCCGCCAGACGCGGCGAAACCCGGCTGAAATCACCGGCCAGGAACCCTGAGAGCCAGTGGCTCTTCGTGTCCTGGAGCATCTTGAGCAGCATCCCGAGCTCGATGCCATAAGGGTGCGGCTTGATCTCGCGCGGCGACGGGGGGAGCTGGGGGTACGTCCTCGGATGCTCTTTCGTTTCTCCTTCTGGGGTGAGGTACGTCAGCCTAGCGTGCGGATTAGCGATGATGGTCTGCTCGATGTACTCGTCGACCGAGGCTCGCCCCTTCTGGTAGCGGCCCTCGACTTCCATCGTCACCTGGGTGCCACGCTGAGATTCCCAGTCGATCTGCTTCTTCTCGAGAATCTGCGGCTCGTTCTTCTTGGTATCGATCTGGACTTCGAAGTAGTGGGCGGGCGCCCGCGCACTCGTGCGGGAGATGATCTGCACGGGCTTGCCGGTCGTGAGCTGTCCATACATGCCGGCCGCCGAGATCCCCATGCCCTGCTGGCCTCGGCTCATGCGCAGCCGATGGAACTTGGACCCATACAGGAGCTTCGCGAATATCGGGGGAATCTGCTGGCGGATGATTCCGGGGCCGTTGTCGGTGACGGTGATCCGAAAGCGGCTCGCCTGGCTCGGAGGGAGCGGAGGTTCGCCGTTGGCGACGGCCTCCACCTTGACGACCACGTCTGGGAGGATCCCGGCTTCCTCGCAGGCGTCGAGGGCGTTGTCGACGGCCTCCTTGACGCAGGTGAGCAGCGCCTTGCGCGGATTGTCGAACCCCAGGAGATGCCGGTTCTTGGTGAAGAACTCGGAGACGGAGATCTCCCGCTGGCGAGCCCCCATCTCGACGGCGGATACCGCCGGCGTCGGCGGCGTGGCGGGCGGACTGGTCTTCGAGGGGTTCAGCTTCCGCATGTCCCCATACAAACAGAGTCCCATGCAGGGACTCAAGTTTTCCCTTCGCCATCCTCTGTGGTTGGCGTGCATTTGGGTTCGGCGTGTCGTGAAACATGCGGGCCGCCCGCGGCGCTAAGCTGTGGGCGGCGAACCGCCATGTGCCTGGCGCTGGCGGGCGGCAAGGCTCGGCCGGCCGGCGAGCTGGCCGCGCGCGCCGGCGTCTCGGCCCAGACGGCAAGCAACCACCTCGCCAAGCTCATCGCCGGCCGCATCCTGCGCGTCGAGCAGCAGGGGCGCTGGCGCTACTACCGCCTCGCGGACGCGGAGGTGGGGCACGCGGTGGAGGCGCTGGCCGTGGTGGCGCCGCCGCTGCCGCGCCGGGTCGAGACCGACGGGATCGACGGCGCCGCCAAGCGCCTCAAGGAGGCGCGAACGTGCTACAGCCACCTCGCCGGGCGGCTGGGCGTGGCGCTCGCTGACGCGCTTGTCGCCGAGCGCTGGCTCGAGGACGACGGCCGCGGCTATCGCGTCACGACGAAGGGCGAGCGCTCCCTGCGCGCGCTGGGCATCGAGGCGAACGGCCGGCGCGCGCAGGTGCCGGCGCGGCGGTGTCTCGACTGGACCGAGCGCCGGCCCCACGTGGCCGGCCCGGTGGGCACCGCGTTGGCGGAGCTCGCGCTGCGCCGCGGCTGGGTGCGGCGGCTGCGCGGTACGCGCGCGGTGCTCGTGACGCCGTCCGGGCGAACGCAGCTCCAACGTGTCTTCAACGTCCGCTACCAGGGAGGCGCGAAAGCGGTCATACATCCTCGTCGAGGACCGCGCGTTCCTCGAGCAGGTCTAACCGGGTGCTGACCAGCCACCAGGTCTCCTGCCTCCCCCCCACCTGCAGGAGAAGGAGGAAGACAGGAGAAACCAGGTGTCCGGTCACCCTTTACAGGTTCGCCTGGAAATCGGTGTAGTCGCGAACCTTGCGGTAAATCTGCAAACGATTCCGTTGGCTGTCGGCTACGATGATGCGGTCGGTTTCCGGATCGAAGTCCACCGCCGTCGGGAAGCAGAAACGAAATTCTGGCTCCAGGCTCTTTGTCCGACGTCGGGCTTTCATCATATCGGGGTTGGCGTCGATGCTCTGCTGGCCCCACTTGGACATGACCTGGGCATCGCCGATGAGAGTTGCAAGCGGGCTTCCTTCAGAGTCGAAGATGCAAACCCGATGGTTCCCCCAATCGGCGACATAGATATCGCCGTCGGTATCCACGGCGACGTCGGTCGGATGATTGAGCAGGCCTGCCTTCGCATAGCCAGGCGTGCCTGAGGTTGACAGGTACGGTCCCAGGTAGGTGATGGCGTAAGCACCCTGAGGCACAGGCACCGTTCCGTACTGGCCGATCTTCATCAAGAACTTGCCCTGGGGAGACAGTTTTTGCACGCGGTGATTCTTCCAGTCCGCGACGTAGATATTGCCCGCCTGATCGAGGGTGATCCCCCACGGCTGGTTGAACTCGCCATCTCCGCTCCCGCCCTTGCCGCATTTGGCCACGAACTTTCCATCGGGGGTGAAGACTTGGAGGCGATTGTTCCCGCTATCGACGACGATGATGTTGCCGCTTTTCTCGCACACGAGACCGGCAGGGCGCACGAGCTCGCCATCACCACTGCCTGTCTTTCCCCACTTCCGGAGAAACTTGCCTTCACTATCGAACACGGAGATAGTGTTGTGCCATTCATCCGAGGCGTACACCTGGCCCTGGCCGTCGACAGCGACGCCGAACGGCCAGGTCGAACGTCCGTCCCCTTCGCCCCACTTGAAAAACTCGGCGAGCAGTTCCTCCTCGCCGGGAGCACCGATCCTCACGGTGTTGACCCGCATCCCGAAGTTATTTTCGTTGCCTCGGTTGGCGACGATGACGGTACCACCTTTCCCGAGGCACATCGTTTGGGGGTAGTTGAACCCTGTGCCCGCCGCCGCGCCACGCCCGACGGCATGGCTCCAGTCATAGACTCTTCCGCGCGCCACCGTTGTCAGCGCCATAGCCACTCTCCCATCTGATAAGTCGCCTTCCGGTATCCGGACGGCGTTCGTTCGCTGTGCGCCCTTCGGTCGAGCTGGCAGCCCCTCCGCTAGTTCAGGAAGGCTAGCTGCTCAAAGGCGCGACCGACGATTGGTTTCGAACTCACCTTCAGCCATTTCTCCAGAATCGTCGAGTAGATACTGCGGAAGTCCATACTGGGATTCAGGTCGCCCTGAACCAGGTGTTCCGCCTTGAGGGACGGATAATCGCCGTAGTGACCACCTTTGACCTTCTCACCGAGCACGAAGGCTGGCCCCGCGGCACCGTGATCCGTCCCTGAGCCGTTGTCGTGGACGCGCCGACCGAACTCCGAGAACATCAGGACGAGGACGTTGTCAGCATGATCGTGCTGTCGAAGATCTGTCATGAAGGCATCGAGACCCTCGGTCACAGCGCTCCACAGGCCGCCGTGGCCGGGATTCTGTCCGGCATGGGTATCGAAGCTGCCGTGATCGCAGTAGAAGATCCGGCTACCCAGATCCGCCAGATGCACCTGGGCGATACCCCGCAGCTTGCGGGCGATCGGGGTTTCCGGATATTTCACCGTGGACGCGTATCGCTGCGGCGCCACCTTCAGGACATCCGCGCCTTTCAAAGAATCCAGGCCCGTGGTGCCGAGGTATTCCATCACGCCACTACCCACCACCGGCGCGTACATGCGCGCGAACCGATCCAGCACCTTCAGGCGTAGCTCCCGCTCCTGGACGCTCGGCAGGAAGCCATACTTTTCCAGTGGGCCAGCCACGCACGCCACGGGAACGCCTGGCACCGCCAGCGCCCGGAACAGGCTCGGCCCGAAGCTCACGACCGTGATCACGTTCTCTTTGTTGGGGTCGTATTCGCGCGCCACCCGGCCCAACCAGCCCTCGGTCCCCACCTTGTCCGGCTCGCAGGTATGCCAGATGTCCATGGAACGGAAGTGCGAGCGCGGCGAGTTGGTATAGCCGGTGCCATGCAGGATGGCGAGTTTGCCCTCATCCCAGACCTTCTTCAGCGGGGCCATCGCCGGATGGAAGGCATAGTTCTTGTCGATGGGCAGGACCTGGGCGTCGGGGATCCCGACCGCTGGCCGGTTGTCCCGGTACAGCGGGTTGTTGTACGGAATCACCGTGTTCAGATAGTCGTTCCCACCCGAGAGCTGTACTACGACCAGTACGGGGTCTTTCTGCGTTGCGGCCATGCGTATTCCTCCTTACGCGCTGAGGCGCGTGATGTTAGGCGAATTGATACTCTCTCGTCGCCACGATCAGTTGCAGCATCTCGCCAACACGCTTGTCAGCGGTCTGGGCACTCACCTCACGATCCCAGCTGATCTGGCCCCACTCTTTGGCCTGATCGACGAGCTCCCGCCGCGTGTCGGCGCCGACTTCGACGGGGCCCAGCAGATCCAGACACCCATCGACCAGTTGCTCGGGGCTCAGGGTGCCCTTGGCCTTCAGGCGGTCGATGATGGCGCGGACGCCCGGCAGCGACGGATCGCCGACCAGTTGCGCGACGAAGTTGATACGTGCCATCAAGGAGCCACTGTTGATCCACTCCTGACCCGTATGCCATCCTTCCACGCTCGGTGGATTGAGCAGATCCTGACCCATGTAGGAGGGCTGCATCGACAGATCGCCATAGCCGGGTCTGGGCATCTCGTAGCCACCCACCAGACGCAGACTGCCCACCACCACCTCAGCCGGGGATTTCATGTGCTGGAAGCGGGCGTTCTTGAAGAAGCTCGAGTTGAACAGCACACGGAGGACGGAGCGGATGTCATAGTGCGATTCGCGGAACGTGGTCGTCAGGGTGTCGATCGCCTTCGGATCGCGCGGCGGGTCGATCGACCAGGCGGGCACCTGGGGCTCGTCGGCGACGAAGAAGTTGTACAGATGTCGGCACACGAAGCCGGCACAGGCCGGTTGTTCCACAACGATGTTGATGATGTCTTCGCCGTTCAAGCGCCCACGATGGCCGAGAAACTCCTTCTCGCCGTCATCGTGATCCTCGGCGCGGTACTCGAACTTCCACGGGAACCGCCCATAGGGCAGGCGGGGGATCTTGGTCTCGAAGGTCCAGCCGGTGAAGGCGCGGGATGCTTCACGAACATCCTTCTCCGTGTAGCTGCCGACGCCCATGCTGAAAAGTTCGAGCAGCTCGCGTCCCCAGTTCTCGTTGACGGCCGTGCCATGGTTCTCGTTGTTGTCCAGCCAGAACAGCATCGTGGGGTTTCTGGCGAGCTCGACGAGCAGGTCGCGGTAGTTGCCCAGGCCGCGCTCACGGAACAGATTGATCTGCAGCAGCAGCTGATCGTAGTTGTCCACCTTCGAGTTGCCGGTGGCAAACAGATGGTGCCAGAACAAGGCGACTTTCTCTTCCAGAGGACGCTTCGTGTTCACGAGGTGATACATGTAGTTCACGTTGCCCATGGGGGGCTGCCCACCGGGAAGCAGTGCCGCCGGATGATAGCGCAGCAGCGTATAGACATCGACCGGCGGCTGTGTCTCGGGGTGCACCAACTCCTCGACCGTGGCCTCGTACCCCTTGGCCACGCGCGCTTCAAGTTCGTCGCGGCGTGCTCCGAAACCGGCACGTCGCATCAGGTGAGCCATCAGAGCGATGTCGTCTTGGTATGCCATGCTCAGGCCTCCTTACTTCTAGGTATGAACCACCACCGTACGTCCACCAGGGCCTTCGTGTCGTCGCGCGCGCAGGCTCGGAGGTCTCACGTCGCGCGCCACAGACCTGACACCGGGCCGCCGCGGCGCCGACAGTTGCGGCAGCGGCCATAGAGCTCGACGCGCCTGTCGAGGACCTCCAAGCCAAACCGCGCGGCCGTGCGCACGTGCTCGCCGCGGGAGAGGGCCGCCCGGCCGCGCCGAGCTCCCTCGCGACACGGGAGGTCGAGGATCCGCCCACAGGCCACGCAGATGAAGTGATCGTGGGGCCCGACGTTGGGATCGAAGCGCAGCCCCGTCGCCTCGACCCGCTCCCGCAGCAAGCCCTCCGCCGCCAGCCTCCGGAGGTTGCGGTACACCGTCGCGAGGCTCACCCGTGGGAGCCGCCGACGGACGCGCTCGAAGACGATGGCCGCCGTCGGGTGGGTGTCGGTGGCGCGAACCACGTCGAGGATGACCCGGCGCGGCATCGTCGAGCGCAGGCCGCGCGTGCGGAGCGCGCCCTCCGCCGAAAGCGCGGCACCTGAGGGACGGGCACTTCTAGGAATCATTCGCGTCAGCTCCTAGCGAACGAGCCGGAGTCTAGACGGAGACCGCGACGATGTCAACGGCCCACCGTAGGTCACCTCGAGATGACCACCTTCCGGCCATTCCGCCACCGAACGAGGAGGACGCGGTGGCCGATCTGGCGGGAGGTCACCGGGTCGAGCAAGAACCGCCCGTACAGCGTGGTCGTGTCGAGACCACGGGCGGCGCTCAGCAGCGCCTCGTCTTCCAGGCTCTCCGCCCGGCGAAGGCACTCCATGATCACCACCCCGAGGGCGAAGGCCTGGGCGGCAGGATATCCCGGGCGCCGGTGAAATCGCTGTTCGAACTCGGCGCAGAACCATTCCGCGGTCGGACCCGTGTACGGAGGATCGTGGACCGCTGGCTCCCACTGGCTCGGTCCGATCACGTCCTCGGCCAGATCGCCGACTTCCTCGTGAAACGCCTCGAGCCCCGCCCCCACGAAGGCGAGGCGCTTGACCCCGCCGAGAAGGTCTCGCCGCCTCACCATCGTCACGTCATCCTGAAAGCGGCCGGCGCCCACGAGGAGGTCCGGCTCGCCCGCCAGGGCGTCCGCGAGGAGCGCACGGGCGTCACGCAACGGCGACTCGAACGGGATGAGCCGGACCACGTCGAACGCTGCCGCCTTCGCCGCCTCGGTCACGCCTCTCGCCACGTGGGTCGCAAAAGTCCCGGTCTCTGCGTGGACGACGCTCATGCGCGTGACCGTCGGATCCTGACGCTTCACCAGGAGCGGCAGGGCGCGCAGGTAGTCGCTCGCCGGACTCGGCACGCTCACGAGATGGCGCCACCCCTCGTCGGCGATCGCATCGGAGGAGCCTCCGTGGTTCCAGAGAATCTTTCCGTGACCCTCGGCGAGCGGCGCAACGGCGCGGGTCAATCCGCTCGAATAGGGGCCGAGGAGCAGATCGACACGATCCTCGGTCAGGAGTCGCAGGACATTCTCCCTCGCGCGTTCCGCTCGACTCCCGTCGTCCAGGGCGATCAAGCGCAGCGGGAGACGCGACCCCGAGGGACCCACGGCCATCCCGCCGGCCTGCAGGATATGGTCCGCCCAGAGCCGGAGGGCATCCAGGCCCTCCTGTCCCTGCAATCGAAATCCCCCGCTGAGGGACAGAGAGACCCCGGCGACGATCACCGTGACCCTACGGGACGATCTCGTCGGTCTTGACCGCGACCGGCTCGTTCGTGTCCCGCGTGATGTGTCCGCTCTCGGCGGCCAGCGCATCGGTCTTCGCGGCCATGATGAAGTCGTTCCGGTGGAGCCCGCGGATCTTGTGGGTCCACCAGGTCACCGTGACACGTCCCCACTCGGTGAGGAGGGCCGGATGGTGACCCTCCGCCTCGGCGAGGGCGCCGACCCGGTTGGTGAAGGCCAGCGCGTCGGCGAAGCTCGGGAAGTGGAAGGCCCGCTCGAGCCGGGCGATGCGGTCCCGCTCCACCAGTTGCCAGTCGGGGACCTCGTGCCTCAGCTCAACGATCTCCGCCTCGGTGACCCGGGGCGAGTCGCGGCGACAGGCAACGCAGCGTTCTGCGGACAGCGTGCTCATCGCGCGCACCTCCCGAAGCGCGTCTTCCGCTCCGGACCGGGATGCGCCCACTAGTCCGGCCGGGCTCCGCGCCGCTGCGGGCCACTATATACCCACCGCGGAGAGCCGCCACTTCATGATACCCGAGAGTCTCGACAGGTTCTTGCCTTCGGTCGCTCGCCCGCCTGTGATTGTCCACTCCTGGCGCCGGTCCGCGGGGGTGCGTGGACGAGTTCCGCTTCGTCGTCTGCGGACGCGTGGACTGTCACCAGGGGAGCTCCGCCCCTTCCGAGCACGCCGGTCAGATCAAATCGCAGCTGCTACACTTCAGGCCTCGTCTATGGCTAGGCGATTGAGCTCCTCCAGGTGCGCCTGGAGCCCAAAGAAGAGCCCGGTCACCTTCCCTCGAAGCGCGCGGTCGCTCGGGCTCATCCCCGCCGCCTCGTAGACCTGTTCGGTGAGGTCCATAACCCGCGACTGAAGCCGGAGGGCCTCGTCGAGGCAGTCGGCGATCTCGCGGAGGTGATGCTTCACGGCCCTCTCCTTGACTGGCGGTCGTGGGCTTCAGCTTTTCCGAGAGGTCTTCGCGGTAAAGATCGCCATCTGGGGCGTGACTTCTCTGCTGCCGCACGTCGGGCACCGAACGTTCGCGGCGGCCCGTTCCGCGGCGGTCAGCACGACCTCGAAGCTCTTCTTACAGCTCTCGCACATGAACTCGTACTTGGGCATCGACTTCCTCCCGTCGTGTCCGACGGCCTTCGCGTGCCGAGTGAAGAGAACCTGGATCTGGCGCCTCTTGGGCACCTATCGTTGTCCGGTGACGAGTCTTCGTATCCTGGCCAGAAGTAACCTCAAGGACTCCAGGAGTTTTCTCATTGCCCAACCCCCTTTGCACCGACCAATAGATCAGAAGTGGCGCCAGGGGGAGCACGCCCACACAAGCGCACCTGCCCGCCAGCCGCGTGGTCAACGAGGGCATCAAGCTGCTCTGCGTGCATCATGGCTCTCCAAGAGCAGGTTCACGAGGCCCGGCCGTGGCGGCAGCCGCGGCGCGATCGCAGCTACCTCCTCGGGAGCGCCTTCGTGAGCCCGCCGGGGTGGAAGAGGATCACCGCGAAGAAGATGATCAGCAGCGGGTACACGTGCTGGATGTCGTCTTTGATCCAGGCTCGCAGGCGCCCCAGGCTCCACCAGAGCGTATCGGTGGCTTGCCGCACCACCAGGTCCACGTTACTGAGGCCGGTAACTCCCTCAGCGGCTCGAAGCGCCCGGTCACCTCCGCGCAGCCGCGGCGGTGTCCGCGCCCGCCTCGGCCACGCCTGGCTTCCCGCGGGTCGCACGCTGGACGATGGCGTCCTCCTCGGGCAGCGGAGCGGTCCTGGGGGGCGCGAGCTGCAGCTTGAAGCCGACGAGCTCGCGCAGGCCCACCCTCGTGCCGCTCGGGAGCTCGAATCGGTCGCCGAAGAAGAACGAGCGTGTGTAGCGGATGACTTGCCCGGGCAGGAGCCGGTTCACCTCGCGCTGCGTGGCCTCACCGGCGGCCACGATCTCGAGCAAACAGCCCTTGTGGGGGATGCAAGCGATCTCCCCTCGGTCACCGAACATGGCCGCATAGTAGTAGGGAGAGACGTGCCTCACTTCCATGATCTCGCCGACTCCGGCGGGGTGACGACGACTGTAGTCGAGCGTGCAATAGGCTCCCATAGCGATCCTCCTGTTGGAGATACCGATCTCGTCGCGACAGACGTGAATGGACGAGGCTTGTGGGGCGGGTCGCGGGCACAGAAGCGCCCCTGCCGGCCATCGAGATGGTCAACGCGGGCGCCGAAAAGCTGTGCCGGAACCCGGAGCAGGGGCATTGCTGCCTTCCCTGAGGGTCAAATCGAGAAGCGACTAATTAATTACTTTCCGGTGCGAAACACACGGGATTGATCGGGTGTTTGTGCGGGGTCGGGGTGTCGGCACTCGTCCCAATGGACCAATTTGCTTGACGACTCCGGCGCGGGTGCGCGATGGTGAGAGAGCGGCGCCATCGGA
>WNFS01000663.1_pt1 | contig 30995 bp, 19 predicted proteins | sample 5400141 | NCBI WGS metagenome assembly WNFS01 (sample SAMN13153358, study PRJNA577476) | soil metagenome | isolation source: 60 cm saprolite under Madrone tree | place: USA:California | collected 2016-06-14
GAACATCGGCAACCTCGACGAGGACGGCTACCTCCGGGCCGAGCTCGAGGAGATCGCCCAGCGGTGCGGAGCCACCGCCGAGGAGGTGGCCCGGGTCCTCGAGCTCGTGCAGGGCTTCGACCCTCCCGGCGTCGCGGCGCGATCCATCCAGGAGTGCCTCCTGCTCCAGCTGAAGCGCGACCCGCTCCCCGACCCGGTCTCGGTCGAGATCATCGAGGCGTACTTCGACGACCTGAGCCGCCGGCGCTACCAGGACATCGCGCGGGCCATGAAACTTCCCGTCGATCGGATCATGGAGTCGGTCGAGGAAATCATGCGCCTCGAACCCAAGCCCGGCCGGCGATTCGGCGGCAACGACTCGCGCTACATCGTGCCCGACGTCTTCGTGTACAAGCTCGGCAACGACTACACCATCGTCCTCAACGAGGACGGCATCCCACGCCTCCGGGTCAATTCGCTCTACCGCTCGCTCCTCCGGGGCGCCGGTTCCGGGGACGAGGCGAAGCAGTACGTCGAGCAAAAGCTCCGCTCCGCGCTGTGGCTGATCAAGAGCGTGGACCAGCGCCAGCGGACCCTGCGCAAGGTGACGCAGTCGATCGTCAAATTCCAGCGCGAGTTCCTGGACCGGGGGTTGCCCCACCTCCGCCCGCTATCGCTGCGCGACGTCGGCGAGGACATCGGGATGCACGAGTCGACGATCAGCCGCGTGACGACGAACAAGTACGTCGAAACCCCGCAGGGGTTGTTCGAGCTGAAGTTCTTCTTCCACAGCGGCATCGCGTCGGGCGACGGGGAGATGGTGTCGTCGGTCTCGGTCAAGAAGATGATCCAGGACATCCTGGCCGCCGAAGACCCGGCAAAGCCGCAGTCCGACCAGGAAGTCGCGCAGGCGCTCCAGAAGCGTGGCCTCACGATCGCGCGCCGCACGGTCGCCAAGTACCGCGAGGAGCTCGGCATCCTGCCCTCGCACCAGCGGCGTCTCACGCCGCGGAAGCGGTGAGGCGCCAGCCGCGGGCCACGAGGAGAGAGCCCCATGCAGCTCATCATCAGCGGGCGCGGGGTGGTGCTGACGACGGCGTTCAAGGCCCTGGTCGAGCGGAAGGTCGAGAAGCTCGCGCGGGTCTGGCTTTCGACGCTCGATCTGCGGGTCTCCTGCGGCTCGGAGCGGTTCCAGCGGACGGCACGGCTCGTCGCGCGCACGCGCCAGCGCAGCTTCTCGAGCGCGGCGAGCGCTGACCATCTGCTGACAGCCGTGGAGGGCGCCATCGACAGCCTCTGCCGACAGATGTGCGAGGCGCGGACGCGCCGGCGGCGCGCGCGATCCCGCCGCCCGGCGGGCGCGACCACGTCCGGAGCCTAGCGCGATGCCGGCGCCCCTGTCGTTCGTTGTCATCACGGGGCTGAGCGGAGCGGGCAAGAGCTTCGCGATCAAGTGCTTCGAGGACATGGGGTTTTTCTGCGTCGACAACCTACCCACGACGCTCATTCCGACCTTCGCCGACCTGATCATGCGCTCCGAGCAGCCCATCCACCGCGTGGCGCTCGGCGTCGACGTGCGCGAGGGCGCGTACCTCTCGCGTCTGCTCGACATCATCCGTGAGCTCAGGACGCGCGGTCACGCCGTCGAGGTCCTCTTCCTGGAGGCGAGCGAGGAGGCCCTGGTGCGCCGCTATCACGAGACGCGACGGCGCCATCCGCTGGCCGGTGACGGTAACGCGCTCGACGGGATCCGTGCCGAGCGCAAGGCGCTGTCCGACCTCCGCGAAGTCGCCGACCGGATCGTCGATACTTCCGCGCTGACCGTCCACCAGCTCAAGGACCGGCTCGTCGAGCTCTACGTCGCGCCGAAGGCTCGGCCCGGGCTCGCGCCCTCGCTGGTGTCGTTCGGCTTCAAGCACGGGGTCCCGTTCGACGCCGACCTCGTGTTCGACGTCCGGTTCCTGCCCAACCCCCACTTCGTGGATGCCCTGCGCGCGCTGGACGGTCGTGACGAGCGCGTGCGCACCTTCGTGCTGAACCACCCGGAGAGCAAGGAGCTGCTCCGCCGCCTCGAGGACTTCCTGAGGTTCGTCCTGCCCTGCTACGAGCGGGAGGGCAAGGCGTATCTGACGGTCGCGGTCGGCTGTACCGGCGGCCAGCACCGGTCCGTGACCGTCGTGGAGGAGCTCAAGCGGTTCCTCAGCGGCATCGGCTACGCGCCGACCGTCGTGCACCGCGACCTCCAGCGGGAGTGAGAGCCGTGCGGGTGTGATGGATCGGCTGGCGTTCTGCTTCGGCGTCCACAACCACCAGCCGATCGGCAACTTCGACCACGTCCTCGTCGAGGCGACGGAACGCGCCTACCGACCGTTCCTCGAGCGGCTCGACGCGCGCCCGGAGGTCCGGCTGAGCATGCATTGGACGGGCGGCCTCCTGGAGTGGCTGCGCGACTCGGCGCCCCGCACCTTCGACCTCCTCGGCACCATCGCCGCACGCGGGCAGGTGGAACTCTTGACGGGCGGATTCTACGAGCCGATCCTCGCCGTGCTGCCCGACCATGACAAGGTCGGCCAGATCGAACGGCTGACGGCGTTCCTCAAGGCGCACTTCGGGGTACGCCCCCGCGGGATGTGGCTCGCCGAGCGCGTCTGGGAGCCGCACCTGCCACGCGTGCTGCGTGAGGCCGGGGTCGAGTACGTGCTCGTCGACGACCGCCACTTCGCCCTCGCCGGGCTGGACACCGATGCCCTGGGCGGGTACTACCTGACGGACGAGCAAGGCGCCAGCCTCCGAGTTTTCCCGATCAGCCAGCCGCTGCGGTACCTGATCCCGTTCGCCGATGTGGACAAGACGCTCGACTACCTGGACAGACGTCGGGCGACCGTGTCCGCGCTCACCATGGTCGACGATGGAGAGAAGTTCGGAGTCTGGCCCGGCACCCACACCCGCGTATACACCGAGGGATGGCTCGATCGCTTCTTCGACCGCCTCCTGTCCACGAGCTGGCTCGAGCTGACGACGCTCGCCGACGTCGTCGAGCGCCTGCCGGCGAGCGGGCGTGTCTCTCTGCCGACCGCCTCGTACCGGGAGATGGGGGACTGGGCGCTGCCGGCCGAGGCGGCGCGCGCGCTCGAGGCGGCCCGGAACGAGATCCGCGGCCTCGCGGACGGCGAGCGGTTGGCGGGCCTGCTACGCGGCGGCTTCTGGCGGAGCTTCCTCGTCAAATACCCCGAAGTCGCCGACACGCACTGGAAGATGCTCCGCCTCTCGCGGGCGATCCGCGCCGCCCTCGCTCAACGCCCCGATGACGCGCGGCTCGCCCGGGGCCAGGTCGCGCTCTGGCGCGGGCAGGCCAACGACGCGTACTGGCACGGCGTGTTCGGCGGCTGCTACCTTCCGCACCTGCGCCGAGCGGTGAAGACGGCTCTGCTGGAAGCCGAGCGGTCGCTGACCGAGGCGGGCGTCGCGCCCGGGGTCAGCTGGACGCGCGAGGACGGCAACGGCGACGGACGCGCGGAAGTGTACGTTCGGACGAGCGCGCTCGCCGTCACCCTGGAGCCCGACGCCGGGGGAATGATCACCGAGCTCGGCTACTTTCCGGCAGGACTCGACGTCGCCGACGTCCTGGCGCGCCGCTTCGAGACGTATCACGACCAGGTGCGAACGCGCGCCGCCGCGGCCCCATCAGCCTCGGCGAGGACGATCCACGAAGCCGCCACGGCCAAGGAAGCCGGGCTCGACGCCCTGCTCGCCTACGACGAGCTCCGGCGTGGGTCGCTGATCGAAGGGTTCTTCGAGGACGACGCCACGCCGCTCGATCCCGTCGCCCCCTGGGCGCTCGCCCGCGCCGTGGTCGGCGGCGAGAGGCTGGACTGTGTCGTGCAGGCGGTGGCCGACGGTGTCGCCGTCGTGCTCACGCGCGCGCCCACGCCGGAGGCGCCGTTCGCCGTCGAGAAGCGGGTGACGATCCGCGATGCGACGATCGAGGTCGGCTACCGCCTGCGGCCCGTCCCGGGGGGGCGGCTCACCGGACGCTGGGCGGTGCAGTGGAACCTGGCTCTCACAGCGGGGAATGCGCCGGACCGGTATCTCGACCTCGCCAACCGTCCCTCGCTCGGCAGCTCCGGCCGCGTGGAGGCCCTCTCCGCCGTGGCGCTGGTGGACGAGTGGGCGGGCGTCGAAGCCACGCTTCGGTGGAGCTCCGCGGCCGAGCTCGCCTGGGGTCCGGTCGAGACGGTGTCAGTCTCCGAAGCCGGGTTCGAGCGGATCTATCAAGGCACCGCGCTCCTGCTCGTCTGGCGTCTCGACGTGGGCCCCGACGACGAGCGCGAGCTCGTCGCGACGCTGACGCTGACCCGCCGATGACGCTCGACGACCCCGACCTCTTCGAGCGCACGGATCCGCACCGGGCGCGCGACGTGCTGGCCGCGTTCCCCGCCCAGTGTCTCGCCGCGCTGGCCCTTCGCGCGGCGCCTCCGCCTTCGATCCCGCGCCCCGCGCTCGTGATCCTCGCCGGCATGGGTGGGTCGGCCGCGGGGGCCGAGCTGATCGCCGGGTGCGCCGCCGAACGCCTCGACGTACCGATCGTCGTTCATCGCGGCTACGGTCTGCCTCCGACCGCCGGCAAGCACGCGCTCGTCGTCGCCTCGTCGTATTCCGGCGATACGGTGGAAGTGCTCTCGGCCGTCGAGGCGGCCGGCGCGCGGGCGGTACCCGTGGTGGTCCTCACCGCGGGCGGCCGGCTGGAGGAGCTGGCGATCCGGCGGGGCCTACCGCGGGTGAGGTTGCCCGCCGGGCTGATGCCGCGCATGGCGCTCGGATATTTGTTTTTCCCGGCGCTGCGAATCCTGGGCGACGTCGGACTCGCGGTCGCGACTAGCTCGGAGATCGCGGAGGCTCTCGAGATCCTGACGGCGCTCGCCCAGGAGCTCGCGCCGATGCGGCCTGTCGCGCAGAACGAGGCCAAGCGGCTCGCGCTCGCCGTCGGCGCGCGCATGCCGGCGATCTACGGGGGTCCGGCGACCGGCGGCGTCGCCTACCGGTGGAAGACCGACGTGGAGGAGAACGCCAAGCGGTTCGCGATCGCCGGCGCCATTCCAGAAATGAACCACAACGAAGTCGAGGCGTGGCGTGCGCCGGCCGCGGCCGCGATGCACGCGGTGTTTCTCAGGGACCACGACGAGTCGTCGGAGATCGCGCGGCGCTTCGTCGTGCTCCGCGAACTGATCGCGGCGGCCGCCGGCGAGGTCAGCGAGTGCTGGGCGCGGGGCGCGGGGCGGCCGGCGCGGCTCCTGGGGCTGGCCTACCTCGGGGCGTGGACGAGCTACTACCTCGCGGTCGGCCTGGGCACCGACCCCTGGCCGGTGCCCGTGCTCGACGAGATGAAGCGCCGCCTGCGAGCCCCTTAGCCTCGCTGACGATTCGTGTTACAGTTGCGGCGTTTGCATCGCCGGACGCGATGCGCTGGAGGGTGTCGATGGTGCGGGACGAGTATCTCTTCACGTCGGAGTCGGTGACCGAGGGTCACCCCGACAAGATCGCCGACCAGATCTCCGACGCGGTGCTGGACGCGATCATCACCCAGGATCCGACCGGGCGCGTCGCGTGCGAGTCGCTCTTGACCACCGGGCTCGTGGTGGTGGCGGGCGAGATCACGACGTCGTGCTACGTCGACATTCCGCGCATCGCGCGCGAGACGATCCGTGGGGTCGGGTACACGCGGGCGAAGTTCGGCTTCGACTACGAGACGTGCGGCGTGATCGCGGCGATCGACGAGCAGTCTTCCGACATCGCGCAGGGCGTCGACAAGCTCGGCGCGGGCGACCAGGGGCTCATGTTCGGCTACGCGTGCACGGAGACGCCTGAGCTCATGCCCCTGCCGATCATGCTCGCGCACAAGCTGGTGATGCGGCTCGCGGAACGGCGCAAGTCGGGAGCGCTCGACTACCTCCGTCCCGACGGGAAGTCTCAGGTGACGGTGCGCTACGTCGACGGCGTCCCGCGCGCGGTCGAGACGGTCGTCGTCTCGACCCAGCACAGCCCCGACGTCGGCGCCGAGCGGATCCGCGAGGACGTCATCGAGCAGGTGGTCGTCCCGACGATCCCGGCCGAGCTCCTCGACCTCAACCGCTGCGTCATCCACGTGAACCCGACCGGGCGGTTCGTGACCGGCGGCCCGATGGGTGACACCGGCCTCACCGGGCGAAAGATCATCGTCGACACGTACGGTGGCTCCTGTCCGCACGGCGGGGGCGCGTTCTCGGGAAAGGACCCGACGAAGGTTGACCGCTCCGCGTGCTACATGGCCCGCCACGTGGCCAAGAACATCGTCGCCGCCGGCCTGGCGCAGCGGGCGCAAGTGCAGGTCGCCTACGCCATCGGCGTCGCCGATCCCGTCTCCATCATGGTCGACACGTTCGGGACCGGCAAGGTGCCGAACCTGGTCCTCGAGGGGCTGGTCCGACGTCACTTCGATCTCACGCCGGCCGGGATCATCAAGTACCTCGACCTGCGCCGGCCGATCTACAAGAAGACCGCGGCCTACGGCCACTTCGGGCGCTCGGAGCCCGAGTTCACCTGGGAACGGACGGGCCGGGTCAAGGATCTGCGCGACGACGCGGGAGTGTAGCTCGGCACACCGATGAGGCCGCGCCGGTCCCGACGTCCCGCAGGGGCGGGGGGCCGCCCACGGCACCGGGCAAAGGACGAGGCTCCATGACCGAGCACGACGTCAAGAACCTGGCGCTCGCCCCCGAGGGACGCCTCAGGATCGAGTGGGCCGAGCAATCGATGCCGGTGCTGCGTCAGATCCGCGAGCGCTTCACCCACGAGCAGCCGCTCAAGGGCATCCGGCTCGGCGCCTGCCTGCACGTGACCACGGAGACCGCGGTCCTCATGCTCACGCTCAAGGCCGCCGGAGCGCAGCTGGCGCTCTGCGCGTCCAACCCGCTGTCCACGCAGGACGACACGGCGGCCGCGCTCGTTCGCGAGTACGACGTTCCGGTCTTCGCCCAGAAGGGCGAAGATCACGCGCGGTACTATCGGCACATCGCGGCCGTGCTTGCGACGCGACCCCAGCTCACGATGGACGACGGCGCGGATCTCATCTCCCAACTCCACGGCCCGCGGAAGGATCTCGCCGCCGATGTGATCGGGGGGACGGAGGAGACGACCACGGGCGTGGTCCGGCTCCGCTCGATGGAGCGCGAGGGCGTGCTCGCGTTTCCCGTGATCGCGGTCAACGACGCGGACACCAAGCACCTCTTCGACAATCGCTACGGCACCGGCCAGTCCACGATCGACGGGATCCTCCGCGCGACCAACATCCTTCTGGCCGGGCGCACGGTCGTCGTCGCCGGCTACGGGATGTGCGGCCGCGGTGTCGCGGCCCGCGCCAAGGGCCTCGGCGCCCATGTCATCGTGACGGAGGTCGAGCCCCTGCGGGCGCTCGAGGCGGTCATGGACGGCTTCCCGGTGCTGCCGATGACCGCGGCCGCGGCCCAGGGCGACGTGTTCGTGACGGTGACCGGCAACACCTCGGTGATGTCGAGCGACCACTTCGGCCGGCTGAAGGACGGCGCCATTCTGTGCAACTCGGGGCACTTCAACGTGGAGATCGACCTCGAGACGCTCGGCGCGATGGCGCGCAGCCGGCGGGGCGTGCGGCCGTTCGTCGAAGAGTTCACGCTCGAGAGCGGTCGGCGGCTCTACGTGCTCGGTGAGGGGCGACTGATCAACCTCACGGCGGCGGAGGGGCATCCCGCCTCCGTGATGGACATGAGCTTCGCGAACCAGGCGCTGGCCGCCGAGTACATGGTCAAGCAGGGGCGTACGCTGGCTCGGAAGGTGTTCGGCGTGCCGCGGGAGATCGATCTGGAGATCGCGCGGCTCAAGCTCGCCTCGATGGGCGTCGAGATCGACCAGCTCACGGCCGCGCAACGCGACTACCTGGCGTCCTGGACGCACGGGACCTGACCACGCCCCGCCGACATCCGTGAACCGCCCGCCGCCGGTCCTGCTGCTGCTCCTCGTGCTCCTGGTGCTCGGCCTGGTCGCCCAGGTCGTGCCGCTGTACACCGACTGGCTCTGGTTCGGCGAGGTCGGCTACACGGACGTCTTCGTGAAGACGCTCTCGTTCCGCGGATCGCTCTTCGCCGTGCTGGCCATCGCCGTGCTCGTCTTCCTCTATGCCAACCTGACGTTCGCGGCCCGCACAGCGGCGCCCGACGTCATCTGGGAGCTCGAAGACCAGCTCGGGCTGCCCAGCCGTGTGATCATCGAGCCGCTGATCCGCCGTTTCCTGCCGATCGTGCTGGTGCTGATCGCGCTGGCCTGCGGAATGCGGGCCACCGTCCACTGGGAGACGGTGCTGGGTTACTTCAACGCGACGCCGTTCGGCGTCACCGATCCGCTCTTCGGCCACGACCTCCGCTTCTTCGTCTTCGTCCTGCCGCTCTGGCAACTCGTGTACGGATGGGCCATCACCCTCGTCACCAGCACGATCGTGCTGACGCTCGCCGTCTACGTGCTCCTGCGGAGCCTCGTGCTGACGAGCCGCGGCCCACGGCTGGCGGCCGGTGCGCGCACGCACCTCCTCCTCCTCGGGGCCCTGGCGCTCGCCCTCAAAGCCGTCGGGTTCTGGCTCGATCGGTTCGAGCTGGTCTTCTCGCCGCGCGGCATCGTGTTCGGGGCCGCGTACACCGACATCTACGCGTCGCTGCCCGTGCTCGGGGCCCTCGCCGTGTTCGCGGTGCTCTGCGCCGTCGCGTGCGTCGCCCAGATCGCGCGGTCGGGCCTGCGGCTGGTCGCCGGCGGCCTGATCGCCCTGGCCCTGGTATGGGTGGTGGGCCTCGGCGTCTACCCGGCGTTGCTGCAGCGCCTGCGGGTCACGCCCAACGAGCTCGCGGCCGAGCGCCCGTTCATCGAACACAACATCCGCATGACCCGCCAGGCGTACGGGCTCGACCGCGTCGTCGAGCGCGAATTCCCCGCCGACGAGACCCTGGACGCGCGGGCGCTCGAGCGCAACTCGGCAACGATCAAGAACATCCGCCTGTGGGACTACCGCCCCCTCCTGCGCACGTTCGCGCAGCTCCAGGAGATCCGGACCTACTACAAGTTCGTGGACGTGGACAACGACCGCTATGTCGTGAACGGCGAGTACCGCCAGCTCATGCTGTCGCCGCGCGAGCTCTCGTACCAGCACCTGCAGAGCCGAGGCTTCATCAACGAGGCGCTCACGTATACGCACGGCTACGGCGTCGTCGTCGGGCCCGTCAACCGCATTACCCCCGAGGGGCTACCCGAGCTCTGGGTGCAGGACATCCCGCCTCGGTCCACGAGCGGCTTCCCCAAGATCACGCGGCCGCAGATCTACTACGGAGAGGTGTCGAACGACTACGTCCTGGTGAAAACGAAGTCGCAGGAGCTCGACTATCCCTCGAGCGACCAGAACGTCTACACGACCTACAGCGGCGCCGGCGGCATCCCGCTCTCGTCGTTCCTCCGCAAGGCCCTGTTCGCCGTGCGGTTCGGTGAGATCAAGATGCTCCTGTCCAACGACCTCACCGAGCAGAGCCGGATCATGATCCACCGAACGGTCGTCCAGCGCGTCCGGCAGATCGCCCCGTTTTTCAAATTTGACCGCGACCCGTACATGGTCGTCGACGACGACGGGCGCCTGATCTGGATGCTGGACGGCTACACGACGACCAGCCGGTATCCCTACTCGGATCCCGTCCCCGGCGTCGGCAACTACATCCGGAACTCGGTGAAGGTCACGATCGACGCCTACGACGGCACGGTGACCTTCTATCGTGCCGACGAGACCGACCCCATCGTCCGCGCGTACGGCAGCGCCTTTCCCGGGCTCCTCAAGCCGCTGGACAAGATGCCCGAGGGGCTCCGGCGCCACATCCGCTACCCCGAGGACTTCTTCGCCATCCAGGCGCGGAAGTACGCGACCTACCACATGCTCGATCCCCAGGTCTTCTACAACAAGGAAGACCTCTGGGCCGTGCCGCGACGGGCGATCGAGGGCCGCGACCGCGACATGGAGCCCTACTTCACGATCATGCGGCCGCCGGGTGAGCAGAAGGAGGAGTTCATCCTGCTCACGCTCTTCAATCCGGCGCGACGCGACAACATGATCGCGTGGATGGCCGCCCGCTCCGATCCGCCGAACTACGGCCGTCTGATCGTGTTCAACTTCCCCAAGCAGAAGCTCGTCTACGGACCGCGGCAGATCGACGCGCGGATCGACCAGGATCCAGTGATCTCCCAGCAGCTCTCGCTCTGGAATCAGCGCGGCTCGACGGTGATCCGTGGCTCGCTGCTGGCGATCCCGATCGACCAATCGCTGATCTACGTCCAGCCGCTCTACCTCGCCGCCTCCGAGCAGGGAGCGCTGCCCGAGCTGCGGCGGGTGATCGTCGCGTACGGCAACCAGATCGCGATGGAGCCGACGCTCGAGCAATCCCTCTCCCGCATCTTCGGCGGCCGCCCAAGCGCGACTGCCGCCGCGCCGCCGGCGGCCGGTGCGCCGAGCGACGGCGCCACCGGCGTGAGACAGCTCGTCCAGCGCGCCTGGGAGAGCTGGACGCGAGCGCAGGATGCGCTACGCCGCAGCGACTGGGCGGCCTACGGAGCCGAGCAGAAGCGCCTCGAAGAGGCGCTCCGTGGGCTCACGCAGGCGAAGTGAAAGGACTGGCGCGCACGGGGCGCTGGCGGTCAAGCTCTTCGACCACCTCTAGCGGGGCGAGCATCGCGCGACGGCGCGCGGCCGCGATCTTATGCCGAACGTGCTCGTGACGACGCCCTTCGATGAGGCTCAGCTGGACCGGCTGCGCCAGGTCTCGTCACGCCTCACCGTGACGCAAGGCGATCCGGAGACCGCCGACTACGCGCCCACGGACGTTCTCTACGCGGGAAGTCTCCCGCGCGATCCGTCGCGCGCGCCCAATCTCAAGTGGGTGCAGGTGCACATGGCGGGCGTGAACGCGCTCTACGATCACGCGATCTACGCGAACAGCGCGATCGCGCTCACCACCGCGAGCGGCGTGCACGCGGCGACGGTCGCCGAGTACGCGATCACGGCCCTCCTGGGGCTGGCGCATCGCCTGCCGCGGATGGTGGAATGGCAGGGGAGGGGCACCTGGCCGCCCGATGAGCAGCGGTGGCCGCTGTTCGTGCCGACGGCGGTGCGGGGCGCGACTCTCGGCGTGATCGGCTACGGCAGCATCGGACGCGAGCTCGCCCGCATCGCCAGGACCGCCTTTGCGATGAGCGTGCTGGCGTGCAAGCGGGAGCCCGCGCGCCGCGCCGATCCCGGGTACTGCCCGCCCGGCACGGGCGATCCTGAAGGCGTCCTGCCCGACGAGTGGTTTTCGCCCGAGCGCGTGTCGGAGCTACTCGCCCGATCAGACGTCGTCGTGATGTGCGCGCCGCTCACGCGCGAGACACATCATATGATCGGCGCGCGCGAGCTTCGTGCCATGAAGCCGACGGCCTACTTCATCAACGTGGGACGCGGCGCCAGCGTCGACGAGGTGGCGCTCGCGCAGGCGCTGGCGGAGCGGCGCATCGCCGGCGCGGCGGTCGACGTCTTCGCGCAGGAGCCGCCGCCGGCCGGGCACCCGCTGTACAAGGTCGACAACGTCATCGTCTCACCGCACGTCTCGGGCTTCGTCGCGAGCTACGACGACGATTGCTGCACCCTCTTCGTCGAGAACCTGCGGCGGTACCTGGACGGTGCGCCGCTCCTGAACCTGGTGGACCGCGCGAAGGGATACTAGCCCGTCACCGCGCCCCGCAGCGGCGGGCGGGGGACGGGGATCGGCGCGCCGCGATCCCACAACTGCCGCAGCAGGCGAAGCCGCGCCTGCTCGAGCTTCTCCATGGCCTCCACGGCCGAGGCTGCCTCGGCGACGCAGCCGGGAAGCTCCGGATACGACGCGCGCCGCAACCACTCACCGCCGCGCTCGACCGACTCGACCACGAGCAGATAGGGCACGGCCTCGTAATACGCGAGGCCCGGGGCGGGGGCGGGCGGCATCACGCTCACTGGGCGAACGGCACCCAGGCGATGGGCACGCCCGCGTCCGACTGGCGCGCCTTCTCCGTCGCCGTGATCCAGCTGTCGCCCTCGGGCAGCAGGATGGAGGCCGGACGCACGCGGCACATGGTCGGATCGTCGACGTTCGCCGGCACCACGCCCTCGTCGCGCAGCGCCCGGGCCGCGTCGATCAGCCGCCGCCTCACGTAGATGACCATCGCGTCGGTGGTCCCGAGGTGCTCTTGAGTCCGGTCGTAGATCGGGCCCATCGTCTCCGTCATCGCCCTGTCTTGCAGATTGACCAGGAAGGGAATACCGATCATGAGCTCGTTCTTCGCGAGCCGATGGTCGACCAGGTAATCGTTGTGAATGTTCGCCTTCGTGTAGTACCGGGTCTGCGGGTCGCTGGTCGACTCGAGGTATCCGCCCCAGGCGGCGAACGGGTTGCGCACCGGCTCCCGCTCCTGCTCCGTCACCGGCCGGTCCAGCCGCCCGCGCATCATGATCTGGAGATTGTAGTGGTCGTCCAGCGGGACCCATGCGCGCGCCGAGACGAGATTGGGGTCGCTCGCGGCGATCATCGAGAAGAAGGGCACGATGAACTGGGTGACCCGGTGCCAGTAGAGGCCGTCGACGTCCCAGCGCCGCCGGGCCGAGTAGCAGGCGCCGTAGTCCGTCGGCAGCAGCTCGAGCCGCGGCTGCTTGTCCCGGTGGAAGGTGCCGCGTTGCTTACCGTCGGGCCGGAGCTTGGCGTGGACGTAGTCGATATGGGAGGAGTCGATGTCGCCCTCGAGCGCCTGCACCCAGTTGCACTCCTCCAGCATGACCAGCGGCGGGTAGACGTGCTCGGGCGGCAGCGTGTTGATCTCGAACGCGGGGAACGGCGGCGCCGCCGGACGCGGGCCCATGTAGGTCCAGATCACGCCGTTCACGTCTCGGCAGGGGTAGGCGCGGGCGCGCACCTTGTCCCTGAAGGTGCGCGCGTCCGGCTCGTTCGGCATGTCGACGCACCGGCCCGTCACGTCGAACTTCCAGCCGTGGTACACACAGCGGAGCCCGCACGCCTCGTTCCGGCCGAGGAAGAGCGAGGCGCCGCGATGAGGGCAGTTGGCCGAGAGCAGCCCGACCTGGCCCTGCGTGTCGCGAAAGGCGACGAGGTCTTCGCCGAGCAGACGGACCTTCTTCGGCGGGCCATCGGGCGCCGGCAGCTCCCTCGCAGGCAGACACGGCAGCCAGTACTGGCGCAGCAGCTCACCCATGGGCGTGCCGCGTCCCACGCGGCACATGAGCTCGTTGTCTTCTCTCGAGAGCATCACCTTACCCCCTCGTCGTCCTCACGGCCGTCATCGCGTGCCGTCCTCGACGGTCGCGCGCTCGATCGCCAGGAGTTTCTCGAGATCGATGACGGCCAACATGTCCTTTTCCACCGGGCTCCAGTCCGCTTTCGTCCTCACGTTGGCGCCGAACCCGTCGGCCAGCTCCGCGTAGACCTTTTTCCACGCCGCATCGGCCGCCAGCAGCGGGGTGGAGGGATCGGCGACGATCTTGTAGCCGAGGCTGCCGAGATCCGCCAGCGTGAGGCCCAGGCCCGCGAGCCCGCCGCGCCCGGCGAGGTACATCAACGGTCCGCCGAGCCGCTCGGCGATGGCCCGCAGCTGCTCCGGCTTGTGCGCCATCGAGAGCAGCAGCAGGTCGGCGCCGGCCTTGCGGTACGCGTCGCCGCGGCGCAAGGCATCGTTGGCCGCCATCAGCTCCCGCGGGATCATGTGCTCGATCCCGGCGTGATGGTGCGCGCGCTTTGGAGCGAGCTGGTCCTCGATCTCGATCGCCGCGAAGCCGGCGGCCTCGCTCATGCCGATGGTCCGGTGCATGTGCATCGGGTCGCCGTAGCCGCACGCCCCGTCGAGGATCAGCGGGAGCGACGAGACGGCGCCGATGTCGACGGCGGCCTGGCACATCTCGGTCACGTTCAGGTTCGCCTCGAGCGCGACCTTCTGGTAGCCGGTCGAGCCGCCGCCGAGATAGCCCGCCGGGAAGCCCGCCGCCTCGGCCATGCGGGCCATCAACGGATTGAGGACCAGCGGCGCGGTCACCGGCATCGGCCGCTGGATCAGCGCGCGGAGTGACATGGGATGTTCCCCTCTCGCGGCCACGGGGCGTTGGGGCCGTCCTCGACCAGCTCGTAAGCGGGGCTGCGATGACCGTTCCCGGACACCTCCCTGGCGGGATGATACACCGAGCTGCCGCTCCGCCTCAGGCGCTCCCGCGCACGTGCGGGTCGAGCGTCCCGGAGGCGAATCAGCCTCCGGCGACGTGCGGCATCGTCATGGTAGAGTAGGCGCGCCCTGCGGGCTTCGAGACATCCCATATGTGTGGCATCGCTGGCGTCCTGCTGAGGCGCGGTTGCGCGGACGAGGGCGCGTTACGGCGCATGGCCGGCGCGCTGGCGCACCGCGGTCCCGATGATCTGGGTGTACACGTGGCCGGGCCCCTCGGGCTGCTGCAGACCCGGCTGTCGATCATCGACCTGGAGCACGGCCACCAACCGATGGCCGACGGCCCGCTCACCCTCGCGGCCAACGGCGAGATCTACAACTTCATCGAGCTGCGGCGTGTGCTCGAAGCCCGCGGTCGCCGCTTCACGACGAACTCGGATAGTGAGACGATCCTGCACGCCTACGCGCTCGACGGGCTCCACGCGCTGGCATCCTTCAACGGCATGTTTGCCTTCGCCTTGTACGATGCCCGCCGCGGTGAGTTGCTGCTTGGGCGCGACCGCCTCGGCATCAAGCCGCTGTACTACGCAGAGCTGCCGGACCGGCTGTTATTCGCGTCCGAGCTGAAGGCGCTACTCGCGGTCTGGCCCGGCGAGCCGGCGCTCGACCCCGGCGCGCTGGTAGAGTACCTGCAGCACCACTTCAATACCGGCGAGCGTAGCCTCGTTCGTGGTATCCGCCGCGTGCCACCGGGCGCGGCGCTGGTGGTCGACACCGAGCTGCGGCTGCACGAGCACCGTTACTGGTCCCTGCTCGACGTGCCCTCGCGCCAGCTCCACTTCGAGCAGGCCGCTGAGGAATTTGAGCCGCTCTTCCGCCAGGTGATGCTCGAGCACCTGCGCGCCGACGTGCCCTACGGCTTGTTCCTGTCGAGCGGCGTCGACTCGGGCGTCCTGCTGGCGATGATGAGCGAGCTCACGGGTCAGCCCGTGCGCACGTTCTCGATCGGCTATCAGGACGCGGCCATCAGCGACGAGCTGCCCGACGCCTCGGCGATCGCGCGCCGCTTCGGCGCCGAGCACACCGAGATCGTGCTCGACCGCGACGCGGCGTTCCGGCGCCTGCCGCACACGATCTGGGCCACGGATGATCTGCTGCACGACTACGCCTGCCTGCCGACGTCGTTCCTGGCCGAGCGTGCGGCTCGCGATCTGAAGGTGATATTGACCGGCGAAGGTGGAGACGAGGTCTTTGCCGGCTACGGCCGCTACCGCCGAACGCTGCCGCAGCGCTGGCTGAAAAATCTGGTATCGCCCGGCTCGGGCGGCTTCCGCACGCGCGGCCAGTGGACCCGCGGCTGGATTCGGCGGGTGTTTGGCGCCGAGCTGAAGGCGGCAGCCGCCGCGCACCGGGCGCCGTTCATCGCCGCGTGGCAGGCGGCGCCGAACGCCTGGAGCGACGTCACGCGTTGCCAGTTCACCGACCTCTGCACCTGGCTGCCTGACGATCTGCTGGTCAAGGCCGATCGCGTGCTGATGGGCTTCGGACTCGAAGGCCGGGTGCCGTTTCTCGACCATCGGGTGGTCGAGTTCGGTTTGGGACTGTCCGACGCACTGAAGGTCGGGGGCCGCCAGGGCAAGCTATTCCTGAAGCGCTGGGCCGAGCGGCGCATCCCGCCCGAGCACCTGTGGCGACGCAAGCGCGGCTTTTACGTCCCGATCCGCCAATGGTTGCGCGGCGAATTCCTCGATGGCCTCGCGGCACGACTGCCCGAGCATCCGGTGATCCAGCGTTGGTTCCGACCTGAGGGTGTCGCCACACTGGTGCGCGAGCAGCGGCGGGGCGGGAACACCGGCCGCGCGATCTGGGGGCTGATGCAGCTCGCGATCTGGCACCGCATCTTCATCGAGGGTCACGTGCCGAGCCGCGACGAGGATCCGCTCGCGTGGATCGCGTGAACGCCGTCACTCAGGTGCGGGCGCGGAGCAGGAGGGAGACGCCGATCCCCATGAAGATGACGTTCGCCGTCCACGCGGCGATCAGGGGCGGTAGGAGGTCGGCTCGTGCGAACGCGAGCGCGACGTAGTGGACGACCAGATAGCCCGCCATGATGGCGAGCGCGAGACCGATCCCGTAGAGACGACCCCCGCGCGGCGACTGGAGCGCGAAGGGGATGGCGACGAGCACCATGACCAGATTGACGAGCGGGAAGGACAGCTTGGCGTAGAGCTCGACGAGATGTTTGCGGATCTGGAAGCCGGCCGCCTCCAGCCGGGCGATGTAGTCCTTGAGCTCCCGGAAGCTCATCGCACTGACGGGCTTCTGGATGCGGATGAAATCCTCCATCTCTTCCGACAGGTCCAGCGCCGTCCGGAGAAATGGCACCGTCTGCACCGTACCATCGGCGCCGATCTCCCGGTACGCGCCGTCGCTCAGCTCCCAGCCGGCCGGCGTCCAGTGCGCACGCCGCGCGTCCAGCCGACCGACGAGTCGGAAGTGGTGGTCCACCTCGAGAATGGTCACCCCGAACATGTCGTTCGTCCCCGGGTAGAGCAGCTCGACCCGGTAGAAGCGCGAGTCGGAGCTGCGCACCCAGAGGCGCTGGCGCAACTGGAGATGACGGGGGGCTAGGCCGCGGATCTTGACCCGGTCAACTTCGTCCCCCCGTTCGTTGAGGGCGGGCAGCGCGAGCTCCTGAAAGAGCCCGGCGCCGATGGCGACGGCGAGCCCGAGGCCCAGGACCGGCGCGCTCACCCGGTAGAGGCTGACGCCGGCGGCCTTGAGCGCGGTCAGCTCGTGATTGCGGCTGAGCGTCAGGAAGCGGAAGATCGTCGCGACGAGCATGACGACCGGCAGGTAGGTATGTAGCGCCGCCGGCAGCCGGTAGACGAAGTGCTCCAAGATGTACACGAGGGGCGGCTTCACCCGGAGGTATCTGTCCAGGGTCTGCAGGAGATCGATCATGATGAACAGGGTCGCCGCCACCGCGAGTCCGACCCCCATGAACGCCAGGTACTCGCGCACGAGGTAGCGGTCGATGATGTGCGTCGAGTCGCGCGCCGCCCCTGGTCCAGGCCCCCGGACGCGCCTCACGCCGCGCCGGGGGACGGCGCGCCGCAGGGCCTCAAGCGCGCGCCACACGAGCGGCATCGCGGGCCACTTCCACTCGCGCGCGGTCGCCACGAGGAACCCGAGGCCGACGACGCCGAACAGGACGTTCGGCGTCCAGATCGCGACGGCCGGGGGGATCTGCCCGCGGAGGGCAGCCCCCTCGAGCGACGTCATCACCAGATAGTAGGTGACCAGGATCACCAGGCTGCCGATGAACGCGATGCTCCGTCCACCGCGGTGGGAGCGGACCGCGAGCGGAAACCCGATGAGACCGAAGACGAGCGCCGCGAGCGGCAGCGCGTAGCGTTTGTGGCGCTCGATCTGAAATGGCCGTCGGCTGGTCGGATCGTGTCGATACTCGGCGATCTGCCGATCGAGCTCGCGCAGGGTGAGGTCCTTTTCCGGCTTCTCGACCCGCGGCGCGCCCTTCACCGGCGAAGTCATGGACAGGCTCATATCGTAGATATCGAAGCGCGTATATCGATAGCGGGACGCGCCGCTCGCCCGCGCCGTCGGCGACGGCTGGTCCTTCGACGCGTCGACCGGCACGACGTCAGCCTCGTTCACGGCGCCGTTCACCAGGCGGAGCGTGATCCGCTGGTTCACCTCGTCGGTGAGCAGTCGGCCTTCGCGCGCAGTGATGATCCGCGAGAGCGTCGCGTCGCGCTCGTCGGAAACGATGAGCCCGCGCAGCGCGACCTGAGAGGTGCTGACGTCCTCGACGTAGATCGTCATGTCACCGAACGCCCCGAAGAACACGCGCTCCTGCAGGCCGCTCGCCGCCCGCGCCTGGAGGATCCGGAAGAGCTGGCGTTGGAACTCGAGGTTCGCCACCGGGTTCAGGCCGAGCGTGAGCCCGGCGGTGGCCAGCGCGACGACGATCGAGGCCAGCAGGACCGGACGGAAGAGCCGCAGCGCGCTAACGCCGGCGGCCCGGAAGGCGACGATCTCGAAGTCGCTGGCCAGCCGGCCTCCGGCGAGGAGCACCGCGGACAAGAGGGCCATCGGGAGCGTGTGCGCCAGGAACGACGGCAGCATGAAGACGAGCAGCTGGACGACGAGAAAGAAGGGCACACCTTTCGTGATGACGAGGTCGGTCAGCTGGTAGATCCGGTCAATGACGAGGAAAAACGTGAGGAGCGCGCAGCCGAACGCGAGCGGTGAGACGAGCTCGCGCACGATGTACCGATCGAGAACGAGAAGCCGCACGGGTCTGTTGTACCATAGGCGCGTGAGTCGCCTATCGAGGTGCCCGACGCGGACACTGCTCGTCGGCCTCGCGATGCTCGGCGCCGCGGCGCTCGTGACCGAGCGGCCGGACGCCGCCGATCCGGTCGACCGCCTCGACCAGTTCCGCCAGCTGGCGCGTTCGCACGCCTCGCTCGGGCACGGCGACGCGGCCGAGTCGCCCGACGCCTATCGCGACATGTACGCGCTCCTCGACGAGGAAATCGTCGAGAGTCTCGGTGCCGGCGGTCTCTACGCGTCGGCCGGCTTCCTCCAGGATAGGCTCGACGCGTTCGGCGAAGCGTGGGGCGCTGCCGCCGTCGACGTCCTTCGCGTCGGGCGGCTCGTGGTGGGCGCGTTCCAGATGAGCGATGCGCCCGGCGTCAACTCCGTGCGGGTGTACGGGCGACTCGGCGGGGAGGCCGCATTGTTGACGACGCTCTTCCGCGAGGGCCGCCCGACCGTGTACCCGTGGTCTCCGGCGCCGAGCGGCGCCTCCCAGTTTGTCGCCGCCTGGGAAGGTCTCGCGACGGGACAAGGGATCCGCCCGCTCCGCCTCGACCTCATCCGCCAGCAGGGCGACGGCGTTCGCGTCGTCTGGTCCACGACCGACCTGTTCCCCGACCGCCTGATGGCGCGCGCATATTCGGTGGGCGCGGAGGAGATTCGAGTGCGCTACGAGCTCCACTATCCGGGCTGGACGCCGGGGTGCGACGGACAGACCGAAGCCGAGGACGTGTTCCGATCCTCGCTCGAGAGCGGGGCGCTCGTCCGGAAGGCCGGACGCCAGCTCAACGGCTGGCACCGCGAGCTCCGCACGACGGTCGCCCAGCTCTTCGACGCGCTCGAGTCGAGAGACGAGATCAGCCTGGCGAAGCTGGTGCCCGACATCCAGATCCGCCGGCGGCTTCCGGCCACGTTGCGCCCCGAGGTCGCGTGCGACGCTGCCGACGGCACCGCCAACCCCCAGACGGTGTCGGTCGCCGCGACCGCAGAGCACACGCCCTGGACGCTGATCTTCCATCGCGGCGGCGTCCGGTGGCGCCTCGCGGCCGCCGCGCCGGTGCTCGAGTGACGTCTCGCCGATGAGCGCGCCGGCGAGCGAGATCTCCGATCGGTACGATCCCTCGGCCGTCGAGGAGCGCTGGTATCCGCGCTGGGAGGAACGGGGCTATTTCCGCGCCGATGCGGCGGCCACCGGCAAGCCGTTCTCGATCGCGATGCCGCCGCCCAACGTCACCGGGTCGCTCCACTGGGGTCATGCGCTGACCATGACGCTGCAGGACACGCTGACGCGCATGAAGCGGATGGACGGCTTCAATACCCTCTGGCTCCCCGGGACCGACCATGCGGCGATCGCCGTTCACGTGGTCCTCGAACGCCAGCTCGCGGCCGAGGGAAAGACGAAGGAAGACCTCGGCCGCGACGGTTTCCTCACCCGCGCCTGGCGATGGAAGGAAGAGACCGGGGGCACGATCGCCCGGCAGCTCAGACGTCTGGGCGCCTCGTGCGACTGGTCGCGCGAGCGCTTCACGATGGATCCCGGCCTGTCGCGCGCGGTCCGGGAATCGTTCGTCCGCCTCTGGCACGAGGGGCTGATCTACCGTGACGATTACATCGTCAACTGGTGCCCGCGCTGCCAGACGGTACTGTCCGACCTCGAGGTCGAGCGCGAGGAGCGCGACGCGGAGTTCGTCTACATCAAGTACGGTCCGGTCACCGTCGGGACGGTGCGGCCGGAGACGAAGCTCGGCGACACGGGTCTGGCCGTGCACCCCAAGGACAAGCGCTACCAGCATCTCGTGGGAACGACCCTCGAGGTCCCATCGGTGGACGGCACCGTCTCGGTGAAGGTGGTCGCGGACGACGCCGTCGATCCGAAGTTCGGCACCGGCGTCATCAAGGTGACGCCGGGGCACGACCCGGTGGACTTCGAGATCGGCCGGCGCCATAACCTTCCCGTCAAGACCGTCATAGGCTTCGACGGTCGGATGACCGCCGAGGCCGGACGCTACGCCGGTCTGGACCGCTTCGAGTGCCGCAAGCGGATCGTCGAGGACATGAAGGCGCTCGGCCTGATCGAGCGGATCGAGCCCTACCGGCACGCGGTCGGCGTCTGCCATCGCTGCAAGACGGTGGTCGAGCCGCTCGTCTCCAAGCAGTGGTACGTGCAGACGAAGCCGCTCGCCGAGGTGGCGATCAAGGCCGTGCGCGAGGGGCGGATCAAGATCGTCCCGCGCAGCTGGACGAAGACCTATTACCACTGGATGGAGAACATCCGACCCTGGTGCATCTCGCGCCAGCTCTGGTGGGGCCATCGGATTCCCGCGTGGCACTGCGACGCCGACGGTTCCGTGCACGTGTCGCGCGACGACCTCCAGGCGTGTCCCCAGTGCGGCGGGCCGCTCCGGCAGGACCCCGATACGCTCGACACCTGGTTCTCCTCGGGACTCTGGCCGTTCTCGACGCTCGGCTGGCCCGACGACACGCTCGAGCTCAGAACCTACTATCCGACCTCGGTGCTCGTCACGGCACCGGACATCCTGTTCTTCTGGGTCGCCCGAATGGCGATGCTCGGCATCCACTTCACGCACGACGTGCCCTTCCGCGACGTGTACCTCCACGCGATCGTGCGCGACGCCGAAGGACAGAAGATGTCGAAGTCCAAGGGCAACGTCGCCGACCCGCTGGAGGTGATGGGGAAGTACGGCACCGACGCCTTCCGCTTCACGCTCGCGGCGCTGGCGCAGGGCCGGGACATCCGGATCTCCGAAGACCGCATCGAGGGCTACCGAAACTTCGCCAACAAGATCTGGAATGCGGCGCGCCTCGTCCTGTCGAACCTGGATGGGTTCGACGCGGCGCTGGCCAAGAACACGCCGCCGGCGCTCGCCGACGTGTGGATCGAGAGCCGGCTGGCGGCCACCATCGCGGAGGTCCGCACCGCGATCCGGCGGTACCGGTTCAGCGACGCCGCCTCGTCCGTGTACCAGTTCCTCTGGCACGAGTTCTGCGACTGGTACCTCGAGATCGCCAAGCTGTCGCTCTACCGCGCCGAGAGCCCGGCGCGGCGCGCGCGCACCCAGGCGACGCTCGTTCGGGTCCTCGAGGCGACGCTCCGGCTCCTGCACCCGTTCATGCCGTTCATCACCGAGGAGCTCTGGCAGCGGCTGCCGCACCAGGGCGAGTCGATCATGATCGCGCCGTATCCGCGGGTGGCGAGGAAACAGCGCAACGCCGACGCCGAGCGACAGATGACCGCGGTCATGGACCTCGTCACCGCGGTGCGCAACATCCGCGGCGAGATGCGGATCGCGCCCGGCGTCACGCTCGCGGCGACGCTCCGCCCGATCCGGGACGGAGGCGAGCTCTTCACCGCGAACGGCGCCCTCATCGACACGCTGGCGCGCGCCCGGTTCGCCGTCGATCCTCGCGCGACGCGGCCGCGGAACTCGGCGATGGCGGTCATCGACGGCTCGGAGCTCTACGTGGATCTGGCGGGCGTCGTCGACCTCGCCGCCGAGCGCCAGCGCCTCGCGAAGGAGATCAAGCGCGCCGCCGAGAGCGTCGAATTCCTCAAGGGCAAGCTGGCCCGGCCCGAGTTCGCCGAGCGGGCGCCCGCCGAGATCGTGGCCCGAGAGCGGGAGCGGCTCATCGAGCAAGAAGCGCTTCGCGCCAAGCTCCTGGCGAGCCTCGCCTGGGTCGATGATGGCTCGCGATAGCGCCCCGGCCTCGATCGTCCGCCTCGATACCGTCGATTCCACCCAGTCGGTCGCCTTCGGGCTCGCAGAGCACGGCGCGGCGGACCGCACCGTGGTGGTCGCCGATCAGCAATTGGCGGGCAGGGGCCGGCGCGGACGCATCTGGCGAGCGCCGGCCGGAACGAGTCTCCTCGCCTCCATCATCGTCCGCCCCCGGCTTCCACAGGCGCTCCTGCCGACCTTCTCGCCGATGACCGCGGTCGCCACGGCGGAGGCGCTCCGGCGCGTCGCCCCGGTTGCGGCACGGGTCAAGTGGCCGAACGACGTCCTCGTCGGGGGCAAGAAGATCGCCGGAATCCTCCTCGAATCCCGTGCACCCGTGATCATAATCGGCGTCGGCGTCAACCTCGGTCAGCGCGAGTTCCCGCCGGAGCTGGCGGGGCGTGCCACCTCGGTCGCGCTCGAGACCGGACGCGCGCCCGACCGCGAGACGATGCTCGCGGCTTTGCTCGAGGAATTCGACGCGTGGCGCGCGCGCCTCGAGCGGGAGGGCTTCGGCGCCGTCCGCGAGCAATGGCGAATGCTCAGCGACACCCTCGGCCGGCACGTCACGCTGGACGACGGCGTCACCGGCATCGCCGTGGACCTCGACGTCGACGGAGCGCTCCTGATCGACGCCGCGGGCACGGTCAGGCGCGTGATCGCCGGCGAGATCGCCTGGGACGAGGCGACTGCCGGCTCCCGCGCCCGAGGCCGATGAAAAGAGGAGCGATTCATGCTGCTCGTCGCTGACGTCGGCAACACCAACACGAAGATCGGCGTGTTCGACGGGCAGCGCCTGCTCGTCTCGTGGCGTCTGACGAGCCGGCGGGAGCAAACCGCCGACGAATACGGGTTGTTCATCGGGACGCTCCTGCAGACGCGCGGAATCCGGCCCGCCGCCATCCACGGCGTCGCCATTTCGAACGTGGTGCCGCCGGTCCACCAGACGCTCGAATGGATGTGTGACCAGTACTTCGGACGGTCGCCGTTCTTCATCGAGCCCGGCGTGAACACGCGCATGCCCCTCCTCGTCGATGCCCCGCGTGAGGTCGGCGCCGACCGCTACGTGGACGCCTTCGCGGCGACCGCGAAGTACGGGCCGCCGCTGATCGTGATCGACTTCGGTACGGCCACGACCTTCAACTGCGTGAACGACCGCGGCGAGTTCATCGGCGGCGCCATCGCGCCCGGGATCGCCACCTCGGTGGAGGCCCTCGTGAACCGCGCTGCTCGCCTCGCCCGGGTCGAGCTGGCGCGGCCGAAAGAGGCGATCGGCCGCAACACCACGACCAATCTCCAATCGGGCGCGATCTACGGCTACGCCGGTCTGGTAGACGGCCTCATCGGCCGGATGCGAGCCGAGATGGGCGGGACGGCACAGGTGATCGCCACCGGCGGCAATGCCGGGCTCGTCGCGGACGTCGCGCGCTGCGTCGAACGCGTCGACGAGCACTTGCGGCTCGAAGGACTGCGCATGCTCTACGAGGAGGCCCATCCCCTGGACCCGCAACGTTGACATCCCCGGTCGCGGCCGGTATAATCCACGAAATCTAGTAGGTCAGTCGCGGGGACATCCCTATATACGGGATCTGGGCCGAAACCAGTGAACGAGCCGACGGGAGGGTGACCGATGGGGATGTGGGTCGGGCGAGGGCGCAAGGCCAGGGTGGCGTACGGGTTCGACGACATCGCGCTCGTTCCCGGGACCGTGACCGTCAACCCGAACGAGGTCGACATCTCCTGGGAGCTCTGCGGCCATCGCTTCGAGCTGCCGATCATCGCCGCCGCCATGGACGGCGTCGTCGGACCCCGGCTCGCCGTCGAGATGGGGCGCCACGGCGGCCTCGCGGTGCTCAACCTCGAGGGCATCTTCTCCCGTTACGCGAACCCCGATGAGGTCCTCGAACGGATCGTCTCGGCCAGCCAGGAAGAGGCGACCAAGATCATCCAGTCGATCTACGGGGAGCCGATCAAGGAGGAGTTGATCCACCAGCGGATCCAGGCGATCAAGAAGGGCGGGGGACCGGCCGTCGTCTCCTCGATCCCGCAGCGCGCCGAGCGGTTCGCGCAGATCGCCCAGGAAGCCGGCGCTGACATCTTCGTGGTCCAGTCGACCGTCACCACGGCTCGTCACATCGCCACCGAGTACATGCCGGTCGATTTCCGCAAGCTGAAAAAGCAGCTCGCTATCCCGCTGGTCATCGGCAACGTCGTGACCTACGAGGCGTGCCTCGAGCTCATGGACGTCGGCGCCGATGCTCTGCTGATCGGCGTGGGTCCGGGCGCGGCGTGCACGAGCCGTGAATTGTTGGGGCTCGGCGTGCCTCAGGTGACGGCCACCGCCGACGCGTCGGCTGCGCGCGACTTCCACTGGAAGCAGACCGGTCGCTACGTGCCGATCATCACCGACGGTGGCATGTCGACCGGCGGTGACGTGTGCAAGGCGTTCGCCTCGGGCGCCGACGCGGTCATGATCGGGTCCGCGTTCGCGCGCGCCATCGAGGCGCCCGGGCGCGGCTATCACTGGGGCATGGCGACGCCCCATGCCAACCTGCCGCGGGGCACGCGGATCCGCGTTGGTATCGCCGGCTCGCTCGAGCAGATCCTGTTCGGGCCTGCGTTCACGGAGGACGGCACCCTCAACCTCGTGGGCGCGATCCGCACCTGTATGGGCTCGGTCGGCGCGCGTCCTGGACTTCGGATCGCAATACACGCAGCTGATCGCTCGCCGCATCCGGGAGATGTCCGTGTTCTCGGAGATCCTCCCCCCCACCCAGCCGCTCCAGGCGATCCTCGCCGGTGGCTATAAGGGAGTGGTGCTGTCAGGGGGCCCCTCAAGCGTCTACGAGGACGGCGCGCCACTGCCGCCGAAGGCGCTCTTCGAGTCGGGCATCCCCGTCCTCGGGATCTGCTACGGGATGCAGGCGATGGGCTACCTTCTGGGTGGCCATGTGGTGCCCGCCGAGCGGCGGGAATACGGCAAGGCCGAGATCGTGCTCCAGGGATCGAGCCCCCTTCTCCGGGGCGTCGAGCCCGAGGCCAGCGGTCGCGTCACGGTCTGGATGAGCCACGGCGACACGGTACTCCGCCCGCCCAAGGGCTTCACCGCGCTCGCTCAGACCACGAACTGCCCGGTCGCGGCGATGGCGGACGAGGACCGCCGGCTCTACGCCGTTCAGTTCCACCCGGAGGTCGTCCACACACCGCAGGGGCAGAAGATCCTGGACAACTTCCTCTCCGCGTGCGGCGTGGCCCGGACGTGGTCGATGGCAGGCTTCATCGACACCATGGTGGACACTATCCGCACCGAGGTGAGCGGACAGCGCGTGCTCTGCGCCCTCTCCGGCGGCGTGGACTCGGCGGTGGTTGCCGTGCTCGTCCACCGCGCCATCGGTGACCGGCTCACCTGCGTGTTCGTGGATAACGGGCTCCTGCGCAAGGGTGAGGCTCAATCGGTCGTCCGCACCTTCCGCGACACCTTCAAGATGAGCCTGATTCACGTGGACGCATCTCGGCGATTTCTGGATGCGATACGCGGCGTGACGGACCCGGAGCTCAAGCGAAAACGGATCGGCGCCGAGTTCATCGCGGTCTTCGAGGACGAGGCGCGCAAGCTCGGTGACATCCCGTGGCTCGCCCAGGGCACCCTCTATCCGGACGTCATCGAGTCGGTGTCCTCCCGAGGGCCGTCGGCCACCATCAAGACCCATCACAATGTCGGCGGCCTCCCGCTGAAGATGCAGTTCAAGCTCGTCGAGCCGCTCCGGGAGCTCTTCAAGGACGAGGTCCGCCGGCTCGGGGAGCTCCTGGGGCTGCCGCCCGAGATCGTCTGGCGCCAGCCATTTCCGGGGCCAGGTCTCGCCATCCGCGTCCTCGGCGAGGTGACGACGGAGCGGCTCGATGTGCTGCGTGAGGCCGACGCCGTCGTGCAGGAGGAGGTGCGCGCCGCCGGCTACGAGCGGCAGGTGTGGCAGGCGTTCGCGGTGCTGCTGCCGATCAGGACGGTCGGCGTCATGGGCGACTTCCGCACCTACGCGCACGTCGTCGCCCTGCGGGCCGTCATGAGCCAGGACGCGATGACCGCGGACTGGGCGCGACTGCCGTATGATCTGCTGGGCACGATCAGCAACCGGATCATCAACGAGGTGAAAGGTGTCAATCGGGTGGTGTTCGACATCTCGTCGAAACCGCCGTCGACGATTGAATGGGAGTAGGAGGTGATCCCGTTCGACGGGCGAGCCGACGCTTCAATGGCTCGAAAATAGCTCATGCAGCATAGTGACTTCGTCCATCTGCACGTCCACTCCGAGTACAGCCTGCTCGACGGTGCGGCCCAGCTCGAGAAGCTCGTCGCGAAGGCGAAGGAGCTCCGGTTCCCGGCGATCGCGCTCACCGACCATGGCAACCTCTTCGGCGCGATCGATTTCTACCTCGCCGCCCAGAAGGCCGGTGTCAAGCCGATCCTCGGGTGCGAGCTCTACGTGGCGCCCGGGAGCCGTCGCGAACGCGGCTCGCAGGACGGCGGCTATGAGGGTGCCAACCACCTGACGGTCCTCGTACGAAACCGCACCGGGTACAAGAACCTCGTCAAGCTCGTGTCGAAAGCGTACCTGGAGGGGTTCTATTACAAGCCCCGGGTGGATCGGGAGCTCCTCGCGCAGCATGCCGAGGGGCTGCTCGTCCTCTCCGGGTGCCTGAACTCCGAAGTCTCGAGACTCTTGAGCGCCGGCGACGTCCTGCGGGCCAGAGAAACCGCCGGCTGGTATCGGGAGGTCTTCGGCAAGGACCACTACTTCATGGAGGTCCAGGCCCACGGGCTCGACGAGCAGGCGCGAGTCATGGCCGAGACGCTCCGGATCGCCACCGCCATCGGAGCGCCGGTCGTCGGCACGAACGACTCGCACTACCTCGAGGCCGGCCACGCCCGGGCCCACGAAGCGCTCCTCTGCATCCAGACCGGCACGAATCTCCATGATCCGAGCCGCTTCCGCTTCTCGACGCAGGAGTTCTACATCAAGTCCGCCGAGGAGATGGCGCGCGTCTTCGCCGACCTCCCCGAGGCGTGCCGCAACACGCTGGCGGTCGCCGAGCGGTGCAACCTGACGCTCGACTTCGGCGAGTTCCACCTGCCGCGCTACGTCGTCCCCGACGAGCACACGCTCGACAGCTATCTCCACGAGCTGGCGCATGATGGGCTCCGGCGGCGGTACGGGCCCAGTCCGGGCGACGCCATCGAGGCGCGGCTCGCCCAGGAGCTGGCCGTCATCGAGAAGATGGGATTCGCGGGCTACTTCCTCGTCGTCTGGGACTTCATCCGCTACGCGCGCGAGCAGGGCATCGCGGTGGGACCCGGTCGCGGCTCGTCCGCGGGCTCGCTGACCGCGTACTGTCTGGCCATCACGAACATCGATCCGATGCGCTACGGGCTACTGTTCGAGCGATTCCTGAACCCGGAACGTATCTCCATGCCGGACATGGACATCGATTTTTCAGACGATCGCCGCGACGAGGTCATCCGCTACGTGGCGGAGCGCTACGGGCGCGACCGGGTCGCGCACATCATCACGTTCGGGACACTCGGCGCGAAGGCGGCGATCCGCGACGTCGGGCGCGTCCTCGGCATGCCGTACGGCGACGTGGACCGGATCGCAAAGCTGGTGCCGAATTTCCCGCTGAACATCACGCTCGACGACGCCCACCAGAAGTCGCTGCCGCTGGCCGAGATGGTACGGAGCCAGGCGTCGGTGCGCGAGCTGTGGGACATCGCCCGCAGTCTCGAGGGTTGCACCCGCCACGCCTCGGTGCACGCCTCCGCCGTGGTGATCTCCGACGAGCCCCTCGAGGAGCACATCCCGCTCTACAAGGACCCCAAGCGTCCGGAGCTCATCACCGGCTACGCGATGGGCCCGATCGAGAAGCTGGGGCTGCTCAAGATGGATTTCCTCGGCCTCCGGACGCTCACCGTCCTCGCCAACACGGTGGCGCTGATCAAGGAGTCCCGGGGCATCGATGTCGACCTGGACGCGCTGCCGTTGGGCGACCCCAAGACGTACGAGATGCTCTCCGAGGCGAAGACCTTCGGTGTGTTCCAGCTCGAGTCGTCTGGCATGCGGGACGCGCTCCGCGGTCTTCGGCCCGAGCGGCTCGAGGATCTGATCGCCATGGTCTCGCTCTACCGGCCCGGGCCGATGGAGCTCATCCCCGACTTCATCCAGCGCAAGCACGGCCGGTCCAGGATCACCTACGAGCACCCGGCAATGGAGAAGTTCACCCGGGAGACGTACGGAATCATGGTGTACCAGGAACAGATCATGCAGATCGCCTCGGAGATGGCGGGGTTCACCATGGGCGAGGCGGACATCCTACGCCGCGCCATGGGCAAGAAGGACCGCGAGCTGATGGCGAAGCAGCGCGAGAAGTTCGTCGGCGGCTGCCGCGAGCGCGGCACCACCGCTGCGAAGGCCGAGCGCGTCTGGGAGCTGATGGAGAAGTTCGCGGGCTACGGGTTCAACAAATGCCTCAGTTCGGACGCCTCGATCGAGATGGCCGACGGCAGCCTGAAGCCGATCACCGAGGTGCGGACCGGGGACCTCGTGCTCACGAAGGACGGCGCATTCCGAGCGCTCGGAGTCCGGCCGAGCGGCAGTCGCCAGGTCGGTCGCCTGACACTGGCCAACGGGATGACTCTTCGGTGCACGCCCGATCACCCGATCTTCACCCAACGAGGGTGGGTGAACGCGGAGGACGTCACTCCCCACGACTTTGTCGCCGTCGCTCGTGAGCTCCCCTGCGGAGCGACGACGGTGCCCGAGCATCTGCCCGCGTTGCTCGGCTACGCCCTATCGGAAGGAAGCCTCGGATACGACAGCCACTTCTATCTGTACTCGACGGTCTCGGACGAACTCGAGGACATGAGCCTGATCGTCTCGGCGTTCGCCAACACGGTTGCACGCATCGAGCATCGCCCGAGGCCCAAGGCTTCGTCGGTGCGTCCCGTCCGCATCGATCCGACGACTCCTTCGGAGGCCGTCGATTTTCTCTTCCGAGACTGTAGTCTCCAAGGAAAGATCGCTGTCAACAAGCGGATCCCGGTGATCGTCGACGGTTGGGATCGAGATGCCATCTCGGTCCTCGTCGGAAAGCTGTTCCAGGGGGATGGCTGCGTTCATCGCAAGACGCTGTCGGTCTACTACGCGACATCCTCCGAGGGACTGGCCAATGACGTTCGCCGCTTGCTCCTGAAGCTCGCCATTCCGTGCACGATCCATCGAAAGACCTTCGCGTACCGTGGCGGGCGCCGCGTCGGCTACACGGTGAATCTCATTGGTGGGCGACGGACCCATGTGCGCTTCGACGAGCTCGTCGGTTGCCATCTGGTGGGGGAAAAGCGGGCGGCCCTCGCCGCGCTCAGAGCCTCATATGCGAGCACCCGAACCCTCCTCGCGCGAGGGACCGTCGATGTCGTCCCGGCGGATCTCTACCGAGAGCCCTTGGGCGAAGCGATTCTCAAACGCTTCTCCACTTTGAAGGCAGGCTGCAGAGCGCTGGGGCTCGCCTACCGGCTCGTCGCGAGGGATCGCCGCAAGGGGGGGATCCGTCGAGACACCTTGGAATATCTGGCGGAGCGCCTCGAGTCGCCGGCGCTGCACGCCCTGGTCGATCCGTCAATGGGCTGGTCGAGGCCGAAACGGTTCGTCCTGGATGGCGTCGAGCCGACGTACGACTTCGAGGTTCCGGGCGCTCGGAGCTTCATCGCGAACGGCATCGCCGTCCACAACTCACACGCCGCGGCGTACGGACTCGTCGCCTATCAAACGGCGTACTTCAAGGCCAACTATCCGGTCGAGTTCATGGCCGCGCTGCTGACCTCGGAGATGGGCGACACCGACAAGATCGTGAAGTACATCGAAGAATGCCGCGCGATGGGGATTCGGGTCGAGCCGCCCGACGTCAACGTATCGGCCGTGCAGTTCAGCGTCGCCGGCGACACGGTGCGCTTCGGTCTGGCCGCGATCAAGAACGTCGGCGAAGCGGCGATGCAGTCGATCTTGAGATCGCGGAGCGACCAGGGTCCGTTCCACACGCTCGAGGATTTCTGCGTGCGCGTCGATCTCAGGCTCGTGAACCGGCGCGTCGTGGAGAGCCTCGTCAAGGCGGGGGCGTTCGACTCGCTCGGCCTCACCCGCGCGCATCTCCTGGTACTCACCGACGCGGCGCTCGAGAGCGGAGGGCGCCAGCAGCGGGACCGGGCCGAGGGCCAGGCGTCCTTCTTCGAGCTCTTGCCGGCGGCGCCGGGCCGGGCGAGCGCGCCGGCCGAGGTCACGCCGGAATGGGACGCCGATCAGCGCCTCGCGTTCGAGAAAGAGGTGCTCGGCTTCTACATCTCTGGCCATCCCCTCGCCCGATACCGCGAAGTCGTCGAGCCGCTCGGCATCACGACGTCCGCTGACCTCGCCGCCAAAGGGCACGGCGCGCGCGTCGTCCTCTTCGGCCACGCGGTCGGGCTCAAGGAGACGTCCACGAAGGGCGGCAATCGCATGGCGTTCTTCACCCTCGAGGACATGGACGGCGCCGTCGAGGTCACGGTATTTCCGGAGCCGTTCAAGGCGGCGGCCGCCTGTCTGCGCTCGGGCGAGGCCGTGCTCGTCCGGGGGCGCGTGGACGACG